>WNFV01006149.1_pt1 | contig 14305 bp, 9 predicted proteins | sample 5400101 | NCBI WGS metagenome assembly WNFV01 (sample SAMN13153361, study PRJNA577476) | soil metagenome | isolation source: 115 cm soil or saprolite under grassland replicate 1 | place: USA:California | collected 2016-06-15 | reverse complement strand
CCTGCATTTCGACGCCGCCTTCGCGGCGAGGACGAAGTTCCAGCGGCTCGTCGTGCAGGGCGGCCTGACGACCGGCTTGCTGCATGCGCTCGTCGCGATGGACCTGCCCGGCCCGGGGTCGGTCTTCCTCAGTCAGAACTGGAAGTTCACGGCGCCGGTGTACATCGGCGACACGATCACCGCGGAAGCGGAAGTGATGAGCGTGCACGAGACCAAGCCGGTCTGCCGGCTCCGGATCACGGTGACGCGACAGACCGGGGAAACGGTCCTCGAAGGAGAAGCGTGGTGCTACACGTTTCGGCCGGACTAGACTGCTACTTGTACCCCGCCGCTTGGAGGCTGAACAGCTCCGCGTACAGTCCGCCCCGCGCCACCAGCTCCTCGTGGCTCCCCTGGTCGACCAGCTCGCCCCCTTGCAGCACGAGAATCCGGTCCGCCATCCGGACGGTCGAGAAGCGGTGTGAGATGAGCACCGCCATCCGCCCCCTGGTGAGCTCGGCGAACCGGAGGAACACCTCGTACTCGGCGCGTGCGTCGAGCGCGGCGGTGGGCTCGTCCAGGATCAGCACCTGCGCCTCGCGCATGTAGGCCCGCCCGAGCGCCACCTTCTGCCATTCGCCCCCCGAGAGGTCCACACCGCCCTCGAACCGCCGGCCGAGCATCTGGTCGAAGCCCTTCTCGAGCCGCGCCGCGACGGAGTCCGCGAGGCTGCGTCGCGCCGCCTCGCGCACCCGCGCGTCGTCGTCCAGCGCGTCGATCTGGCTCACCCCGATGTTCTCCTTCAGGACGAAGTCGTAGCGCACGAAGTCCTGGAAGATGACGCCGATGTTCCGGCGCAGGCTCTCGAGATCGTAGTCGCGCAGGTCCCGGCCGTCGAGCAGGATCCGCCCCTCGTCCGGGTCGTACAGCCGGGCGAGCAGCTTCACGAGCGTCGTCTTCCCCGCCCCGTTCTCCCCCACCAGCGCGATGCGCTCGCCGGGCTCGAACGCGAACGACAGATTCCGCACGGCCCAGCTTCCCGAGCCGGGGTAGCGAAAGCCGACGTCCTGGAACTCGAAGCCCTTCCCGATCGGCACCGGCACGGGCCGCGCGCCCGGCTGTGAGACGACCCGCGGCCGGACGTCGAAGAAGGTGAACAGGTCGGACAGATACAGGCTCTGCTCGAACACCTGCGACAAGGACAGCAGGATCCGCTGGATCAGGTCCCGGCTCTGCCGGAACGACCCCGCGAGAAACGTGAGCGCGCCGACGCTGAACCGGCCGAGCACCGTGAGATAGATCGTGACCGCGTAGGCGCCGTAATAGCCCAGCGTGCCGACCGTGACGAACAGCGTCGACACCAGGTTGCGCTTCACGGCGAGCCGCTTGTTCGCGTCGTAGAACTCGTCCGACAGCTTCGAATAGCGGCCCACCAGGAAGTCCGAGAGGCTGAACAGCTTCACCTCCTTCGCCATCTCGTCCGAGGCGCCGACGTAGCGCAGGTAGTCGAGCAGCCGCCGCTCGGGCGTCCACTGGAAGAGGAGCGAATACCCGAGCGCCGCGTAATGCGTCTCGCCGAGGAAGGACGGGAGCACGGCGACGACGAGCAGGACCACGAGCCACGGCAGCTGGACGAGCAGCACTCCCGCCAGCGAGGCGAGGGTGACGAGGTCCTGCGCCCCCGAAAGCAGGAGCGCGATCAGCCCGAGGCGCCCCACCGTCTGACGCCGCGCCCGCTCCAGATGATCGTACGTCTCCGGGTCCTCGTACTGTGCGAGGTCGAGGGTGGCGGCGTGCTGCATCAGGCGCACGCTGATGCGGTTCGAGAACAGGTCGCCGAGCAGGCTCTCGAGCAGCGAGGAGAGGCGCGCCAGCCCCTCCCCGGCGACGGCGATGCCGAGCTCCAAGGCGACGAGCCCGCCGAGATACCACCAGTCCACCGCCCCGCCCGCCGCGCGCGCCCGCACCGAGGCGATCACTCCGTCGATGATGAGCTTCCCGATCCACAGGACCGCCAGCGGGACGAACGAGCGGATCGCCCGCAGCGCGAGGATGGCGACGGTGTAGCCCCGGTGAGTCTCGTAGACGAGCTTGAGCAGCGGCGGGACGTACTTCAGGGCTTCCAGCCGCTCACCCCAGGTCGGCGGCTTGCCGTCGCCCCCCGAGAGCAGGCTCCGGGGGCGCGGGAGCATACCGTGCTGGATGAAACGCGGAGTGGCCGTCAGTGCCTTAACTTCCCTGGGGTGCAGTGGTCAATATAAACCGATGAAGAACCGGGTCGTGGCATGAACAGCCGCGTCGTGGCCGCGCTTCTCGTCCTCACGGCGGTCCCCCCTCTCCGCAACGCGGAGAGGGGGTCAGGGGGTGAGGTCCCTCTCCGCAACGCGGAGAGGGGGCCAGGGCTTCGGGTACCGCATGCGGCCCGCGACTCAGCCCTCCACGTCCTGAACCGCCTCGCCTACGGCCCCCGCCCCGGCGAGGTCGAGCGCGTCGCGGCCCAGGGCGTGCTGCAATGGATCGACCAGCAGCTCGAGCCTAACAAGATCGACGACCCCGTCCTCGCCGCCCGCGAGCACCAGTTCAAGATCCTCGCCTCCGATCGCGGGGAACTCGCACGGCAGTACGTCGCGGCACAGCGCGCGCGTCGCGAAAGGAAACGCGAACGGGCCGCGATGAACGATCCCCGGGACAGTTCAGGGGCGCAGCACGCTGCGCCCCTGCAAGCGCGCGCGGATACCCAACCCGAGCAGAACGCCATCCAGCAAAACGGCCGCCGGCTCGCCGGCGAGTTGCAACAGCTCGTGGTCACGCGGGCCGCCATCTCCGAGCGCCAGCTGTACGAGGTCATGGCCGACTTCTGGACCAATCACTTCAACGTCCACCTCGCGAAGGGCGCCGACCGTTTCCTGACGCCGGACTACGTCGAGCACACGATCCGGCCGAACGCGATGGGCAGGTTCGAGGATCTCCTGATCGCGACCGCGAGGAGCCCGGCGATGATGTTCTACCTCGATAACTGGCAGAGCGTGGCACCGGGGACCTCACCCCCTGACCCCCTCTCCGCATGGCGGAGAGGGGGAACGCCGGGGAAGCCCCTGCCCAAGGGCATCAACGAGAACTACGCCCGGGAGCTGCTCGAGCTCCACACGCTCGGCGTGGACGGCGGCTACACGCAGCAGGATGTGATCGACGTGGCGCGCGTCTTCACGGGCTGGAGCATCGCGCGGCCCCAACAGGGGGCGTCCTTCGAGTTCCACGGCTGGGCCCACGACAGAGGTGAGAAGCAGGTGCTGGGTGTCCGGTTTCCGCCGGGCCACGGAATGGACGAGGGGCTCGGGCTCCTGAAGCTCCTCGCCAACCACCCGGCCACCATGCACCACCTGAGCCGCAAGCTGTGCCAGCGGTTCGTGCGCGACGATCCCCCCGACGGTTGCGTGGACGACGCGGTGGCGGCCTGGAAACGCTCGCACGGCGACATCCGGGAAGTGCTGCGCGCCATCTTTCACGGCCCCGACTTCTGGGCCGCCGAAACCGTGCGCGCCAAAGTGAAGACGCCGCTCGAGTTCGTGGTGAGCGCGGTGCGCGCGGTGGGCGGAGACCCCGACTCGACTCCGCGCCTCGCGCAGGTCGTCGCGCGGCTCGGCGAGCCGCTCTACCTGCACGCCGCCCCGGACGGATACGCCGAGCAGGAAGACGCCTGGGTCAACAGCGGCGCGCTGCTCGATCGCATGAACGCCGCCGTGGCGCTCGCCGCCGGCAGGCTCCCCGGGGTGAGCGTCGACCTCGATGCCGTCATCCCCACGACGGCGGACCGCGAGGGGCTCGTCGCCGCGGCCGACGAGAAGCTCTTGGGCGGGGGCATGTCCGAGCACACGAAGCACGTGATCCGCCAGGAGCTCCAGGACGTGGGCGATCCGGTGCAGGCTCGCGCGCTCGCCGTGGGGCTCGCGATCGGGGGGCCGGAGTTTCAAAGACAATAGGCGGCGGTCAGGTGGACAGGCGGACAGGCGGACAGGCGGACGGAAGACACGGGAGCAGTGAAGATGACTATCCCAAGACGCGTATTCGTGAAGTCGGGCAGCTTAGCATTGTTCAGCTTGGGTCTGGATCCGCTGTTTCTCGCGCGAGCCGCCTTTGCCTCCGTCCGCCCGTCCGCCCGTCCGCCTGACCGCCGTATTCTGGTCTGCCTCTTCCAGCGCGGCGCCGTGGACGGGTTGAACATGATCGTGCCGCACGGCGATCCCCTGTACTACCGGGAGCGGCCGCGGATCGCGGTGCCGGAGCAGGATGTCGTGGACCTGGACGGTTATTTCGGCCTGCATCCCCGTCTGGCGGCGCTGAAACCGCTGTGGGACAACAAGAGCCTCGCGGCGATTCACGCGATCGGCTCCCCCGATGCGACGCGCAGCCACTTCGATGCGCAGGATTACCTCGAGTCGGGCACGCCGGGCCGGAAGGCGACGCCCGACGGCTGGCTCAACCGCTACTGCCAGCACGACCGCGAGCACCAGGACACGCCCTTCCGGGCGGTGGCATTCGGGCCGCAGCTCCCCCGCATCCTCGCGGGCTCGGCGCCGAGCCTCGCTATCGAGGACCTGCAGGCCTTCGGGCTGCGGGCGCCGCAGCCGGCCGCGCGCGACCGGCTGACGCGCGCCTTCGAGGACCTGTACGCGGGCTCCGCTACCGGGCTCCTCTCGTCTTCCTCGCAGGAAGCATTCGACGCCGTGCAGCTCCTGAAGCGGGTCGACCCCACGCAGTACCAGCCGGCGAACGGCGCCGACTACCCGCGGGGGCGGTTCGGTCGCGCGATGCTGCAGATCGCCCAGCTCATCAAGGCCGATCTCGGCCTGCAGGTGGCGTTCGCGGACGTGACCGGCTGGGACACGCACGTGAACCAGGGGGCGAGCGAGGGCCAGCTCGCGGCGCGGCTCGCGGAGCTCGGCCAGGCGCTCGCCGCGTTCGCGCTCGACCTGGGCGAGAAGCTGCGGGACGTCGTGGTGCTCACGATGTCCGAGTTCGGGCGAACCGTGCGGGAGAACGGCAATTCGGGCACCGACCACGGCCACGCCACCGCGATGCTCGTGCTGGGCGGGCCCGTGAACGGCGGTAAGGTGCTGGGCGGTTGGCCCGGGCTCGATCCGGCGCAACGGTATGAGGGCCGCGACGTCGCCGTCACCACCGACTTTCGCGACCTGTTCGCGGAGATCCTGGCGCGCCACCTGGGCGCGATGGACCTCGCCCCGGTCTTCCCGGGATTCACGCCCGACCCGGCGCGGTTTCCGGGGTCCATCAAGGGCTGACCTCGTGCTAGGCCTTTGACTCTTGTGGGGTAATCTCCAGCTCGACCTTCTCGGCGTTCCGGAGTACGACAACGGTAGTCTGCATCCCGATGCGGTCGCTGGCGAGGAGCCGGTGCAGGTCGTCGATGCCGGTCACGGGCCGTCCGCCGAACTCCACGATAATGTCCCCCGACTCGAGGCCCGCGCGCGCGGCCGGGCTGCCCGCCTCCACTCCCGTGACCAGCACGCCGCTCTTCGACTCGAGCCGATGCGCCCGGGTCGCGAGGCGCAGCAGCGGCACGTTTTGCCCCGCCACGCCGATCTTCCCGCGGCGGATCCCGCCGTCCCGGATCAGCTGGGCGGCGACGAACTTCGCGGTGTTGATTCCCACCGCGAAGCAGATGCCCTGCGCCGGCAGGATCACCGCCGTGTTGACCCCGACCACGCGTCCGCTCGAGTCCACGAGCGGGCCGCCGGAGTTCCCGGGGTTGAGCGCCGCGTCGGTCTGGACCACGTCGTCGATCAGGCGTCCGGTGACCGAGCGGAAGGAGCGTCCGAGGGCGCTCACCACGCCAGCGGTCACGGTGCTCTGGAAGCCGAGCGGGTTGCCGATCGCGATCACCAGCTGCCCCACGCGCAGCGCCGCCGAATCGCCCAGCTCGGCGACCGCGAGCGTCGCCGGCTCCACGCGCAGTACCGCCAGGTCGGTGTCGGGATCGTCACCCACGAGCTCGGCCCGCCGCCGGCGCCCGTCCGCGAGCGCGACCTCCACCTGCGTCGCGCCGTGCACCACGTGGCTGTTCGTGAGGATGAAGCCGTCCGGAGTGAACACGAACCCGGAGCCCTGACCGGGCAGCTCGCGGGCGACGCGCCCGCGACGCGCCACCCGGTGGCGCACATCCACGCTCACGACGGCGGGCCCGACTCTCTCGGCGGCACCGATCACCGCGCGGGAGTAGCCGTCGAGCAGGTCCTGGTCCGAGGGCGGCGCGGCCGGCGAGCCGGTTGGGGGAGCCTCACCGGGCCTCGAGACGGCGATGGGGCCAACGGTCGCATCCATACTTGCGAAACGCCAGCCGGTTCCCGACGACTTCAACGCCCCTCCTTACCGCCTTTCCTCCACGCCTCTCTTATATTTGGCTGCTATGGAGCTCTCAGGCGCGCTCGCCGTCGTGACCGGGGCTACCGAGGGCGTACGTCGTCTCTCAACGTCGTCGCTCAACGTCGCCTCTCAACGTCGTCATGATTGACCCCATCCGGCGGCTGCTCACCGAAGCGGGCAATGCCAGGCAGACGAAGGCGTTCTGGCAGGCCGCCGCGGACATCCTGAGCGGGTGGGTCGGCGGGGCGCAGGTGCAGCTCGTCTACAAGGGGCTGAACGAGTCGGGCACCGTGCAGGCGGGTGCGCCGGGAGACGGCGAGCCGTTCATCAGCGAGCATCACGATGCCGAAGGCCGCCACGTGGTCTTGACGGTCCGCGGGCTGCCGCAGGGCTTCCCCGGCGACGTCCTCCAGTCGGGCGTCGAGATCGCCACGCACCTCGCGGTGATGGTGGCGCGCCGGGCCGCGCTCGAGCGGGAGCGGCGGCTCGGCACGTTCCTGGTCGAGCTGTCGCGCTGGCTGCTCGCCGCCCCCGAGCGCGAGCTGCTGCTGCGCTACACCCTGCAAAGCGTCACGAGCCTCGTGGAGGCGCAGGGCGCCTTCGTGGCGCTGCGGCAGCGGAGCAGCGACACGCTGGCGGTCGTGGCGACCGTCGGCCAGTGCGTGGAGCTCGAGGGATTCGAGATCGGCCTGAAGACGAGCGCGATCGGTCGCGTGGTGCGCACGGGCGAGTCGCTCCTCACGGACAACATCCTCGCCGAACCCGATTCCCAGCTCGCGCTGAACCCTTCGGGCACGGCGCGGGGCGCGATGATGGTGCCGCTCAAGACGTCGACCGGGGTGGTGGGTGCCTTGGGCGTGCTCCGCTACCTCCAGCCCGGGGCGGAGGACTCCGCGCCCGCCTTCGGGCTGGTCGACTTGCAGTATCTCGGGGCGATCGCGGCCTATATCGCGGGCGGGCTCGAGCTGTCCGAGGCGGTGACGGGCGCCCGGGCGGCCGCCGAGCGGGCGCACGCGATGGTGAACTCCAGCCCGCTCCCGCTGGCGCTGGTGGATCGCGATGGTCGCGTCCAGCAGCTGAATGATGCGGGCTGCCGCCTGTTCGGCATCGCGTCCGAGTCGCAGGCGCTCGGCCTGCACCTCGAGGCGCTGGGGCTGTCGCCCAGCGAGGTCTCCCTGCGCCTCGTCCTGGCGCGACCGGCGGCGGGCGATCCCTGGCACGGTCGCGTGCTCGTCAGCCAGCCGGCCGGGGACCGGCGGATCTGCGACTGCACCATCACCGGGCTCTCGGGAGTCAGGCCGGACAACCTGCTGGTGGCGCTGTACGACCGCACCGACGAGCTGCGCGCGCAACGCGAGCTGATCGCCCGCGAGAAGCTCGCCACCGTGGGTGAAATCGCGAGCGGCGTCGCGCACGAGGTGAACAACCCGCTCGCGGCGATCCGCATGGAGGCGGAGCTGCTCGGCCGGGCGAGCAAGGACCCGGAGACGAGCACCACGGCGGCCACCATCCAGCGCGAAGTCGACCGCGCCGCCCGGATCGTCCGCAGCCTGCTGCGCCTCGCCCGGCGGGCCGACACCACGCCGAAGCAGGTGCAGATCAACGACCTCGTGCACGACGTCGCCGAGATCCGCCAGCGGGTGATGCGGACGGAGAACGTGCAGTTCCGTACCAGCCTCGACGAGGCGGCCCCCGCCGTCCTGGGGCTGGGGCAGGAGCTGCAGCAGGTGGTGATCAACCTCGTGACGAACGCCGAATACGCCGTCAAGGGGCGCGAGCCGGCCGTCATTCAGCTCACCTCGCAGGCGCGCGAGGGTTGGGTGCGCCTGGTCGTGGAAGACTCGGGTCCCGGCGTCCCCCCCGAGATCCGGGGCCGGATCTTCGACCCGTTTTTCACCACCAAAGGACCCGACGAAGGCACCGGCCTCGGGCTCGCCATCTGCCAGCGCGTCGTCACCGAGGTGGGCGGCAAGATCTGGCTCGAGGACTCGGAGCTGGGCGGCGCGAGGTTCGTGGTGGAGATGCCGGCCGCCCCGCTGAGCGTGGCGACGACGATCGGCTGAACGCGGCCCTTCAGTGCTCCAGGATGCGCTTGCGGTAGACGGCGAGCGTCACCAGGCCGGAGGCGCCCAGCGCGAGGAGCAGCCCGCTCAAGCGCCAGTCGAAGCCGAACTTCGCCGCCCCCACCAGGCCGGCCGCGAGCCACGCCACGCTAGCGAGCACGCCGAGGACGATGACCTCCCTGCGCGCCATGAGAATCCCGAACACGTAGCCCCAGCTGAACATGGACACGAACAGGAACAGCAGGCCGTGCGGGATCTTCCCGGGGTCGATCAGGTTCAGGGCGCCGGCGAAGAAGCAGAACAGCCCGAGCACGGTGTAGCTCGCGAGATGCAGCGACAGGGGCAGCGGAACCGTCCCCATGCGGTTGAACGTCATAGGGGGGTAAACTAAGGTGTTAGGTGCTGGGTGTCAGGTGCTAGGGTCTAAACGCTTCAGACGCCCATCACCCATCACCTGGCACCTAGCACCTAGCACCTAGCACCCATCACCTAGCACCCAGCACCTGCAGTCATGCAAGCCACGCGGACGTACCTCGAGCTCACGCATCCCGGCCAATTCCGGTCCGCCTCCGGTGACTTCCCGGACCTGGTCATCGAGCGCGTCCCCGCTCCCGGGCCCGAGCTGTACCGCCACTGCTACCGCACCGTCGGCGAGGCGTACCACTGGCGCGACCGCTGGGACTGGAGCGACGAGGAGATCCGGGCCCATCTCGCCAGCCCCGCGATCTCGCTCTACGTCGCGACCCGGAATGGCGCGCTCGCGGGGTGGTATGAGCTGCGCCACGTCCCGGAGGACCGCTCCGTCGAGATCGCATACTTCGGCCTCGCGCCGGGCGCCATCGGGCAAGGGCTCGGGAAGCATCTGCTCTCCTGCGCGGTGCGCGATGCCTGGGCGATGCAGCCCACCCGCGTGTGGCTCCACACCTGCACGCTCGACCATCCGCACGCGCTGCCGAACTATCGAGCGCGCGGGTTCGTGTCGTATCGCACCGAGACGTACGAGGTCAGCTAATTAGAAGAATGCGGAATGCGGAGTGTGGAATGCGGAACGTAAGGGTGAGCGTCGCAAAGCGATAGACCTCGCCCTTCAATTCCGCATTCCAAATGCCACATTCCGCATTTCGAACATTCCGCATTCCGCATTCCGCGTTTAAGTTCCCACTCGTGAACTTTCGCTTCGCCGTGACCCGCCGGCACAAGCTCATCATGGCGGGCGTGCTCGTCCTGCCCCTCCTCCTCTTCATGCTGTACACCTGGAGCGCCCTCACCTGGAGCTACTCCTCGGGCGAGCGCGCCGGGTACGTGCAGAAGTTCTCGAAGAAGGGATGGCTCTGCAAAACCTGGGAAGGGGAGCTCGCGATGGTCTCCATGCCGGGGACGATGCCGGAGAAGTTCTACTTCACCGTGCGAGACGATTCGGTCGCGACCCGCATCAACCGGACGCTGGGAAAGCGCGTGGCGCTCACCTACAGACAGCACAAGGGCGTCCCGACGAGCTGCTTCGGGGAGACGGAGTACTTCGTCGCGGACGTGAAGGCCCTGGAATGACGGCGTCCGACAGCTTCGGCGCCCGCGCCCGCCTCGCCCTCGGGAGCCGGAGCTTCGAGATCTTCCGCCTCGACGCCCTGGAACGGCGGGGGTTCGCGATCGGCCGCCTCCCCTACTCGCTCCGCATCCTGCTCGAGAACCTGCTGCGCCGCGAGGACGGCCGCACCGTTCGCGCGGACGAGATCGAGAAACTCGCGCGCTGGGATCCGCACAAGACGCCGGACGACGAGATCGCGTTCATGCCGGCGCGGGTGCTGATGCAGGACTTCACCGGCGTCCCCGCCGTCGTGGACCTTGCCGCGATGCGCGACGCGATGCGGGGGATGGGGAGCGGGGGCGACGCGAAGAAGGTGAATCCCCTCCTTCCTGCCGAGCTCGTGATCGACCATTCGGTGATCGTGGACGAGTTCGGCACGCCCACTGCCTTCCAGGTGAACGCGGAGCTCGAGTTCCAGCGCAACCGCGAGCGCTACGCCCTGCTCCGCTGGGCGCAGCAGGCCTTCGCGGGATTCCGCGTGGTGCCTCCCGATACGGGTATCGTGCATCAGGTGAACCTCGAGTACCTGGCACGCGTCGTGTTCACGTCACACGACGCCACGACGCCACGACGCCACGAGCTGCCCCAGGCGTACCCGGACACGCTCGTCGGCACCGACTCCCACACCACGATGATCAACGGCCTGGGCGTCCTGGGCTGGGGCGTGGGCGGGATCGAGGCCGAAGCCGCGCTGCTCGGGCAGCCCGTGTCGATGCTCATCCCCCAGGTCGTGGGGTTCCGGCTCACCGGCAAGCTCGCCGAGGGCGCGACCGCGACCGACCTCGTGCTTACCGTGACGGAGCTGCTCCGGAAGAAGGGCGTCGTGGGGAAGTTCGTCGAGTTCTACGGCCCGGGGATCGCCACGTTGCCGCTCGCCGATCGCGCCACCATCGGCAACATGGCGCCCGAGTACGGAGCCACCGTGGGAATCTTCCCCGTGGATCAGGAGACGCTCCGCTACCTCGAGTTCACCGGCCGCACGGCCGACCAGGTGAGGCTCGTCGAAGCCTACATGAAGGAGCAGGGCCTGTTCCACACGGGCGGAGCGTCCGAGGCGATGTACTCGGACACCCTGTCGCTCGATCTCGGGACGGTCGAGCCGAGCCTCGCGGGGCCCCGGCGCCCGCAGGACCGGGTCCCGCTGCGCGATGTCGCGCGCACCTTCCACCTGGCGCTGCCGGCCCTGATGAAGCCGTCGTCGCCCGTCGCCCCACCGCCCAACATGGAGCGCTGGGAGGCCGAGGGCGGTGGCGTGGCCACCGCCGTCGAGGCGCCGCCCGGGCGCCGCACGCACGTCGACCTGAGAATCGGCGATGCGACCCACCAGCTCCGGCACGGCTCCGTGGTGATCGCCGCGATCACGAGCTGCACCAACACGTCGAACGCTTCGGTGATGATCGCGGCGGGCCTGCTCGCGAAGAAGGCGCGCGAGCGGGGGCTCGAGTCCAAGCCCTGGGTGAAGACGAGCCTGGCGCCTGGCTCCAAGGTCGTCACAGACTACCTCACCCAGGCGGGGTTGATGCGCTACCTGGAGGAGCTGCGCTTCCACCTCGTGGGCTACGGCTGCACGACGTGCATCGGCAACTCGGGGCCGCTCCCCGAGTCCGTCTCGGCAGCCATCGCCGAAGGAGAGCTCGTGGCCTGCTCGGTGCTCTCCGGCAACCGCAACTTCGAGGGCCGGATCCAGCAGGAGGTGCGGGCGAATTATCTCGCGTCGCCGCCGCTCGTCGTCGCCTACGCGCTCGCGGGACGGATCGATCTGGACCTCCACCGGGACCCGCTCGGCACGGGGAAAGACGGGACGCCGGTGTACCTGCGTGACCTGTGGCCGTCCGCCCAGGAAGTGGACGACGTGGTCCGCTCGTCGATCAAGTCGGCGATGTTCCACCAGCAGTACGGCGCGGTCTTCCAAGGGGACGAGCGCTGGAATACGCTCCCCGTGCCGGCCGGCGATCGGTTCGCCTGGGAGCCCGACTCGACCTACATCCGCCGGGCACCCTATTTCGACGGGATGCCGGCGCGCCCGGCGCCGGTGCGAGACATCCGGAGCGCGCGGGTGCTGTGTCTCCTCGGGGACAGCATCACCACGGACCATATCTCGCCCGCCGGCTCGATCCGGAAGACGAGCCCCGCCGGCCAGTACCTGGTGGAGCACGGCGTCGAGCCGAAGGATTTCAACTCCTACGGCTCGCGCCGCGGCAACCACGAGGTGATGGTGCGCGGCACGTTCGCCAACGTGCGCCTGAAGAACCTGCTCGCCGCGGGCACCGAGGGCCCGGTCACGGTGCATCTCCCCGACGGCGAGCAGATGACCATCTACGACGCCTCCATGAAATACCAGCGGGAGGGCGTGCCGCTCGTCGTGCTCGCGGGGAAGGAGTACGGCTCGGGCTCGTCGCGCGACTGGGCGGCGAAGGGCCCGCGGCTGCTCGGCGTGCGCGCGGTGATCGCCCAGAGCTACGAGCGGATCCACCGCTCCAACCTCGTGGGGATGGGGATCCTACCGCTGCAGTTCCTCCCCGACCAGGGCACGGAACGGCTGGCGCTCACGGGGAAGGAGACCTTCGACATCACCGGCCTCGCCGACGTGCTCGCCGAAGGGTTCCCGCGCGGCAAGGAGGTGACGGTCAACGCCACGCGGCCGGACGCCTCAGCGCTCCCCTTTCGCGCGACGGTGCGAATCGACACGCCGCAGGAGCTGCAGTACTACCGACACGGAGGCATCCTGGAGTACGTGCTGCGGCAGCTCGCGGGAAGTGCTGCCTAACGCCGGTGCCGCGGCAGGGACTCACAAGTGTGGACGGGGAACGACATCAACGATTCTCGGTTTTGTCCACGTGGTTTTCCACAAAGGGCTCTAAGCGGCCACCAGCCCGACACTTCGCCTTGCCGTGCACGCCGTAGACCGAAGGCGACAGTTCGGCACAATCCTTGAGCAGGTACTTACAGCCCAAGTCAGGCCCCAGAGCCACGTTGCGTCCGCGGGCCAGTGCGACCGAGCACCCTCACGCGCAGAGCGAAGGGCCCAGGCATGCGTCATCGGCCACGCAGCGGAAACCTGCTCAGAATCCCTACGCTGGCAGCGCTGCTGCTGCTCGCCACCTGCACCGAAGAGCATGGCCCCGTTTTCCCTGGCAGGACATGGATTACGCCCACCGGACAGGTCACGTCCAGCCAGCCGGTCCTGTTCGTCGGGGCAGGTGACATCGCCAATTGCTCCTCGAGCGGAGACGAAGCAACCGCCGATCTGCTGGACGGCATCCCCGGCACGGTGTACGCCATTGGCGACAATGCCTACCAGGACGGGTCGAACTCGGACTACACGAACTGCTACGAGCCGAACTGGGGCCGCCACAAGGCGCGGACGAAGCCGGCCGTAGGCAACCACGACTACCAGACCTCGGGCGCGACCGGGTATTTCAACTATTACGGGGCCGCCGCGGGTGAGCCCGGGAAAGGCTACTACAGCTACGACCTGGGCGACTGGCACGTCATTGTGCTCAACAGCAACATCTCGACGTCGGCGGGCTCCACGCAGGAGTTGTGGCTCAGGGCCGACCTCTCCGCACACCCGAACCTCTGCACGGTGGCCTATTGGCACCACCCGCTGTACGGCTCGACGTCGGGGAGCGGCTCCGGAGGCACGACATGGAGCTCGGTCCGACCTCTGTGGGACGACTTGTATGCCGCCGGCGCTGACCTGGTTCTGGCCGGCCACTGGCACGACTACGAGCGCCAGGCCCCACAGAAACCCGACCGGACGGCGGACCCGGCATACGGGATTCGGGAGTTCATTGTCGGCTCGGGCGGGTCGAGCCACATCGACCCCACCAACGTCAGCCCGAACAGCCAGGTGCGGAACGGGGACACGTACGGCGTCCTGAAGCTCTGGCTGTACTCCGACAGCTACGCTTGGAAGTTCGTGCCGGTCGCCGGCCAGACGTTCAGCGACACCGGGTCCACCGCCTGCCACGCCGCACCGGGCTCGGGGCCTCCGGTCTCTGCTTCGCTGTCTACCGTGAGTGCTTCGCCGACGACGCTCACCGCGGGAACCGGAAACTCGACCATCACGGTCACCGTGAAGGACGCGAACGGAAACCCGATCAGCGGGGCGACCGTGGTCCTCTCGGTGACGGGTAGCGGCAACACCCTGACCCAGCCGAGCGGCCCGACCAACTCCAGCGGGGTGGCGGCCGGGACGCTCAGCTCGACCGTCGCCGAGGTGAAGACCGTCTCGGCCACGGCCAACGGCACGGCCATTACCCAGACCGCGTCCGTAACGGTGAACCCCGGGGCG
>WNFV01016616.1_pt1 | contig 14308 bp, 16 predicted proteins | sample 5400101 | NCBI WGS metagenome assembly WNFV01 (sample SAMN13153361, study PRJNA577476) | soil metagenome | isolation source: 115 cm soil or saprolite under grassland replicate 1 | place: USA:California | collected 2016-06-15 | reverse complement strand
GGCCTCCAGGTCCGCCGATGCGAGGAGCCGAGGCGACCGTCCCCGCTCGTTGGCGACGACGGGACGGATCTCTACGACGGCGTCCGACCGCCAGACTGCGTCCCAGGGAATCCTCCGAACATCTGGTCGTTGCACGCACTGGCCACCGCCGCCACGAACGCCGCCTGGCGGGGAAAACCTGCCGCGATCATCTGGCACTTCCAGCTTTCCGCGGACTGAGGCATAGACCGCCTTCAGCGAAGTGCGTATCGGGGGGGCGCGGCCGATTGGGAGGACGGCGGCCGTTTAGACGCCGAATCGCCGTAGGGACAACGTAGCGACAATCTTGCAGGAATGTATCGCGGAAGCAAAACTCTGAGCCGCAGAGATTCCCTGCAAATACCTACTTATTCCAGAGCCGACGCCCGGACTCGAACCGGGGACCCTTGATTACGAGGAACGCGCGGCTCTACTCACCAAAACTCACCAATCGGAGCAGTGTGTCGCCTTTCCCGCATTCTGCGACATGCCGGCCGACGCATATTCCGCGGTGTGGCGCTTAGCGACCACCCGATGCGCCTGTACTTACCGCAAGAGAAACGCTAGCAGCGCGCTAGCTTGGCGTCCCGCGTCGGAGACCCGCCCCCGGCCGTATCGGCTCCACGTTGCCGCTTCTCTTGCCGCTGCCGCGTAGGCCCCGATCCGGCTTCATCGCACGGGTACAGCCTCCCCTTGCCGCATTGCCGCATTGCCGGTCAGCGGCAAGGAGAGAGCGCGAGCCGGGTGAGATGCCCGCGACGTGGGCCAGCGTGCGGGAATGTCACCCGAGCGGCGTTACCGAGACAACCTCGAATGCCGCTTACATTTGTCCTGTGACTAGCGTACGGACGCTGCTCGGAACCCTGGTGCTCGGCATCGTCACCACCATCGGGTTTGCCTTCACGCTGATCGGGCTGGTCGGTGAAGCGATCGCGGCACTCGCGCTGCTGGGGCTTGTCGGTCGCAGGTCCATTACATAATTCGCCAGTCGCGGGTACCCAAAGCGACCGGGTAGAACGGGACGGAGGAGCGCTCGTTCGCGTGCGCGAGTGTCCTGTCACATGACCGCACGGGTGGGGATGTGGAGAGACGTCGCGCGGCAAGCCGAATCCGTGAGGCGGTCGCGGCGGTCTCCGGAGACTGAGCGCGTTCTGGTTCGAGCTACTGCAGCTGGTCCTCGGGCTTCCGCGCCCTCCTCGTTGTCGGCGCTCGACAACGCGACAATGCGCACGCCTGCCTTGAAGCCCTGTACACAAGCCGCTGAGCCGCGATCAGGAGTCCGTCAACACGAGCGACAATGGAGATGTGATCTAAGGGTGGTGCAGCGGTTCGCGCGCTCATCGCTTCCGGCTTCGCTCGCGTTCACACCCAACACCACTGGCCACGCCGAGCCCCCGAATACCGCCCGGGTCGCTGTTAGTTGGAAGTGCGACAGCCGGCGAGAGATGGCTGCCGCTCCTTCGCGGCGATCATTCGTCGTCCGCTGGAAGGCGTCTCGTTGCTTCGACGACGAGCTGGGGATCATCCCCTCGCACTCGGCGGATGCGCCCGCTCTCGGTGTCCTCGAGCTCGACCAGCGGAGGCGTGACGCTCATCGGCGTGATGCAGACGACGACATGGAGGCGCCCTCGGTAGCTGACGATTGTTCCGATCTCGAACACAGTCACAAACACGCGCCCAACGCGTGCGCAAGTAAGGAATCGGCCGCTTCACTTGCTGGATCGATCCCTAGTTCTGAGGCTTGCCCCCGAGTGGGAGCGTGTCGCAGTTTCGCCAAACGGCGACAGCTACGCACTTCGACACGAGCAGAGCGAACAACTGCTTGCCGCGAAAGGTAACCCCCAGGATCGAAAACCTTGAGGTCCGTTCGCTCGACAGGTCCCTTTCCCGGCTGGGCGGTGAACTCGGCCTGCTGCTATGGGCAGATGACCGGCCGCGGTCCGGGCTTTCGAGCGAGGATGTGTGCGATCTCGGCGAGTTCGTCAAAGAACACCTCGAATCGCGGACGCCCGGCAGTTCCCTCAGTCCGCAGGTAGTAGCCGACGCCGCTGGAGCTGACCGCCGTCATGCGGCGGAGACCCTGAGGTAGGTGCGTAGAGCCCAGACACTGATTCATCCGCGTGAGCGCACGCTGGCTTCGATGCGCGATCACGTTCCTGATGGCAATCGTCGCGTCGAGGACACGGTCGTTCCTCTGGGCCAGCGTCCTCGCCCGCTTGGCGTACTTCTCAATCAAAAGCTCATTTGCCGTCTGCTTGAACGCCGCGGCACCGGTGAAGGAGAGGTTGTCGTCGTCACGACCAAGGAGTCTGACCGTCTGCTCGAGCGCGTGCTTCTTCGACAGAGCGATCGAGACATTGATGGTGGGCTGGCTCGTGCTCGTCCACAGCCGGCTCGAGGGCTCCCACTCACGCCAGAGCAGGCTCTGCGCTTCGTTCGCCGCCTTCGCTTCGTATGTGCCGCGGAGTTTGGTCGAGTCGAAACTGACGCACCGGATCACCCACTCGGACAGAAACGCCTCGAGCGCAGCGGCGGCGCGGAAGAACGCGTCCTCTGCGGAGCGACTCCGCTCATCAGCAGTGCCGGCCCGCCGCGCGGCGAGGCATGAGTCCTGGCGCTCCTTGATGAAGGGGTCCTTTGCAACGAGTAGGGCTTCGGTTTCGGTGGGGCGACCGCGCGCGCGGGGCATTTGACAAGAGGCTACGAGCCCGCGTGGACAGCGCCTAGGCGGAGGCCGCGCCGACTTTCTTCGACCGAGAGGTGGAGGGTGCTGGCGAGCGCTCCCGCAGGTGCAGAGGACGATCCCGAGCCGGCTCTGGTTGTCGGAGAAGAGCCGAACGACGACAGCGGCGCCCACGCCGTCGAGGCGATCAAATGGGGCGCGGCAAGGTGTCCGCGAGCGGTTGCAGGCGGTCGAAGTCGCTCACGACCTGATCGGGTCGGCACGGCTGGCGGGCGGCGCGAGCCACTTCGGCGGGGCGGGCCGCGTTGCGCGTCCTCGGCTGCTGTAGGTGCCGTTCGCCGGGCTGGCGAGCTGCCCTCACTCGTTCGAGGGGTTGACGCGTCACGGCCCGCAGCGCCTTATGAGAGGGAACGACTTCGGCGGCGGCCCGGGAGTCACTGCGGCAGGTGCTACTCAGGATCAGCGATGGCGAGGCGATCGGCGAGCTGATCGCGTTTTTCAGGAGCCGCGAGTGCACGGTGCGGCGGGTCGCCGGTAATACGATCGAGGTCGAGGCGCATCCGACGCTGGCTGCGGCGACGGCGCGCATGGAGCTCGATCTGCTGCTGCGGGTCTGGCAGGAGATGCACCCGCGGGTGCATGTGCGGGAGATCCACGACTAGGACCCATCAACGCCGCCGCGGATGCTCTGGCGACACACCGCCGCCCACCCCAGACGGCGGACAATGCGGGAGACTCGATCGTTCCGCCCGGGCACGCGGTCTCCCTTGCGCCGCCAGCTTGTCGTGGGTTCGGCCCCGGTGAGCGTGGCCACCAGCTCGAGCGCTCGGGGTGCGGCCGAGAAGAGCCGAACTGTGAAAAGCGCCGCTTCAAGGCTTTGTTGGAGCCGCGCTCAGCTCGGCCGATATGGCGATGGCTCTCGGTTTGTCGCCGTTGAGCCGAACGACGACAGCGGCGCCGACCACGCGGGCGTCGAAGCCCGACTCTGCCGCTGGGCCGACCTCGACCCCCCGGGTCCCAGCCGTCGACCCTTCAGCCGCGCCTCGAACGGCGGCATCGCCCTTAGCTCGCTCACGCGTTACAGAATGTGAGCACGACGTCCGCCTACTTCGCGCCCAACCCGGCTTGCAGAGCCAAAACGGCCTTCCGCGCTCCGAAAAGGCGTCGACTCGGCGCTCCCCCCGATCGGAGTCTTTTCCCGCGCGGGCGTCCCTCGTCTCCACTTGTGTCGATTCTTCGGAGACTGCGGCCATGGGCGGTCCTTTCGCTGCCGCAGATCGATTGTTCTGTTTACCTATCCGAGTATGGTCCGAGTCCCGACGTTGTTCTGCTCATTGGACTCGAGCAATGAATCCTTGGGGTCCAAGGTGACCCGCACTGAGCAGTCCGGGTCGAAGCAGTTCCCGTCGGGCCCCACGGACGTTCTCAAGCGCCTCGCTTCGCCTGGCTTCAGTGCCCCTGTCGAGTCTGCCACTTCGACTCCAAGGCCAGGGTCCGCCTCAACGAGGATCTCGAAGCCCGGGGCGGCCGTTCTTCCGATGTTTCTGACCGTGTAGAGAGCGGTTGTGGTGCATGTCCCGGGACCGCCGGGGCAGTTCTCGAGGACGTTGTTCACAGTCACATCTAGATCTGGGATCTGGAATTGCGTCGCAAAGACAGCCTCTTCCGAAGGCGTGAATTGCGCCGTCCCGACGGTGACCGATGCGATGGTCTTGTCGCGGCGAAGCGCAACGCTCACCTCGCGACCTGCCGGAACCGAATACACCGCCTCCGTCGACAGACGAAGGAGAATCCCGCCCCGGTGCGTCGCAAGCGTGAATGAGGTTCGCGGATAGAAGCGGATGCGGTACTCGGTCGCGATGCTCCTGCGCCCGGCGCGGGCTTCGAGTGAAGCAAAGAAGACTGGGCCCTTCCCTCTGTCGAGATACCTCGCATGCCTGAGGCTCGTCTTAGCCTTGACCAGGACGATGCGGAGATCCGCCATCGTGCAAAGAGCGTCGCCACGCAATTGCCTGAAGAGGAACGACTCAGGACGACGCGTCAGGACTCTGGTCCCGCCGCGGCTGCGCGAGACATCCTGACACTGTGCCGCTCGACCGAGAAACAGGTTCGCGACTCCTCCTTTCGTGAGCCCGATGGTGCTCGCCGGGCCTACCCGACGCGCTGTTCCGGACTTGACCTTACGGCTGGATTTCGGTTTCGGGCCGATTCGAACGAGGGGCCGGATCACGCACAGGACGTCGGCCCGGCCGGGTGCACAGGCAGGCGCCGCCTTCTTCGCCCCTTCCGCGGAGACGGCGACAAGCAGCATCGACAGCGCCATTCCCGCTGCGAGACAGGGCAATACATGAACCCTCATCGCTCGCTCCCTGCGCGCTGATGAACGAAGTTCGCGAACTGGACGACCCCCCAAAGCAGACCGATGCCACCAAAGAATGCGGTGACGAACATGGATTTGTTCCGGTCGAGATTCGTTGGAACGATTTCTTCACCGTCAACGCGGGCGCTCGTTATGCGGGTGGACGGGACGGTGATCTTTGCGGTCTGGCCTGAGGGTCCGATCTCGACCGCCACCTTCACCTTCTCGGCTCCGCTCACGCTTACAGCCTGATCCTCCGAGAATGAGAGCTGGTCGCGCGGCTTGCTGACGGTGATCTTCCCCCTCGCTGATCCAACGACCTCTGCTGCGCGTCCACTGGCGTGGATGACGGCGGACTTCGGCGCTCCAAAGAAGAGACCCGTCTGTGCGATCGGCGAGCTTCCAGAACTAACCTGAAGCCGCAGGCTCGTTCGGCAGAGAAGAGAGTTGCTTCCGTTGCCGACCTTCAGGCGTGCGCTGCCCGCGGCGCTCTGGAGCGACGAAATCCCCGACGCCGGAGAGGAAAAGCATCCTGCCGGGCCGCTCGAGCTGAGGGTGCTGATGGCCAGCTGCTGTGCGGGTTCACCGAGGGACGGCCGCTCAGTTGGAACCGTCATGACGATTCGGCGGACGTTAGTCCCATGCGCTACGAAGTACTGGTATCTGGACCAGGAGATGCTGAATGGAGTGCTCGCCGTGCGCACGACGCCGCTGCGACAGGTGCCGCCAAGCTCGTCGGCAATGCGCCGACAATTAACGGGGGCTACGGGAAGAGCGACGCCGGCGCGCACATTGCCGCCGGTCACGGCGAGCCTGCGTATCTGCGCGGGTTCCATGTTCCAGCTTCCGGACTGCGCCTTCCCACCGTCGATGGTGAGCCGTGCCGGCCCGACGAAGCCGCCTGCTTCGAGGCGAAGGGCAACGGCGGAACGAGCGTCGAGATAGAAGACATAGAGGAAGGTCCAAGCGATGAGATAGGCGGCCGCTATCAGGACCAGCCAGAAGAGAAAGCTCCTCGGAATCCAGGCTGCCCGCCAGGAGGCCCGGTCAGCGCCGTGACCGTGTCGCTTCCCCAGTCTGGGCAGGCTCAGAATCGCGCCTGGTCGTGAGGGCCCTGCTCGTCCGCAGCTAGCCGTACTTGCTGACCAGCTGCTTCGCCTTCTTCGTCGCCGCGTCGGGGCCCGTCCATGTCTTGCCGCCCAACGAGATACTCGCCTTCGTGCTCGGCTTGAGCCCGTGCTCGGCGATCCAGCGGAGAGCCCAGAAGCCGTTCTGCCAGCCCTCCCACGCCCTCTGGGCGGCGCCCCTCGGACGAAGGATCACTTGCAACGTCTGCGCCTTCGGCGGCTTCTTGGCGGCCGGCTTGGGGAGGTGGCTCTTCTTGCGGATCTGCTCGATCCGCTTCAGGTACCGGTTCCAGCCGGTACCAGCGGGGACGGTGTCCGTGTGGGTGCTTCCGTCGATCCCACGCAGGTCGCGGTGCCCGAAGATGCCATGCCAGTTCTTGTGTGGGTCTACCTTGGTGACGGGGATGTTGTAGAGCCTTGCTAGCCAGGCGACGAGTCGCGCCGAGGCTTCGAGCTGCTTCGGCGTCCAGGCTTCCCCCGAGCCCTCGTGCTCGATTCCAAGGCACGTGTGGTTCGCCGTGTGGAGCGCATGCCATGCTTGCGAGTCCGAGTCGAGGAACTCGAAGACCTCGCCGTCTTTGTCAACGTAGAAATGGCAGTCGACGTTCGGGCCGTCGAGCGTCGCCAAGTCGCCGGCTTTGTGGCCGACCGTCCAGTGGATGACGATGCCACGGGTCTCGGCTCGGTCTGGATGGTGGATCTGCGAGGGGCGCTGGATTGCATGTGCGTAGCGGGCCATGCTTACCTACCTCCCATCGGTCGTCGCACGAACTCCGCCCAGGCGCTCTTCGATGCAGCTCGACGGGCGGACGCGCAGCTGGTGGGACTCGTCACTTCGTAGGCGAGGAGCGCCCTGAGCATCGGCACGTCGCGATAGGCGACGGTCTCCCCTAGCGGGAGCATCCGCCTCTTGCTGGTGCGCGGGCCATGCTCGCCTCCCGGTTTGTGCCCGGGCCGCTCGAGCACGCAAAACCTGCTGACCTCAATGTTCCCGCATCGGCCTCCACCTGTCAATGCGCGACCACGCACTCTCACTGCGCGTGACTGCCGGATCGGGAGTGAGCGGACATGCTCGCGTTCTGGGCGTCGAGTGCGAGTGGATCCGTTGACGGCTGCGGCATGACGCGATATACCTGCATCAGCACCTGAGCGGCTGTTCCTGGTGCCGCGAGGAGGTCGAGGTCGTGACGTTGCTCATGACCTGCGGCGCACGTGGTCCCCCGGAGTGGGAAGGGGACGTTTTCGTTCGTGGGCCTCCTCAGTTAACCGGCGCCATCGACGTCTACGAGGAGGGGAAAGGAGCTCGATCGAGTCGATGCCGAAGGATGAATATAGAAAGGACTACATACCGACGAAGGCGGGAGTCGTGCACGGTGATGAAGGCGCCGAGGTGAAACGACTCCAGCGCTATCTGAAGAAGTTTGGATACCTTCACGCACCCGACGAGCCGTTCGCGGAGCTTCGGCGAACCGTGCGCGTGCCGAAGGCGCAGGAGGCGAAGTTCGATGACGCGACGCTTGTGGCGCTGCGTCGGTTTCAGCAGTTCGCCGGGCTGCCCCTCACCGGCGAGCTCGACGAGGCGACGCTCGCACAGATGACGCTGCCGCGCTGCGGCTTTCCCGATATCCCGGCAGGCGGTCGAACCGGGGCGGGGCCCGGGGTGGGCGACGGAGGAACGCCGGCGGGCACGTCGGTCGCGTTCACGCTGACCGGATGCAAGTGGCCGACGACGAGCCTCAGGTATCGGTTCCAGAACTTTACCGCCGATTTGACCGAGGCCCAGGTGCGCAGCGCGATCGTTGCCGCGCTGCGGCTCTGGGGCCAGGCGGCTCCGCTCACGTTCACTGAGAACGCCAGCGCGGAGATCGTGATCAGCTTCGCCGCCGGAGATGGCCCCGGTGGGATTCTTGCCTTCGCTTACTACCCGCCGCCTTGCGGAGGCTCGTCGGCGGGCGACGCGCAGTTCGACGAGGGGGAGACGTGGACGGTCGCGCTGCCGGTTCCCCCGGGCGGGATCGACCTCGTCTCGGTCGCGGCGCACGAGTTCGGGCATTCGCTCGGCCTCGCCCACTCGACCGTCCCCAACTCGCTGATGAACCCCTACTACACGCTGCGCCGATACCTCTCCGCCGACGATGTGCTCGGGATCCAGACAATCTATGGGGCGCGGATCCGGCCCGTCCCGGGCTGGTTCGGCTCCGAGGACCAAGGTGCCGACGTCGCAATCGCCGACATCAGCGGCAACGGCCGGCCCGACCTCGTCGTCTTCCATATCGACAACCCGGGCGGCGAGAACCACGGCTACTACCGGATCGGCTGGAACCTCGATCGCTACGGGAACGTGACGGGGGGCTGGAGCCCGATCATGCCGGTACCCGGTTGGTTTGGAGCGCAAGACCAGGGGGCCGGGATCGCAATCGGTGACGTCAACGGGACCGGCCGCCCCGATCTACTCGTCTTCCATATCGACAATCCGGGAGGAGAGAACCACGGCTACTACCGGATCGGATGCGACCTCGACACCTCTGGGAACGTCACCGCCGGCTGGACGAACATCAAGCCGGTGCCGGGCTGGTTCGGCTGGGAGAACCAGGGCGCGGGCGTCGCGCTCTGGGACATCAACGGCAACGGGCGGAGAGACCTGATCGTCTTCCACCTCGACAACCCGGGCGGCGAGAACCACGGCTACTACCGGATCGGCTGGAACCTCGACGGCGGCGGCAACGCCACCGGCGGCTGGAGCGGCGTCAAGGCCGTCCCCGGCTGGTTCGGCTGGGAGAACCAGGGCGCAGGGATCGCGATCGCGGACATCAACGCGAGCGGGCGTCCCGACCTGCTCGTCTTCCACCTCGACAACCCGGCCGGGGAGAACCACGGCCACTACCGGATCGGCTGGAACCTCAGCACCGCCGGCGACGTGAGCGGCGGCTGGGGGCCGATCACCGCCATGCCCGGCTGGTTCGGCTCCGAGGACCAAGGCGCCGGCGTCGCTCTCGCCGACATCAACGGAACCGGACGGCAAGACATGATCGTCTTCCACGTCGACAACCCGGGCGGCGAGAACCACGGTTACTACCGCGTCATCACCGATCTCTAGGAGCCAAGAGAGCGAAGCTCAAGTCAGTTGAGATGAGCAAGACCTGGGGGTGCCGAGACGAGTCGTCGAGGGACGACCTTCGCTTCGGTACCCCCGTTGCTCTGCCATCGCGATCGGAGTAGGTGCGGCGTGCCTGACGCCTCGCATGTTGCAGAAGACGACGTCGTCCGGCGCCTGCAGGAGATGCTGTTATCAGCCGTGCTCTTGCGCCGCCCCATGCCCGGGAGCGATCGCCCGCTCGTACTTCCCGACCTTGAATTCGTGCTCAGGCAGGGAAGCGTGATCCTGACCAACGAGAACCTGAGCGGCCGACTCTCAGTCGAGGGGCTACCGAAACCGCTGCAGATCCTCTCGCCCGCAGAGGTGCGAGCCAAGGCCGAGGGCGAAGGCGATCTCGCATACGTTCGCTTCCGGCCGCCCTCGCGCGAGGACACTGTCATCCGTATCACGCTCGAAGCGCGGATCGCTCCGCGCGACCCGGAGCGCGTCGTGCTTGGGCTGAGCGGCGTCCAGGTCGACTTTCAGGAGGTCGACGGCGAGTGGGAGGTCGCAGGCGAGCCGGCCTTCTTCGCCGCCTGAACTACGCGGCCCGTCGCCGGCGCCGGGTGCGGTCCTGCTCGCGCGCGAGCGAAACCGCGATGCCGTAATCCTCCCTCAGATCTCGCTCCATCTCGCCCGTCCCGCTGAGAACCGTCAGGTCGAGTGGATAGGCATATTGGCCCCGCCAACCCCGCTCCTGCTCGACGATGCGCCCCCAGAGCGCCAGCCGACCCAGGGCGAGAGAGACGCCGCTGTCGGCGTACGACGCCAGCACATGTTCGGCGAGGTCCCGGCGGCGTAGCGCCCAGAGGCCGCATTCGCAATACGCGTCGGGACCACCCCCGTGGGCAAAGCCGTCCGCTCGTTCGACATTGCACCGTGCTTCAAGGCGCGTTCGCGGAGGCCAAAACACGGGCTGCGTGAGCGAGCGAAGGCGGTAACGAAACAGGCGCTCGACCGGCCTCGGCTCCCCCCGTTGCTCCGCCTCCAGCAGCTCGGCGGCGAGCTCGAGCGCCGACAGCTTCCGATCGATCGGCCTGAGCACGCGCCAGACTCGCCAGCCGACAATCGGCTCGGTCGAGAAGGCGAGCTCGAGTTCGTCTGCGCTCCGAGGTTTCATCCCTACGCCGGCACGCTTTCCGGCTCCTCAACCGGCGTTTCGTCGGGCACCGGCTCTTCGGCCGGAACGACCTCTATCTCGCGGACCGGGTCGCCAAGTTCCATTCGTCCTCCTCACTGACTGGTCGCAGCTCGCAGCCTCTGAGATGCCTCTCGGCCGAACGCACTTGGCGTCGCCGCCCCCGCGCCCTCTTTGGCTTCCGCGCGGAACCGATCCTCATCAAGCCGCAGTTATTCATCATCTTCTCGACACGCTCCGTCGCCGGAGCCCTTGCTCTGATTGTCCACGGACCGTGGGGCATGTCCAGCCCGCGACGGCTGGCTCTGTGTGATGCGTTGTCAAGAAAGCCTCTGCCAAATCATCGCTGAGCTCCATGACGACGTCCTTCAGGGCTCGTGTTTCGCCGCCCATTGCGACTACGCCTGACCCCGTTCGAAGCATCGCTCCCTCATCGGCATCGCTCCGCCAACGCACGAGGCCTTCGACGGCGCCAGTCATCCCCTCCACTCCTGCGGCGCTCGCTTACGCGTTACAGAATGTGAGCGCGTTTAGACGCAGTCGTTCAGGCGCTGCGCCTCGGGCAGCGATGCGAGCGTCTTGAGCGTGCTGTTTTCGATCTGCCGGATCCGCTCGCGGGTGACGCCGAAGGTGCGCCCCACATCGACGAGCGTTCGCGGCCGACCGCCATGTAGGCCGAAGCGGAGCTCGATGACCCGGCGCTCGCGCTCGGGCAGCGCGGCAAGCGCGTAGTCGATGTCCTCGCACCGCAGCGAGACCGAGGTCACGTCCAGGGGCGACTCGGCGAGCTCATCTTCGACAAGGTCACCTAGCCTGGCGTCGCCTCTTCGCCGATCGGCTTCTCGAGTGAGACCGGAGATTGCGCCATGCGCAAGACCTCCCGCACCTGCTCGGCTGTCAGCTCGAGCTCCTCGCCGATCTCGTCGGGTCGCGGCTCGCGGCCGAGACGCTGGACGAGCTGCCGCTGAATGTGGACGACCTTGTTCAGCCTCTCGACGATGTGGAGCGGGAGGCGGATCGTCCGCGCGTTGTCGGCGATCGCGCGTGAGACCGCCTGCCGGATCCACCAGGTCGCGTACGTCGAGAACTTGAAGCCCCTGCGGTAGTCGAACTTCTCCACCGCCCGGATCAGCCCCAGCGAGCCCTCCTGGATCAGGTCGAGGAAGGAGAGACCGCGGCCGAGGTGCGGCTTAGCGATCGAGACCACCAGCCGGAGATTGGCCTCGATCATATGCGTCTTCGCCACCACGTCCCCGCGCTCGACCCGCTTCGCGAGGCACACCTCCTGGTCGGCCGTCAGCAGCGGCACCTTGGCTATCTCGCCCAGGTAGAGCCGCAGCGAGTCGAGCGACGGCTCGATCGTCAGGTCGAGCTTCGGCGCCGCGCTCGCGTCGTCCTCGGCGAGCGCGGGCTGCTCGTGCGGCGGCTGCTTGTGCTGCTCCCCCTCGACCAACTCGACCGAGCGATCGAGCAGGTAGCTGTAGAAGTCCTCGATCTGCTCGGGCCTCAGCACGACCTCCTCAAGCCCAGCAGCGATCTCGTCGTAGGTCAGAAAGCCCTTCGCAACCCCATCCGCGACGAGTCCCTGCAGCGCCTCGACGTCGGAGCGATCGTACCCCGACCACTGCGCCGGTCGCCGCGCGCGCTCGTGCGCTTCCTCGGGGATCATCGACACGTCGACGGCAAGACCCTTGCTGTTCTGCACGCTCGCCGTCAGCCGCACCGGCAGGCGAGCCCGGCGCCCGACCGGGGCCTCACCGGGAGGAATCCACGTCGATGCACGTAGAGTCGCTCGCCTCTCGGTCAAGAAGATGAAGCCGAAGTCCGTCGCCCCCGTCGAACCAGAAGCATCCTGGCGTTCACGACCTCGCCCCGTGGAGGAGAATGGTCGGCGTCCACAAAGAGCGCGAGACGCCAAGGCGGGCTGCCTCGGCCGCACGCCCCCGCCGAGGTCACACCGAGGCGACGATGCTGACGGTGCGTGCCTGCGGGCCCTTCGGGCTGTCCTCCACCTCGTACTCCACCTTCGCCCCCTCATCGAGGCTCTTGTACCCCTCGCCGCTGATCGCGCTGTGGTGGACAAAGACGTCTTTGCCCCCGTCGTCCTGCGTGATGAAGCCGTAGCCCTTGTCGTTGTTGAACCACTTCACGGTTCCGGTTGCCATATCTCACACCTCCCTCGACTGCGTCGCGAACGTGCAGCGGAAAGGCGCTGGCGCAAAAAGCCCAAACCGGTACTCGCTCTAACTCAGGTGGTCACAGCCCACCGTAGCAACATGGCGAGAACGTCGGCCTTGCCTGGCCGCTCGAGCTCAACCGGGGCTGGGGTCGATCATCGTGCGGATCGTGACCCGCGCCGAGTCGGGGCCTGCGGCCCGAGCGTTTGCTGCTGGAGATCGCCTTCTTCCTGCGCCGCTTCCGTGGCGAGAAGCTCGCCGGGCTCGCGGCCTGGTCAGTGACGAAGGCGATCGCCCAAACGTGATGGGGTGAGTCGCGGCTACATAGCCCGGCATCCACCCGCGCAGCGCTTGCCGCGGATCTCGAACGCGACAGGCACGCTGTCTCCTATCGGATCCACTCGTCGTGGAGCGATTTGACGGCGTGGAAGAGCGCCGACAGCTGGGCGCTGCCGCCATTCGGGACGTTCAGCGCGTAATAAACGGCCTCGGCCCCGTCTCCGCCCAGGATGATCGGGTCGTCGGTGTCCTCGATCAGCCGGAGCTCGATCGCGTCGGCGACTGGTCGAGCTCCTTCGGCTCCTTCGGCGCCGGGCTCGTGCGCAGCCTTCACCCTCAGGTTCTCCGCCATAAGCGTCGCCGCTCGCTCGTCGAGCGGGTACCGCTGGCTAGCGACCTCGAAGACGACGTCCACTCGACTGAGCCTATCTCCGCCCCGGTGGGGGTGCTGTGATGCTCCCGGGTGTCGGTCTTCTCGCCGCCTCTCTCGCGATACGCACCTCTTCGGGGTCGACCTAGGGCTGAAGATGAAGTCGCAGGCGAGCGTTGTCGCTGCCTCTTGGCGGAGAAGGGCTAGGAGTGAGAAGAGGGCGGAAGAACCGCGACCGGCGCCCACCGCGGCGACCCCAGGCGAGCCCCATCGATCACTGCACCGTGAGCTGCGGACTGAGAGACTGGGGTGCAGTAACTGAACGGGGGACTCTGACGACCCGCACGGTGTATCTCGCGCGCGCGAACCAAGAAACGAGAAGGATGGCCAGGAAGAGAGTGGTGGAGCGGAGGCCTGACGAGCGCCGCGCCCCTCGGCTCGAGCAAAGCGCCCTCGAACTCAGAGTCCCCCTGCCGTCAGCGAGCAGTCATCGCTTCGTCAGCGGACACCCCCGCTTCACCGGTGAGGTCCGGGCCGCCGGGAGCGAGCGCTTCGCAGCCGTGCTCGTCGGTGACGGTCAGGGTCTTGATCGGCCGACCGCCGGCGCGAGATCGGTGAGCGACTCGTCGACCTGAACAGCGTGGTCCGCCTGCGGTCAAGCGCGCCGCCCCCGCGCAACCCGCTGCCTGGGATCGGAGGCGAGCAGCTCCTCGTAGAGGGACGCGAAGCGACGAGCGATTTCTGCCTGGTCATATCGGCGGCTCTCTATCTGAGCGCGTCGGGCACGCGCCCGGCGTTCCTCCTCGCCGATAGCGGCGGTGACGAGTGCGTCGACGAGCGCCTCCTCGTCGTCGGGCCGAATGAGCCAGCCCGTCCTTCCGTCGGCGACGATCGCCGCCGGGCCGTGCGCCCGGCAGGCGATCACCGGTAGCCCGCAGGCCATCGCCTCAACCAGAACGAGCCCGAACGCCTCGGCGACGGAGGGCAGGACGAGCGCGTCGGCCGCGTTCAGCGCCTGCGG
>WNFV01006145.1_pt1 | contig 14311 bp, 12 predicted proteins | sample 5400101 | NCBI WGS metagenome assembly WNFV01 (sample SAMN13153361, study PRJNA577476) | soil metagenome | isolation source: 115 cm soil or saprolite under grassland replicate 1 | place: USA:California | collected 2016-06-15 | reverse complement strand
GGCGGCTGGCCCGCCGCCGGATCGGCGGCATCGGCGGCGACGTCCTCGGCGCCGTCCAGCAAGCGGGAGAGGTCCTCACGCTGCTGGTCGCCGTCGCCGCCGGATCCTGGGGTTCGCCGGTCTCGTCGCTGATTGCCTTAGTGTCCGGTTCCGCATGAGTGGGTAGGGGCGGGCGATGCAGTACCCGCGCGCTCCACCCGGCCGCCGCCACCATCCGCGCCCACCCACTCGCGTTTCCCAGGGAGGGAGCAACCGTGGCGGACACCAACCGTGGCGTCATCTACGCCGGTCCCGGCCACGTCGAGGTGCACGACCTGGACTACCCCAAGCTCGAGCTGCCCGAGCAGCACAACCGCCAGCTACAGCACGGCGTCATCCTGCGGGTCGTCGCCACCAACATCTGCGGCTCCGACCAGCACATGGTCCGCGGGCGCACCACCGCCCCGGAGGGGCAGACCCTCGGCCACGAGATCACCGGCGAGGTGATCGAGGTCGGCCGCGACGTCGAGTACCTCAAGCAAGGCGACCTGGTCAGCGTGCCGTTCAACATCGCCTGCGGGCGCTGCCGCAACTGCAAGGAGCGCGCCACCGGCGTCTGCGAGAACGTCAACCCAGCCAGGGCCGGCGCCGCCTACGGCTACGTCGACATGGGCGGCTGGCTCGGCGGCCAGGCCCGCTACGTGACCGTCCCCTACGCCGACTGGAACCTGCTGAAGTTCCCCGACCGCGACCAGGCCATGGCGAAGATCCGCGACCTGGCGATGCTGTCGGACATCTTCCCGACCGGCTACCACGGCGCCTTCACCGCCGGGGTCACCACCGGCTCGACCGTCTACGTCGCCGGCGCCGGCCCGGTCGGGCTGGCCTGCGCGACCTCCTGCCACCTGCTGGGCGCGGCGGTGGTGATCGTCGGGGACGTCAACGCCGAGCGCCTGGCCCAGGCGGCCAGCTTCGGCTGCGAGACCATCAACCTGTCCGAAACCGACGACGTCAGGGGGGCGATCGAGCAGCTCCTGGGCGTCCCCGAGGTCGACGCGGCCGTGGACTGCGTCGGCTTCGAGGCGAGAGGCCACGGTGCCGAGGGCTCCCAGGGTGAGGCGCCGGCGACGGTGCTGAACACGATCATGGACATCACCCGCTCCGCCGGGAAGCTGGGCATCCCCGGGCTGTATGTGACCGGCGACCCGGGCGCGGTCGACGAGCCGGCCAAGGTCGGGTCGCTGTCGATCCGTATCGGGCTGGGCTGGGCCAAGTCGCATGCGTTCACCACCGGCCAGTGCCCGGTGATGCGCTACAACCGCCAGCTCATGATGGCCATCCTGCACGACAAGGTGCAGATCGCCCGCAACGTCAACGCCACCGTGATCCCGCTGGACCAGGCGCCCCAGGGCTACGCCGACTTCGACAAGGGCGCAGCCAAGAAGTACGTGCTCGACCCCCACGGCCTGGTCAGCGTCTGAGCGGTGCCCGCCACGAGGGGCCGGGATCCACCGGCCCCTCGTCCTCCGCGGGACAGCCAAGAGCAGGGCCGAAATGTAGGGCCCAATGCCGGCTAAACCAAGGCCCAGGTCTTCAGGGCAAACTCAGCCAAGTCATGTGGCTGCAGCACCGCTATGCGCACGATGGCCAAGACAACCCGCGAAGTGCGAGATTGGCAAACCTGCTGGTCAACGCCGTTGTGCTCGGTACCCAAGTACTTAGACCCTCACAGCTCATCCTGATGGGGACCCTTGTCGTGCCGAGGTGATCAAGAAGGCCAGAGGCCTATCATTTCCGCTGGTCACAGGGCTTGTCGTGGGCCTGCCCAACAGAGACACGGACGCCCTCAAGCAAGGTGCCCGGCTCATGGCTTGCCCTCCGGTGGTCGCTTACCGGCTGCCCGAGCGCCCGTTCAAGCAGGTGTTGGTAGACCTTGGGGTCGAGGGAGAGCAGCAGGTCGGCCAGTTCCTCGTTAGAGAACTCGCGGACGTAGGCCACCAGCGCCCGGTTGGTCTTGTCGCCCGCCCTGTTTCTGCTCATGCGTCACCCCTGAACCCGCCAGCGCCTTGATAGTGCGGATGCGCGTGATGGTCGAGCCATCGACCTGGAAGCGTCGGCCGCCTCGGCGACCGTGGTCTCCCCGAGGACCAGTTTGCAGCCAGGCCTCGTTCTTCTACAGCAGGGTCAAGAACCACTTGACATACCGCCCGGCTCCACACTCTCTCAAGGACAGAGGATCCCTTTGCTGCTTCTGGGTCCGGTCCGCTCATTGCGGGACGGCGACATGGCCGGTGATCGCCTGCCCGACGCGGTCGAGGAAGTCCTTGACGGTCGCCTCGGCCACGCGGTGCAGCAGCACCCGGTCGATCGCCTGCCCGACGACGCCGAGCGGCGGCCGATACCGGGCGCTGATCGCGAGCTGGGTGCGGTCCTCGCCGAGCGGGCCGACCTCCAGGTCGGCTTCCAGGCGCGGGAACAACCCGTCCATGCCGAGCGGCTCCCAGGTCATCGGCAGCGACGTCATCGAGGGGAAGGCCACCGGCTTGCCGAGCTGGACGGCGACCCGCCGGCCCAGCCGGGCGCCGAACGGCCCGACGCCGACCTCGGCGAGCAGCCCGTCACCGCGTCGCTGGGCCGCGCCGGCGAGCTCGGACAGCCACTCCGGCGAGCCGAGCAGGGCTTCCTTGACTCGACCGGGCGGGAGCGGCAACTCCAGGTAGTAACGAATGAACATGGCGACCAGCGTGGACGCTCTGGGGCTCGGTCGTAGGGTCGAAGGTCCCGGGGAGGCCGGGACGTTTCGCCGAGTGGGCCCGGAGCGAGCCCTCCGCCCTCCGTGAAGGGAGGAACCAGATCCGTGCGTGACGACCGCTGGCAGGAGCTGACCGACGAGGAGTGCCGCAAGCTGCTGGGTGAGCGTCACCTGGGCCGTCTTGCCCTTGTCGACGCCGACGGGCCGGTGATCCTGCCGGTCAACTACACCCTCGACGAGGGCTCGGTGGTGTTCCGCACCGACCCGGGCGGCAAGCTGGACGCCGCTGCGGCGGGGCGCCGGTCGCGTTCGAGGTCGACGCCGTCGACGGCCGCCGCAGGCGACCCCCACAGGGCCGCCCTTCAGGCTGTGAGGACGACCCTTCGGCCAAGGCACCACAGCCCAGTTATGCGTTCTTGACCGCTGTGCGGGCCAACGCACAACAGTAGATACGGGTCACCGAACAGCAAAGGGGCTGGTCAGGCTGCTCAACACCGACCGGCAAGGGACCCGACGCTCAGACGCATCCCTAACGGGATGCGTCCAAGTCAACGCGGACCCAAATGCGAATGACTAGCGTCTCCGCTGGTGAGGGGCGGTTTGGTGCCTGGAAGACTTGGAGCTGTGCCATGTGGAAGAGTCGATTTTCAGGTCACGCATGACCATGGACGGCAAAGTTATATGGTCTATCGCCACACAGCTATGCGTTATCCAATGCTTGGGGTCCTGACGATCGTCTCCCCTCGCCGCTTTCCTTGACCTCACGTCGCATCACACCACCCTCCACCTGCACGTATGCACTTCACCACGCCAACCTCAGCATCCCATTAGCAACTCCCTCACCAACCCGACCCCGCACACCCTTACCTTCCGTAGTCCCGTTGCCCTCCACTCGTACCATCCAAATCCAACACACGACAGCAATGCACCAGGGGTGCGTTTGCTGCGCCTGCTGGTGGTCGGGAGGTCGCGGGTGGTCGCGGATCTGGCGAAGTTGTCGATGGGCCGGGAGGACTACTACGTCCGCGAGGTCGCCCACAACCGCGAGGAGTACCTGAGCGGCCACGGTGAGTCTCCGGGCCGCTGGTACGGCGCCGGCGCCGCCGCGCTCGGCCAGCAAGGGGTCGCCTCCACCGAGGCGTTCAAGCGGATCTTCGAGGGGCGCCACCCGGAGACGGGGGAGCTGCTGGGCCGCGCCCACGGCAAGGGCGCGGTGCCCTCGTGGGATCTGGTGCTGCGGCCGATCAAGGACGTGGGCGTGCTGTACGCGCTTGGCGACGAGCGCGTCAACCGGGCGGTGATGAGCGCTCACCATGCGGGGGTCGCCGAGGCGGTCGCCTACCTGGACGCTCACGTGGGCACCCGCCGCGGGCATGGTGGACGCGAGAAGGTGAGCGGCCGGGGGCTGGTGGTGGTCGGGTTCGACCACCGCACCAGCCGGGAGGGCGACCCGCTGCCGCACACCCACTTGATCATCGCCAATCGCGTCCAGGGCCCGGATGGGCGCTGGACCACGCTGGATGGGCGGGACCTGTACGCCCATCGCCGGGCGGCGGACGCGCTGTACCGGGCGGCCTACCAGTGCTCGCTCACCCGCTCGCTCGGCATCGCCTGGGGCGAGGCCGACCGGTGGGGCAACCGGCCGATCATCGGCATGCCGACTGAGGTGGTGCGGGCGTTCTCCAAGCGCAACCAGCAGATCAGCGAGCACCTGGCGCAGCTTGAGGAGCAGGGCCGGCAGCGCACCCCCGCGCTGGTCCGCTTCGCGGTGCACGCCACCCGTCCGGCCAAGCGCCACGAGGCCCCGGAGACCCTGTACGACCGCTGGCGGACCGAGGCGCTCACCCGAGGGATCGACCCGGATCGCCTGGTGCGGCAGGTGAGCGGGCGGGCGCGTGAGCAGGACCGGGGGGTGTCCAACCTGGCCGTCAAGCGCGCGTTCGGCCGGCTGGCCGGCCCTGAGGGGCTGACGGCGCAGGCGTCCACGTTCGCCCGCCAGGACGTGGTGGTCGCGCTCGGCGGCGAGCTGACCGGCGCCGGCCCCGCGGAGCTTGGGGCGCTCACCGAGCGGTTCCTCGCTGAGCGGGCGGTGGCGGTGATCGACGACCGCGCCGAGCCGGGCACCGAGCGGCGCTGGTCAACCCCCGACCTGCTCAGCGTCGAGCGTGCCCTGATCGCCGCCGCCGAGGCCCGTCGGGCTGAGCAGGCCGGGGTGGTCCCACCCGAGCTGGTCCGCGCGACGCTTGCCGCCTACCCGACGATCGGCGACGACCAGGCCGGCATGGTCCGCGACGTCTGCCAGCGCGGCGATGGGGTCGCCGTGGTCGAGGGCCGGGCGGGCACCGGCAAGACGTTCGCGCTGGGGGTCGCCCGCCACGCCTGGCAAGTGGGCGGCTACCGGGTGCTCGGCGCCGCGCCTACCGGGATCGCCACCATGAGCCTCGAGGCCGAGGGGTTCGAGGAAACCGCCACCTGCGACCGGCTGCTGTTCGAGCTGGACTGCCACGGCGCCCGCAAGGTGCTCGGGAGGCGGGCGGTGCTGGTGGTGGACGAGGCCGGCATGGTCGGCAGCCGCAAGCTCGCCCGCCTGCTCGACCACGCACGCAGCGCCAAGGCGAAGGTGGTGCTGGTCGGGGACGACCGGCAGCTTGCAGCGATCGACGCCGGCGGCGGCTTCCGCGCCCTTCGTCTGCGCCTTGGGGCCAGCGAGCTTGTGGATAACCGCCGACAGCTTCACGAGTGGGAGCGCCAGACTCTGGAGCTGGTGCGCGATGGGCTGGTGGAGGAGGCGGTGGACGCCTACCGGGAGCATGACCGGCTGGTCGCCGTGGAGACAAAGTTCGAGCTGACCCTCGCCCTGGTCTCCGACTGGTGGCGGGCCCAGCAGGACGCCGCCGGCGACCCCGCCAAGGAGGCGGTGATCCTGGCCTGGCAGCGCGGCGAGGTCGACCGGCTCAACACCATCTGCCAGCAGATCATGGCCGACCACGGCCGGCTCGGCGCCGAGCGGCTCCAGGTCGGCGATCGGCAGCTCGCCGTCGGGGACCGGGTGGTGTGTGGCCGCAACGCCCTTCAGCGGCTGGGGGTCGCCAACGGCACCCGCGGCACCGTGGTCGCCCTCGACTTTGAGCGGCGGACCCTCACGCTGCGGGTGGACGGCGAGCAGGCCCACCAGGTGACCCTGCCGGCCTGGTACCTGGACGGCCAGCAGCGGTGGGGCTGGCGACCAGACGAGGGCCGCCGCTCGGTGGATCTTGCGTATGCGACCACCGGCCACAAGGCGCAGGGGCTGACCCGCTGGCGGGCGCTGGTTCTCCTGACCGGCCGGGAGGCTGCCAACTGGCTGTACGTGCAGCTCTCCCGCGCTAAGCAGGCGACCACGATCTACACCCAAGTCGGTCCCGAACCGGCCGCCAGCGAGGTGGACGACCTGCCCGAGCGGGAGCTGCCGGACGGCTATCAGCAGCTCGCCCAGGCGATCGGCCGCCACGGCAGCCAGCAGCTTGCGCTGGACACCACCGCCCGGCTGGACCTGCGGCGGCTGTCCACCCGCGAGCTCCGCGCCGAGCGTGACCGGCTCGCCCGGCTGCTGGCCAAGGCGCCCACGGACCAGACGCGGCGGCTGGCCCATGCGACCCGGCGCCGCCAGGACGCCGACCGCGACTTGGCCACTGCGGCTGCTCGTCGGCAGGCCGCCGCCGTGCGGGTCGGCGAGTTCGGCCGCCTGGGTGGGCTGGGCCACCGCCGCGAGCTTGCCGCGGCCCGCCAGCAGCATCGGCTCGCCGAGACCACCGAGCAGCTTGCTCGCCGGCAGGCCGATCGGGCGGGGACGGCGGAGCTGGCCGCCCGCCACGCCCAGCAGCAGCGCGCTGGCTGGCTGGAGGCCCACCCGGACGTCGTCCAGCAGTGGCGCGAGGTCACCCGTGAGCTGGCCTGGCAACAGCGCGCCCGCCAGGTCGCCGCCGAGGCCCAGCGGCCCGCCTGGCAGGAGCGGGCCCTCGGCCCGCTGCCCGGCAGCGTCCACGGCAGACGGGTCTGGCGGCAGACTGCCGCCCAGCTTGTCGCCTATCGCGACCGCTACGGCATCCGCGATCCCGAGCAGGCCCTCGGTCCCGAACCCAAGGGCGGCGACCTGGCGCAGCGGCGCGCCTGGCGGGCCTGCCGCACGGCCGCTGAGCGCGTGCGCGCCCGTACCGAACCCACCCGCCAGCCCGTCCGCGACCAGCCCACCCGCACTCCCCCGTCATCCCTACCGCAGCGCGGCGCCGAACGCGCCGCCGGCTAGCCACCGCCCCACCGGGAGGTCGCCATGCACCAGCCGCCACCCGACCCCACCAGACCCCCCCTCCTGCTCGCCGTCCCCGACAGCCCCGCAGCCGGGCCGGCCGGCCCCGGCGAGACGCTCGGCCACCCCGGCGCCTCCGCCCACGCCTACTACCGGCGGCGGCGCGCCGCCGAGTGGACCCTGTACCAGCGCACCCTGCCGCTACGGCTGGCCGGGCTCGCCCTTGGCAGCCTCGTCGCGGCACTGGCCGTCGACCAAGTCGCCCCCGCGCTGGCGGGCTGGGCCGGGCTCATGGCCGCTGGGCTGGTCGGCTGGCGGCTGCGGTTCCGGGTCTCCCAGGACGCCCGCAACTGGCAGCGCGGCGCCCGCGGCGAACGGCGCACCGCCCGCCAACTCGACCGGCTCACCCGCCACGGCTGGGTCGTCTTCCACGACCTCGCCGTCCCCGACTCCCGCGCGAACGCCGACCATTTGATCATCGGCCCCGCCGGCGTCTTCCTGGCCGACAGCAAGAACTGGCGCGGCCACCTAGCGTTCGCGCCCGACGGGACCCTGTGGCACGGCAGCTACCCGCTGACCGCAACCCTGGCCACCATCGGATTCGAGGCCCAGGCGATCGCCCGTGCGCTCGCGGTACCCGGCCTGGCGGTCGAGCCGCTGCTGGTGGTGCACGGCAGCACCATCCCCTGGGGCGAGCAGTACCTCGGCGGGGTCGCGATCCTGCCCGCCGGGCGACTGATCGCCACCTTGCTGGCCCTGCCGCTGCTGCTCACCGACCAGCAGGTCACCAACCTCGCCCACCGGACCATGACGAGGCTGCGCCCCGCCGTTTGATCCTCGCTGAAGCCAACTATGGCGCCCGGAGTAGCTCCGACGCCCTACGGCAACCGTCCGCGAGGAACGGTTACCTACTCCTTCCGACGGCCGGAGCGAAGCACCGAGATCTATCCCGATGACCTCGTTGCGCACTGGGTTGTCGCATGCCAAAGGGCGGCGGCAGGTAGGCAGAGCGCCGGGACGATAGATTTATCAAGGCCCGGGAGGCGATGGGGCGGCGCCGTCGGCATAGTAGTCGGCGGCGTCTGCATGGGCACCTGAACCATGACCTGCTGCGCCATCCTGACGTATGCCTTGCCGGCGTGATTCTCGATGATCTTGATCGCCGGACCATGAAAGGTATGCAGCATCGCGTGATGGACGCTCAACAGTGCGTCCTGCAACCTCGAATCGTCCTCAAGGTCGTCCACCCTGACCCCGGCTGCCTTGGCCGCGTCTCGGTCGATCCCGAGGTTGTGTGACTGGTGAATTTCCCAGTTCGCGAAATAGTCAGCGATCACACTCGCCTTAATGCTGGCGTCCGTGTCGCCCCCGAACATGTAATCCTGAAGCCACTGCCCAACAAGCCGCCTTGCGAGCGCCTCCGCAGCCTCGCATTGCTGAATAAGCGCCGGACCGTACTGCTGGAGGATGGGCAGCCAGGCACCGAGTAGCGAAGGGTCCTTGCTGCACTCTTGCTTGGCACGCTCGAACTGCTGGATGATCGCGCGCGCCGGTGACGCACCGTTCGGGGAAATGAACTGCGGATCGATTGGGCCAAGCTGCGAATGCTTTCCCATCACGATCTTGTTGCCTGCCAAGGCCCACATCGTAGCCGCTGACATGGCAGCGAGCGGCACGAAGACTCTGATGTCGGTGTACTTCTTGCGCAAGTAGCTGACGATGCTAGCGGTCGCCTCCGCGTCACCGCCAGGGCTGTGGAGAATGAGGTCGAGCTTAGGCCCCGCGATGCCCTTGCAGACTTCCATCATTCCTTGCATGTCCGCCAGGATGATCGAAGTCTCGGGCCCACCGCCCCCCAACCAGTCAGTATAGTAGGCAATCACTGGGCGACCGGTCCGGTTGCGTAGCTCCCGCAAATACTTCCGGCGGATGCCGTCGAAATCAGGGTTGCCGCCCCGACTGCGGGCCGATTCGTTAACCTCGATGAGGATTTCGCCCCAGGTGGGCATAAGCTAGACGTTACCTCCCGTCGCGTTACGAATTTGGGCCTTGGGAGGGTAGGCCGAGAAGCCCGCGAACACGGCGACTCGTTTGTAAGCCTCTAGCGCTTCGGCCACGCCTGGCAGCTTCTCGCCCTCTTCGACCAGCTCTTGCTGCAACTGCTGGTTCTCACTGTCTCGGCCCACGGGCTCCTCGTCTTGCATGGCCGCCTCCCCTCGACGTGTATGCGGCTACCATCGCGCATCCTCCTTATCGGCGCAATGTTCCTGGCAGCCTCTGACCAGGCTCGTCATAGCCGCTAACACGCCAGTGACGACCGCGGAGCGCGGCCGGCCATCGTATCCTTCGCAGGTCGTCGCCGGGCAACTGTCCTCAAGCCGTCGGCCGGCGGCAGAGGGAGGCTGAAACGTGGCAGAGGGCCGCTACCAACCGCGGTTACTGGCGGGCTCGAGCCCGCCGCGCTGGGCGGTTAACGACACGGTCGAGGACGTCCTCGTCCGGGAAGGCAAGGGCCACCAGCGGCGGACCTGGACGACTGGCGACGAGCGTCGGGTAAGGGAAGAGGCCCGCCGGCTCAACGCGCTCGACCGGCCGAAGCAGCCGGCGCCGAACCGGACGCGGCCCTGTCCGTCCTGCGGTGAGGAACGGTCGATCCTGTTCGGGTTCCCGCGCGGACCGGAGCAGCCATGTCGCCGCTGCCTGTTCGGGCCTCGGCCGCGGGCCCGGTTCGTTCAGGGTGGAGCGCCCGGCATGGGCCGGCTTCACGGCAAGCGCCGCTGACAGCCGGGCTCTCTACTGCCGGCTGAACCCGGTCGCGGCGCTGCTGCTGCCGTCGCCAGCGGGCCGCCTACACGCCGGCCGGCCGCCGGTCGACGCAGACGTCGACGGAAGCCGGACTGGATCGCGTCCGTCGCCGCGTTGGCGAGGTTGCCGGCCGCCCAGCCCGGCATGTCCTGCGGAGCCGGGCGACCTCAGCGGCGAACGCAGGGGCCTTGAGCCAACTGCGGATCGTGCGTTCGTTGACGCTGGCCCGTGGGGCGTCCCTGGTGCTGGCGCCTCAGGGAGAGCGAGCAGCGCGGCAGACTCGTCTTTCCTGCGGACAGCCTGCCCATGCCAGCACGCGGACTCGATGGACGTCCCGACCGGAGGTCGGTTGTGTGGTCATGGCCGCTGCCTCCTGCGGTCGACCCCGGGTACCCGCAGGCGGCTTTCCCGTCCAGGCGGGCCGTATTGGGACTATGGGTCTAGCGACAACGCGATGAGATCGCCGCCGATGCTTTCTGAAGCTTATTGGCCCAGTCGGTAAGTCCACCGTACTCATCACTCGCCGGCTGACCCTGATCCAGGAATTCTGTCAGATTGTTCAAGTCTGTCTGCAGCTGATTGAGATCGTCCGGAGCCAAATCCACACCACTAGGCAACGCAAGGTCAGCGTTTTCGTACTCCCGGGCAGCAGTGTCGAGCTCGCCCGCGAGGTCGGCGGCCCTTCTGGATGCGGTGTTGTAGCCAGGTTTGAACCCTGTTGGCCGGCCGCCGTTGACCTGGACCTCTTCGTGGAGGTTCCGAAGCGCTCGAACCTCGTCGTTCAGTACGGAAACCAGGTGGTCGCAGACGCTGGTCGGCGACGTCGTAGTTGTCGCGATAGGGACCGTGGTCGAGGGTGAGGCCACAGTTGTCGCCGGAGGATCGTTGCCCTGGTCGCGGATGAACAGCGCCATGAAACCGGTAATCGCAATGACGAGCGCAGCGATCCCGCCGAGTACCGCCGCGATCCCACGAAGCCGCTTGGCGTTCATGTCGACCCTCCGCAACCCGCCGCAGCGGCTCGTCCCAGTCGTCGCCCAACTCGGGGGGTCGCGGACGGTCTGGCCGAGCATGCGGCGTCCTCAAGCACTGCAACTCTGCGGGACACTATCGCAATATCGGCAAGCACCGTAACTTGCGCCTATCACCCGCTATGGACGACGCCCCCGGGTGAACCGCCGGGGGCATCGAGAGCGCGGGGTTGCCCAGAAGGGTTCCTCTGTACGTCAAGGGCGGAGCGATCCCCCGGACAGTGCCGGCCTGGACCGTAGACCGCCCTGGAACGCTGGAGGGAGCCGTCGGGAGCGAGCGAGGCGATCCATCTCGTCGCCCAAGAGCTTCTCCATGCGGCGGTCGCCTCCCGGACGAGGAGCGTGCGCCTTGCAGGCCAATGCTCGCCCCGCCCAGAGGGTGTCGGTCCCGCAGGTGGCGGTAGCGCTGGCGTCGCCTGACAGCACGCCGTGGGCATGCCGTCGGCTGGCCATCGTGGGGCTGTCACGATCAGCCCGACAGGCGCAAGCTACCCTCCGTGGGCGCCCACCCGGGCGACCGGAGCATCGAGCGTGGAGGTTTGCAGTGGCGGGGTTTCGGTTGCTGAGCTGGAACGTGCAGAACCTGTTTGCGGCAGGCACCCCTGATGGGCCACCGACCCCCGAGGCCTTCGACGCCAAGCTCGCCTCCCTGGCCGAGGTGCTCGACGCCCAGCAGCCCGACGTGGCGGCGCTGCAGGAGGTCGGCCCCCCCGAGGTGCTCGCGGCGTTGCAGGAGCGGCTAGGCCACCAGCTCCCCCATCAGGAGCTCTCCACGCACCCGGACGGGCGTGGCATCCGGGTGGCATTCCTCAGCCGCCTGCCGCTGCAGGCCCCGGTGCAGCTCCATCCCTTCCCCGTGGGGTTGGCGCCGGTGCAGGTCGGCGACCCCGACGACGACCCAACCACGCCGCTGCCGACCAGGGCGGACATGGCTCGCGGTGCGCTGCAGGTCACCGTCACCGCCGACGGCCACCAGCTCACCATCATCTCGGCGCATCTGAAGTCCAAGCTGCTGACCTTCCCCGGGGGCCGGTTCCAACCCCACGATGAGGGGGAGCGGGCCCGGTTCGGCGCCTACGCCCTGTACCTGCGTGCCGCCCAGGCGGTCACCCTGCGCGCCCACCTAGACCAGATCCTGGGCGGCCAGGGCGACACTGTGGGGGTGCTGCTGGCCGGCGACCTCAACGACGGGGTGGACGCCGCCACCACCCAGCTGCTGCACGGCCCGCCAGGCTCGGAGCTCGGCACGCCCGGCTTTGACCGCCCCGACCGAGGAGATCCCCAGCGGATGTGGAACCTCGCGCTGCGGATCCCCGCGGCCCGGCGGTTCACCCGGATCTTCCGCGGCCGCGGGGAGCTGATCGACCACATCTTCGCCAGCCGCTTCCTGGTCACCAAGACCACCCAAGTGACCACCGCGATGGCCGCCGGGCGGCTGCGGTCGATCACCGAGGACCCGCGGGAGGAGATCGGCAAGCCCGGCTCCGACCACGCCGCCGTGGTGGCCAGCTTCGAGCTGCCCAGCTAGCGACACCGCAACCCGGCACGCCGTCATGTCACGACCAGCAGCAGCATCGACCACATCGACCGGTCGACAGCACGGCGCCCCCGGCCAGCACCGCCGGAGGCGCCGTGGGGATGGGTGCCGCTCAGAAGGGTTCCTCAGTATGTCAAGGCTGGGTAGCTGCGGGGATCTGGTCCGACTGGGTACCGGCTCGAAGACGCGCGCCGATCCACGCCCTTCATAACATAAGCCGTAGGACCAAATAGGCATGCCCTGACCGTTCACATCGGCGGGGTCCACCACGGTGTCGGGGTCAGGTGGCACCACGAGGTCTCATAGGCTTGGTGCGGTGAGCGGAGCAAGTTGTCTGCCTTGCAACGGATAGAGCGTATTCTTGGTTTGATGGCTTGCCATCACCTTCTGCGGGTCGGGCGGGTAGGGTCGAGGTGCCATGGACCGAGGCGGATTCGACAGGGACGCGGGCTACGTCTCCAAGCGCAGGGCCAGGCGCATCTACGGCGTGGAGCTGTGGGACGACTACAACACTTGGGAGGTCCGCCGACCCGCCGGTCAATCGCCGGGCGACCTGGGGGCGCCAGAGGAGCGGCGGCAGCGTCCACAGGTGGCGGCCGAGGGGATCAGGCTCGTGGTTGCGGGCCCTGGGGCCGGAGTGTGGGAGCCGCGACCGAACCCGAGAAGGTCCGGCATCTACCTGTGCAGCCCCGAGCTGGTCAAGCCCATCGTCGTGTGTGCAGTGGACCTGCTGGTCAAGCCGGTTGAGACGATTCCCCACCTGGGCCTGGAGTGGGTCTGGGGTCTGGACCGTCGCGGCCTTCACGCGCTCGAGCAGCAGCCCAGCCTGGCCGAGGCGGTTGCTGGTATCTCCGCCACCGTCAGAGAGGCCAGCGCGGAGGTCATCGCCGGTGCGGCCGAGCTGGCCGGCATGTCCAGCCTCGGTGCGCTGGTGATCGGCGAGGTCGGCGGCGCGGTTGCCACGATCATGGTCGCACCGCTGGTGATCCCGCTGGAACTCGGCGTCGAGTTGATCAACGTCGTCAGCATGCTGCTGCCGGCCGGCGATGTCCGCGCGTGGGCCAGCCTGGACTTCGCCAAGAGCTGGACCGAGAAGACGGTCATCCACGGGCTCGATCACTATCTTGAGCCGTGGTCGGAGCTGGTTTCGCTGGTGGCGGGCGTCTGGCTGTCGTCCCTGGTCGTCACCTCGCGGCCATCACGGCTGGAGACACGGCCGCTGGTCGACACCGGCCTCGACGACATTGACGAGGACTTCGGTGGTCTTCCCAGCACGACCGAGGAGTTGGACGACTTACCACGCAAACGCCACGCCGTTGGTGACCAGCAGCCTCAGCAAGGAGTTCGCTCGTTGGTCAGTAAGCCAGGTCCAGCCACGCTGCCGCGCGGGTCGACAGGCTCCGATGTGAACATGGGTTGGATCGACAAGGATCGATATGGAGGGTCTGGCGCTTCGAGAGCCTCCTGGGAAGTTGCTCCGCCGACGGGGATGGGGCACGCGGAGCAACGAGGACCCAGCTACGCGCCCGCCGCCGACGGCGACCAAGACATCATTGTTGACCGGACCACCGTGGTTGGTGGAACCCCCTACTGGCAGGATGCCGTCATTTCGGCACCGCTGCCCGAGGTGGTCGGTCGGACTCCCAAGCCTGCTGGGGAAGCCGTCTTCGACGTCTGGTCAGCCGGAACAGATCCCGCCGACCCGCCAGGGGCCAATCGCGCCGAGCCACCGCGGGATATCCTTTAGCCACCTGCTGATCGCTGCGCCTGACTGCGGGTCGCAGAGTCGCGGGCGTCGGTCTTGACCCGCTGGTAGCCGAACATCTTGACCCCCAACGGGTGGGCGAGGTGGACACCGGCGCCGCACGCCTGGAGCAGGTCGGCGGCCCAGTACCAGCCGTAGGTGGCCTCCAGGACCACCT
>WNFV01010659.1_pt1 | contig 14315 bp, 6 predicted proteins | sample 5400101 | NCBI WGS metagenome assembly WNFV01 (sample SAMN13153361, study PRJNA577476) | soil metagenome | isolation source: 115 cm soil or saprolite under grassland replicate 1 | place: USA:California | collected 2016-06-15 | reverse complement strand
GCAATCCGAGTTGGGTGGCGAGGTCGAAATAGACTCCCGCCACGAGTTCGACCTTCTGCTCGCTCGTCGCGGCCACCTCGACGATGTCGAGCGCCGCGAACAGCGCGTCGAGGCTCGCCACCCGCAGCGCCGTGGATTCTGGCACGCCGCTCCCCCTCAACTTCGCGGCGAGCGATTCCATCCGCTCGCGATCCGCCTCGTCGAGCGCGTCGGGCAATTGCCGCGCGAGCGCTTCCACTCCCCGGCCGAAGTGGGAGATGACGCCCGCCATGTCTTCGGTAAGCCTCCGCGAGCGTAGGAACCACGCGGTCGCGCGCACGATCAAACGGTCGGCTTCGATCACCATCTTGGCCTGAACACTGTCTCCGACCTTATTGTCGAGCGCCTCGATCTCTTTCCAGAGTGGCACTACACCGAAGACCTCGCGCGAGAGCAGGTAGGCCCGCACGATCTCGGCCGGGCTGAACCCGGTGATTTCCATCAGGTAATGCACGAAGGTGCCGCCCACGCGGTTGAGCATGCTATTGGTGACGTGGGTGGCGATGATCTCGCGCTTCAGCGGGTGGCGGGGCATGTAGCCGGAATAACGCTCGCGCAGCGCCTGCGGGAAGTACCTGACGAGCGCCGACTCCACCCACGGGTCGTCGGAGAGCGATGAGGCGAGCAGCTCGTCGAAGAGCCAGATCTTGCTGTAGGCGAGCAAGACCGCGTTTTCGGGATTGGTCAATCCCGTCTGCCTCGCGCGCCGTTCCGCGATCTCTTCGTCCGAGGGGAGGAATTCCAGCTGGCGGTTGAGTCTCCCCCTCTTTTCGAGGAAGCGGATGAACCGCTGCTGCGGGTCGAGTAGCAGAGAGGCCATGTGTCCCGAGACCGACAGCCACTGCGTTTGAGTGTAATTGTCGCGCAGCACGAGCGCGGCCACTTCGTCGGTCATCTGCGCGAGCAGCGTGTTGCGCTGCTTCTCGGTCATCTCGCCGTCGGCCATCACCATTCCGAGCAGAATCTTGATGTTGACCTCGTGGTCGGAGGTGCTCACGCCGGCGGAGTTGTCAATCGCGTCGGTGTTGATGCGGCCGCCGGCGAGCGCGTATTCGACGCGGCCCAGTTGCGTGAATCCGAGGTTGCCGCCTTCGGCGACGGCCTTGCAGCGCAGGTCCGCGCCGTTGACGCGCACGGCGTCGTTGGCGCGGTCTCCGACCTCGGCGTTTCTCTCCTGGCTCGACTTGACGTAGGTTCCGATGCCGCCGTTGTAGAGCAAATCAACCGGGGCCTTGAGAATCGCGCTGATCAGTTCGTTGGGCGTCATCTCGTCGGCCTCCACGCCGAGCGCCCGCCGAGCCTCCGGCGAGATCGGGATCGATTTGGCCGTGCGGGGGTAGACGCCGCCGCCGGTAGAAATCAGACTGGAATCGTAATCGGCCCATGACGAGCGCGGGAGATTGAAGAGACGCTCGCGCTCCTTGAAGCTCGCTTCCGTGTCGGGGTCGGGGTCGAGGAAGATGTGGCGATGATCGAACGCGGCGACCATTTTGATGTGGCGCGAGAGCAGCATCCCGTTGCCGAAGACGTCGCCCGACATGTCGCCGATCCCGGCCACCGTGAAATCGGTAGTCTGCGTGTTGACGCCCATCTCGCGGAAGTGCCGTTTGACCGACTCCCAGGCTCCGCGCGCCGTGATGGCCATCCCCTTGTGGTCGTAGCCGGCGGAGCCGCCCGAGGCGAAGGCGTCGCCTAGCCAGAAGCCGTATTCCTTGCTGATCGCGTTGGCGTAATCGGAGAAGGTGGCCGTGCCCTTGTCGGCGGCGACGACCAGATAAGGGTCGTCTTCGTCGTGGCGCCGGAGCCGCGGCGGCGGTTCGATCCGGCCCTGTACGCGGTTGTCCGTCAGGTCGAGCAGTCCGCGCAGGTAGTCCTGATAACATTCCACGCCCTCTTTCATGTAAGCCTCGCGGTCGGCCGGCGAGGGCGCGCGCTTGAGCACGAAGCCGCCTTTCGACCCGACGGGCACGATGATGGTGTTCTTGACCATCTGCGCTTTGACCAGTCCCAGTATCTCGGTGCGGAAATCCTCCGGGCGGTCCGACCATCGCAGGCCTCCGCGCGCCACTCGGCCTCCGCGCAGGTGTACGCCCTCAAAGCGAGGCGAGTAGATGAAGATTTCGAACATCGGCCTGGGTTCGGGCAGCGCGGGAATCTTCGACGGGTCGAATTTGAAAGAGAGGAATGACCGCCGCCGTCCCTCGCCGTCCGTGCGCCAAAAGTTCGTCCGCGTGGTGGCGCGGATTAGCGACAGGATTTGCCGCAGCACGCGGTCCTCGTTCAGATTCTGCACGCGGTCGAGCGAGGCTTTGATCTCCTTGATCATCTCGGCCTCGGCCTCCTCGTCGTCCCGCGGCGCGGGGTCGAGGCGCAGCTTGAAGAGTTCGATCAGTTGGCGCGCGACGCCGGCGTTGCTGGCGAGCGTGGCCTCGATGAATCTGAGCGGGAGCGGGAACCCGATCTGCCGCATATACTTCGAGTAGGCGCGGAGGATGACGATCTCTTCCGCCGGCAATCGCGCGGCGATCACCAGGCGGTTGAAATCGTCCTTCTCGATTTCTCGGCGGAAGAGGCGTCCGAAGGCGTCTTCGAAGATCGCCTGCAGTTCGTCAATTTCCATGTCGATGTCGGCGCTCTCGCTCATCAATCCGAAATCGTGAATCCAGGCCGGCTCCTCGCCTTCAATTTCGAGATGATAGGGGCGTTCGTCCAACACCATCAGTCCCATGCATTCGAGCATCGGCAGGCTGTCGGAGAGCATGACGGGCTTGCCCTTGTGAACTAGCTTGAAGCGGAGCGTGCGCGGCGCGGCTTCGAGCGGGCGGTAGAGCGAGAGCGCGAAGGGCTCGCCCGCCAGCACGCGCTCGGCGCGCTCGCAGTCGGGCACGGCGCTGCGCCCCGCGAAGTCCTCGCGGTAGGCGGCGGGGAAGGCCGCCCCGAAGCGGTGGAAAAATTCATTGCCGCGCGCTTCGCCGAGCGCCTCGACCAGCGCCTGCTTCAGATCGTCCTCCCACCGGCGCGACGCCTCGATCAGACGCCGCTCGATGTCGGCCACTTCGTATTCGGGAATGTTGTCAGACGAGGTGCGCACCGTGATCAGGATGCGGACCAGCGGAGATTCGGAGAAGAAGACGTTGAAATCGGAACTGACGCCGTTGAACGCCTCTTCGAGCAGCTTTCGCCACCGCTGTCTCAGCTCGGTCGTGTAATTTTCGCGCGGGGAGTAGATCAGGCAAGAGACGAAGCGGTCGAAGGGGTCGCGCCGCACGAAGAGGCGGAGTCGCTGTCGCGCGCCCAGGTGCAGGATTCCAGTTACTATACTCAGCAGCTCCGTCTCGCCTATCTGGAACAACTCGTCGCGCGGGTAGGTCTCGATGATGTCGAGCAGCGTCTTGCCGGTGTGGCCGCCGGGCGGGATGCCGGTGCGCGAGATGACGTTCGCCGTCTTTCGGCGCAGCAGCGGGATCTCCGACGGTTTGGCGCTGTAGGCGGTCGAAGTGAATAGCCCGAGAAAACGATGCTCGCCGCATACCTCGCCCTGCTCGTTGAAGCGTTTGACGCCGATGTAGTCGAGGTAGCCGGGGCGGTGCACGGTCGAGCGCGAGTTGGCCTTGGTGATGTATAGAAGTCTCGGCAGGCGGGCGAAGGCGCGCACGTTCGACGGCAGGGCCGTGACGCCCGCCGCTTTCCCTTCGGCCTCCCGCAAGATTCCCAGCCCGGAGTTAGGCACGACCCGCAGCGCCTCTTCGCCTTCGACCCCGGTCAGGTCGTAGCAGCGGTAGCCGAGGAAGGTGAAATGATTCTCGGCGAGCCATCGCAGAAACGCCTTGCCTTCGAGCACTTCGTCGGGGGCCAGAGGGGGACGGGTGGCCTCGATCTCACTGAGCGCCTCGGGGACTTTCGCCTGCATCTTCTTCCAATCGGCCACGGCGCGGCGCACGTCCCCGAGCACTCGCGTCAGATCGGCGGTGAGCGCGGCGATCTTGTCCGGCGAGACGATCCGATCGACCTCGACGTGCATTAGCGACTCGGGGCCGACCCCCTCGCCGGGCGCCGCGGGCATCTCTTCGACCCCCCCGTCGGCGCGCCTGCGCGCCAGCATTATCGGGTGGATGATCAGGTGAAGCGTCAGCCCATGCCGGTTCACCTCCATCGTCACCGAATCGACCAGGAAGGGCATGTCGTCGTTGACTATTTCAATCACCGTGTGCGTCGATTGCCAGCCGTGCTCTTCGACCGTCGGGTTGAAGACCCGAAGCTTAGGCTTGCCAGGCTCGATACTCGTTCACGAAACGCTCAACGGCGTCGCGTTTTTCGGGCGACGCCTTCGCGCGCGCCAGTGCGAGAATTTCTTCCATCCTCTCGGCTTTTTCCATAATCGTGTCTTCTTTTCAATACTGTGACATGTTACCTGTGTCGATCATCTTGGCGCCTTTATGCGCCCTTCTTAAATCCGCGCCGCGTATTGTCCATTGAATGATCAGATGGTAAAAGGACAATTGAACAAATTCGTTGACCCCTTTCAAGGAATTTAGCAAGACTGACGCGCTGATAAAAAAAGATCGAAACCTATACTTGGCTTGTATCACATACCGGCCAGGTAGTATTGCGAATTCGAAAGACGGGTCAATATGCGAGTTGTACTGTTCACCCTCTTTTTATCCCTCAGCCCGCTTGTCGCGGCTCAGAATGCGCCTTTACCCTCATCTTCAAAAGACGGCGCGAAATCTTCAGTCGGGAAGCGCGAGGTCCCGCTGCCGCCTGAGAAGGCGACGCCCGTTCGCATCGCGCGCTTCGACTCGGCGCCGACGATTGATGGCCGACTCGACGACCACGTCTGGGCCAAGGCAACGATACTCAAGGATTTCTACCAAATCCAGCCCGGCGATAACATCGCTCCTTCCAAACAGTCCCAAGTTCTGCTCGGCTATGACGCCAAACATTTATATATCGGCCTCCGCGCGCAGGACGATCCGGGAAAGGTGCGCGCGACCGTGGCCAAACGCGATCAAATCTTTGATGACGATTACTTTGGCTTCTATCTGGACACATTCAACGACCATCGCCGCGCTTACATGGTCTGGGTCAATCCGCTCGGCGTGCAGGCAGACGGCATCTTCACCGAGGGCAATGGCGAGGATTACAGCATAGACATCGTCATGGAATCGAAGGGCGTGGTGACTGATGAAGGCTACTCGGTCGAGATCGCCATTCCGTTCAAATCGCTGCGCTATGAAGCGGGCAAAGGCAAACTGTGGAACGCGCATTTCCTTCGCCGGATCAAACATTTCGACGGCGAGATGGATTCGTGGATGCCGGTATCGCGCGACAAATCCGGCACGCTCAATCAAGCCGGGCAACTGACTGGTCTCGAAGAAATCTCCACCGAACAAACGCTCGAACTGATTCCGAGCCTGACAATCTCGGAGACCGGAAGGCGCGTGCGTGCGCTCCCCCTCGGCTCAACGCAGCCCGACCCGGGCCGCCTGGTCAACCAACCCGTCCACCTCGATCCCGGCCTGACGACGAAGTTCAGCCTGACGCCGACCGTCACGCTCGACGCCGCGATCAATCCGGATTTCGCTCAGGTCGAAGCCGACCAGACGGTGGTCACGGCCAACCAACGTTTTCCCATCTTCTTCGAAGAGAAGCGGCCTTTCTTTTTTGAGGGCATTGATCTTTTTCAAACGCCGCTGCAGGCCGTCCACACGCGTTCGATAGTCGATCCCGATTACGCGCTCAAGCTGACGGGGCGGCGCGGACGCAACAGCTTCGGGTTGCTGGTGGCTTCGGACAACGCGCCTGGCAATTTCAGCGAGGACGAGCGCAACGATCCTGAGGCGCGCCCTAACATCGAGCGGTTTCTGGACAAGAACGCCTACATCGGCGTCCTGCGCCTCAAACGCGACATCGGCAAGGAAGGGAACCTTGGGTTGATCGCCACCAGCTACAACTTCATCGAGAAACACAACCAGTTGGGCGGCTTCGACGGGCGCTTCCGGCTCGATCAGAAGACGACCTTCAGCTTTCAGGTTCTCGGAACGCATTCGCGGAAAATCTTCTTCGACCCTGACCGCGGAGAAGACCTCTTCCGGACGGGCAACGGGGTGGGTTACAACTGGAACCTGGATCATTCGGGACGCCACTTCGGTTACTTCGCCGGCATGACGGGCAGGACGCGGGATTACCGCGCGGATGTCGGCTTCACCCAACGCACAAACACTAACTCGGTGGACTTCTTCACGCGCTACAGCTCTGAGCCGAAGCCGAAAGCGAAGCTCATCTCCTGGTTCTTATCGCAATACAGCGGCGCGAATTTCGACTTCCGGGGACGGTTGCAGAATTGGACTACCGAGCCGCGCATCAACTTACAATTCAAGCGCCAGACCTTCTTCGGCGTCGGCTTCACCGCGCGCTACGAACGAATCTTTGAAGAAGAGTTCGGGGCTAAGCGCACGGCGGTCAGGCCAGGCGCGTTCTTCGGTCCCGATCCGGAGCGTTCGACCTATCGCAAAGAGATATTCGGTTTCGGCGGAACAGAGCCGAGCAAGAAATTTTCGCTCTTTATGTTCGGCGTTTATCGCTGGGGCGAATTCGATTACGACTTCGGCGCCGGTCCGCGCTTTCCGCGCGTCAGCCCGGCGGCGCTCATAGATCCCGACGCGCCAAAAGATCCCGGCCCCGGAACTTCACTGAACCTCGAAGGGAATTTCACCTATAAACCGACCGACGCTCTGCGCCTCTCGCTCAACTACACGAAGAGCCGTTTGGAGCGGTACGACACCGGGCGCGTGGCCTTCGACGACAACATCTATTCGTGGCGGACGAGCTATCAATTCACCCGGTTCCTCTTCGCGCGGGGGCGAATTGATTACTCCACGCTGAGGTCGAACGTCAGTGGGCAATTCCTGCTCGGATGGACGCCGAATCCGGGCACGTCGTTCTACGCCGGCTACAACGACGACCTGACTCGCAACGGATACAGCCCTTTCACCGACCAATTCGAACCCGGCTTCCGCCGCAACGGCCGCACATTCTTCATCAAGATGTCCTACCTCATCCGGCGCAGTTTTTGATTACCTCATCTGGCACAGTTTTTGACATAAAAGCTCTGGGATATTGGCGCCGGGATATTAGGCGGCGGCGGAGCCCGAGCGTAACTACCGGAACCAGGAGGGAAATATTCCCGCGACAGACCGAGGTCAGTCTGTCGTCCCTCGGGAGCTCACGTGGATGTTTTTGATTGCATGTGAATGCTTTCGATTTCATCAGGCGGATTCTCCAGCGGTTAATATCCGTCGTCACTCCGGAACAATGAGTAATCCCGGTCCTGTGTAGAAACTTTAGCCGGACCGCTTTGCGCTACACTGGCCGAGCTGTCTGTTGCGTCTGAGCCATTCTTATTTGAGGCCTGTGCATAAATCAGGCGACGCCAAATGTCCGACAAACTTCAGTTTGTCGCGGTCTGGTAAGAAGGCGCGCCAATTTCTTTCAAGCGGCTTGCCGGTCGGACCGCGACAAACTGAAGTTTGTCGGACATTGAGCGCGCATTCCGCGGACCAACAAGGACTTTTATTTGCACATTTGAAAGGAGTCGAGACAATGAACCATGTCTCAAACAAACGAACGATAACATTCCTCGGCGCCGTTCTTCTTCTCGTCTTTCCCGTAGCGGCTCAAGATAAGCCGGACAAGAAGCTGGAGCAGGCGATCGCCGTTTTGCGGCGAATGGATCAGGGAAAGCTAAATGATCAACAGAAGAAGGCCAAAGCCGAAGAGATTGACGCTGCCTGGGGAGTCATCAAGGCTGCGGGTAAAACGGGGGTCGCCAGACTGAAGGAGGAAATCCGACTTGTTGATCAGAACAAGGAGAAAGACGACTACTTTAAGCTGAACGCCTCCGCGTTGCTCTGGAACATCGGCCAGTTTGATGAAGTCGAGGCCATCGCCGCCATATGGAAATCCACGCCCCTCAACGCGCAATACAAATACGTCTTCCACACCGCTTACGAGGCGGCTCAAACACAGGATCGTCGAGCATTGCCGCTGTTGCTGGCTTGCCTGAAAGATAATCAAGGCGAGTTTGATTTGCTGCCACACATGTATACTCGATGGCTTGGGGCGCTTGAGATTCTCTGGGGCGCTTTCGGACCCCAGGGCGTGCCCGATCTCATGCGCGTGCTTGAAACTTCAACCGATTCGGCCGAACTCGAATCGGCGATATTTCTGCTGATCTGGACTCACGAACTCAAAGCATTGCCACGCGTCAGAGAGATCGCGGCCAGAGCGCCTAGAGAGGCCCGTCTTGAGGCGGTTCGCTATCTTGGATTCTACGGCCACCCGCAGGATTACGACTTCTTGATCGCCGGCTTGCGTTCGGCCGATCCGGAGGAGATCTACATTCACGTTTACGCCCTGTATGAGTATGAAGATTTGCGCGCCGCCCCGTCGCTGATTCCTCATCTCAAAATGGACAACGAGTTTTTCCGGCGCGAGGTCATCGCGACATTGATCCATCTGCTTACGCCGGCGTCTCTCGACGCTTTGCGGAATTTTTGCGAAGAGGCCGGCCGCGACACGAGGCTTGGCTCACAACAGAGAGGCGAATGTTCGATGATAGACAGTAAGCTCAAAGACGTCACCTACTCCATCTAGATCGCTACGCTGACGCTCCGCGATTGTAGATGGAGCTTGTCTCTCGGCTTACGCGGCCAGCGACCGCTACGGAGACTTCGCGCGCGATGACTAGCGCGCCCGATCGAATGTTTTTCGCTCCTACGATGTCCGCATGATCGAAATATCCGCATTCATCGCAGAGGAACACATCTCGTCTTATTCGATTCTTTTTACTCACATGATTGCATTCTGGGCATCTCTTGCTCGTGTCTCGAGGATCTACCGGTTGCACTTTCACACCGGCAAGCGCCGCCTTGTATTCTATATGCCCTCGCAACTCCGCAAATGCCCACTTACTCATGCGATCTCGTTGCTTCTTCCTGAACCGTGTCCGGCTTCGGATGCCCTCAAGGTCTTCGATGGCTACTCCTCGACCGGTGTCTGTAGCTTTCGCAACGATCTTCTTGGCAATTGTATGGTTGGTATTCGCTTTAAATCGTCTCTCTCGACCCGAGATCGCTTTCAGTTTACGTTTGGCGTTCAATGGCCGTTTGCCGCCTCGTTTCTGCTTTGTCGCTTTTCGCTGAAGCGATCTTTTCACTTTTTCATAATGCTGTCGCGTTCGCTCGACATCATCGCCTTGATGCATCTGGCCGTCGCTATCAACGGCCAGATTTACAACGCCGAAATCCACTCCGATGAAATCGGTCGAAGCTATCGGCTCACCATCAGGAGCCTCAACACTCACAAGCAAAAACCACTTGCCGTCCTTGCGCCTGACCAAATCGCATTGGCCGTGTTTTCCGTTGAATCGCTCGGACTGGCGCTTGCCCATCACGACCGGAACGAGGGTCCGGCCTTCGAGCGTCAGCAAGGAAACACGGTCAACCCCTTTGAAAGACATCAACCGCTGGTCGTAAGGGACGCTGGCGTATTTCCTGAAGCGCGGGCGAATGGATTTGTCTCGGCCATAGGCTTCGCAGACCTGAGCGATACAGCGGATGGTCATCTGCGCCGAGAGTCCGAAGTCATCACGCAGTTGGCGGTAGTAGAGTTGTTGAAGTTCGACCTTGTTAGCGGTCTTGAGGCGGAAAGCTTCGCCTGCGAGCCAATCGGCGGCAGTGTTGAAAGCCCGCATCGTGGCGGAAAGCTTTTTGGCTTGATCCCCATCAGGCAACAGTTGTGTTTGCAGGGTCAGCTTCACGGCGCGCGATTCTAGCATAAGTAGTAGGTTCTATTACCTGAGTTTTTTACCAGAAGTCGCGTCAACCGTATGTTCGTCGAAGGGGCAAGCCCTTCAACTCACATACGGTCTCGATTTCCTCTCCATCCAAGCCTACGGCTGTGGATGGAGCATCCATCGAGGGGGAAGGTGAAGAGTACAACCTTACGAACGAGGGCGGAAGCCTTAGTACACTGTTAACTATATTCTTTCCTAAATCGAATCACGCAACATTGGGACACCGGTACAGTACCGCGCGCGTAAGCAAGCGGCTGACTTATTTGACGGCCGCTTGCTTACGCGCGCGGTACTGTACCGATCTCGCGCGCTCTGATTTGGAGCGCGGGGCCTCGTTGCGATACTAAGGCTTCTCCGAGTTCGATGGATATTTATGACAGCCGGTAACTGATCTTCTGCCAGTCCCGCTCAAACTTCCTTCCGGCGAAATGGAGTGAGACAAGATAGGCGAGCGTCGTCAGCGCAAGAACGGAGACGAGCTTGGCTGCGAGCAGTTCTGAGTTGAATCGAGTCAGATAGATGATCGCGACGCCTGGCAATGAACAGAGCGTCATACCGATTAGCGCGTCAAATATTGATCCGCCCCCTGTCTCGCGATAGAAGCGCATTTTGTAGGGCGCGCTGACCGAGTCCATATTTCCCCAAGCCAGATAGGCAAACGACAACGCCGCCGCTTCAATCAAGCCGAAGAAGACTTCACGCCAGCCCAATCTCCAGAATGCGAAAGGCAGCGTCACGGAGAGCTGAAGCCCGACGACGATCGCGAAGCCAAGATTTTTGCCAAGCAGAATATCCCTGCCTCTGAGAGGGAAGAGCAGGTAGCGATTTATCTCCGGCGGCTCGTCCAGCCCGAAGCAATTCGCCGACAACGCCATGTTTATTGAGAACACGATCAAAATGATTGCTTGAAAAGAGACCGGATGAGGCGCGCCGAACCAGAAGATTTGGCTATAGGCCAGCGTGATCAACAGACCGATCCATACGATGGGCAGTTTGCGAAAGTAATTCTGCTCTTTACGGACGAGGCCGCCCAATCTGCCGGGAAACCTGATGAGACTGGCGGCGCGGTTGGAGCGGGGCCGATTGGTTTCCTGATCGGACAGGCTGCGGCTGAAGCTCCAACGAAGCAGCAGCAGAGCAAGCGCAGCGCAGCCTGTGAGGGTCATCAATGAAAGCAAAGCCGTCCTGTAGTTCGGCGCAATAGCGGCGCTGGTAACGAGGCGTATTGGCGTGAACTGAACGATTGACGCCAGCCGCCGCGGCGCCTCTCTGCCGCTGGCGAACAACACAGCTCCAAGCGGAACAATAACGATCGCCGTCACGATCATCAGCCTTATTCTCAGCGCGGCGCTGCTCATCATGTGAGATAGACTCAACCCCAGACTCGCAGCCATTACGAAGAAAAGAATAGCGGCCGCGATCCCGATGAATGGGCGCGGAGACGCGAGAAGCGGCAGCGCGCCGAGCAGCGATCCAGTTGTAATGATCATAGCCGCGGGCGAGATGAAAAACGAATCGATTCTGACCAGGAGCATTGAGTTGGTAGTGAGCGGAAACCTGATCAGGTCTTTGGGATGGATGCTGATAATCGCATTTTCGATCCGCGGGTAGAGCCAGGCGGCGGCGAGCGCGAACAGAAGCTGACCCATGACTACGGTTTGGCCAATCGCCAGCTCGCGCGCGGCGCGCCGCAGGACCGGCGGCAATTTGAAGATTAACAACGCGCCGAGCAGCAGCAGTAGAAGTATATCGAATTGCGCCAATTGACCGGGTCGCGTGAAGCGACGCCAATACGCTTTCCACTGGTATTTGAGGATCTGCCTTACCCCAGCCACCCCATCTCCTCCATCGCCGGACGGCCCGCGAACTGAAAATAGACGTCTTCGAGCGTCCGGCCCGCCTTGACGGTCTCTTCGACCGTTTGCTGGCAGACGATCTCGCCGTCAATGATGATGGCGTATTGGCCCACCAGCCGCTCCACGACTTCGAGAATGTGAGAGGTCAGAAAGATCGTGACGCCTTTCTGCGACAGCATAAGCAGCAGGTCTTTGACGTTGCGCGACGATCCAGGATCAATGCCCTCGAACGGCTCGTCAAGGAACAGGACTCGCGGGTTGTGAAGCAACGCCATCGCCAACGCGCATTTCTTGCGCATGCCGAATGAAGCCTGCTCGACGTAAGTTCCGCGCTCGCGCCACAAGTCCAGATGCCGGAGGAGCTGTGTGGCCCGCGCTTCAGTCTCTTCGTGGCCCAGTCCGTATAGCGGCCCGCTCATCTCCAGATGCTCCCAGATGGTCAACGCTCGAAAGAGCGCGTCGTCTTCGGGCAAAACGCCGATCTTGTGTTTTAGCGCGACGTTCTCGACGGCTACAGGCTCGCCGGCGATAAGAGCCTCTCCCTCGGTCGGCGTGAGCAAGCCGGTCAGCATTTTCAGAGTGGTTGATTTGCCCGAACCGTTCGGACCCAGAAAGCCGAAGATCGTCCCACGCGGCACACGGAGATTCAGATTGTGCGCCGCAGTGAACGAGCCGAATGCTTTGGTCAACCCACGCGCTTCAATGTCCCAATATTCCATCTTCGATTCCTCTTGCGTTTTGTGATCATCGCTCCGGCGCTCGCAGTACGCGATGGAGGATAACAGACCAACCATCTTCTATTGAACAGATGTCTGAACTTTACGGCGTGAGATCGCATCCGGTAGCGCGGCGTACACGTAAAATCGGCTTGCGCGTGGCGTAAGGCGGGGACGGCAATTGTCAGCCGAATCTTGCGCTGTCGGCCAAATCTTGCGCCTCATTTCGACTTCTACCGCGACAACCCCCCGATTTTCCCGCTTCAGCGTCGGCCGCCGCGCGGTATGCTGATTGCCGATTGCAAGTTCGAGCGCCGGACTTCGACCGGCGCCGCGACGCGCCGGGATTAAAGCGCTCGGCGCCTTGCCCCTTTCTTTTCTCTTTCTTGCTCTACGAATAATGACGCAGCGCTGTCTGCGCGATCACTCGCAGGAAAAATGTTCGACCTGCGCCTCCGATTCAGTACCGCGAGCGGTAGCGAGCGAGGCTCCATCAATAAGTCCTTTCAGTACCGCGAGCGGTAGCGAGCGAGGCTCCATCAATAAGTCCTTTTCGAAAGCCCCGCTCGCTACCGCTCGCGGTACTGAATCGGAGGTCGTCCGCACAGGTCGAAAATGTTGTATTTGAAGGAGGACACAATGAAGGATTTCAATCGTTACGTCGCACTCTCGCTGAGGGCGGTTCTGGCGGCCGCCGTTGTGACGTCTGGATGCGTCCGGCCGAATGATCACGTGAGCCTGGCGCCGGCGCCCGCCGGCGCCGAGCAGCCCGCGTTACAATGGTCGCAAATGTCAGGCCCGGAAGTCTCCGCCGTCAGCGCTTTGTTCAGCAACGGCTCCGATCTCTTCGCTGGGACGCGCGCCGGCGTCGTATTTCGCGCGATCAATCAAGGAGAAGGCTGGACGGCGATCAATGCGGGCTTACCCGGGCAAAGCATTCAATCGCTCGCCGCCATCGGGCCGAACCTTTTCGCGGGGACTGACGGCGGCGGCGTCTTCCGCTTGATCAATCAGGGGGGGAATCAAGGGGAAAAATGGATTGCAGTCAATTCCGGCTTAACGAATCTGTTTGTTACTGCGCTCGCCGTAAGCGGAACGGATATCTTTGCGGGGACACGGGGCGGCGTCTTTCGCTTGAGCGATCCGGGAGAGATCTGGACCGCGGTCAATACGGGCTTGCCGCCGAATGCGATCGTTTTTTCCCTCACCTCTGTCGGGACGAACATATTTGCGGGACTACCTTTCCTCGGCGGCGGCGGCGGCGTCTACCGCTCAAGCGACCGAGGAGAGAACTGGACTGCAGTCAATACGGGCTTATCTAACGTAGGGGTTAGTAAAATCGCCGCCGTTGGCACGGGCATCTTTGCCGTGACGGACGGCGGGGTCATTCGCTCGATCGATCAGGGAGAGAACTGGACGCCGGTCAATACAGGACTGCCATTGAACACGCGTATTACTTCATTCGCAGTGATCGAGGCGAACATCTTTGCAGGGGCAAATAATCCCTTTTTTGGAAATGGCGGGGTCATCCGTTCGAGCGATCAGGGAGAGAGCTGGACGGCCGTCAATACAGGTTTATCCAATCTGGGAGTTCAAGACCTCGCCGCAGTTGGGACAAGCCTCTTTGCGGGGACATTTAGCGGCGCCTTTCGCTCGACCAACCAGGGGAAGCTCTGGACCTCAGTCAATACGGGCCTGATCAGCGCAGTTGTTCTGAGCCTCGCCGCCGCCGGGCCGTACCTTTTTGCGGGACTGTCCGGCGACTCCAATGGCGGCGTCTTTCGCTTTGACAGACGCGAAAAGAGTTGGACGGCGATCAATACGGGCCTGCCGCCGAGGGCGGCGATT
>WNFV01006136.1_pt1:0-10000 | contig 14326 bp, 13 predicted proteins | sample 5400101 | NCBI WGS metagenome assembly WNFV01 (sample SAMN13153361, study PRJNA577476) | soil metagenome | isolation source: 115 cm soil or saprolite under grassland replicate 1 | place: USA:California | collected 2016-06-15 | reverse complement strand
TGGTCGCGTACGGGCTTGGGGCCCGCCCCACCCGGCGTCGTCCGGCGGCGGACCGACTCGCCCGGCTCGAGCACGGCGAGGGCGTCGGTGCCGAGCCGCGGATCCGTCATCACGAGCTCCTCGAGGGCGACGCCGCGCTCGGCGGCGTCCCGGACGAGCGATCCGACGGCTTCGTGCGCGTCGCGGAATGGCACGCCCTGCTGGACGAGCAGCTCGGCGAGGTCCGTCGCCGCCGACGACGCGCCGTCGGCGGCGGCTTGCATCCGCTCGGGGACGAACTCCGCCGTGGCGACGAGCCCGGCCATAGCTCCGAGAGCGCCGACGCAGGTGGCGAGGGCGTCGAACAGCGGCTCCTTGTCGCCCTGGAGGTCACGGTTGTACGCGAGCGGCAGTCCCTTGAGGGTCGCGAGCAGGCCGGTGAGATTGCCGATGACCCGGCCGGCTCCGCCGCGGGCCAGCTCGGCGATGTCGGGGTTCTTCTTCTGCGGAAGCATCGACGACCCGGTGCTGTACGCGTCGGCGAGCCGGACGAAGCCGAACTCCTCGCTCGACCACAGGACGATCTCCTCGCCAAGGCGGGAGAGATGGACCTGGGTGAGCGCGGCGACGAACAATGCCTCGGCGACGAAGTCGCGGTCCGAGACGGCGTCGAGCGAGTTGTCGAACCGGCGGGAGAAGCCGAGATCACTCGCGACCGCGTCGGGGTCGAGAGGAAGGCTCGAGCCCGCCAGCGCGCCGGCGCCCAGCGGCGAGACGTCGGCACGGCCGAGCGCGTCGCGCCACCGATCGACGTCACGGACGAGTGCCCAGAAGTGTGCGAGGAGATGGTGCGCCAGCAGCACAGGCTGGGCGCGCTGGAGGTGCGTGTACCCAGGGAGATAAGTGTCACCGACCTCCCCTGCGCGCCGCACGAGCACGTCCTGGAGAGCGTGGAGGCCGGCGACGACCGCCCGACCCTCGCGCCGCAGGTACAGGCGGAGGTCGAGCGCGACCTGGTCATTCCGGCTGCGCCCGGTGTGCAGCTTGGCGCCCGCCGGTCCGGCGAGATCGGTCACGCGCCGTTCGACGGCGGTATGGATGTCCTCGTCGGTCGGGGCGAATACGAAGATCCCGTCGGCGATCTCCTGCTCCACCCGGTCGAGGGCGGTAGCCACCGCGGTCGCCTCCTCCCCCGTCATGAGCCCGACCTTGGCCAGCATCGCGACGTGCGCGCGGGAACCCGCGACGTCGTCGGCGGCGAGCCGGCGGTCGAACGCGAGGCTGCTCGTGAACGCCAACAGCTCGTCGGCGGGATCCTCCCCGAAGCGCCCGTGCCAGAGCGGACGGGAATCCTGCTCGCTCATTCCTCCGGGGTCCCCTGCTTGCGGGCCACGGTCTCGAGGCCGAGGCCCCAGAGCCGTACGAACCCGGCGGCGTCCTCGTGGCGGAAGGCATCGTCGGCGGCGTACGTCGCGAGCTCGTAGTCGTAGAGGCCGTGCTCGGCACGGCGGCCGACGACGAAGCAGCGCCCGGGCTCGAGTCGGAGCCGGACCTCACCCGTCACCGGCGCCTGCGACGCGCCGACGAACGCGTCGAGCGACCGGCGCAGCGGCGAGTACCACAGCCCGTCGTAGACGAGCTCGGCGTAGCGCGGCTCGACACGGGCCTTCTCGCGCATCAGGTCCCGCTCGAGCGTGATCGACTCGAGGTCGGCGTGAGCGAGGATCAGCGCCAGCGAGCCGGGGCACTCGTAGATCTCGCGGCTCTTGATGCCGACGCGGCGGTTCTCGACCATGTCGATGCGGCCGCATCCGTACGCGCCGACGGCGGCGCTCACGGCCGGGACGAGCTCGTGCAGCGGGGTGGCGGTGCCGTCGAGAGTCACGGGGACACCGCCCTCGAATCCGATGACGAGCTCCCGTGGTTCGCGCGGCGCCTTCGTGGCCTGCGTGGTGAGCGCGTAGACCTCTTCGGGCGGCTCGATCCACGGGTCCTCGAGGATGCCGCACTCGATTGCGCGCCCCCACAGGTTCTCGTCGACCGAGTACGGGCTGTCCTTGCGCACCCGGACCGGGATGCCGTGCTTGGCCGCGTACTCGATCGAGTCCTCGCGAGTCAGGCCCCAGACGCGGACGGGCGCGAGCAGCTCGAGGTCCGGCGCGAGGGCGCGGGCGGACACCTCGAAGCGGACCTGATCGTTGCCCTTTCCGGTGCATCCGTGCGCGACGGCGCCGGCGTTGTGCTCGCGGGCGGCTCGGACGAGGTGGCGCACGATCACCGGCCGCGACAACGCCGACACCAACGGGTACTTCCCCTCGTACAACGCGTTGGCGCGCAACGCCGGCACGACGAAGTCACGGGCGAACTCGGCGCGGGCGTCGACGACGATCGCGTCCACGGCGCCGGCGGCGAGCGCGCGGGCGCGGATGGTGTCCCAGTCGTCGTCGACGCCCTGGCCGACATCCACTGCAAGCGCGACGACCTCGGTGCCCCATTCCTCGCCCATCCACTTGACCGCGACCGAGGTATCGAGTCCGCCGGAGTAAGCGAGCACGACGCGTTTCGCCATCGGTTGGGCCCTCACAGTCCCGCGAGGGTGGCGAGCTGGTCGGCGACCTTGGTGCTGTCGGCGCCCTCGTCACAGATCACGAGGAGGGTGTCGTCGCCGGCCACGGTCCCCAGCACGTCGCGGAGGCCGGAACGATCCAGCGCAGACGCGATGACATGCGCCGAGCCGGGCGGCGTCCGCAGGATGACGAGGTTGCCGCTGTGCGCGGCGTCGACCACGAACTCCCCCATCACGCGCCGGAGGTGGTCGTCGGGGGCGCTCGCCTCCTTGGCGTGCTCAGGGATCGCGTAGGCCATGGTGCCCCCCGGGATCCGGACCTTCACCGCGCCGAGATCCTCGAGGTCGCGGCTGACCGTCGCCTGGGTGGCCACGATCCCGTCCGCCGCGAGCAGCTCGACGAGCTGCGCCTGGCTCGACACGGCCTGCTCCTCGAGCACCCGCGAGATGCGGTGTTGCCGCTGGGGCTTGCCGAGCGTGGCCATCACGCGGCCGTCCCCGTGGCGAGATCGAAGAGGAGTGCCCGGACGGCGTGCATGCGATTGGCCGCCTCCTTCCACACCAACGACGCGGGGCCGTCGATCACGTCGGCGGCCACTTCTTCGCCGCGGTGGGCCGGCAGGCAGTGCAGGAAGACGGCTTGCTCCCCCGCCGCCTGCATCAGCTCGGCGTCGACCTGGTAGCCGCCGAATGCGGCTCGACGAGCCGCGGCTTCGTCCTCCTGGCCCATCGAGGTCCACACGTCCGTGTAGACGGCGTCGGCGCCCTTCACCGCCTCGTACGGATCGGTCACGGTCTCCACCGCGCCGCCGAGGTTGCGGGCGCGGTCCACGATGTCGTCGTCGAGCTCGTACCCCGGCGGCGACGTGACGGTCAGCTCGATGCCAGACAGCGCCGACGCGAACGCCAGCGACGCGGCGACGTTGTTGCCGTCACCGACGAACACGAGCCGCCGCCCGTCGACCGATCCGAAGTGCTCGCGGAGCGTCATCACGTCAGCCAGGGCCTGGCACGGATGCGCGCGATCTGACAGGAGATTCACGACGGGCACGTCCACCGCCGCCGCCATGGCCTCGAGCGTGCCGTGGTCGAACACCCGCGCCGCGAGGATCGTGCAGTACTCGGCGAGCGTGCGCGCGACATCCTCGACGCTCTCGCGCTCGCCGATCCCGACTTCCTCGGGCCGGATGTAGATCGGATGGCCACCGAGGCCGACGACGGCCATCTCGGTCGAGCTCCGCGTGCGGGCGGACGGCTTCTCGAACAGGAGTGCCACGCCCTGCCCGGCGAGCGGCGCGGGAACGGTGCTGGGCTCCTGCTTCCAGGTCTGTGCGCGGTCGAGCAGCGCGGCGAGGCGGTCAGGGGTGAGGGCGTCGACCTCGAGGAAGTCGGTGCTCGTGGTTCGTGTCATGCCCCGCGCTCCCCCGCATCGGCGAGCACGGACCCCAGGATGCGGACTGCCTCCTGAATCTCGCCGTCGGTGACCAGCAGCGAGGGTTCCAGGCGCAGGGCGGTCGGCGTCACCGCGTTCAGGATCAGGCCCCGCTCGAGGCACGCGCGCGCGACCGCCGCCGATTCGATGCCCGGCGCCAGCTCGGCTGCGATCAGGAGCCCGGCGCCGCGCACGTCGACCACCTCGGGCAATGCCGACAAGGCCTTCGTGAGCTGCTCGCCGGCGCGGGCGGCGCGTGCCGGGACGTCCTCGGCTTCCATCACGTCGAGGACGGCGAGCGCGGCCCGTGCGGCCAGCGGCTGCCCGCCGAAGGTCGTCGCGTGGTCCCCGGGCCGGAGGGCCCGCGCCGTGTCGGCGCGCGCCCAGCACGCGCCGATCGGCATGCCGTTGCCGAGCGCCTTCGCCATCGTCACGACGTCGGGATGGACGCCGGCGTGCTGGTAGCCGAACCACCGGCCGGTACGCCCCAGCCCGGTCTGGATCTCGTCCACCATCAGCAGGGCCTCGCGCTCGTCGCACCATGTGCGGACCGCCTCGAGGTAGCCGGGCGGCGCCGGGTTCACGCCGCCTTCGCCCTGGATCGGCTCGAGCAGGACCGCGCACACCCGCTCGTCGAGGGCGGCGGCGAGCGCGTCGGTGTCGGCGAACGGCACCAGCCGGAACCCGGACGGGAGCGGCTGGAAGGTCTCCTGCTTCTGGGGCTGCCCGGTCGCGGCGAGCGTCGTGAGGGTGCGGCCGTGGAACGAGCCGTAGGTCGACACGACGTGGTAGCGCTCCGGACCGCCGCCGGCTTGGCCGTAGCGCCGGGCCAGCTTGATCGCGCACTCGTTCGCCTCGGCGCCCGAGTTTGCGAAGAAAACGCGCCCACCCCCACCGTGCAGAGCGTCGAGCCGCGCCGCCAGCCGCGGCTGCAGGTCGTTGTAATACAGATTCGAGACGTGCGTGAGCGTCCGCGCCTGGTCACCGACCGCCTCGGCGACGGCGGGATGCGCGTGCCCAAGCGATGTGACGGCCAATCCCGAGAGGAAGTCGAGGTACGCGCGGCCTTCGGAGTCCCACAGCCGAGTGCCCTCTCCCCGCACGAACGCGACGGGCGCGCGTGCGTACGTGTTCATGACGAACTCGGCGTCGAGCGCGACGAGCTCGTCGAAGCCCGTCGTGGGCGTGGTGGTCACGCGATCACCATCGTGCCGATGCCCTCGCGCGTGAAGAACTCGAGCAGGAGCGCATGCGGGATGCGTCCGTCGAGGATGTGCGCCCGGGTCACGCCCGACTTCACCGCGTCGACGCACGAGCGCGCCTTCGGGATCATCCCCTCGGAGAGCCGGCCGTCGTCGATCAGGGCGGCGAGCCGGTCCACCTCGATGCCGGCGATGAGCGAGGCTTCGTCGGCGAGGTCGCCGTAGAGGCCGGCGACGTTCGTGAGGTACACGAGCTTCTCCGCCTGCAGCGACTCCGCAATGGCGCCCGCCACCGTGTCGGCGTTCACGTTGTACGCCTGGCCCGCGTCGTCGACGCCGACCGTCGCGACGACGGGGATGAGCTCCTCGCGGATGAGGCGTTCGAGGATCGATGGATCGATCCGGCTGACGTCGCCGACGAAGCCGAGCTTCTCGTCTCGGGCGGCGACGGTGATGAGGCCGGCGTCCTCGCCCGAGAGGCCGACGGCGTACGAGCCGTGCTGGTTCACGGAGGCGACGACCTCCCGGTTCACCTTGCCGACGAGGGCCATGCGGACGATGTCGACGGTCTCCTCGTCGGTGACGCGCAGCCCGTCGACGAACTGGGGCTCCTTGCCCAGGCGGCGCATGAGGTCGCTGATCTGCGGCCCGCCGCCGTGGACCACGACCGGGTTCATCCCGACGAGGCGCATCAGCACGACGTCCTGGGCGAAGAGGTCGGCCAGCCCGTGGTCCTCCATCGCGTGGCCGCCGTACTTGATGACGACCGTCTTGCCGGAGAACTCTCGGATGTACGGCAGGGCCTCGGCGAGGATGCGGGCCTTCTTGCCGGCGTCCTGGACGCGTGCCTCGGTCGAGGCGCTCATGACGTCCGTCGGTTCTCGTCGATGTAGGCGTGGCTCAGGTCGGTCGTCCGCATCGTGGCCTGCTCCAGACCGGCGTTGAGGTCACACGTCACGACAATGGAGCGCTCGTCCATGATCTTCGCCAGCTGGGCGGCGTCGTGGTCCGCGTGGACACCGTCACGGCAGACGACGACGTCGCCGTACGCGATCTCGACGTGCTCCGGGTCGAAGGCCGCGCCGCTCACACCGAGTTCGGACAGCACGCGCCCCCAGTACGGGTCGCCGCCGTTCAGCGAACACTGGACGAGCTGGCTCTGCGCGACGGCCCGGACGGCTCGGCGCGCATCTTCGCGCGTACGTGCGCCGAGGACCGTGATGTCGACGAGCTTCGTCGCTCCCTCGGCGTCGCTCGCCATTTGCATCGACAGGGACAAGCAGACACGGCGAAACGCATCCTCGAGCTGCGCCGAGTCCGGGCTTCCGGGCCCCATGGGCTCGTTCCCTGCCTGGCCATTCGCCAGCGCCAGGACGGTGTCGTTCGTGCTCGTGCATCCGTCAATGGACAGCTCGTGGAACGACGCGTCGACGGCGGCCGCCAAGATCGTGTGCAGTACCTGTGCGTCGACAGCGGCGTCGGTTGTCAGCGCGGCGAGCATGGTCGCCATCGAGGGCGCGAGCATCGCCGCGCCCTTCGCCATGCCGCCGACGGTGATGGTGGTCCCGTCGGCCAGCTCGACCCGCTCCTCGGCTTCTTTGCGGACGGTGTCGGTGGTGAGGATGGCGTTCGCTGCTGCTGTCGCGCCCGCCGCGTCGGGGCGCAGAACGCCTGCGAGCTTCGGTACCCCGGCTTCGACCGCGTCCATCGGCATGGGCACTCCGATCAGCCCCGTCGAACACACCAGGACGTCGTGCGGAGCACACCCGAGGGACTCGGCGGCGAGCTCGCAGGTCCGGCGCGCGTCTCGCCGGCCGGGTTCGCCGGTGGCGGCGTTGGCGTTGCCGGAGTTGAGGACGACCGCAGCTGCCTGCCCGTCCTTGAGGTGGTCCCGGCTGATCTGCACGGGAGCCGCCTGCACCAGATTCGTCGTGAACACCGCCGCCGCCGAGACGGGCCGACGATCGGTGGTCGCGACGAGCGCAAGATCCGGCGCGCCCGACGGCTTGATGCCGCACGCGATGCCGCCGGCCTCGAAGCCGCTCGCCGCCGTGACGCTCACGGCATCATCCCCACCGCCGGGAGCCCGGTGGCCTCGGCCAGGCCGAGCACGAGATTGGCGCACTGGATGGCTTGACCCGCGGCGCCCTTGCCCAGATTGTCGAGCGCGCAGAGCGCCAGCACTGACCCGGTGCGCTCGTCGAAGCGCACGGTGACGTGGGCGGCGCTCGAGCCGAGGGTCGCCTTGGTCACGGGCGGTTCGTCGATCACAGAGACGAACGGCGCCTCCGCGTAGAACGTGCGGAAGCTCTTGAGCAGCGATGCGGTCGACAGACGGTCTGCCGCCGGCCGCGCGTGGCACGTCGCGAGCAACCCGCGGGTCATCGGGACGAGATGCGGCGTGAACAGCAGCTGCACGTCGGCACCCGAGGCGGCGCCGAGCGCCCATTCCATCTCACCGGTGTGGCGGTGCGTCAAGAGCCCGTAGGGCGCGACGCTCTCGTTCGCCTCGGAATAAAGGCTCGGCGCCGACAGGCCGCGCCCGCGGCCGGAGACTCCGGACATGGCATCGACCACGATTCCGGTCGGCTCGACGAGACCACCGACCAGCAGTGGCGCGAGCGCCAGCGCTGCGGCCGTGGGGTAACAACCGGGGGCGGCGACGTGCGGGCCGCGCACGACCGCGTCGTGGAACAGCTCCGGCACCCCGAATGCGAACCGGTCGAGCAGCCGGGGCGCGGCGTGCGCCTGGCCGTACCAGCGCTCGTACTCGGGCGCCGGGAGGCGGAAATCAGCGCCCAGGTCCACGACGTGCTCGACGCGCTCCACGAGCTCGGGCACGACCCGTTGCGACTCGCCGTGCGGCAGGGCGAGGAACACGACGTCCAGTCCCGCGAGGTCGCCCGGTGCGTAGGCGGCGTACTCGACGCGCGGGTACGCGCCGCCGAGCGACGGATAGAGCGCGCCCACCGAGGAGCCCGCGTTCGAATCGGCCGTCACGTGGACGACCTCGATCTCGGGGTGCGCAGCCAGCAACCGCAGCAGCTCGGCCCCTGTGTACCCTGAGCCGCCGACCACGCCAGCTCGATACGCCATGCTGCATACTATACATGTTCATGCATAGGACCGGGGAGCCCTTCGGCGGAACCGCCGCCGGCACAGAGCTCGGACCGCTCCGGATCACCGTCTCTCCGGCCGCCAACGAGCGGTATTGGGGCTCCGCCGGGGTGGACCACCCGGCGCTGCGTCAGGGCGCCCTCTACCCGCCAATCGCCGCCAACCTGACCGTCCTGCTCTTCCAGACCGTGGTGGAGCAACCCGTCCTGCACGCCGCGCAACGGCTCGTCTGCCACGGCCGGGGAGACGCCGGCGCCGAGCTGACGATCACCGGCACCGTCGCCGAACGGTACGAGAAGCGCGGCCGGGAGTACGCGGTCGTCGAGGCCGTAGTCACGCTGCCCGACGGGCGGCCGTTGTGGACGTCGACAGCCACGTTCTGCGAGCAATGAGCACCCGGCGCCGCGAGCTGCTCCTGACACCCGAGTTGCTGCGGGCGTACTCCCGCCGCGGCAACTTCCACTCCGACGCCGGCGAGGCAGGCCGACTCGGGCTACCGGGCCTCGTCGCCCAGGGGATGCAGGTGGCCGGGCCGGCCTACGGCCTGCTGCTCGACGAATGGGGCGAGGAGTTCCTCGACCACGGCGAGGTCGAGCTCAAATTCGTCGGCATGGTCATGGACGGCGAGACAGTCGATGCCACGGTCACGGTCGACGAGGCGGACGCCATCCTCGAAGTCGTCAACCGGGACCACGAGCGCGCCGTGGCTGTCGGCCGGGCGTCTCGACGGGCGGCGCAGACATGAGCTTCGAGCGCCATCCGTGGAATACCGCGTTCGAGTGGCCGCAACACCGGGGGCCGTTCCGGATCGTCTCCGAGGAACAGGCCCATGCGTACGACGAGCGGGGCTTCTTCGTCCTCGAGGACGCCCTGGACGCGGAGACCCACAGAAGGCTGGACGCTGAGATCGCTCCCTTCGACGAACGTGCGCTCGAGTTCCTCCGCCGTCAGCCTGAGGGCCGCTTCAGCCTCGCCGGCGTCGACACGGTGTCCATCGCGCTCCACCTCGTGAAGTTCTCCCCCGCGCTCCGCGACTTCTGCGCTTCGTCGATCTTCGCCGACCTGTGTCACGACCTCGTCGGGCCGGACGCCCGCCTGTACTGGGACCAGGCCGTCTACAAGCAGCCTCACGGCGCCGAGCCGGTGCTGTGGCACCAGGACAACGGCTACACGTACGTCGAGCCGCAGGCATACCTCACGTGCTGGGTCGCCCTCACCGACGCGACCCCCGACAACGGCTGCGTGCAGGTGCTCCCGGGCGTGCACCGGTCGGGCACGCTGGCCCACCGAAACACGCCGATCGGGTTCCAGTGCTTCGAGAACCCCGAGGGGGCGGTACCGGTGCCAGTTCGTGCGGGCAGCGTCGTCGTGTTCTCCTCGCTCACGCCCCATGCAACCGGCCACAACGTGACCGACGACGTCCGCAAGGCCTACATCGTGCAGTACGCGCCGGACGGCGCCGTCGCGCAGCGGGGCGACCCAACCGATGGCTCCGGCCGGCCCGAGCCACAAGACGACCCCGAGCGGCAGTTCTTCGTGCTGTGTGAGGGCGAGCGCGTCGGATAGGAAACCGAGCGCGATCATCGGAGGATGACGCCCGACCTCGAGTACTGCTGGCGCGGCGATATCACGCATGTGGAACTCGCCGCACTCACCAAGTCTTATGACACTCCGTGCGCCTCATATCGAGCCCGCCACTTGTAG
>WNFV01006453.1_pt1 | contig 14331 bp, 16 predicted proteins | sample 5400101 | NCBI WGS metagenome assembly WNFV01 (sample SAMN13153361, study PRJNA577476) | soil metagenome | isolation source: 115 cm soil or saprolite under grassland replicate 1 | place: USA:California | collected 2016-06-15 | reverse complement strand
GCCTACTGCCACGAAGGTGTCATTCATTTCACGTAAGACCGAGTGCCACTGAATGACCTATCTGTAATCCCCTCCCCGTACCTTGCCGGTTACCTGAACGTACCCAATGCTGGCATGCTCATGGTCGAGGTATCGCGCTGGTGCCCATATTCCTGTAGTTTTTGTTTGTACGGAAGGAATATGGGCACCAAGCTCGGCAATCGTTACTTTGGATTAGAGCGTGTGCTCGCCGAGATTAGATGGGGACGTGAACAAGGAATCAAGCGGATACATTTCGTTGAGGCGAATCTCAACCTTGTCCCGCTGTTTTGGCCGCTGATGCATGCCCTTGAAGATCTCAATTACGACCGGCAGATGACATTCTACGCCGAGCTGCGGGGCGAGCATCTGACTGAGGAAGTTGTCATCGCACTTGACCGCGCGAACGTCCGCTATGTAGAAGTAGGGCTGCAAACCGCAAATGGGCAGCGGGAACGCGCAGACTGTACGAGCACGGTATCGAGGTATTTCTCGATGTCATCCTCGGGCTGCCGGCCGACGATGCCGCTGGGGTTGCGACTACGCTCGACTTCATCCGGCGCGAGGATCTCGGCCCCTACGATATCTTCACGCTCCAGGTGCTGGCCGGCACCGAGACACGCCGGCAGGTGGCCGAGTACGGCCTGGTGCATCAAGATCGCCCGCCCTACTATGTCCTGGCGACCGACCGGCTCGACTACGGCGAACTGCGGCGGCTGCGGCACGAGCTGAAGCGCGGCGCCGGCCTCGACCCCGACGAGATCGAGGGCTGCCCGCCGCCACGATTGAGCGCCCTTACGACCACCGACCACCGACCACCGACCACCGGTGCTGGAGCTTCGAGCAATATCCCAATTGACCATCTCTGGTTGAGAAATGCTGATTCGACTGATTGGGAGGACGCAGGTGCCATTGTGGGCCGGCTGAGCACACACGTCGATCTTATCATCAATTGGGAAGGCCAGCCTTCGGAGCTTGTCGGTCGCCGGTCGTCGGTCGTCGGTCGTCTGGCTTCACTGCTGGCGCAGGCGATCACCGAAAACCCATCGACGCTGTTCGACTGCTACCTGATAGCCGATATACCGCCGCAGCCGGGCGCACTGCGCGACTGGCGGGCGGCGCTGCCGTACTCGCCAGGCTACCTCGATCGCGTGGCGATTTACCGGCGCCCGACGCCCGAGCCGGGCCACGAGCGCGTTAGCCCACGATTGTGGCTGGTGCTGGCCTGGACGGCGCAGGCCGTGCCGGAAGACTACGCCGGCGTGGCCGAGATCATCTGGATGTACAACATGGCTCCAGGCGAGCTGCCGCCGTTCAGCGCATGGGCAGCGGCCGGCGGCGCGGGCGTGTGGCTGCACTTCCTGCCGAATTGCACGTCAAGTTATCAGCTCGAAGTTATGGCAACTGTGCGACAATGGGAGCAGGAGACCGGGCGGCGAGTCTGGGGTGCTATCAATTAGTGAAGCTTAAGCCGATGACTCGATCATATTGATCGCCTTCAGCCCTTCCTCCTTGATCGAGGCGAGCACCGCGCGCTTCATATCGGTAAATGCCGACGAGGTAATAACATCAAGGCTGCGCGGGTGGGGCAAATTAACATCGAGCGTCTGCTTGATCCGCCCTGGCCGAGCGGTCATGATATACACGCGCTGGCTCAGAAAGATCGCCTCGTCGATATCGTGGGTGACAAAGATGATTGTCTTCGGCGTGCGCTGCCACAAACCGACCAGCAACTCCTGCATGATGATGCGCGTCTGCGCATCCAGCGCGCCGAACGGCTCGTCCATCAACAGCACGTCCGGATCGTTGGCGAGCGCCCGGGCAATCGCGACGCGCTGCATCATGCCGCCGGAGAGCTCTTTCGGATAATGATGCTCGAAGCCCGCAAGCCCGACCATCTCGATATACTCGTGTGCCACCCTGGACCGCTCGGCTGCGGCCATGGCTTTCAGTCGGGATCCGAACTCCACATTTCCCCGCACTGTCAGCCAGGGAAACAGCGTATACGACTGGAAGACCATGCCACGATCGGCGCCGGGACCCTCGATCCGCCGCCCGTTGAGCAAGACCTCGCCCGATGATGGCTCGACCAGGCCGGCGACGACGCGTAGCAGGGTCGATTTCCCGCAACCGCTCGGACCCACAATGCTGACGAACTCACGGTCGGCGACCGCCAGCGAGAGATCGTCGACCGCGATCACTTCAGCGCCGCGCCTGGTGCGATACTTCATTGTGATATCTGCTATTTTCAGCTTTGTCGGTTGCATCTATCACTGCCACATATGCCAAACCAATTGCCCAGCACAGTAGAAGCCAGCACAGCGGTCTATATCACCGAATGCGCGGCGACCACGGCAGAACGACTCGATGAAGCCATTTGAAGATGATGTCGCTCAGAAAGCCGAGCAGGCCGATCGTCACCAGGCCGACAAAGATCTTGTCGGTGCGCAGCCCGCGCTGCGATTCGAGGATCATGATCCCCAGGCCCTTCTCAGCGGCCACCAGCTCAGCGACGATCAGGTAGGTCCAGGCCCAGCCGATCGTGATGCGCAGGTTGTCCATCACCCCTGGCAAGGTCGCTGGGATAAGCACATGCGTCACCACGCGGAAGCGCGACGTACCGAGGGTGTAGGCGCTGTCGATCAAATCCTTCGGCACATGCGCTGCGACATCGGCGATCATCAAGATCAGCTGGAAGAATGTGCCGATGAAGATCACCGCCACCTTCTCCTCGAAGCCCAGTCCGATATACAGGATAAGCAGCGGGATCATGGCGCTGACCGGCAAGTAGCGGACGAAGTTCACGACCGGCTCGAACAGGGCTTCGAAGAACTTAAAGCTGCCCATCAAAATGCCGAGCGGCACCGCCAGGATGGCGGCCAGCACCCAGCCAGTGATGATCACCGCGACACTGGCCCAGGCGTTCTCGATCAGCGAGCCGTCGAGGATCATCCGCACCGCGCTGCTCAACACCTCGGTCGGCGTCGGCAAGAAGTAGGTCGGTCGGACGAACCCGCCATAGCTTAGCACCGCCCAGAGGCCCAGGAGCAGCCCGACGCTGCCGGCCGCGATCGTCGCGTAGTGCGCGCGCGGGATCGGCGTCTGCGGCCGCAGGCCGTTACGGAACACGGTTCTGGCCCGCGTGGAAAGAGAAAGCTGGCTCATGGCTGGCCTATTTCTCTAGAAACGATCCATCTACCAGATCTTCAGGCTTGAGCGGCGTGGTGATCTGGCCCTGCTTGGTCCAGAGGTCGATCGCAAACTTGGCTGTTCCGATCGCCGTGCCGGAGCCGCTGCCGCCAAAGAACTGCAGGTTGCGAGCCTTGTCGAACAGCTTGGCCCCCGCCAGGTCGGCCTTGATGTCGTCAGGCTTCTCGTAGAAGCCGCCCAGCCCCTTCTGCATTATTGCCGCCGCATCATCCTGATTGGCCTTTTGATACTCAACCGCCTTGTTCCACGCGCGCGACAGCTTGGCGCCAAGCCCCTGGTTGGCATCGAGCACATCCCGGCGCATAACCAGCGTATCGACGATCAAGCCCGGCGTCTCTTTGGAGGTGGTCAGGATCGCCAGGCTCGGGTCCTTCGCGGCCTTCGAGAGATGCGGCTCCCAGGTCACGCCGGCGTCCACCTGCCCGGCGATCAGGGCGGCCGGCACGTCGCCTTGCTTCATCTTCACCAGGCTGACATCGGTGTCAGTAAGACCGTTTTGCTGCAGGACATAATCGAGCAGGAAGTGGGAGACACTGCCGACGTTCACTCCAATCTTCTTGCCCTTCAGATCTTTCACCGAAGCAATATTCAGCTCCTTGCGCACAATGATGCCGTCACCACCGGATGACTCATCCAGCCCGAGGATGGAGACGAACGGCGTCTCGCTGCGCCAGTACAGCGTGCTTGTATCCAGCGTAGTAACCAGCCCCTCGAGCTGCTTGCCGCTGAGGGCCGCGAAGCGATCTTTCGGATCCTCGACCTTTACCAGCTCGATCTCCAGGCCCTCATCCTTGAAGTAGCCTTTATCCCGCGCGATGAATAGCGGGCCGTACCCAACCCACACCGAGTAGCCAATCTTCAGCTTGACTAGCTGTCCACCGCCCGTCGGCGATGTTTGTGCGCCACATGCCGACAACAGCAGCGCGGCGATCAGCACGAACACCCCCAGCTTGAACTGTTTCGGGTTCATCTTGCGGCTCCTCCTGTAGTGCAACACCTTGGAACGCGTCAGGTTGCCGGCGCGCTAGTGCCCTGCTATGCCGGGGCGACTAGCTGGCGACCGGATACGTTGAGAATACCCGATACCCACGACGCGCCTGCAATCGAGGCGCCGCTTCTTGCTCGCCGCCGGCCGTGCATCTCGATGAAAAGCGCTTTCTCTGGATGGGCTGAGTATACCACCACTGGAGCTTTGTGATGTAGAACAGGCTTCCGCCCAAGGCGCGATATCTGCTATCATATGTGACTTACGCAAGCGGGAGGTTTGGAGGGCCGCAGACCCTCCGAGAATCTTTTTTCTGGCAGTCGTGGGCGGCGAAGCAGCCCACGACTGCCAGAAAAGGATGTTTGTTGGGAAGGTTGCACCTTCCCCACGCCCCTTGCGCAAGTCCTAGAAAAGAAGAAGAAAAGGGGCAATCTTCATGGAATATCGTCGCTTGGGCAAGGCTGGCCTGAAGCTCAGCGCGCTCTCGCTTGGCGCATGGGTCACCTATGGCGGCCAGGTCGGCGAGGAGGTCGCGCGGTCGTCCATGACGGCGGCCTACGAGGCGGGCGTGAACTTCTTCGACAATGCCGAGGCCTACGCCGGCGGCAATGCCGAGATCGTGATGGGCAATGTGATCAAGCAGCTCGGCTGGCGCCGCGAGAGCATCGTGGTCTCGATCAAGATATTCTGGGGCGGCGATGGCCCAAACGACACCGGCCTCTCGCACAAGCACATCATCGAGGGTACGAACAATGCGCTGCGCCGTCTCCAGCTCGATTATGTCGATCTGGTGTTCTGCCATCGCCCCGACCCGAACACGCCGATCGAGGAGACAGTGCGGGCGATGGACATTGTGATCAAGCAGGGCAAGGCGTTCTACTGGGGCACATCGGAATGGAGCGCGGCCGAGATCATGCGCGCCGACGCGGTGGCGCGGCAGTATGGGCTGACGCCGCCGTCGATGGAGCAGCCGCAGTACAATATGTTCACCCGCGAGCGCGTCGAGAAGGAATACGCCCCGCTGTACAGCGAGCTGGGCTACGGCACCACGATCTGGAGCCCGCTGGCATCCGGGCTGCTGACCGGCAAGTATAATCAGGGCATCCCAGCCGGCAGCCGTGCGGCGATGGCGGGTTATAGCTGGCTGAAGGAATCGGTGATCACGCCCGAGCGTGTGGCCAAGGTCAAGCAGCTCCAGCCGATCGCTGATCAGCTGGGCGCCACACTGGCGCAGCTGGGGCTGGCCTGGTGCCTGACCAACCCGAACGTCAGCACGGTGATCACCGGCGCCAGCCGCGCCGAGCAGGTGACCGAAAACATGAAGGCGCTCAATATCGCGCCCAAGCTGACGCCGGAGATCCTGGAGCAGATCGAGGGCGTGCTGGGGAATCGGCCTGAGTGACAGGACTGAGGGCCAAGGACTGAGGACTGAGCGCTGCACGATATAGCTCACCCATCAGTCCTCAGTCCTCGGCACTTCAAAAGGGGAACGCATGGCAGGCCACATCCTCCTGGCAGGCGGGGCAGAGTTCGGCGGCCGCATGGCCCAGCCGGATCTGCGCGCGATCGAGCTATCCGGCGGCGTAGATGCGCGGATCAGCATCATCCCTACGGCCGCCGCGCCAGATCACAACCACGAGCGCGCCGGCCGCAATGGCGTGCGCTGGTTCGAGAGCCTGGGGGCGCGCAATGTCGCCGCGCTGCCGCTGATCGACCGCGCATCCGCCGATAGCCCGGCAGTCGCGGCGGCGCTGCGCGATTCGCGGCTGATCTACCTGCTGGGCGGCTTCCCGCACTACCTCGGCCAGACACTGCTTGGCAGCGCCAGCTGGCAGGCGATCGTGGCGGCACACCAGGCCGGCGCAGTAGTGGCTGGCAGCAGCGCCGGCGCGATGGTGCTCTGCCAGCACTACTACAACCCCGAGTCTAGCCAGGTGATCGAAGGGCTAGCGATGCTGCCGAACGCCTGCGTGCTGCCGCACCACAATACCTTCGGCAAGGGCTGGGCTGCGCGCCTCGCCGCGCTGCTGCCGAGCAGCGCGCTGCTGGGCATCGACGAGCGTACGGCGATGCTGGACGACGGCGATGGCGGCGCGTGGCGCGTGTACGGCCAGGGCGCGGTGACGCTATACCAGCATGGCCAGGCGACGGTGTATGCGTCGGGCGCAGAGATGGGGCTGCGTCAATAGCTGTGCTGTTCTTTTCTTCTTTTGGAAGAAATCCGCGGTTTGCGTAAGTCCTGGTATTGTTGTGCGGCACGTGGGTGTGACAGAAGGGAGCAAAGGATGCCGATCGACAGTAGCGTCGCCCTGATCACTGGCGGTGGGCGCGGCCTTGGGCGAGCGTTCGCGATTGCGCTCGCGCAGCATGGGGTCAATGTGGCAGTCACGGGGCGCACCGAAACCGAGATCCGCGCGACCGCGCACGAGATCGCGGAAAGCGGCGGGCGCGCTATCGCTATCTCGGGCGATATCACGGATCGACAGACGGTTGAACAGACTGTCGCACGCACCGAAGCGGAGCTTGGGCCGATCGATCTGCTCATCAACAACGCCGGGATGCTCCGCGCGCTCGGCGTCGTCGCAGCAATCGACGCCGATGATTGGTGGCGCGAGGTGGAGGTCAATCTACGCGGGCCATTGCTCTACGCAAAAGCAGTGCTGCCTGGTATGATCGACCGTCGGCGCGGGCGGATCATCAACGTAGCGAGCGGCGCTGGACTACAAGCGATCGCGACGGCATCGGCCTACTGTGTGAGCAAAGCCGCGCTCATTCGTCTGAGCGAGACCATCGCATTAGAAACCGGCGCGTATGGGATAGCGACCTTCGCTATTCATCCCGGCACCGTGCGCACGCCAATGAATGCCTACCTACACGACGCAGAGGCGGTGGGACGCAGCGCTCCCGAGGTGCAGCAGTGGTTCCGCCAGCTGTACGCCGAGGGAAAAGATACACCGATTGAGCGCTCGGTGGAGCTTGTCCTGACGCTGGCATCCGGGCGCGCCGATGCGCTCTCGGGGTGCTTCCTCGATGTCCATGACGACATCGACGCGTTCATTGCAGACGCCGAGGCTATTCAACGTGGCGAACGCCTCAGGATGCGTCTGTGCGACTGAGCCAAACATAATCGCCAATATTGCGCCTTCCTATGAGCTGGAGCAGCTATGAACGCGATCAAGTACTGGGCGAACGACCCAGCCGCGTGCGCCGCCGCCGAAAGCTTCGGCGATGGATCGGCGATTGTGGAGACGGCGATCGCCATCCAGCAGATTCCCGCACCCACATTCGACGAGGCGCGGCGCGGCGCGGATGTAGCCGAGCGCATGCGCGCGCTGCACCTGGCCGACGTGCGAATCGACGCGGTCGGGAATGTCTATGGGCGGCGGGCCGGGCGCGCGGGCGGGCCGGGGCTGCTGATCGCCGCGCACCTCGACACAGTCTTCCCAGCCGGAACCGACCTGGCGGTGCGGCGCGATGGCGCGCGGATCTACGGCCCTGGCCTGGGCGACAACAGCATGGGTGTAGCCGCGCTGCTGCACCTGGCCCAAGCGCTGGGGCAGGCTGATGTGGCCAACGTGGGCGACATCTGGTTCGTTGCCAATGTCGGCGAGGAGGGCTTGGGCGACCTGCGTGGGATGCGGGCAGCAGTGGATCGGCTAGGCGACCAAATCGGCGCGGCTATCGCGCTGGAGGGCTGCGACCCCGGCCGGATCATCCACGCCGGCCTGGGCGTGCGGCGCTACCAGATCAGCGCGGCGGCCGGCGGCGGCCATTCATGGAGCGATTTCGGATCCCCCAGCGCGATCCACGCCCTGGTGAATCTAGCTGCCCAGCTTACGCAGATCGACGTGCCAAAGGAGCCACGCGGCAGCTTCAACATTGGCGTGATCGAGGGCGGCAACTCGGTCAACACGATCGCCGAGCGCGCGTCGCTGCTGCTGGATCTGCGAGCGACCGCGCCCGCCGCGCTCGGCACACTCATTCGCCAGGTCGAGCAGATCGTCGCCTGCGCCCGCGCCGATGAGCCACGGGTGACCTTTGAGCTCGAGATAGTCGGCGACCGGCCGGCGGGGAGCATTCCGCGCGAGCACGCACTGGCGCAGCTGGCTGGAGCGGCATACTTGGCCGAGGGCCTCGGCGCGATCTACGAGATCGCTAGCACCGACGCGAATATCCCGCTCAGCCGCGGCATTCCGGCGGTCTGCGTCGCCGTGTGCGATGGCGGCAACGCGCACCGGCTCGACGAGTACATCGAGCCGGCGCGGCTGCCGAGCGGGATGCGCGCGCTGCTGTGGCTGGCGCTGGCCGCGACGAGCGAATAGGCAGACGACAGTAAGCAGTCGACAGTCGGCAGGATGAGCGCTTATGATCGATTTAAACAGCCCAATTAGCTACTGGATCAGCCCGGCGGTCGCGAACGATGCACTGAACGCACTGTTTGCGGCCGCGTGGCCGGATCACGTTTGGAGCGATTTCGAGCCAGTGCTGAGCCGCAGCCTGGCCTATGTCTGCGCGTACCAGCAGGATCGGCTGATCGGCTTCGTCAACCTGGCCTGGGATGGCGGCATCCATGCCTACCTGCTCGACACGACCGTGCATCCCGAATTCCGACGCCACGGAATCGGCCGTGAGCTGGTGGCACGTGCCGCCCAGGCCGCCCGCGAGCGCGGGATCGCGTGGCTGCATGTGGATTACGAGCCGCACCTAGAATCGTTTTATCGCGGCTGCGGCTTCCGGCATACCGCGGCTGGGTTGCTCCGGTTGGGGTCGGCGTGAAGCTCGCCGGCGCGTGTTCATCCAAGCTCATTCCAGCGAACGATGCCGATGACAATCGATCGGCGCTACAATTTAGAATAATCTGCTGCTGAAGATATAGATAGTCGTCCGACGAATTCATTCGAAGGCCGATAGAAGACAGGTGAAACGCATGGCAACCTTTTATCCCTCGATCACGGATGAGCAGGCCGAGCTGATCCGCAACGCGGCAGTATTTTTTGTAGCTACCGCCAACCCACGGCTGGAGCGCGGGCCGCAGGGCGAAGGTCCGGTGAATATCTCGCCGCGCGGCGGCGTGCCGCTGCATATTATCACGCCCGATCGGGTCGCGTTCCTCGACTACGCCGGCAGCGGCAATGAGACGGCGCGGCACTCGCTCGCCGGTGGCCCGATCACGGTGATGGTCTGCTCGTTCGGCGCGGAGGATGCGGCGATCGTGCGGCTGTACGGCCGGGCCAAAATCACAGCGCTGGCCGATTCGCCGCTGGCCGATCTGCTGATCGAGCAGCCGGCCGAAGATATTAAGCTGCCGATGCGCCAGGTGGTCGAGGTGGAGATCGAGAACACTATGACCAGCTGCGGCTACGGAGTGCCGATCATGTCGTTCGATCAGGATCGCACGATCGCGAACCGCGGGCGCCGGTACAAGGAATCGCGCTCGTTGAACAAGGCGAAAGTCTAAAACATCGGTCAAGTATGCGGAGGAGCGTTTGGGGTGTATCAGGAAATCAAGCGCCGGGTCGCGCCTATGCGTGAGGTGGAACAATGACCATAACTGATACCGAACTCGACCAGCTCATTCACGACCGTGCGATCCGGCTGATGCTGCTCGGCCCACAGCAGCGCCCGATCTGGGAAGCCAGCCCCAGCCCGCTGCATCAGATGGTCGTCCGCACGATCGAGCATAGCATTGAGCCGGTTCCGAACGACGGTGGCGGGTGTGCGTGCTACAGCCTGGCGGATACGTACTTCCGCCTGCCTGATGGCTCCCTGGTGCGGCCGGATATCGCGATCCTCTGCCGTGTGCACCGCGCCAGCGCGAGGCTCTGACGGTCGTGCCGGCCGCGGTGATTGAGATCGTTTCGCCCGGCTATCAGGCGAAGGACTATGACGAGCTGCCGCCCGTCTATCTCGCGAACGGCATCCGGGATGTGCTCGTGGTCGATGTCGAGCGTGGCACCTTGACGCACATCACGCCAGAGGATCGGCAGGAACTGCCGTTGCCCGCTGTGCGGCTGCTCTCTAGTGGCTGCCGCTGTCTCATTCCAGAGTAGCCGGATGAAGGAAAGAAGGGCAGCGCCGCTTAAAGATCGCGCCGGCTGAAGACCCGCATCGCCAGCCCAAGCGCCGCCGCAGCATACAGGGCCGCATAGATCACCATCGCCGGACTCGGCGGCGAGATGCCGCTAAATGGGGTGGGGATGCCGCTCAGGATCGGCGGCTGCATCAGGTAGGAGGCGCGCCGCCAGAGCGCCTCGACCGGCATCAGCAGGCTGGTCACGATCCCGATATTGACTGCGGCGTGTGATTGCAGCAGCGCCCCGATCTGCTCCACCCATGCGCCAATAAACGCCACACCGTACAGCATGAACAGCAGCACACCGTTGGTCAGGGTCGAAAGGCGCGTCCCGCCCAGCAACGAGAGCGAGAGCAGTACCAGCGCCTCCAGCATCAGCAGCAGCAGGCCGGCCAGCTGGTTGGGCGGCGTATAGCCCACCAGCACATACATCACAACAAAGATCCCACCGCCCAGCAGGCCAAGGTAGATCAGCAGCATCGCGGCATAGCCCAACCATTTGCCCAGCACAATCTGCCAGCGGCGCACCGGCTTGGTCACCAGCGTCTGGATGGTATGCGACGCTATCTCCCCCGCGATAGTATCGACCGAGGCGAAGATCGCCAGCATCACCGTCAGGAAATGCACCACATACAACCCTGCGATCAGCAGGATGTTGTAGTTGAAGCGCAGCTGGATCGCGCTGATCTGATGCTCTTGGAGGTTCCGGTCGATCAGCGCGACGCCCAAGCCATACAGCAGCAGAAACAGCCCGCCCATCACCAGCGCCGCCAGCACCATTTTGCGGCGCCGCGCCTCGTGAAAGGTTAGCCAGGTGATGGTTTTGATTGTGTTCAAAGGTACTTTATCTTTTGTGTCTATTGTTTTTCGCCCTGCGGGGCGAAAAACAATAGACACAGGTGAAGTTTGCACCGTATACAACTCGCAACTCTTAGCTCACTACTGTCCGCTATCCTCCGTCCCGACCACTTCCAGAAACAGCTGCTCCAGCGACATGCGGCGCGGCGTGAGTGCATACAGACGTGCGCCGCTAGCCAGGGTGCGCTCGGCGATCAGCGGCAGCAGCTCCTCGTCGGTGAGGGTCAGGTGGCAGGTGGCGGGCGCGCTGCTGTCATCGGGCGCGTGCCCATTCGCCACAACCCTACCGCAATCGCCGATCGCCTGCTCCAGCGCAGACAGCAGCGCCGGCGTGATCGCATCGACCCGCAGCTCCACATGGATCTGGCCCTCGGCGATATCTTTGAGCGCCAGGGTGCGCAGCACGCGGCCGGCCTTGATGAACGAGACCCGGTCGCAGGTCGCTTCGACCTCGCCCAACAAATGCGAGTTGAGAAACACGGTTGTGCCGCGCGCCTTGAGATCATGAATGATCCCACGCACCAGCATGCGCCCGAACGGATCGAGCGCCGAGGTTGGCTCGTCGAGGAACACTAGCTCGGGATCGTTGAGCAGCGCCTGCGCCAGCCCAATCCGCTGGAGCATGCCTTTGGAGAAGCCGGCGATCGGACGGCGCGCGTGCTCGGCCAGGCCAACCTGTTCCAGCAGCTCGGGAATACGCCGGCGGCGGGTGGCTGCGTTCATGCCATACAGCCGACCATGCATATCGAGCAGCTCGGTTGCCTGGAGCCATTCGTGGAAGCGGAAGTGCTCCGGCAGAAATCCTACCCGCGCCATCACCATCGGATCGCTGGGCGACCGGCCTAGCAGACGTGCGTCACCGCCGCTCGGCGCGACCAGCCCCAGCAGCATCTTGACCGACGTGCTCTTGCCGGCACCGTTCGGCCCAAGAAAGCCAAAAACCTCACCCTGCGGCACTTGCAGAGTGAGATCGTCGACGGCGATCTTCGAGCCGTACACTTTGCGGAGCCCGGCGGTCTCGATCACTAAATCGGGCATTCGGCCCCTTGTTTTCAGGGAGGTTTGGAGGGATGTAGTCCCTCCAAGAATCTATCCTTGTGGGGCGCTCACGGCGGTGAAGCCGCCGTGAGCGCCCCACAAAAGGAGATTTCGGGGAGGCGCGCCTCCCCGAACCCCACCACTGTGAAAATCAAATTATTGGATCGACTCGGCCGCTGCCACCATCGACGCGATCATTTCGACCTCGCTTAGGGAGCCGCTGGCCTGGAGCATGTAGAACGTATCGCCGTGCTGCCAGTACAGCTGGCGGTGCTGGCTGCCGCCCCGGCCGCCGCTGACCAGCAGCGCGTTCTCGCCGCCCACCGTCACCTGGCGGATGTTGTCGGTGTCCTTCGGGAATGGGAACAGCAGCGTGTTGTTCCAGTTGATCGTGCGGCTGGCGATCTCTGCGTCGGCGGCCGGCATACCGAGCAGCCGCAGCGCCGCCTTGCCAAGTTGTGACAGATCGACACCGTCGGGCAGCGCCACGCTCGGGCTGCGGCCCTGATACAGCGTCATATCGTAGTTAGCGCCGTGGTAATGCGCCTGAGCGAACGCCGGCACATCCACCGCAATCGGCGCGGCGCCCAACGCGTCGGGGATGCTGACATCGTCGATGCCCATCAGCTCCAGCAGCTGGCGTGCGGCGGCGACATTGACCTGGAAATGCATCTTGCTGGGGCTGCTGACTGTAAACTCGCTGCTGAGCGGAGCGCTCGGGAACGCGCTGGGCTGCCCAACCGGGCCGCCGATCGCACCCGCCGCATCTTCGGCCGAAGCGACCGTGCGCGGCGGCGCGGATTGATCGACCGTCGGCTTGGTCACGAACAGCGTATCTTTATCGAAGTTCAGCTTGCTAAGCTGATCGAGTCGCTCGCGGCTGACCGGTACGAACATCAGCTTCTGAACACGAAAGATGCTCAGCAGTTCGTCGGCGGCGGCGCGCAGCGGCGGCAGCGCCAGCAGGCTAACCAGGGCGACAACCAGCGCCAGCGCTGCCAGCAGCGACCGGCTGCGGCCCGACCAGAAAGAGTTTGATGGCATGAATTTGCTCCTTTGAACATTGGAACCTTGCGACGCTGGAACGTTCCGCGTCGTTTGATCAGCGGCCGCGCGCAGCCGGGCCAGCGCGGCGTGCGGCTGGGGCGCGGCGACTGGAGCCGGCAGCAGCGATCGAACCCGCGCGGCCAGCGCGCGCTGGCGGCCCAGCTGATCCCGGCAGGCCGCGCAGCCGGCCAGGTGCGCCCCCAGCGCCGCGCGCTCCAGCGGCGGCAGCTCGCCGTCCAGGTAGGCCCGCAGCCGGCCCTCGTCGTAACAATTCGTCATTGGCGTTCCTTGTCTCACCCGATCCGCGATACGCGGTGCTTTTCCTTCTTTTTGTTTTTCGTTTTTCGCTCGCAGAGCGAAAAAACGAAAAACAGATGTATAAGCATCTTGCTGCCGTTTACTCGTTTCTGTTGGTCTCTTCCGCTGTATCCGCCTCGTTCGATTCAGCGGGATGAAGCTGCGTATAGGCCGCCTCGAACGCGCGCTCGGCGCGGGCCAGCAGCGTGCCAACCGAGCTGGGCGCGACCTGTAGCGCTGCCGCAATCTCGGCATAGGCTAACCCAGCGTGCCGCAGTAGGAGCAGCTTGGCTGTACGCTCCGGCAACCGCGCGAGGGCCGCCCGCACGCGCACGCGCTCCTCGCGCCGTACATACTCGTCCTGCGGATCGCTCTGCTGCTCCGGCTCCACCCATCCGAGCCTGCGTTGCAAGCGCTGATTACTGCGCAGCGCGTTGTAGGCACGGTTGACGGCGACGCGGTAGAGCCACCCGCCGAGCCCGCCGGAACCATCCAGCCGTGGCGGTTGTCGGTAGAGCGCCATGAACGTTTCCTGCGCCAAATCCTCGGCCTCCTGGGCGTTGCCAACAACCCCGTACACCACCCGATAGACCGCCGCGTAGTGGCGCAGAAACAGCTCGTCAAACGCTGTGCTATCGCCCGAACCCAGCCGCTCAAGCAGGGCCGCATCGGAGTCAGTCACCGCGTCATCTCTGGATGCTAACTGGCTGGGCATTAATCTCAACTGCTCGCATAATCGCCGGACGTTGCTACTATAACACCGCTGGCCATGGATTTGTGACAGGGTGACTTGACAGTGAAATGG
>WNFV01009775.1_pt1 | contig 14333 bp, 8 predicted proteins | sample 5400101 | NCBI WGS metagenome assembly WNFV01 (sample SAMN13153361, study PRJNA577476) | soil metagenome | isolation source: 115 cm soil or saprolite under grassland replicate 1 | place: USA:California | collected 2016-06-15 | reverse complement strand
AATTCCCGGTGTAGTGGTGAAATGCGTAGATATCGGGAGGAACACCAGTGGCGAAAGCGATCTTCTGGACTGTTTCTGACGCTCAGACGCGAAAGCTAGGGTAGTAAACGGGATTAGAGACCCCGGTAATCCTAGCCGTAAACGATGTAAACTTGGCGTCGGTGGCTTAAACTCCGTCGGTGCCGCAGCAAACGCGATAAGTTTACCGCCTGGGGACTACGATCGCAAGATTAAAACTCAAAGGAATTGACGGGGGCCCGCACAAGCAGCGGAGCGTGTGGTTTAATTCGATGCTACACGAAGAACCTTACCCGGGTTTGACATGCAAGTGGTAGTGATCTGAAAGGTGAACGACCCGCAAGGGAGCTTGCACAGGTGTTGCATGGCTGTCGTCAGCTCGTGTCGTGAGATGTTCGGTTAAGTCCGCTAACGAGCGCAACCCTCGCCGTGTGTTACAAGTGTCACACGGGACCGCCGGTATCAAGCCGGAGGAAGGTGGGGATGACGTCAAGTCCGCATGGCCTTTATGTCCGGGGCTACACACACGCTACAATGGCCAGTACAATGGGTTGCTAAACCGCGAGGTGGAGCCAATCCCCCAAAACTGGCCTCAGTTCAGATTGCAGGCTGAAACCCGCCTGCATGAAGCCGGAGTTGCTAGTAAACGCGCGTCAGCTATAGTGCGTTGAATACGTTCTCGGGCCTTGTACACACCGCCCGTCACGTCATGGGAGCTGGTAACACCTGAAGCCGGTAGTCTAACTGCAAAGAGGACGCCGTCGAGGGTGGTGCTGGTGACTGGGACGAAGTCGTAACAAGGTAGGTGTACCGGAAGGTGCGCCTGGATCACCTCCTTTCTAGAGTTCGTGAGCACTCCCTCTCTAGGGATGTTGCTCTAAATATGCCCATACGGTGCCTTGGGCTCTGGACGATGGAATGAGTTTCCTATCACTTCTCAGTTGTTGAGGAATTTGCAGGGGCTTGTAGCTCAGTTGGTTAGAGCACTGTGCTGATAACGCAGGGGTCACAGGTTCGAATCCTGTCAAGCCCACTAACCCATAGTGCAAGTCCTGGGGATGTAGCTCAGCGGGAGAGCAGCGCCTTTGCAAGGCGAAGGTCACGGGTTCAAATCCCGTCATCTCCACTGAGGTTGTTGAGTACGAAACGGAGTGATATACAAGTTTGGTAAACGGTAAGCAGGTAGAAGTCTAAGCAAGAATCGCCGCGCATGGGTTTTTTCTCGACCCGGCGGTGAATGCCGGGTCGAATTGTGTCTGTAAGCTGAATAGATTGAATGGTGACCGATGCCCTGGAAATTTTCGAGAGCATCGTTCACCGGTCAAACGGTGAGTGAACCTTAAAAACTGAATAGCAATTGATGATGTAGGCCGATAAAGCAATTTATCGAATAAAGCGAAAAGTATCAATTTCTCCGCATCACGTGGAGAAGCTACTAAGAGCTTACGGTGAATGCCTTGGCGCCAAGTGCCGATGAAGGACGTGGGACACTGCGATAAGCCTCGGGAAGCTGTGTACAAGCGTTGATCCGAGGATCTCCGAATAGGGAAACCAACTGTTGCGAACCAACAGTGTCCGCTGGTTGAACACATAGACCAATGGATGGGAACCTGGGGAACTGAAACATCTAAGTACCCAGAGGAAAAGAAACCATTCCCCTAGTAGTGGCGAGCGAACGGGGAACAGCCCAAACCGCCTCTGCTTGCAGAGACGGGGTTGTAGGGTCCGGCACATGGGAGTTATAAATCAATTAGTTAGCGGAAAGGTGTGGGAAAGCCTGCCAAAGAGGGTAATAGCCCCGTATGCGAAAACTGATTGACTCCCGCTGGATACCTGAGTACTACCGGGCACGCTAATCCGGTAGGAATCTAGGGAGTCCACTCTCTAAGGCTAAATACACTCGGCGACCGATAGTGAACAAGTACCGTGAGGGAAAGGTGAAAAGTCCCCCCGTTAGGGGAGTGAAATAGAACCTGAAACCGTAAGCTTACAAGCAGTTGGAGGGCTAACAGCAGGTTGAGCGCTCTAGAGATAGAGATGTTCCTTGCTATGCCTGACAGCGTGCCTCTTGGAGAATGAGCCTGCGAGTTAATCTCAGTGGCAAGGTTAAGGGAGTGACACCCGAAGCCGTAGCGAAAGCGAGTCTTAATAGGGCGTATAGTCGCTGGGATTAGGCCCGAAACCGGGTGAGCTACCCATGGGCAGGGTGAAGCGAGTCTAACCACTCGTGGAGGCCCGAACCCACTAACGTTGCAAAGTTAGGGGATGACCTGTGGGTAGAGGTGATATGCCAAACGAACTCGGAGATAGCTGGTTCTCCCCGAAATAGCTTTAGGGCTAGCGTCATGCGTTTAGTACTGGAGGTACAGCACTGAATGGGCTATGGGGCTTACAGCTTACAGAACCCAATCAAACTCGGAATGCCAGTACTCCAAAGCATGGCAGTCGGACTCCGGGAGATGAGTTTCGGGGTCGAAAGGGAAACAGCCCAGACCATCAGCTAAGGTCCTTAAATCTATGCTAAGTGGGAAACGAGGTGAGGTTACTTGAACAACCAGGAGGTTGGCTTAGAAGCAGCCACCCTTTAAAAAGTGCGTAACAGCTTACTGGTCTAGTGACTTTGCGCGGAAAACTTAACGGGGCTAAGCATAGTACCGAAGCTATGGATTTCAGCGCAAGCTGGAGTAGTAGGGGAGCGTTCTGTCAGCGGTGAAGGTCGATCGATAAGGGCGACTGGAGCGGACAGAAGTGAGAATGCAGGCATGAGTAGCGTACAAACACGTGAGAACCGTGTTCGCCGTAAATCTAAGGTTTCCGACGCCAGGTCATTCCGCGTCGGGTTAGTCGGGTCCTTAGCCGAGGCCGAGAGGCGTAGGTGATGGACATCCGGTCAACATTCCGGAACCGCTCAAAAGGAGCGATGGGGGGACGCAACGAGGTAGGCCATCCTTACCTATTGGACATGGTAGGGTGCACAAACGTCAGGCGTTGAGACTGGTAGGGAAATCCGCCGGTTGAGCTGAGGTTTGGGCCAAGCCGTAAGGCGCAAGTGGTTGAGCCTTGTTGCCGAGAAAAGCCCCTAAGCGTTGATTTTTGAGCGCCCGTACCGCAAACCGACACTGGTAGATGGGTAGAGTATACCAAGGCGAACGGGAGAACCCTCGTTAAGGAACTAGGCAACATGACCCCGTAACTTCGGGAGAAGGGGTGCCTTCCAGGGTGTTAAAGCCTCGGAAGGCCGCAGTGAAATGGCTCTGGCGACTGTTTAACAAAAACTCAGGTCTCTGCTAAGCCGTAAGGCGATGTATAGGGGCTGACGCGTGCCCAGTGCCGGAAGGTTAAGGAGAGAGGTTAGCGCAAGCGAAGCTTTGAACCGAAGCCCCGGTGAACGGCGGCCGTAACTATAACGGTCCTAAGGTAGCGAAATTCCTTGTCGGGTAAGTTCCGACCCGCACGAACCGCGTAACGGTCAGAGCACTGTCTCAACGAGGGACCCGGTGAAATTGAAATGGCTGTGAAGATGCGGCCTACCCGCAGCAGGACAAAAAGACCCCGTGGAGCTTTACTGCATCTTGGCATTGTATTTGGATATGATCTGTGTAGCATAGGTGGGAGGCTTTGAAGCTGGCGCGCTAGCGTCGGTGGAGCCATCAGTGAAATACCACCCTGATTATATTTAGATCCTAACCTCATTCCGTCATCCGGATGAGGGACCGTGCCAGGTGGGCAGTTTGACTGGGGCGGTCGCCTCCTAAAAAGTCGCTCGGCACCTCGATGTCGGCTCATCGCATCCTGGGGCTGGACAAGGTCCCAAGGGTCGGGCTGTTCGCCCGTTAAAGCGGTACGCGAGCTGGGTTCAGACCGTCGTGAGACAGGTCGGTCTCTATCCGCTGTGGGCGCAAGGGATTTGAAGGGAGCTGCTCCTAGTACGAGAGGACCGGAGTGGACAGACCTCTAGTGTGCCAGTTGTTCCGCCAGGAGCATCGCTGGGTAGCCATGTCTGGCAGAGATAACCGCTGAAAGCATCTAAGTGGGAAACTCGCCCTAAGATTAGATCCCTGTATTCCCATAAGGGAGTAAGACCCCAGATAGACTATCTGGTATATAGGCAGTATGTGTAAGCGCAGTAATGTGTTAAGCTAAGCTGTACTAATGGTCGAGGGCTTTCTCTTGTGATGCGGAGAACTTGGTACTTTTCCTTACATTACATCAATTGCTGTTCAGGAACAATTTTGTGAAATTGTCCCTTGGTGATTTGTGCGGCGGGGGTACACCCGGTCCCATCCCGAACCCGGAAGTTAAGCCCGTCAGCGCCGATGGTACTTGGAGGGAGACCTCCCGGGAGAGTAGGTCATTGCCAAGGGGCTTTTCTTTTAACATAACACATGGTACTCTAATTTGTGTGTAAATCGTGTATAATATCGGACATTGTATCGGCTTGAACCATACGGTAATGGCTGATTTTTGTCAATTTATATAGAAAGTAGGCGAATTCATTGGCTTCAGTAAATTTACGCAATGGTGAGTCTCAAGACTCATTGCTCAAGCGCTTCCGCAAGAAAATAGTCAGGAGTGGTATTCTAAGCACTATTCGCAACAAACGTTGGTTCATTTCCAAAAGCGAACAGCGCCGAATGGCAAAGAAGAAGGCAATCCGCCGTATCAAGCGGCGCGCCTTTAAGGATAAAGAGTAAGGTAGTCAGGATATATATATGACAAAAGAAGAAGGCAAAATCAGAGTTGATGGCTTGGTGATCGAGGCTCTGCCCGGGACCCAGTTCCGTGTACGGCTCGATAATGGTCATGAAGTGCTTGCTTATCTTGCAGGCAAAATGCGCAAGCACTATATTCGCATTCTGTTGGGTGACCATGTGTCTATGGAAATGTCACCTTATGATATGACCCGCGCCCGCATAACCTTCCGTCAACGCAAGAATGCACCCGTAGCTCCTACTGCTCCTACTGGAAATTAATCATCTGATTTGAAATTATCAAAGTCCTCCATGAAAATGGAGGATTTTTGCGTTATTCATAACTAGTATTTTAATTAATAACGTACTTTTATGCCCGGGCAAATGGGCCTTATTAAACATTATGTGTACCGCATCTTTTCATCCGTGTATGAATCGTGTATAATCCAATTTGCAGATTCGGTTGTCCAATTATCAAATAGAGGAGAGTGAAGCGTCTTTTTTGGTCTAAGGATCATTTTGTCGTTTCTTGTTTTTAAAGAGGAAGTTTTCGGCCGAGTCTGCGTACGGCCGATTTTTTTATTTAATTTCCGTGCGCCAAGGAGATGACTTTCAGTGGCAAGAAAAGAAAAAAGCAATCCGTCGCATCAAGCAACGCTCTTTCAAGGAAGTTGAATAATTCAAGAGGTGTGTATGGCTAAAGATGAAGGCAAAATCAAGGTAGATGGTGTTGTAATCGAAGCCTTGCCGGGAACACAGTTCCGGGTGAGGCTGGATAACGGTCATGAAGTGCTGGCTTATCTCTCCGGAAAAATGCGCAAGCACTATATTCGCATTTTGCTTGGAGATCGCGTCGCGCTGGAGATGTCCCCTTATGATCTAACACGCGGACGCATCACCTTCCGCCAGCGCAAGCAAACCGCCATGCCAGTTGAAGAATAATCATACACACTTGCATTTATAAAAAAGGCTCTCACGATGAGAGCCTTTATGATTCGCGGCATGCTTTTTTATGGAAGCTCGCGCCACGAACTTAGTACTTTCATGTAATTTGCCCGTTCGAACGCTGCCGGTTCTTTGACAGCTTTTTGACTCATACTTCCCTGCATTTGTTTAATTGACTGGTACTCGTGAGTTTCCATCCACCAAGTCATCTCACTCAACAACGCTGCAACAGTTCGTTCACCGTTTTGAAGAAAACTAGAAGCCATCATGGCTACCTTTGCTCCAGCCATCATGGCCTTCATCACTTCTTTTGCAGTATGCACACCGCTGGTCAAAGCAAAATCAGCATTAACTTTTCCATGTAAGATTGAGATCCAACGCAATGGCAATCGTATTTCGACTGGTGTACTCAGATCGAGGGTATGAACGATTTCTAGTTCATTGATGTCGAAATCAGGTTGGTAAAAGCGATTAAATAAAACCAAACCATCCGCGCCTGCATCGACAAGACGAGTTGCAAAATTTGGCAGGGCAGTGATGTATGGACTTAGCTTGACAGCAAGTGGGATCGTGATAGCCGATTTTACTTCTGCAACCAAATCCACCTGTGCGGATTCGACATCTTCACTTTTTAGTTGGGGATCAGTGACCAGGTAATATAGGTTCAATTCCAGAGCGTCTGCACCTGCCTCTTGGATACGGCGAGCATAACGTGTCCACCCACCTTTAGAAACACCATTTAGGCTTCCAATGACCGGAATCTTCAAAGCATTTTTGAGCGTAGCAACTTGTTTTAGATATTTTTCTGGCATCAGGCTATACGTGCCAACATCGGGCAAGTAGCTCATTGCTTCGCTAAAGGAATCAGATCCGCGGGTAAGGTAATAATCCAATTCAAGGCTTTCATGGATGATCTGCTCTTCAAAAAGCGAGTACATTACAATTGCCGAGACACCAGCCTCCTCAAGCTTCTGTGCCCTTTCCACGTTTTTGGAAAGGGGAGAGGATGAAGCCACAATCGGGTTTTTTAATTGCAGACCAAGATAAGTGGTGGATAAGTCGACCATATGATTCTCCAGTTAAAAAATTTTGAAAGGAGCAGGATTAATCTTGCAATCCACGCTCCTTTTGGTTTTTACGGACTACTCTTTTTTATCGTTACCATTCCCGTAGTGCATTGCCGCCATTTGTTGATATAGCGTCCAGCGGGATTTGGCATCGCGCTGTGCTTCTTTCATTAATTCTTCAGCGCGTGCTTCGTCTATTTGAGCGAGCATTTTATACCGTGTTTCATTATAGGCATACTGCGAAATCGGAATGCTTGGCTCTTTGGATTCGATGATGAGAGGGTTTTGTCCTTGCTCAACGAGACGCGGATCGTAGCGGTACATAGGCCAGTGACCAGATTGTACAGCCAGTTTCTGCTGTTCGAGGCCTTTCGCCATATCCACTCCGTGCGCGATGCAGTGGGCATATGCGATGATAAGAGAGGGCCCATCATAAGATTCAGCTTCTAATACTGCGCGCAAGGTTTGCTGGTCATTTGCGCCCATCGCGATGCGAGCCACATAAACATAACCATAGGACATTGCGATCAAGCCAAGGTCTTTCTTCGGTAGTCCCTTACCACCCATAGCAAATTTGGCAACTGCCGCGCGTGGTGTGGACTTGCTCGCCTGACCGCCGGTGTTTGAGTACACTTCGGTATCTAGTACAAGAATATTGACGTTGCGTCCACTGGCGAGAACGTGATCAAGACCACCGTAGCCAATATCATAGGCCCAGCCATCGCCACCAATAATCCAGACAGATTTCTTTACCAGGCTATCTGCAACGCTTACCAAATCTTTCGCTCGGCTATCACTGGATTTAGCAAGGGTCTGCTTTAACTGAGCTACGCGTTCGCGTTGCTCTTCAATCCCTGCTTCGGTAGATTGATTGGCATTCAAAATCGCATTAACCAACTCCGCGCTCAATTCATTTTCAAACTGAACCAGCAATTCACGCGCATATTCATTCTGTTTATCAAGTGTCAGACGCATGCCCATGCCAAATTCGGCATTATCTTCAAACAACGAGTTTGCCCATGCAGGTCCACGGCCTTTTGAGTCTACACTCCATGGAGTCGTAGGAAGATTACCGCCGTAAATGGATGAACAACCTGTCGCATTCGCGACGATAGCGCGATCACCAAACAACTGTGAAACCAATTTCACGTATGGCGTCTCACCACATCCTGCGCACGCGCCACTAAACTCAAACAACGGTCGAAGCAACTGAGAGTTCTTGATGGTCGAGGGATTGATCAACTTACGGTCAACATCGGGGATACTCATGAAGAAGTCCCAGTTCTTGGCTTCCTGTGCGCGCAAGGGCGGTTGAGGAGCCATATTCAGTGCCTTGCGGCCAACCTGACTTTTGTCTTTGGCAGGGCAAACTTCCACGCACAGCGTACAGCCCGTGCAATCCTCCGGCGCGATCTGCACCGTGTATGCCATGCCTTGTGAAAGATCCTTGAACTTCGAAGGTATATGCATGAACGTCTCGGGGGCACCGGTCAGCAACTTATCATCATAGACTTTGTGACGGATGACCGCATGCGGGCAAACCATCACACATTTTCCACATTGGATGCACAAATCGGATTCCCAGACTGGGATATCAAGCGCGAGATTGCGCCGCTCCCACTGTGTCGTTCCGGTTGGGAATGTACCATCTACAGGAAACGCTGAGACAGGGATATTATCGCCGTTTGAATCGATGATTGGTCCAAGCACCTCGCGGACGAAAGCAGGCGCTTCATTCGGGACCGGGAGTCTGCGCGTCGTCTTTGACGTGATCTCAGCTGGTACATTGACCTCGTAAAGATTCTGGATGGTCGCATCAACCGCATCGAAATTCTTTTTTACGACGGCTGCACCGCGTTTGCCGTAAGTCTTTTCGATGGCATGTTTGATCTCGGCAATCGCCTGCTCACGCGGGAGCACGCCGCTGATGGCAAAGAAGGCAGTCTGCATAATGGTGTTCATGCGCGCCCCCATGCCCGTTTTTTCGGCGACCTCATAACCGTTGATTACATAGAATTTTAGTTTCTTCTCGACGACATCTTTCTGTACTTCAACGGGGAGATGTTCCCAAATTTCATCGGGGCTATAGAGGCTGTTGAGCAGGAATGTGCCGCCTGGCTTGGAATACTTGAGCATATCCACGCGCTCGAGGAAGTTAAACTGGTGACAGGCAACGAAGCTCGCTTCGTTCATCTCAATAAGGTATGGAGCGCGGATTGGAAGTGGTCCAAACCGTAAGTGAGACATAGTCACTGTGCCGGATTTTTTTGAGTCGTAGTAGAAGTAACCTTGTGCGAAGTTATTGGTCTCTTCGCCGATGATCTTGATTGAGTTTTTGTTCGCGCCAACGGTGCCATCAGAACCGAGGCCGAAGAAGACACAACGTACGGTCTCTTCAGGTTCTATTTTGAACAAAGGATCCACCTCGAGGCTGGTGTGAGCAACGTCATCGTTGATGCCAACCGTGAAATGGGTCTTCGGGTCAAGTTTGTTCAACTCGTCCAGCGAGGCTTTGACCATCGCGGGAGTAAATTCTTTCGATGAAAGACCGTAGCGCCCGCCAATGACTTTGATTCCCGGTCGGTTTCCTTCGACGAGGGCATTGACCACATCGAGATAAAGAGGTTCGCCTGAAGCGCCTGGTTCTTTTGTCCGATCGAGAACAGCAATGCCCTTTACAGTGTTTGGCAATGCTTCGACGAAGTGTTCAAACGAGAAGGGACGGTATAATCTCACGCGCAGCGCGCCAACTTTTTCACCTTTATCGACCAGGTATTTCACAGTCTCTTCGGCAGTTTCGCCGCCAGAACCCATGATGACAACAACGCGTTCCGCCTCTGGATGACCAAAATAATCAAAGAGGTTGTAATGGCGACCGGTAACTTGAGCAAACTTGTCCATCATTTCCAGAACAATACCGGGAGTTGCGGTGTAGTATGGATTTGCAGCTTCACGCATCTGGAAGTAGACATCAGGGTTCTGTGCGGAGCCGCGTAGAACGGGATGATCAGGAGATAAAGCACGTGCTCGATGAGCACGAACCAGTTCTTCGTCCAAAAGGAGGCGGAGTTCGTCATCCGTAAGTTGATAGATTTTCGTCACTTCATGGGAGGTGCGGAAGCCGTCAAAGAAATGCAGGAAGGGAATGCGTGTTTTGAGCGTAGCCATCTGTGCGATGGCGGCGAAATCATGCGCTTCTTGAACAGAGCCCGAAGAGAATAGTGCCCATCCCGTCTGCCGGACAGCCATTACATCTTGATGGTCACCGTAAATGGAAAGGGCATGAGCGGCGATGGCACGTGCTGCCACGTGAAAGACCGTGCTGGTGAGTTCACCCGCGATCTTGTACATGTTGGGAATCATCAACAATAAGCCCTGTGAAGCGGTAAATGTAGTAGTGAGGGCCCCAGTTTGCAATGCGCCGTGGACCGCGCCTGCAGCGCCACCTTCAGATTGCATTTCAATTACGAGTGGGGTAGTGCCCCACAGGTTCTTTTTGCCTTTCGCTGACCATTCATCAGCGAATTCGCCCATAGTGGAAGAGGGTGTGATCGGATAGATAGCGATCACTTCACTGAGACGGTGAGCTACGCTAGCGGTAGCCTCATTACCGTCAATCGTTATGATGGGTTGCTTCATTAATCGGTGCTCCTTTGTATCAGGCGAGTCACGCCTAAATTTGTGCTAACTGTGAATAATATCACAAATTAGGAGAATAACAGAAAATATATCTGTATAAGTTTATCTCTCCCCCTGTCTATCTGTTAGTTATGAATTGCCTGAATTCACATGCGGGTTGTCATATTTTGGACAAAAATGGGCGAAATAAGTAAAACTGACCCACCTCGAAATTAATCTTTTGAGGTGGGTCAGTTTTTAAGAACCAAATGGGACGCTGACACTTGCACCGCAGTATGTTCCCTGGCACTCCCCGCCGGGGCAGTTGTGGGGCAGTGCGGTAAAACGCGGATTTCCTTCTTTTGAATCAGCGTTAATCAGTGTTTTTCTGCGTCCAGAAGAGAATTCTTAATTTCAGAGTTAAGCATGTTAAAGTTTTTCCAAATGTGGTCTTGCAAGCAAGAGAGCCGCAAGTGATTTGGCATCTGGCACCTTTCCCTCTTCTGCCATTTCAATAACTTTTTTCACTGGGATTTTCTCAACCTGTAAAAATTCATCGTCATCTGGATCGAGTGGATTGTCTTTCAATTGTGTTGCAAGAAACACGACCATGAATTCGGAGGAATAGCCGGGAGCAAGAAAGAACTCACCCACTTTTTGCAGTTTGCCTGCTTCCATTCCGGTCTCTTCGCGGATCTCGCGCGCTGCACATTGTTCATGTGGTTCATCACCGTCGCGTGTGCCCGCCGGAAGTTCGAGCAAGTCTTTGCCTGCCGGATGGCGATATTGACGGACAAAAAGCATATTGCCATCATTATCAATGGGAACTAGGACAACCGAGCCACTGTGCTCAACGATGTCAATTATCGTTTCGCGTCCATTCGGTGTTTTCATATAATCGCGCCGTATCGCAAAAGCGCGGCCTTTGAATAAAAGTTCTGATTTGATTAGTTCGAAGGGCATATCATTTTCCTGATTTCTGCGATGATTATGTATATTTCATTATAAAGCAAAAGCCCAGGCATTTGCCTGGGCTGATTGATTCATCATCATTCTACGGAATTTTCAATTGCTGTCCGGTCGTTAGCGCAGAAGAGACCGAAATCCCATTATTCTGCGCAAGGGCGGCGGGATCAACATCACCATATCGGCAAGCTACACCATAGACGGTTTCGCTGGAGGAGGGAACTGTATATACAGTTCCCGCGGGATGAGTCTGTAAGGCACGGTCGCCGGGGAATGGATGACCTGTTTGTGGAATCTTCAATGTAAGGCCGGGCATAAAGAGTTGACCATTCGTGAGGCCATTCAGCGAAAGCAACTCATCCGGATTCAAATTGTAACGACGCGCTATGCAGTAAGGGAACTCGCCTTTTTGCAGTGTGTATGATGTTGGTATTGGAGCCGGAGTTAATGTAGGCCCCCCGGGCGTTATCGTCGGCACAACAACGACAGGTGTAGTCGGCACTGGATTTGTGGGTGTAGATGGCGTTCCTGAAGGAGGTGTTTGTGTTTCCACGATTTGAGGTGTGAGCACCGTTCCCGTTGCTTCTGTGCTCGCTGGGGAAGGTAGGCCAGGAGTTCCACCCGAAACCGCGGCAGTCTGCGCGGCGGCTGTCTGTTTAGCAAATTCTTCAATCATCTGCATTGGATTTTCAACAGAAGGGAATGGTGACACAAACAGACCAGTTGGAATAAATGTAGCAGTGGAAGCAGGAGGTTGAGAAAGTGGTATTACACAAGCAGAAAGAATTGTTGCCCCGATTAACGTAAGTGTGACGATTAACAAACCGCTTCGTTTTTGACTCATAGTTTCTCCTCTTTCAACGAGTTCAAGATTCGATAGTAGCACATGACCTTTAAAGCGTCAAGCCGCGTATCATGAATTGCAATTAAATTGCGCTAACATTTCTTGCACCTTCTTCTCGCTTCCCGCGAGGCCGTTAGCTTGTATTCGTTTCCAGACAACACATAAACCGCGATTTACGCGCGCATCATTGTCATCGGCGAGCATGAGCTCAGATAGATTTTCCGCAGTTTTGAAATCTTTCATCAATGCGTAAGCTTCGATAAACAAAAGCCATTCATTTGGATCTGCGGGTGCATAGCCAATGGAGGTTGCTTCATCACCAAGTGCAATAACTTTATTCAAGTCACCTATTTGAAAAGCAAGTTCGGCTTTTGTATAGTAATAACACCAATCATGCTTTGGCTCGGGTATGAACTCAGGTTCTGCAGGTGATTCCGTTTCTGTGATAATGCGAGATAGATTAGATAATGGAATTGCAACCACAAGATAATGCGATTCCTTGTTGTAAATTTCAGCATCTCCGCGTACAGGATCGAGCACGCGCAGACAGCCGTTCTGTGGCATATAAATCACAATCGCTTGCGATGTGTTTCCATGAAATGTTACAGTACGATAAGGAAAGGTGACATCTATGTCGGGCTGGAGAGAAGGAAGAGTTGGACCACCGAGACGTTTTTCTGTATAGAGCATTAAGTATGGTAAATCGGATCGTGATGGTTCGACTTCGCTCACCACCGGCGCGTACATCCAATTGATGGGTGCAGTAAAGGAAATATCTGTTTCATAGTCAATGGGCATTTGATCAGTAAGCAAGAGCGTGTTTGGCTGCAACGCGGGAATTCGCCAGGCGAGTTGCCAGTAGATTTCCCTTTGCTTTGTCCAGTCGCGGCGAAAGATGTTCGCGTTGAAGAATTGTTGGCCAATCCCGAGGGAGATGATCAACGCAATGATATAAACTTTGAATTTGCTTTTGCTAAAAATGAGTTCGATCAATCCCAAAATGAAAAGACTTCCACCAATCATCATTGAGACCATGAACCTGTCATATGAAGATTGCAGGGTGAGGGGAAGCCCAGCAGCAAGCGAAGGAAGCCGTCCGAGTAGGATACCGAGAAGACCAATGGGGATGAGCGATTTTTCCCCTTCACTCCCTGACCCCTCTTCCTGTGAGAGAGGGGAGCGAGTAAAGTAAAAGACGAGAATCACAAATGAAACAGCGATCAGGCCGAGGGTCAGTAATGATGCGGGCGCGGGAAGAGAAGAAAATGTCAGGAATAGAACCTGAGTCCAGATGTAGAGGCCTGTCTTCCAGAGTGCATCCAGCGCTTCAACCAAAAAGACAAATGGAGTCAACGATTGTGTCGCGGTCACTTCATAGGATGTGTACGGACCGAATTTGTAATAGTAAATAAGCCAAGCGGCATTCAGGACCCAGATGAGGAGATAAGGCCACCAATGTTTGAAGGTTTTGGTGAAGCGTTCGATAAAGCTGCCTTGAAATTGTGCGAATAAAAAGAGGGCACGCAATCCTTCAAGGCCGAAAAAATATTCAGTTGGAAAAATTCCGCAGACTTGAAGGAGAAGTGCAATGACGGTATATGCGATTGGTTTTTCCGCGCGGAGTGCCTTAAAAGTGAAACCAAAAGACAAGAGATAAAAAATGAAAGGAATGAGTTCCTGGTTGATATGTGTGAAAGCAACCCAATGCTGGCTATAGCCTGGAAAGATGAGCACAAACAGTGCGGCGCTAAGCGCAAGGCGCGGGCGCTCTGGCCATACTTGCTTGAACATCCACCACGCAGATAGGCCAATCAGGAATCGAATAATAAGTGCAAAGATTTGCCAGTATAGTGGAATGGGAGGAATAAGGCTGGTTGTAAAGAAAAAGATAGGGCCTAGAAATGGCCGAAAGGGTGCAAAGGCTGGGATGAATTCGTGTGGACCGAGGAATTTCGCGATCCATGCGAAAGGCCAATCGTCCCAGTAAAAACCAGTGAGCGGGAGAAGCAGTCCATAAGCGATAATGGTAATAAATGCAAAGAGTATAGGAATCGTTTTTTCAGTGAAGCGGGTTTTCATGATGGAGCAATTATATAAGAAGAGCCGCCTTTTACGGCGGCTTTTCTTTCAGTCGTTTCAAATGGGCAGAAGTTATTCATCATCTTCCTCTTGAGCTTTACCGCT
>WNFV01008109.1_pt1 | contig 14333 bp, 14 predicted proteins | sample 5400101 | NCBI WGS metagenome assembly WNFV01 (sample SAMN13153361, study PRJNA577476) | soil metagenome | isolation source: 115 cm soil or saprolite under grassland replicate 1 | place: USA:California | collected 2016-06-15 | reverse complement strand
ATCGCGTCTCGCAAATTTCGGGACACCGAAGGGCATGAAGACGTACACATTGAAGCCGCAGGACATCGAGCGTCGGTGGTGGCTGGTTGACGCGGCGGAGCAGCCGCTCGGCCGGCTCGCCAGTCGCATCGCGCAAATCCTGCGTGGCAAGCACAAGCCGACGTTCACGCCGCACGTCAACGGCGGCGATTTCGTCATCGTGATCAACGCCGAGAAGGTGCAGCTGACAGGCCGGAAGGTCGAACAGAAGCGCTACTTCCGGCACACCGGCTACATGGGGCACGAGCGCTTCACCCCGGTCAGCAAGGTGATCAGCAAATTTCCCGAGCGGGTGATCGAGAAAGCGGTGTGGGGCATGTTGCCGAAGACGACGTTGTCGCGCCAGCACGTGAAGCAGATGCTCAAGGTGTACGCCGGCCCCGAGCATCCGCACGCGGCGCAGCAGCCGACGCCGCTCTTCGCCGTGGAGGTCAAGTGAGCTCAGGAATCACACCGGAGCTGCGCTGGCAGACGCCGCAAACTGGGCATCGCGCGCGTGTACCTGACGCCGGGCTCGGGCAAGTGGAGCATCAACGGACGCACGCTGGGCGACTATTTCCCCCGGCCGTCGCTCGTGTCGCACATTCAGCAGCCGTTCACCGCGACCGACACGCTGGGTGCCTTCGATGTGAAGGCGCGTGTGGTGGGCGGTGGACTGACCGGCCAGGCGGGCGCGATGCGGCTGGGAATCGCGCGGGCATTGGTGCTCGCCGATGATCGGCACCGGAAGAAGCTGAGAGAGCAGGGTCTCCTGACGCGGGATCCGCGGGCCGTGGCACGCTGCTTGATTCGATGCTGGGTCCCCGTCAGCACGGGGTGGCACCGAAGGTGAGAGCAGCGGCGGAATAACCCAAGGAAAGGGATAGCGTGCCTCAGCCTCAGTTGCAGGAATTGTTGGAAGCAGGTGTGCATTTCGGCCATCAGACCCGCCGCTGGAATCCCAAGATGCGGCGGTTCATCTTCGCCGAACGCTCCGGCATCTACATCATCGACCTTCAGAAGACGCTGCGCCAGCTCGAGGTCGCACAGGAGCTGCTACGCAACGTCGTGTTGAAGGGTGAAGGCGTATTGTTCGTCTGCACGAAGAAGCAGCTCAAGGGCATTCTGGAAGCGGAAGCGAAGCGCTGCAGCTCCTTCTATGTAACGGAGCGCTGGCTCGGCGGCACGCTGACGAACTTCCAGACGATCAAGAAACAGATCAAGCGGCTCAAGGATCTGGAGCAGGGTGCGGCAGACGGCGACTTCACGAATTACACCAAGAAGGAGCAGCTGCTGTTCGACCGCGAGCGCGCGAAGCTCGACAAGAACCTCGCGGGTATCAAGAACCTTGGCCGGCTGCCGGGCGCCCTCTTCATCGTGGACGCCAAGAAGGAGCGGATTGCGGTCGCCGAGGCGAACAAGCTCGGGATTCCGGTGGTGGCGATCGTCGATACGAACGCCGACCCCGATCTGATCACGGTGCCGATTCCCGGGAACGACGACGCGATTCGTGCGGTCTCGCTGATCACGGGCGCGATTTGCGACGTGATCGGTGAAGCGCGGCGCCAGATGCCGCTGCGGGACGCAGCCACGGGCGAAGAGGGTGAAGGCACGACCTATTCGACCGAGACGGGCGAAGCGGACGTGGACGGCGACCGGAAGAAGCGGCCGGCGCGGCGCAAGCGGCGCCCGAAGCCGGAGGCGATCGCCGCCCGGATGAAGACGGAAGAAGCGGCGCCGCCGGCGGAACCCGTCACTGGGGAGAAGGCGTAACAATTCAAGCTGGATGAACAACCGACCGCCGCCCCCGGGCTTCACGGCGCGAGGGCGGCGTTTTTATGAGGGAGTGAAAGGACGCATGACGACTGTGAAAGAGATTCCCGCAAAACTGGTGGCCGAGCTGCGCGCCAAGACCGGCGCCGGCATGATGGATTGCAAGAAGGCGCTCGAGGAGGCGGGCGGCGACCTGGCGAAAGCCGATGAGCTGCTGCGCGTGAAGTACGCATCGCGCGCCGAGAAGCGCGCCGACCGCGCCGCGGGGCAGGGTGTCATCGAGATCTACCTGCACTTCAACGGCAGGGTCGCGTCGATGGTGGAGCTGAACTCCGAGACGGACTTCGTCGCCAACACGCCGGAGTTCCGGCAGCTCGCCAAGGACCTGGCGCTGCACGTCGCGTCGGCGAGGCCGATCGCCGTTCGCATCGAGGACGTGCCCGCTGACGTGGTGGAGCGCGAGCGGCGCGTCGCCACGGCGCAGGTGGCCGAGGAGAAGAAGCCCGACGCGGTGAAGGACAAGATCGTCGAGGGCAAGCTCAGGAAGTTCTACCAGGAGAACGTGCTGCTGGAGCAGCCGTTCGTGAAGGACGACAAGGTCACGATCGGCGACCTGGTAAAGGGGCTGTCTGGCAAGACGGGCGAGAAGGTGGAGGTCCGGCGGTTCGCCCGGTTCGAGCTCGGAGGCAACTAGGTGGCTACGAAGCTCACCTACAAGCGTGCGCTTCTCAAACTTTCCGGCGAGGCGTTCGCGGGTGGGCGGGCTTCTGGCATCGACTTCGGGGTCATCGAGCGGCTGTCGGATGAGCTGAAGTCGGTCACCGCGACGGGCGTCCAGCTCGGCTTGGTCATCGGCGGCGGCAACATCCTGCGCGGCACGACCGCAAGCGAGCAGGGGATGGACCGCGTCTCCGCCGATTACATGGGGATGCTCGCCACCGTCATCAATGCTCTCGCCCTGCAGGACATTCTCGAGAAAAAGGGCGTCGATACGCGGGTCATGACGGCGATCCGAATGGAAGAGCTCGCCGAGCCCTACATTCGCCGCCGCGCCGTGCGGCACCTCGACAAAGGACGCATGGTGATCTTTGCCGGCGGGACGGGCAACCCGTACTTCTCCACCGACACCGCGGCCGTGCTGCGGGCGCTCGAGATGGAGGCGCAGGTGATCCTCAAGGCCACCAACGTCGACGGCGTCTACACGGCGGATCCGAAGAAAGACCCCAACGCCAAGTTTTTGCCGACGCTGACGTTTCAGGAAGCGCTGGTGAAGGGCTACGCGGTGATGGATGCCAATGCCTTCGGGTTGTGCAAGGAGAACAAGCTCCCCATCGTGGTGTTCAACATCAACCAGCCCGGCGCGACGGCCAGGGTCCTGGCCGGAGAACGCGTCGGCACGATCGTCCAATGACCCCTGCGCCCGCTGGTTCTCTGAGTGACCACGTCAAACATGCCAAGCAGCTGATGGACAAGGCGGTTGAAGCCGTCAAACGGGAGTTCTCCACCGTTCGCACCGGCAAGGCTACGACCGCGTTACTCGATCTCGTGCGCGTCGAGGCGTACGGAAACGAGATGCCGCTGACGCAGGTGGCGAGTGTCGCGGCGCCGGAGCCCAAATTGCTCACGGTGCAGCCCTGGGACAAAGGTCTCCTGAAGGCGGTGGAGAAGGGCATTCTCGCGTCCGATCTCGGGCTCACGCCGTCGAATGACGGCAACATCATCCGCATCCCGATTCCGCCGCTGACCGAAGATCGTCGCAAAGAGCTGGTCAAAGTCGTGCACAAGTTCGCCGAGGAAGGCCGCGTCGCCATCCGGCATGCGCGCACCGAGACGATGAACCGGATCAAGAAGACCGAGCACGTCTCCTCCGACGACCAGAAGCACACCGAAAAGGAAGTGCAGAAGACGCACGACGATCATCTCAAGGCAGTCGACGCGGCGGTGAAGGCCAAAGAAGCGGAGATCATGGAAGTCTGATGCTGACCGGGCCCCCACCGATTCCCCGCCACGTGGCGATCATCATGGACGGCAACGGCCGCTGGGCGAGCGAGCGCCGGCTGCCGCGGCCGTTCGGCCACCGGGCCGGCATGAAGGCGGTGCGCGAGGCGGTGGAAGGAGCGATCGACGCGGGCGTCGAGGTGCTGACGCTGTTCGCGTTCTCCGAGGAGAATTGGAACCGCCCGGCCACCGAGATTTCGGCTTTGATGGATTTGCTCGAAGAGTACATCGCGAAGGAAGTCGCCGAGCTGAAGGGCCAGGGCGTGCGCGTGCATGTCCTCGGCGACCGCACTCGGCTGACACCGGGGGGTCGCGCGGCGGTCGAGCGCGTGGAGCGTGAGACGGCGGGGAACCAGAAGCTGTCGCTCAATCTCTGCATCTCGTACTCGTCGCGCGCGGAGATCGCGCGCGCGGCCAGGCTGCTCGCGGAAGAAGTGCTCAAGGGCACGAAGAAGCTGGAGGACATCGACGAAGAGGCGATCCGCGCCAAGCTCTACACGGCGTCATGGAGCGACCCGGATCTGCTGATCCGCACCTCCGGCGAGCAGCGCCTGTCGAACTTCCTGCTGTGGCAGCTCGCCTATGCCGAGTTGTACATCACTCCGGTGCTGTGGCCGGACTTCAACCGGCGCACCCTCATCGACGCCATCCTCGATTATCAGCGCCGCGATCGGCGCTTTGGAAAAGTCACCGCGTCTTGATGCCATCGACAAATCTGGTGCAGCGCATTGCGGTGGCCGTCGTGGCCATTCCCGTCGTCGTCGGCATCATCTGGCTGGGTGGCTGGACGCTCGCGGCGACGCTGGCGGTGCTGGGCGTCCTCGGTGCGCGGGAGATCTACGATTTCGGACGCCGCCAGGGCATCGAACCGCTGGAGCGCACCGGATGGCTGGCGGCCGCCGGGATTCCGCTGCTGGCGTACTGGGCGAAAGGTTCGGAGACGCACTGGGCCGAGCCCGCGCTGTATCTCGGTGCGGTCTGGTTGATGTTCACGCTGACGGTGGCGATGGTGCGACGCGGGCCGAGCGGGCGGCCGCTCACCAGCGTCTCGATCACCATGTTCGGCTGCCTGTACGCGTCGGGGATGCTCGCGTTTCTGATCGCGATCCGGCACGGCAGCGGCGCGGCGACACGCCCGCTGGCGTACGTTCTCCTTACTCTGTTCCCGCTTGTCATCACGTGGATTTGCGACACCGCCGCCATGGCAGTGGGAACGGGCGTCGGTGGCCCCAAGCTGGCACCCGTTCTGTCGCCCAAGAAGACGCGCGCGGGCGCTGTGGGCGGGACGCTCGCCGGGGTGATCACGGCAGTCGCGCTCGGGAAACTCGTACTGAATCGTCAGGGATGGAGCTTCACCCCCGGCCAGCTGTTGCTGTTTGGTCTCGCCGTCTCCATTGTCGGACAGATCGGCGATGTCGCCGAATCGCTGTTCAAGCGGGAAGCGGGCCTGAAAGACTCCTCGACGCTGATTCCTGGCCACGGCGGTGTGCTCGACCGGCTTGATTCCTTGTACTTCGTGATTCCCACGGCGGCGGGTTTGTATCGCATGTTCGGAGTGATATGAGTGTCGGCGTCGCAGTCCTCGGATCCACCGGGTCGATCGGGAGATCGACGCTCCAAGTGCTGGCGAGGCAACGGGAGCGGTTTCGTGTCGTGGCCATCACCGGACACTCGAACAAGGATCTGCTCGCTCAGCAGGCGGCGGAGTGGAACCCGGCATTTGTGGGACTGGTCAACGGCGGGGACAGGGGAACGGGGAATGGTACTTCGTGCCTCGTCGAAGCGGCGACACACCCCGACGTTCGCATCGTCGTGAACGGCATTGTCGGGGCCGCGGGACTCGAGGCGACGCTCGCGGCGTTGCGCGCCGGTAAACGCGTCGCCCTCGCCAACAAGGAAACGCTGGTGATGGCCGGCGAGCTGGTCGCCCAGGCGGCACGCGAGGGTGGCGGCGAGATCGTCCCGGTCGACTCCGAGCACAGCGCGGTCCTGCAATGCGTGGCGGGCCGCCGGCCGACCGAGCTCGCGCGGCTCATTCTCACCGCGTCGGGTGGCCCGTTCCGCACCTGGGGAGCCGAGCGCGTGTCGCGCGCCACGGTGGCCGAGGCGCTCAAGCATCCGACGTGGACGATGGGCAAGAAGATCACGGTCGACTCGGCGACACTCGTCAACAAGGCGCTCGAAGTGATCGAAGCCCATTATCTGTTTGACGTCGCGTATGGGGAAATTCAAGTGGTTATTCACCCACAGTCGGTGATTCACGGCTTCGCGGAGTTCGTGGACGGCTCGGTCCTGGCGCAGGTGGGATTCCCCACGATGGAGCTGCCGATCCTCTACGCGCTCACCTATCCCGACCGCGTACCGGATCAGGGCGTGCGTCGCTTCGACCCCGTCGCGGCGGGTACGCTCACGTTCGAGGCGCTGCAGCCGGAGCGGTTCCCGGCCTATGTCGTCGGGCGCGAGGCGGCGCGACGGGGTGGCACGGCACCGGCGCGGTTCAACGCGGCCAACGAGGTGGCGGTGCAGCTCTTCCTCGAGGAGCGTATCGCCTTCGGGCGGATCGCCGAGATCATCGAACACGTCGTGGGACGGGGGACGGGAGACGGGGGACGAGGAAAGTCGCTTGAGGAGGTTTTGGCGGCCGATACCGACGCCCGACGGATGGCGCAGGAGGCCGCATGCTCCTGACGATTCTTTCGCTCATCGTCGTACTGGGCGTGCTGATTTCGGTGCACGAGTTCGGGCACTTTATCGTCGCCAAGGCCGTCGGCATTCAGGTCCTGCGATTCTCCCTGGGATTCGGCCGGCCGCTGATTTCCTGGCGGCGCGGGGAGACGGAGTATTGGATCTCCTGGATTCCGTTGGGCGGCTACGTGAAGATGGCCGGGCTGGAAGAGGAAGGCATGGTCGGCGAGTTGGAGGGTGGCAAGGCGGATGCCGCCATCGATCCTGAGCGCACCTTCGACAAGAAACCGCTGTGGGCGCGGATGGCGGTGATTCTGGCCGGCGTGACGATGAACCTGTTCCTGGCCTTTGTGATTTACACCGGCCTCATCGCGGTCGCAGGCGAGGCGCGTCCGGCTCTGACGCCCGTCGATTCGGTGGACGCAGCGCGCTTACCGCCCGGAGCGGAAGGACTCGCCACACTGCATCGTGCCGATCGCATCGTGCGCGTCAACGGCGATTCGCTCAAGACTTGGGACGATCTCGACGAGAAGATCGTGAATGGTCCGGAAGAGCTGCGGTTCGAGGTTGCCGGACGCCCCCAGCCTATCGTGATCCGGGTTGCGCGCGACACCGCCGCCCGGCACCAGCTCGCCCGTGCCATCGTCCCGCTCTTCCCGGCGCGTATCGGCCCGTTGCTGATCGGTCTGCCGGCGCAGCGTGCAGGGCTCCACGGCGGCGACGTGGTCGTGAAGATCGACGACGACACCATCGTGTCGTGGACCGACATGGTGCGTCTCATCCAGGCGAGTCCTGAGAAGCCACTCACGCTCGCGGTACTCCGCGGCGACAGCCTCATCAAGATCCCCGTCACCCCGCAAGCCAAGGACTCGGCCGGTCGGCATTTCGGTGTCATTGGCGCGTACCCGAACCCTCCTGTGCAGCGCGTACGCGTGGGTGTCGGAACCACCGTGTCGCTGGGCATACGGCAGACAGCGGCGCAGATCGTCGGCGTCGTGGTGAACGTCAAACGCCTCGTGACCGGCCAGGTATCGGCACGGGAACTGGGGGGACCGATCGCGATCGCCCAGATGTCAGGACAGGCGGCCCGATTGGGCATCGACTGGTTCTTGCAGTTCCTCGCGTTCTTCTCCGTGAGCCTGGCGGTATTGAATCTGCTTCCGATCCCCGTGCTGGATGGCGGCCACGCGATGTTCCTGATCGCCGAGGCGATCCTCCGCCGGCCGCTGTCGCCCCAGCTGCGCATGCGACTCACGCAGGTCGGCATGCTGATCGTCCTGGCGATCATGGTGCTGGCGATCTCCAATGATGTCATCCGCAACGTCCGTTAACGACGCGCTCACCGGTTACGCGGCCGGACGTCTCACCGCGCAGCAGCTGGTGGGGGTGGTGGTGGCGGCGTATTACGGGGCTGGGGGTTCGGGGTTAGGGGCTGGGTTGAAACCACTAATCGAGATCATCGAGCGGGCGCATCCCGGCATTGTTGAGCTCACATCTGGCGCTGACAAACCGGGGTTTTCGGTGCGATTGGCGGAACGACCATTTCCGAAACGATTTGAGGGAGAGCTGCGCGAGGCGGTTGAAATCCTAGTAGGGGCGCAGCATGCTGCGCCCCTACAAAATCCGTCCCCATCGGTCGGTCCGGCCCGTGTTGTTCCAGCGCACGGCATCTTCTCCCGGTTTTTTGGCGCTGTCCGCAGACTATTTACCGCATCAACCTGACCACCAATGCCACCAGCAGTACCAATCCAATCGCCACACCCGCAGTGACGAGCCAGGTCCTGCGGCCGGAGGGCGGGTCGGCCAGCGCTTCGCGCTGGGCCGTGCCTAGAGGTGCCGCGCCCAGGTTCACGGTCGGGCGGCGTTTCTGCTCGACCTCCTCGAGGTCGGCACGCAGCTCGGCGGCGTCGGCGTAGCGGTCGTCGGGATGCTTGGCCAGGCACTTCATGACGACCCGCTCGAACCGCTTCGACAGCTCCGGACGCTTGCGGCGCAGCGAGGGTGGCGGATCCTCGACGTGCATGCGCGCCAGCTCGAACCAGTCGTTCGAGCTGAACGGGACCTCGCCGGTCGCGGCCTTGTAGAGCGTGACGCCCAGCGCGTAGAAATCGACGCGCTGATCGAGGGGCCGCCCCTGCGCCTGTTCCGGTGACAGATAGTGCGGGGTGCCGATCGTCATGTTCACGCCGGTCGACGCCACGTAGCCCGAAACGGCGCGGGCGATGCCAAAGTCCGTCAGAACGGCCGCGCCGTCCGAACGAATCAGCACGTTGTCGGGCTTCAGGTCGCGGTGAATGACGCCCTGCTGGTGTGCAAACTCGAGAGCCGCGGTGATATCGTGCGCGAGCCGCAGGATGTCCTCCTCGGCCAGCGGCCCCTCCCGCGCGATGCGGGCGCCCAGGCTGTCGGCACAGAGGTCCATGGCGAAGTAGACGTGCTCGCCCGTCTTCGCGACCGAGCGGATGCGGATGATGTTGGGGTGCTCGAGCTTTGCGGCGGTCTCGCTCTCGTTGCGGAAGCGGCTCTCGAACTGGGAGTCGCCGGCATAGCGCGGCTTCAGGACCTTGATGGCGACGGGGGTGCCGTCCTGCCCCCGTCCGACGAACGCCCAGGCGAACCCCCCTTGGCCAAGGAGCCGCTCCAGGGTGTAGGGGCCAAGAGTCTGGCCGACGAGGTCGGTCGGGGCGTTAATCGCAGTCACTTTACAAAGGGGTGTGAGCCGGTTAACCTACGGCGCTTCCAACGATTAGGGAACTGGGACGATGTACGACAAGACGACGCCGGTCAGGAAACACGGGCTGCACGAGCGGGACACCGGCTCCAGCCGGGTTCAGGTCGCGCTGCTCACCGAGCGCATCAACAGCCTCACCGAGCACTTCCGAGTCCACGCAAAGGACTTCCACGGGCAACGCGGCCTGCTGCGCATGGTGCAACGCCGCCGCCGCCTGCTGGAGTACCTGAAGCGCACTGATCTCGCGAAGTACCGGCAGCTCATCGACGAACTCGGTCTCCGACATTAGGTCGCACAAGGCGTCGTGCTGGGCCGCCCCGGGAAGAGCACTCTGGGCGGAGCGCTCAGCACATTTCAAATGCTCTAGACAGGCAACGCAGTGAAGCGTGTAGAAACGACGTTCGCCGGCCGCACCCTGAAAATCGAATCGGGACGGCTCGCCAAGCAGGCCGCAGGCTCGTGTCTCGTGCAGTTTGGTGAAACGGTTGTGCTGGCCGCCGTCACCGTCTCCGAGAACCTCTCGAACCTCCCGTATTTTCCGCTGACCGTCGAATACCGCGAGAAGGCCTACGCCGCCGGCAAGATTCCCGGCGGCTTTTTGAAGCGCGAAGGCAGGCCCTCCGACGACGAAATCACGTCGGCGCGCGTCATCGACCGCGGCGTGCGGCCGCTCTTCCCCGAAGGCTTCAAGAACGAAGTGCAGGTCTTCGTTTACGTGCTCTCGGCCGACCAGGAGAACGACGCCGACGTGCTGGGTGTCGTGGCCGCGTCAACCGCGCTCTCGCTGTCGAAGGTACCATGGAACGGACCGATCGCCGCCGTGCGCGTCGGCCGGGTCGAGGGCGCCTGGATTCTCAATCCGACCTTCCAGCAGCTCGAGTTCTCCGACGTGGACCTGACGGTGTCGGGGTCGCATGAGTCCATCGTCATGGTCGAAGGCGGCGCCCTCGAGTTGACGGAGGCGGAGATCATCAAGGGGCTCGAGGTTGCCCACAAGGGAATCAAGGAGCTGCTCGAGGTCGCCGATCAGGTGGTCGAGGCGGTGCAGCAGCCCAAGATGGAGTGGACCAAGGCCGAACCCGCTGCGGAGCTCGTGGCTCGCGTGAAAGAGTTGGCCGAGGACAAGATCGCCGAGGCGTTGACGCTCGCCGTGAAGGCCGAGCGCACGCAGGCCCTCCGCGCCATCAAGTCCACGATCATTGAGCAGCTCGCAGAAGAGTTCCCAGACAAGCCGCGGGAGATCGCGGAAGTGATCGAAGGGATCGAGTATCAGACGATGCGCGAGCGCGTGCTGACGGCGGGCGAGCGCGTCGATGGCCGCGATCTCGACACCGTCCGGCCGATCACCTGCGAGGTGGGGTGGTTGCCGCGGGCGCACGGCTCGGCGCTGTTCACGCGCGGGCAGACGCAGGCGCTGGCGACGGTGACGCTGGGCACGACGGACGACGAGCAGCGCATCGACTCGATCGACGTGGCGCAGGAGACGACGAAGTCGTTCATGCTGCACTACAACTTCCCGCCGTTCTCGACGGGCGAAGTGAAGCCGGTACGCGGCGTCTCGCGTCGCGAGATCGGCCACGGCGCACTCGCCGAACGGGCGCTGCAGGCGGTGCTGCCGCCGTACGAGCAGTTCCCCTACACGCTCCGGATCGTCTCCGAGATTCTGGAGTCCAACGGCTCGTCGTCGATGGCGACGGTGTGCAGCGGCTCGCTCGCGCTCATGGATGCCGGCGTCCCGGTAAAATCGGCCTGCGCGGGCATCGCGATGGGCCTGATTACCGACGGCAAACGGACCGCGATCCTCACCGATATTCTGGGCACCGAGGATCATCTCGGCGACATGGATTTCAAGGTCGCTGGGACGAAGGACGGCGTGACGTCGATCCAGATGGACATCAAGGTCGAGAAGCTCGACTGGAAGGTCATTAGCGAAGCGCTCGAAAAGGCCAAGACCGCGCGCCTGCACATCCTGGACATCATGCATCAGGCGATGCCCGAGCCGCGTTCGCAGCTGTCCAAGTACGCGCCCCGCATCCTCACGATTCAGATCCGGCCCGACAAGATCGGCGACCTCATCGGTCCCAAGGGTAAGACGATCCGCGGTATCCAGGAGCAGACGGGTGCCCAGATCAACGTGGAGGATACGGGGATGGTCACGATTTCTGGCGTCGGCGAGGCGGCGGAGCGGGCCCGAGATATGGTATCCGGGCTCATGCAGGAGCCGGAAGTCGGCAGGGTCTACGAAGGCGTCGTGAAGAGCACGACGGCGTTCGGCGCGTTCGTCGAAATCATCCCGGGCGTCGAGGGGCTGCTGCACATCTCCGAGCTGCAGCACGGTCGCACCGAGAAGACGGAAGACGTCGTCAAAAAGGGCGACCACTTGAAGGTGAAGCTGCTCGAAGTGGACGAACGGGGCCGGATGCGCCTGTCCCGGAAGGCTCTGCTCGAGAAAAACTGAGGTGGACTCGGTCAAGCTCGACCGGGAGATTTACCGCACGGCTGCCCCGAACGGGGTCACCGTGCTGAGCGAGCGCGAGCCCAACGTTCGTTCCGTCGCGCTCGGAGTCTGGATCCGGACCGCGAGCGCGCATGAGCTGCGCCCGAAGATGGGCGTGTCGCACCTGCTCGAGCACATGGTGTTCAAGGGCACGGAACGGCGCACGGCGCAGGAGATCGCGCTGTCGCTGGAGGCGCGCGGCGGCTCGCTGGACGCGTACACGTCGCGCGACTCCACCGCCTATCACGCGCGGGTGCTGGATGCCGATCTGCCCCGCGCGCTCGACGTCATCACCGACCTGGTACGCCGGCCGGCGCTGCGCGACAGCGATCTCTCGCTCGAGCGCCAGGTGGTGCTCGAGGAAATCAGCACCGTCGCAGACACCCCCGATGATGAAGTGTTCGATCGCACCTACGAAATCATGTGGCCGCATCATCCCTATGGCTTCCAGATCTTGGGGACCAAGGAGACGGTCAGCGCGATCTCGGCCGACGATCTGAAGCAGCTGCATGCGCGCGCCTACTTCCCCGGCAATTGCGTCATCGCCGCGGCGGGCAACATCACGCACGAAGAGCTGGGTCTCGCGTACTCGATCTACAGCTTTACCTCCTTCTACCGCGCGGTCGGGATGGCGGGCGTGTATATCGGGACGCAGCCGGGCAAGGCGGAGAAGGCGGTGGAAGCGATCAGCGCCGAGTTCGCGCGCATGGCGAGCGAAGGGCTGCGGGGGCAAGCGCTGGACGACGCGAAACAGCAGACGCTGGGACAGCTGATGTTGTCGCTGGAGAGCCCCGCGGAGTTCTTTGCGCCGCAGCGTCAGACCGTGGTCTCTTTGGGCCCCAATGGAGGCAAATCGTGATCGTCGGCGTCCCGAAGGAGATCAAGACCGCGGAGCACCGCGTCGCGCTCGTGCCGGCAGGCGCCGAGTCGCTCGTGAGTGACGGTCATACGGTGGTGGTGGAGCAGGGTGCCGGCCTCGGCTCGGGTTTCACCGATGACGCGTACCGCGCTGTGGGCGCCGAGATCGCGCCATCGGCGGATGCAGTGTGGTCGCGGGCGGAGCTGATCCTCAAGGTGAAGGAGCCGATCGAGCCCGAGTGGGCGCGGATCCGCAAAGGGCAGGTCGTCTTCACCTACTTTCACTTTGCCGCGTCTGAACCGCTTACCAACGCGATCATCAAATCGGGTTGCATCGCGATCGCGTATGAGACGGTCGAGCTGCCGACCAAGGAATTGCCGCTGCTGACGCCGATGAGTGAAGTGGCGGGGCGGATGGCCGTGCAGGAGGGGGCAAAGTATCTCGAGAAGGTGTTCGGCGGGTTCGGGATTCTGCTTGGCGGCGTCCCGGGTGTGTTGCCGGCGGAGGTCCTGATTCTCGGCGGGGGCGTCGTCGGGACGAACGCGGCCAAGATGGCCGCCGGGCTCGGCGCCCACGTGACGTTGCTCGATATCTCGCTCGACCGGCTGCGCTATCTCTCCGATGTCCTTGCTCCGAACGTCGATCTCCTCTACTCCAATCGCCACAACATGCTCGAACAGCTCGCGAAGGCCGATGTGGTGATCGGCGCGGTCTTGCTGACCGGTGCCAAGGCCCCGAAGCTCGTCAAGCGTGGTGATCTGAAGACGATGAAGCAGGGATCGGTGATCGTGGATGTCGCCGTGGATCAGGGCGGGTGTATCGAGACGACCAAGCCGACGACGCACGACCAGCCGACCTACGTTGTCGACGGGGTCATTCACTATGCGGTCGCCAATATGCCGGGCGGGGTGCCGCGGACGTCGACGTTGGCGTTGACGAACGCGACGTTTCCGTATGCCAAGAAGTTGGCGCGACTGGGGTGGAAGGAAGCCTGTAAGAAGGATGCGAGTCTGTTTTTGGGGCTGAATGTAATCGAGGGCAAGGTCGTCTATCCGGGCGTGGCGGAAGCATTTGGTTTGCAATTAGCGGACGCGAAGGCATTTGTTTGAAGAGCTGTTGATGGCAGCGACCATCATGCAGTGTGAAGCTTTTGGCGCGATTGCGGCAGGCGCTGCGCCTGCGGCATTACAGTGGTCGGACGGAATTGGCGTACGTGGGGTGGGTTCGCCGGTTCATTCGGTTTCACGGGAACCGGCACCCGGCTGAGCTCGGCCCGGAAGATGTAGCGGCGTTCTTGTCTAGCCTCGCCGCGAGTGCCTCGACTCAGAATCAGGCGCTCGCGGCGCTTTTGTTTTTGTATCGGGTGGTGTTGGATCGACGCATGGGAGGGATCGAGGGGGTGGGGCACGCGCAGCGGCCTCGGCGAATGCCGTGTGTCCTGACGCGTGCCGAGGTACGAGCGGTGTTGTTACGGATGCGCGGTGTCGACCGGGCGAACGAGAATTACGAGACTGCCCTCCGCACCCGTGTCCCGGTACCGGAAGCTGTCGCCGAGGGGACGCCCCCCGCCGCCTCGAGGTACCGCGCTAGCGCGCTGGCGTCGTCAGCTTGGTCGGATCGTAGCGCTCTCCTTTCTTCCAGAGTCGGAGCGTGAGCGCCGCGAGCTTGCGGGTGAGCGTCAAGCGCGCCAGTTCCTCCCGCGTGCCGCGCGCCATCACGCCGTGGTAGAAATCCTGGAGTGGGCCGGGCCGCACCGTGGCGGCCGTCGCCGC
>WNFV01006133.1_pt1 | contig 14333 bp, 20 predicted proteins | sample 5400101 | NCBI WGS metagenome assembly WNFV01 (sample SAMN13153361, study PRJNA577476) | soil metagenome | isolation source: 115 cm soil or saprolite under grassland replicate 1 | place: USA:California | collected 2016-06-15 | reverse complement strand
CCCCAGCAGATGGACGAGATCAGGTCCGTAGGTATGACGCCCCGTTGAGGTCCAGCACCGCCCCGGTCGCCCACTCCGCTTCCGGGGAGGCGAGCCAGCGCACCGCCGCGGCCACCTCCTCGGGGCGCGCCACCCGGTTCAGCGGGCTCTGGGCCCGGATCTCGGCGCCGCGCGGCGACTTCAGGTGCTCGTTGGTCATGTCGGTCTCCACGAACCCCGGCGCCACCGTCAGGAACCGAGCTACATTGGCGGCATGAGGACCGGTGTGTACGCGAGGCAGAGCAAGGGCAAGGACGACAGCATCAAGGAACAGCTCAACGAGTGCACGAACGATGCCCTTGCTGAGGGTATGGATGTCATCGACAAGTACGAAGACAGGGTAAGTGCTTCCCGGTACGAGAAGCGTGTGCGTGGTGCCTGGCAACGGCTGCTAGCCGACATCAAGTCTGGCAAGCTCGAATGCGTCGCTCTGTGGGAGTCCAGTCGTGGCTCGCGTGAAATGGAGGATTGGGTAAAGTTCCTCAAGCTGTGTCGCGAGCACAAAGTACGGATTCGAGTGAAGACGCATGGCCGAACCTACAAGATGGAGAATGCTCGGGACTTTCGTTCGATGCTTGAAGATGGTGTCGACAGCGAGTACGAGTCGGAGAAGACCAAGCTCCGTGGTGAGCGTGCTCGACAGACCAAAATAACCGAGGGCCGCCCACACGGGCGCTACCTGTACGGGTACACCAGCGAGCATGACAAGACGCGCGACAGGTTCAACCGTGTTGAAGATCCGGAAAAGGCGGCAGTAGTCCGCGAGGCTGCCAGCAGGGTTGCCCGTGGTGATGGGCTTCGGACCATTTCCTTGGACTTCAACAGGAGAGGCGTCCCTGCGCCTTCTGGTGGCTTGTGGGACCAGGGGACACAGGTACGGCGGCTGGTGAGCAACCCTGGCTACATCGGCCAGTGGGTCGAAGGAACTAGAGTTGTGGGAAAAGCTAGCTGGGCGCCGATCCTGGACGAGGAAACTTTCTACGCCTGCCGAGACATCTTGAGCGACAAAAACCGTAGAAGCTGGTCCGATGGCAACGTCAAGCATTTGTTGAACGGCATCGCCACGTGCGCCAAGTGTGGGGGGCGACTGCGGAACATCAAGAACCGCGGCATCCTCATGTACCAGTGCGCCAAGAAGTTTTGTGTCAGCATCAGGGAAGCTGACATGGATGAGTACGTTGTTCAAAAAGTCAAGGAGCGGCTGTTCAAGCTCGAAACCGAAGAGCTGGACAACCCCGAGCAGGAAGCGGACCGCAGACAAGCTCGACAGAAGATCGCAGAGCTTGAGGAGTACCTGAACGACTTCGTGAAAACAGCCGCTTCTGAGCGAATCTCAGCCAAGATCGTTGGACAGGTGGAGCGAGACGTACAGGCCCAAATTGGTGCTCTGGACGCTCAGGCGCGCGCCGTACGGCTGCCTCGGATCGTTACTCGGGTCGTTGAGGACCCTGAGCTGTGGGCCAGCTCAACGGTACCCGAGCAGCGCGAGATCGTGCGCGACCTGTTCACCATCGAGCTGAGGCCGTGCGGCCGGGTGGGCCGGTACGGTGCGCCGCCCACACAGGCCCGGGTCGTGATCAGGGACGCCCGTACCGGGCAAGACATCGGATGACTCGCGGGTGGTAGCGGAGCGTGATTGAAGTTCACACGTGCGCTCGGAAATAAAGCACTTGACTCTCAGTCACTGAGCCGCAACTGCTTTTTTTTGAAGCACTAGCGCTCTCCGAGCGCGCTCATTCCGGACCAGCAAGATTTGCTGGTCCGCTTCCTCGACTTTCTAGACCGGCACAACTAGCCCGGTCTACAACTCAACAAAGGGCGAAACCTATTCAGGGTTTTCAGCTTTAGCTCATAGCGGACCTGTTTATCTCACAGGTCCGGAACTCAACAAAGGCCGGAATTCATTATGGGTTTCGGCCTTTCTTGCTGTTTCAGCACATGACGAGCGTTCGACGTCCATCGATGTCCGGATTGACCTTTGTAAAAATCGTGCCAACTTTAGGCCGTGTCCGGAAAGACCGGTTCTAGGGAGAACATGGGGCCTTGCCCCATGATACCCGGATCGGGTACGCTGACCGTGAGGAGGGGAGCCCCGTGGACAATCACAAAAATGGCGAGCGACCGCTGACTACAAAGTATATTGCCGAGATGTTCGGTGTCGACGTGACCACCGTACTGCGCTGGGCAGACGACGGAAAACTGCCGTACTTCAGAACGCCAGGCGGTCATCATCGTTATTTCCCTGAGGACATCCGCAAGCTCATCGAAGAGTGGACCAACCGATAAGAAAGAGGGTGTGAACAATGCATGCACCAACTAACGCGCAACTTGTTGAACATCTACGCGAACACATGGACGACTCCCTGGTCTTCATCCTGAACAAAGAGCCGGGAAACAAGAACCAGGTGCTCGTGCCGGCCGGGACCTACCTGGACGACCAGGGGAACATCATGATCCACGTGTACCAGGCGGACGGCGAGTACCCGACGGATGACGAGCATGTTCGCCATGAAGACGCATGACGGCTCAATCGTCGTTTACTGCACCAAGTGCCAGCAGCCCATCTTCTCGGAAATCGCGAACTGGGTTCCTGGCAAGTGGGTCCACGAGCTGGTTCGGATCGAAGAGTGGATGAACTTCCACATCACGGGTAACCGGGTTGGAGACCTACAGGTACCGATCAAGTTCGAGTGCATCAACACAGCCAGACCAACGAAGTAGCTAAAAAACTGAAAAGCTAGGCCCCGGCTGAGATTCGGGAAATTCCATCGGAAACGAGCTGGCGGGCAGAAGTTTGCGCTTCTGCCCGCCGAATGGGAGATCTCGTGTCTCAGGACCAGCCTAGCACCCCCGGCCAGTTCCTGTCAGCACTCTTTGGCGATCATCACGGCGAGTACCTGCGCCTGGTGGCAATTGACCGAAATAAGAAGGCATATCAGCGCTTCCTCGCGATACCTGACGAGCTGGACCAGATCGACGCCATCGTTATGCCTGCCCTGGATTCAGTGAACTGGTACTTCGGAGCCAACTCGTACAAGAATGAGGGGAAAGGCAACAAAGAGTTCGTCAGTGACTCGGTGCGGCACGTTCACGCAGACCTCGACACGACCGACCCTGACACCTTGCTGGTAGCTCCCTCGATTCTGCTCGAAAGCTCACCAGGCAGGTACCAGGCACTGTGGTTGCTCAAGGAGCCTCTTACCCACGAAGAAACAGAGTCCATTAACTATCGGATCTTTGCGTATCACATGGAACAAGGCACGGACCCGTGTTGGGATGTAGGCCACCTGTTACGGATACCTTTTACCAAAAACCACAAGGACGACGACACACCTTCGGTAAAGCTTATTAAGCTCGCTGCTAAGCCGCTCAACACATCGGATTTCGCGAAGTACCCCGATGCGGTCCCGCCCACACTGGGGTGGGTGGATCTACCGGTTCCTGACGCCAGCGAGCTTGAAGAAGCTCAGTCCATCATTGCTCGCCATCGGCACCCTTTGGGGGACCTGCCATTCTCGTTCCCGGAGATGTGGGTTGAAGTTCCGCCTGCTGACTGGAGCGGTCACCACTGGCACCTCATAAAAATGTGTGCCGACGCTGGTTTGACACGCGAAGAAACGTACAGCGTGGCGCGTGCTGCACCAAGCAACCACTACCGCCGTGATGGTCGACCCGATGCTGAGCTATGGAAAGACGTCATTAAGGCGCATCGGGACCGTCTTGCGGAGGACATCCCGAACGAGGACCCATATCAGGACTTTGAGGATGAGCGCCAAGAAGACGAAGACCAGAAAGAACGCCTGCTCATCGAAAAAGAAAAACAGCGGCTCAGAGTTCAGGCCATAGCACGGCGCGAGCTGGCTGCTGAAAACTGGACTGAGCCTGAGGACAACGGCTCACTTGATGACCAGTTCGAAAATCCGGCTGAAGACCCTGGGTTTCTCGTCTATTCACTGTTCCCAGCAGAAGGCATACACCAGGTCGTAGCGCAGTGGAAGGCGGGTAAGACCACGCTCATTGATGTCAACCTGGCTGCCTGTCTAGCTTCTGGTGAACCGTTCCTCGGTTGGTACCAGGTGAAGTTTGACCGTGGGAACGTTGGTATCTGGAATCTTGAGGTCAGCGCGGGAATGCTGCAAAGGTGGCTGTTCGCTCGCGGCTTGACGGCTGATCAACGCAAGCGCATCTTTCCACTTCACCTACGTGGGAGTTCCGTAGATCTCCAATCGCCAACATGTGCCGACTGGGCCGTGAAATGGCTCAAGAAGCATGAAACGAAGGTTTGGATCATCGATCCGCTCAGCAAGCTCTACCGAGGTAAGGAAAATGATAGTACCGAGTTCAACGAGTGGTGGCGCACGTTAGAAGACATCATGCGTCGAGCTGGTGTTGATGTGACCATCATCGTTCATCACGCCGGCCACGCTTCGGTTGCGGAAGCGGATGGTATACCGCGTTCTCGGGGGACTAGCGCCATGATGGGCAACCCAGATGTTCTTGTGTCATACCGGCATAGTGGAGGCATGGGCGAGAAGCCGCCGGACTCACGGCGGTACCTGAGTGCCTTTGGTCGAAACGTTGACTTCCCGGAAATCACGATCGACTTCGAGGACTCCACGCAGAGGTTATATCAGGTGAGCGATAGTGGAGGTCGCGATAGTGACCGGACACGACGGCAGGCCGTCGTGGTGCATGAAAAATGTAAGTTGGCCGGACAAAGGCTCAAAACAGGAGACTTGAAGAAAGCCCTTGGAACGGGCCGGGAGGCAGACAAGGTTGCCGCCATCGAGTACGCCGTGGCTATGCAGTGGATCACGGTCAGTGTCGAAGGCGTCACGAAATGGCACGAGGTTGGACCGGTCGAGCCGTGATCATTCCTTCATTCCCATCTGTTCCCGGTCGCGGGAACGATCTCCTTCTTTCATTCCCACGTATTAGTGGGAATGGAAGAAGGAACGTTCGACCAGGGAGGTTGTCAAGATCATTCTTGGGGAATGAAGGACCGGCTTGGAATCGGTCAAATTAGACACCAGGAAGGATCTTGCGGTGCATCTGAACGAGGACCAGCTCTCCGCAGCAAAGGCAGAGTCCCGGAAGATGGTTAACCATCTTCTTGGCTTACCAGCAGACACGAAACCAGATATAGGGTTGTCCCCATTTGTAGAGGAGTTGCTGGTTTCGCTTACGCCCCCAGATGCTCCACGCTGTAAACACTTATGGCAAAGACCGATGCAGCCATGGATGCTCATGCTTCCGTTTCGGAAGTGGCATTGTAAGGCTTGCTTTGTAGAGTTCGGCCGTCGGCACAGTGAGGAGCTTAAGCAAGGATATTCGTTGGGCCCTATTGAAGAGTTCACTTGTGATCGTTGCCGCACGTACGTAGGGAAAATGCTGAACCCGCTCGTAATCAGACAAGATCTCTGGACGATTGTCGGATCGGTTTGTGACCCGTGTATGGCGTTGGGCATAAAACAGGGTGGGAGGATGAAGTAATGACTAGTCCGAAGATAGATATAGAGATTCTGCTAGAGCTGCTTGAGCATAAGGGCAAAAAAGCGTTCATCTACGCGATCTACCCAGATGGGCAACACGGCTGCTGGTGTGCGACACATTTGCGTTTTCGGTGCGAAACCTGTGAGGCTGACGATCATGAGACTCACGAATGAGCTGCCACATGGGCGCGGCGACCTAAAAAAGCTGTTCTCCGACATCCTCAAGGTGTGCCAAGAGAACCCCGGCAAGTCCGTGGTTATTCAGCAAGGTGTGGACTACATCAACGAAACAAGCATCCGCGGGAACTTCTACAAGTACGCGCGGGCATTCGGCGTACGGGTCGTCATGAACAAACACGGTACCGCTGAGCTGCTTGTCATGATCTTCAAAGAGGAGCGCAAGCAATGAGCGATATCGACCGAGCGTTCATCTACATGTTCGCGGCACCCATGTTGCTGGTGCTGGTACTTCTAGTACTGGAGGCTTCTCTGAGAGGAAGTGTTTTTAACATGAACGACCGCGCCCGTATGGTGGCCGAAATCTGCCGCCTAGCCGACGACCTCACAGACGCTAAGCGTCATACCGAACCCATCCAGGACTACATCAACGGCCACTGGCAAACTCGACGTGCTCACCAAACCTGGCAACCATCGCTGTTCGACCAGCTTTCAGAGCTGCTAGAAGAAGCTCTCCAACGAACCCATGACACCCACTCAGGCACCTGTGTGGGTGGCACACTGGAGTCCCGCCCACCGCTCGATGTCAACGTCCTTTCGGGGCTCCACGAAATTGAGCGCCAAGTGACCCGTTGGGTGAACTTCCTCGACCTTGACCTCCGCACCGACCTCAGCTCGTCAGTACGCCAGCTCGTCGCCAGGATCCGAACGACGGGTTCCGACACACAGGCCCAGCTCCTCGCTGAGCTACGCCGCTGGCACACCCTGGCCTCGACCCTCACCGGCTGGTCAACCCCGCTCAGACGGCCGTACAGCCCATGCCCGTGCTGCCAACGGCGTACCGGCCTGGTGGTGAACCTGGACCGGTGTACCGCCTTCTGCGCCGGTTGCATGACGACCTGGACCACCCTGGAGGAGCTGCGCCAGGCCATGCAGCCCGTGGCCTAAACCTCCGATGTCTGCCTCCAGCTCGCGACCCAAGACATAGACGATCATCACAAGGGAACATAGACGATCATCAACCACGTCAGCAGAACAAAACGGACACTTCCGCCCGTACCCTTGCCAACTGTCCATTTCGGCGTATACTCGGCCCCAAGTCGTAGCGCGCCTGCCACGTCGACCGTTCGACAGAGAGGAAACCGGACCCTTGGCCGGTTTCCTCCTTTTTATGTCCAAGAAGCAGGTGTGCCATGGCTCTTGAGTACATCGGTGCCATCACCGCCATTGTTGCGGCAGTCGGAGCTGTTGCCTGGACAGCCCGCAAGCTTAGCATCATCGCTAAAGGCCTGGATAACTTCCTTTCCGACTGGAACGGCGAAGTGTCAAGACCTGGTGTACCCGGCCGACGTGGGGTCATCGAGCGTATATCAAACATTGAAAAAGAGGTCACCATAAACGGTGGAAAGTCCATTAAGGATGCTGTCCTTGAGATGCGCGTTCAGTACGCCGTCATTGCATCAAAGCTTGATGAGGTGGCTCGACTTCAGCATCCTCCGGTGCAGGTGAGCATCCACAACCCCCAGTCCACACCAGAGATCATCGAGGTCAGGACAGAACCGAACAACTTGGAGCTTGACAAGAGGGGTTGATAACCATGCTTGCCCTGTTGGCCCTTCTATCTTTTGTACTCGCTCTGTTCCATGTTCACCTCGGTTCGCTCGACCTGGTTGTGCTCGGCCTTGTCTTCGTTGCGGCACACTTGCTGCTGGGCACCCTTGTTCCATGGCCATGGGCCAGATCTCAACAATAAAAATAAAAGGGGGGAGGATCACATGGCCCCCCTCCCAATTTCCAGGTCCAGGGGGCGAAGTACCCGGACCTTCATGAGAATACGGGCCAAAATTCTAGCGTCCAACCAAATCTGTGCGTACTGCGGGCACGACTACTCGGATGCCGTAGACCACGTCATACCACGGTCACTACGGCCAGACCTGGCAGAAGTAGAGGACAACCTCGTTCCTGCCCACCACCTACCATGCCCAACATGTGGCCAACGGTGCAACCGAATCAAAGGAACCAACACTGTTGCCCAAATGCAGAAACCCTTAATCGTTTCTGAAAATTGGTGAAAAGACCCAGTACGGGTAGGGGGGTAGGTCAACGACGAAATGTCGTCTTTTCTGGAGGATCCGCAATCCAACTCGCCTTTTTCTCTCCCGCTTTTGTCGCGTTTCGAGCTTCTGTTGGCGATCCGGGACAAGTTGATCTCTGAGCTTTCCTTGGCACAAGGAAAGGACGTTGCGCCGATAGCCCGTGAGCTTCGTGCGGTGATCGCGGAAATTGACGGTCTGCCGTCAAGTACGGAGGGCAGCACTGTTGACGACCTCCGTGCTTCCATTGATGGGAAGCCAGACGGCTAGAGTTTGCACCCATCCTCCGTACGTCCGTACGCATGGTCTGGCTGCTTCGAGGCTCTCCGCCAGTGCTGGGCTAGTCCTTGACCCATGGCAAGCGGCAATTCTCGATGTCATCCTCGGTGTTCGCGACGATGGTAAGTTCGCGTGTTTTGAGCCGTGCTTCGTCATTCCACGCCAAAATGGCAAAGGGGCAGTTTTCGAGGCACTAGCGTTGTTCAAGCTTTTTGTGCTTCAAGAACGCCTAATCATGTGGTCTGCGCACCAACTGAAGACGGCCGGCGAGTCATTCCGGAGGATTCTTGCTCTTGCGGACAACACGCCCGACCTGAAACGGCTCATGGGCAAACCAATGTTTCGACAAGGCGAGCAGGGTTTACAACTTAAAACCGGCCAACGTTTGCTGTTTCACGCCAGGTCAAAGACCTCAATGCGTGGGTACAGCCCCACTTCCCTCATCCTTGATGAAGCGTTCGACATCAACAACGATGACATGGCCGCGCTCTTGCCAACGCTTTCGGCTCAGCCGAACGCCCAAGTAGTTTACGCCTCTACACCACCGTTGAATGCCGCAGAGAGCCAACACCTCCAGCGTCTTCGTGCACGTGGCGAGTCCGGCACGGACACCTCACTTGCCTGGTGGGACTGGAGCGTTCCAAGCGGTACCGATTTTGATAATAGAACTGGTTGGGCGCAGGCTAACCCTGCTTTGGGCATTAGAATAAGCGAAGAAGCTGTAGAACGAGAACGGAACACCCTCGATAACGAAGATTTTGGCCGGGAACGGCTTGGAATATGGCCTGAGCTGGCCTCAGAACACGTCATTGACCTGAGCTTATGGTCTTCATTGGTCGACAAGGGCTCGAAACGCGGTGAAAAGCTGGCGTTCGCGGTCGATGTGAGCCCAGAGCGCAAGGCGTGCATTGCCATGGCCAGCATACGAGCCGATGGAAAAATGCACGTCGAGCTGGTGGACCACAAAACCGGCACAGCCTGGGTTCCTGAGCGGCTTGTCGAGCTTCGGGACAAGTGGAACCCCGTTGCGATCGCCCTCGATGTGGGTGGACCAGGTGGAAACTTACTCTTGGAGCTGGAAAAGGTCGGAATTACCCGCCCTGAGAACCAAGACAGGCCGTCATACGGGAGCCTGGCGGTACCCACGGTCCGTGAGGTAGCCGCAGCATGTGCCTCCCTGGTGGACGGCATTCAGCACAAGGCGGTTCGCCACCTGGACGAGCCTCGGCTGAACCTGGCCATAGCGAACGCGAAAACACGGCCACTTGGCGACGCTTGGGCATGGGCACGCAAAAACATGTCGGTCGACATTTCCCCACTTGTTGCGGTCACGCTCGCCAGATGGGCTTTTGAGGCTCGCGCGCACCTTGTGCAAGAAACAAAAAAGCGCCGGGCTGACTTCGCATGGCTCTAGCAATCAGGGGGTGCGATGTCAGGCACTCCTTGGTACAGGCGCAGCTTCAACATCTTCAAGACCTTCAAGAAGGCGTACCCACCGGACCCACCGTTCTGGGTTACCGACTCGCTGCGCTCGCTGTACCTGAGCCCAGGAACCGCAGATCAGGAGAAGATCGAGAACGACTTCGAGTGCTACGTCACCCATGCCTACAAGGCGAACGGCATCGTTTTTGCCTGCATGTTGGCCCGTCAGCTCGTTTTCTCAGAAGCTCGGTTTCAGTGGCGGGAGTTCCGCAAGGGAAGACCAGGGAACCTGTTCGGGTCGGATGAGCTGGCGCTTCTGGAAAACCCATGGCCAGGTGGCACAACTGGCGAGCTTCTCGCTCGCATGGAGCAAGACGCCTCCCTTGCCGGTAATTGTTATCTCACGACCGCTGACGACCGCGGCCGAGTTGGCCGATCTGCAACGGGACCAGGACGTCGCATTGTGCGCCTACGGCCCGACTGGGTGACCCTCGTTCTGGAGTCGGCCAGCGAAAACTATTACGACGCAGACACCAGGGTCGTCGGGCTCATCTACGAACCACGGCTCGGCACTCCGCGCACCAAAACCATTCTGGTGTCGGGTGAGTTCAGCCACTACTCGCCAATTCCTGACCCAACAGCACGCTTTCGAGGCATGTCGTGGCTGACACCGATCATCAACGAGATAACGGCGGACAAGGCGGCTACCAGGCACAAGCTCAAGTTTTTTGAAAAAGGCGCTACTCCACAGATCATCATCAAGTTTGACAAGGACACCGGAGACGAAGCCTACGACGAGTTTGTGGAAAAGTTCAAGGCGTCGCACGAAGGTGTTGACAACGCCTACAAGACGCTTGCCTTAACCCCCGGTGCTGACGTGATGGTCGTCGGCAAAGACCTGCACCAGCTCGACTTCAAAAACACGCAAGGTGCCGGAGAAACCCGGATTGCCGCCGCTGCTCGCGTCCATCCAGCCATTGTCGGCCTTTCCGAGGGCATGCAAGGGTCCAGCCTGAACGCCGGAAACTACGGCGCAGCAAAGCGGATGTTCGTGGACGGCACGCTTCGGCCGTTGTGGCGCATGGCGAGCGCTTCTTTGCAAACACTTGTTACGCCACCTCGCGAAGGTGTGTCCCTGTGGTATGACGACCGCGACATCGCATTCCTGCGGGAAGACGCCAAAGACCTCGCCGAAATCCAAAACGTCCAGGCAACCACGATCACGATGCTCAAGCGCGAAGGCTTCACCGGTCAGTCTTCGGTTGCTGCGGTCATGGCCAACGACTACTCGCTCCTGGTTGACACCGGGCTTATAAGCGTTCAGCTTCTTCCACCCGGAACTGTCGCACCCGACTCCGAGCCAAATGATCCGGGTCAGGGGGTGTGATGGAAACAAAGAGCCTTTCTCAGGTCCGCGTGAAGAGCGGCGACAAGGGCGAGGTAACCGCTGTCTTTGCCACGTTCAACGTCATTGACAAAGAAGGCGACGTCACACTGCCCGGTGCCTTCGAAGAAGGTGCCGAGGTCGCGATCTCGGCCTACGACCACAAGAGCTGGAAAGGCTCCATGCCGGTCGGTAGTGGTCGAATCCGCACGACAGACGTCGAAGCTGTCCTCGATGGACAGTTTTTCATGGACACCAACCATGGTCGCGATGCGTTCTACACCGTCAAGGGGATGGGCTCCCGACAAGAATGGTCGTACGGGTATCGCACGCTGCACGAGCCGATCGTTGGCGACTTCCACGGCAAACGGGCCAACTTCCTGAAGCGGCTCGCCGTAGAAGAGGTGTCGCCGGTGTGGCGAGGAGCCGGCATCAACACCCGAACACTCGCGGTGAAGTCGGCGGATGAAGGGGCGGTCATTATGCCGTCGGAGTTCAAGGCTGCCATCCGGCCGCATGACACCAAAGTCGTTACGTCCACTTGGGACGCATCCACGGTCCTGAAGGCCATCCCCGACGATGCGTCAGTTTCCGCGCTTCGCTCGGTCTTTGCTTGGGTTGACTCGAATGCCGACCCAGAGACAAAGTCCGCGTACAAGTTCCCCCACCACAGCAGTGTGGGAGGCCCAGCAAACGTACGCGCATGTTTGGCCGGTGTTGCCGCACTGAACGGCGCTCGTGGTGGAAGCAGCATCCCCGAGGCTGACCGTAAGGGCGTGTACAACCACCTGGCAAGCCATCTGCGTGATGCGGACCGAGAACCACCCGAGCTTCGTAGCAGCTCTGAAGGTGCCGGTTTGAAGTCCGATGGTTTGAAGTTTTCCGATGAGCTGACGGTCGTCCTATGCGACCTGTCCAACCTCATCGATCGTGCCTCGGAAGTCGTAGCTCTCCGAGTAAAGAAGGGCAGAAGCCCGCTTTCTGCTGGGTCTGAAGAGCTTCTCAGTTGGCTCGATGAAGACCTCAAGCGCCTGCGAGTTCTGCTCACTTCCACTGAGGAGCTTGGCCTTCACGAAAGAGCCAGGTTCCTTCGGATGCATCTTCTTGGAGAGTGAGATATGACGACCAACTTCCCCGCCCTCAAAGAGGCAGAGGGCAAGCTTGAGGCTAAACGCAAAGAAGCTTCAAGCATCTTCGCTGAAGCTGGACCAGACCTGGACTTCACCAAGGTGAAGTCTATTTCCGGGGTGAACGAGCCGAAGGGTGTCATCGAACACCTGAACGCCATTAACACCGAGTGTGAGGACCTGCAAAAGGAAGTCAACAAGCTCAAGGGTGTGGCAAAGGCGTACGAGTTCAGCCAGCACAAGCCAGAAGCAACCGAATCCAGCTTTGACGGAACTGGCCTGAAACAGCTCTCGCTCGGTCAAATGTTCATGAAGAGCGACGCCTACACCAAGAAGGTCTACAAAGGTACGGGCGCTGAGGCTCGCCTAGACGTTGACCTCAAGACCGTCATGAGCACCGGCGCTGGCTACGCACCTCAGGCAGTTCGTACGGATGTTGTTGTGCCGTCCGCGCAACGGCCGGTACAGATCACCGATGTCATCCCGGCGTTGACCACGGATCAGGTTGCCGTGGTCTTCATGGAGGAAACGACCTTCACCAACAACGCGGCTGAGGTCGCGGAGTCCGTTGAAGGTACGCCAGGAACCTACGGTGAGGCGGCTCTCGTCTTCACTCAGCGGACGTCGAACGTGCAGAAGATCGCGGTTTGGCTTCCGGTTACTGACGAACAGCTTGAGGACATCACCGGTCTTCCGCAGTACCTTGACTCTCGACTGCCGTTTATGATCCGGCAACGGCTTGATGGTCAGATCATGTCGGGTAGCGGTACCGCGCCCAACCTACGTGGCCTGGTGAACATCTCCGGTATATTGACACAGGCCAAGGGTGCGGACGCCTCCCCGGACGCGATCCTCAAGGGCATCGTCAAGAGCCGTGTCACCGGTCGAGCAGTTCCAAACTATCTGCTCGTACACTCTACCGACTGGCAGAACATCCGGCTTCTGAAGGATGCCAACGGAAACGACATCTGGGGCTCACCGGCGAGCTTTGGGCCCGAGACCATTTGGGGTCTTCCGGTTGTGCAGACGGAAACCGGTTCGGCTGGCACCCTTGTCGTCATCGACACCCAGTACCTCGCGTTGTACACCAAGCGTGGCCTTGATGTGCAGGTTTCCAACAGCCACTCGACCTTCTTCGTTGAAGGCAAGCAGGCGGTTCGCGCTGATGTTCGGGTGGCGTTCGTGTGCTACCGCCCAGCGACGATTTGTACAGTCACCGGACTTTAAGAGTAGAGGGCTGCGGGTGATCCCCGCAGTCCTCTTCACAGAAAGGTGCACCGATGGCGGTTAGCGCGCAACGAATAACCGTGAGCACATCGGCGGTAGCGCTCAATACCGCCAGCCAAGACGGAACCGTGTTGGTTCTTAAGAACACCAGCGCAAATGCGGCTGACTTGGGAGCCTCCACAGTTGCGGCAACAACAGGGTTCGACCTCGCCGCCAGCGCAACGGTGACGGTTTGGCTTAAACCTGGCGATATTCTGTACGCCATTCGATCCGCTGCCGCTGATGCCACGATCGCGGTTGTACGCACCTGAACTTAGGGAGTGACCTAAATTGCCAGTTATTGAAGGCGCCACGAACCTGAAGTCTGTTCAGGCCGAGTACGACTTTGCGATTGACGGTGGCGCAGTTAGCACAATCACGCTTCGTGCGCCCAGCGGCACCATTTTTGGCAACGAGGTGTCCAATGGTGCCGTTGTTTACGGCGGTCACCTCGAAGTCGACACCGTTCCCACTTCTGGTGGTGCCCCAACCATCGCGGTGCAGCTTGAGGCGGCGAACGACTTGGTGAGCGCCACGGCCATCTCCGGTGCTCCGTGGTCAACGACTGGACGAAAGTCGTTGATCCCGGTCTTCTCCGGTGCGGCAACGCTGAAGACGACAGCGGTGCGAAACGTTAAAATCGTTGTTGGTACGGCAGCGTTGACCGCCGGCAAGTTCCGCGTCGTTCTTTATTACCGTTAGGCGGTTCGTCGTGGCCTACGTAACACCAAGGCACCTTTGGCTGACTAAAGACGGCCGGTACGTCGGGACTGGTGACCTGAACGCAGAAACGCTTGCATACGCGGCTGGTGACGAGGTACCGGACGATGTAGTCAAGCTCATCAAGAAACACCAAGCCGAGGCCAAGAAGTCGGAACCTGAACATAAGTAGGTGAAGACATGGCCCTGGGGGATGCTCAGACCTCCGGAACTGATTGAACCGCATGGGCTGTGACGTGCGGCTGCTTTCGCAACCTGGTTCGGAGAAACTGTTTAAGATGTGGTATGCTGTCAGGTGTGTCGGCGGCGGTTCAAATGATCATGGAGGGGGTGC
>WNFV01006132.1_pt1 | contig 14335 bp, 7 predicted proteins | sample 5400101 | NCBI WGS metagenome assembly WNFV01 (sample SAMN13153361, study PRJNA577476) | soil metagenome | isolation source: 115 cm soil or saprolite under grassland replicate 1 | place: USA:California | collected 2016-06-15 | reverse complement strand
TAGTTTACGTCTCTTCTCCCACCGCTCAGGCCGCCGCGCTCGCCTGCATAAGCAAGGGTTGATCTTCACTTATCATCTGCAAAAAAGCTTCGACCACTCGCGGTTCGAAATGAGTGCCTGATAGTTGACGAATATGATTCAGCGCTTTTTCTTTTGGCCAGGCAGCGCGATAGGGGCGATCCGACGTCAGGGCATCGTATACATCCACGATGCTGAAGATACGTGCAGCTAATGGGATCTCTTCGCCCTCTAGCTCACGCGGGTAGCCTGTGCCATCCCATTTTTCGTGGTGACAATAGGGGATATCTAGGGCGCTGCCGAGATAAGTAATTGGTTTAAGCATCTGATATGCATATATTGGATGCATCCGCATGATCATCCACTCCTCATCCGACAAAGTATCTGGCTTGAGCAGGATACGATCTGGAATCCCCATTTTGCCGATGTCATGCAGGAGCGCCCCGCGTCTCATATTGACCAATTCTTGTGAGCCGATCCCCATCCTTTCCGCCAATTTGATGGTCGTCTCCACTACGCGTTGCGTATGGCCTTCAGTTTCCTTATCGCGCAAATCCAGCGCGGTTGACCAGCCTTCAATGGTCGCATCGTAGGCCAGGCTAAGTTCAATAGTTGACTGCTGTAAATCCGCGAACAATGTAGCATTATCAATCGCGATAGCGGTTTGTCCTGCGAGGCTTTCAAAGAATTTCAGCCATTCTGTTTTTATCGTCAAAGGGCTGCGATGATAAATTTCCATTGCACCGAGGAGCTTATTCTTTGATACCAGAGGTGCAATAAAGTAAGCGGAAAATTGTTCCGCGGCCAGCAAGTCTGCACGCTCAGGGACTTGAGCAGGCGAGAGGATCTCGTCTTGTCCAAAGATGCGCTGTTCCAGTGCGGCGTTCCCTACAGAGCCATCGCCCAGAGAAAGATACGTCTCTTTGACCTTCTCTGTTCGAAAGCCGCGGCCGCTATTGTATTCCAATGTTTGCGTATTTTGGTTAAGCAGGAGGATGGCACAGGCATCAACGCGTAGTTGCGTTCGCGTCTGGTTTAGCACCACTTGCAGTGTTACGCTCAAGTCTAAGTTTGAAGTAATGGCAAGGTCTATCTCCCTCAATGCTTTTTCATGTTTCAGATGTAGCTGTGCTTTTTTGTAGAGCTGTGCATTGTCAATTGCGAGGGCCGCGTGACTTCCAAAAACGGAGGCAGTCTCGAGGTGCTTTTGATCGAAGCGCTGGGGATTTTCCGAATCCAAAATCATGAGAGCCCCTAACACACGTTCCCCTTTCACAAGAGGTATTCCCATCATTGATTTGATATCAAAGATCTGTATCATCTTTTGATCTACAATCGGGGAGTTCAGCGCAGCATTGATCAGAATAGGTTTTCTTTCGCGTGCCACGCGCGCTCCCAGCAAGTGTGGATCGTAAATTGGATATCGCATGCCGATAAATTTTTCCGCGCCGGGGCCATAGGCGGAGAATCCGATTAGTTCGTCTCCTTCCAACAGCCAAAGAAAGGCTGTATGTGTTTTAAAAACATCGACACTTTCCCGGCAGATCAGGTCGAGAAGTTTGCGCAGATCAAGGTTTTCGCTCAAGGCATGGCTGACGCGTTCCAACCTTTCAGATAACTCTCGCTCTCTACGTTCGGCAACCAAAAGAACTTGATTTTCTTTGTTTCTTTGGATCAACTCTCTCGACGCGTTGCGGATTAACACGAACAGGGCCCCATAGAGCAACAGGAATGCAATCCCTACCCCGCTCCAGACTGTGTATCGGATCTGCATCAGACGCGGTTGTAATTTGGATAGATCATAATAAACTTCATAAGCCCCCATGATTGCACTTGAGTCAGATGGCTGGAGCGGTACATAGATCTCAAAGAGTTGCTCATAAAGCCCCCGCTCGCCAATGTTTTCCCCAGCCTGCAGTGTAGTGATATCAGATGCAATTTCTCCTCTGAAAGCTTCCTGTAAATCCCTTTCGACAGGGAATGTTTTTCCCATAATCCCTTTGTCGTCAGAATAGATGAGCAAACCCTGGCGGTTCCAGATTTTGATACGTACAATATTCGCGCTAAGCAGCGTGTTATGAATCAGCGTGTCAATCTCTTTATATCGTTCCCCTTGTAAAGCTGCCTTCAAATCAGCAACAGTCAGGTGTTTATTCAAGACATTGGTTGCCTGATCTGCAGTGTTCGCAGCCACCCCCGAGAATGCATCGCGCGCGAGAGCTGATTCCAAACGCCATGCCAACCCCGTTGCTATCAATACAGTAACAAAGAGGGATACGAGAGTGAAACGAACAAGGAGGCTCTTACCTGAAAAAAATTTCCCGATCATTCGGCTTCCATTCAACAGAATAATGATACCATCGGATGCGCCGTCTATTCATCTCAAATCCGTTATTTTAGGCTTATTATTATTTGCAATATTGTCAGGATAGTTCAAAAGCTATTCTGTGATCTGCACCCGCGTGAGGGGTGTAATAAAACCCTCTCCGTCAGTGCCTAACATCTAACCTAACTGACGATATCGATAGGGGCTTGATAAGAAGTTGTAAAGTGCAGTTTCATATTATGACAGCTAGTGTCTGATATAACTGAGTAAACTGCGAAAAAAACCGCTTCTCAAAAGAGAAGTTGGGTGTACCGCATGGCAACATAAGGATTTTCTTTCTAGTGCGGAATTATTATGATATTGGGAAACAAATGAATAAAGTTTCAGAGATTCTATGTCAAGCATCACATCTTCATCACAGACTAATCACACTAATACTCGCTCGCTAGTTCCAGCTTGGCTTACTGGCCCTTGGGGAATGGTAGGGATTATCGCGATTCTCTATACTCTCACCGATCTGGTCTGGACCTACTTTCACTTGGGTGGCCCGGAGCACGTCATGATCATCAATGACATGCTCGCTTTTCCTCCCAGTTTGCTGATAATAATAACAGCCTGGCGGGTGGCTAGGCTCTCCTCTCTCGACGCGCAACTGAGGCGAGCCTGGTTTCTCCTTGGCCTAGGAATCCTTATGTTCTTCATAGGGAACGTGATCTGGGCGTATCTTGAAGATATTCTATACATTGAACCCTTCCCATCTGTTGCTGATATTTTTTACCTGGGATTTTACCCATTCGTATTGTGGAGTGTATTGACTTTACAAGGGATGTCGCCAAACCGGCGTGAACGCCTTGTTCTCTGGTTCGACTTACTCAGTTTGTTTACCGCTGCCACAATGTTTGTCGGATATTTTATTATAGTGCCCACAGCGGCTGCCAATAATAATAATATCCTGACCCAAGTCATCGCCATCGCTTACCCAATCAGCAGCCTAATTCTAACAGGTGGTATGATGATGGCTCTTTACCAAAAACCGGATCCTCATACTCGGTCCGTGCTTCTCCTCTTGCTAATTGGAATGGCATTTTATGTAGGCTCCGACTTTGCTTTTGGATACACTAGTCTTTCCGGCACATATGTAGTTGGTGGTTGGATTGACGCCGGTTGGAATGTTGCTCAACTTTTCTTCGTTTTGGCCGCCTTGCGTCAAATGTATCCGTCACTCGGTCGGGCTGCAGCACCTCGATGGATGACTATGATGGACAAGTTTGTGCGTCGGCTGCCTATTGCGGCAGTCCTGCTGGGGTACGGATTGGTGCTCTATATCGTGATCGTGAACTTCAGCCCAACAGCCCAGTGGTTAATGGCCGGCGCGCTGCTGCTCACCCTTTTCACCATCGCTCGGCAGATCGTTTCTCCTGCTTTTATCGATTTGCCCATACGAGCTAAAGTAATCCTCACGTTTATCCTGGTCAGTGTGCTCTCGGTAAGTCTGGTGGCTGCAACAGCCTATTTCGCGATACGCTCCAATCTAGAGTCCGTTGTAGGCGACAATCTAAAAGCAGATGTCGAAATCCGGTCGCAGATTCTTGGCAAAGATTTGAGTAAGCAACTGGACTTAGTGCAAGGCTTTGTGCTAGGTGATGTCATCGAAGATGGAGCTGATGGGGCCAATTCCCAATACACAGGTGACCAGGCTACCATTGAGGCTCAACTGCGACAGCAAGACCTGGCTTGGAAAGCCGCGGTTGGTACCGGTCCACTCCCTCAAGATGTGCTGAATAACACAGTGGCCGATGAATTAAGCGAGTTTCACAGGAGCTTTTCCGCTCATACAGATCTACTGCTCACGGATAAATATGGCGCGACCATCGCTGCGACGGCGCGACCAGATAATTATGCTCAGGCTGCTGAGGCCTGGTGGCAGGCAGCTTACAACCAGGGACGGGGCGCTCTTTATGTCGGCCAACCGACATTCGATCCTGCTACTCAGACCCTTAGAATAACCATTGCGGTTCCGGTCCGCGCGCACCTCAAGCCGGATGTGATCGGCATCATGTGCACGACCTATAATATCCAAGATATCCTTGAGGTGCTGACGAGCTCTGACCACAAAACAAATGAGGGTTTTGACCTGCTTCTACCTGGCGGAAAGTTGCTTACCCCACAAGGCAATGTCAAAAGCCTTGATCCTGATACCGTGGCAAGCCTCCAAGCTGGCCAAAATTCCAATGATACGGAGCTGAGTTTCGAGGGAACACGGCAATGGGTCAGTCAGGCGCGCGTTGTCTCCTCGGATGATGACGAAGCCGAAGCCTTCAAGAATCTAAATTGGACACTTATTGTTCACGAAGAACCCGCTACAGCGTTCGCCCCAGTGAATACCGCCGGGAGAACTGCTCTGCTGACTACTCTGTTTGTTCTATTCCTGACGACCGGAGTAGCTGTGGTCTTGGCACAGGTATTGATCGCGCCTATCTCTCGCCTTACTCATGTTGCCGCGCAAATTGCGAGCGGTGACCTGACCACGAAAGCCCCGGTGGAGTCTCGCGATGAGATTGGTACGTTAGCCAGAACATTCAATTCCATGTTGAATGCTCTTTCAGAAACTCAAAAAGAACTGCAAGAAAGCGAAGCCCTTTATCGGAGCTTGGTGAATTATTCTCCCGACATGATTGCGGTTCATAGCCAGGGACGATATCTATTTATTAATCCCGCAGGCGTGAAGCTGATGGGTGCAAAAAGTTCAGACCAATTCATTGGCAAGCATGTGTTGGATATAGTTCCTGAAGAGGATCGAGAGTCCGTGCGACAAGGGATGGAGCGTACGCAATTGACTAGAGAGCCGACACCTCTGATCCAGGAAAAGATGCATCGCATCGATGGAACGAGCTTTGATGCAGAATTCAGAGCTGTTCCAATATCGTATGCAGGTGAGCCAGCAATCCAATTCATTATGCGCGATATTACCGAGCGCAAACGTGCCGAGGAAGAATTAGTTAAGTTCAAGCTGGGAATCGAGCGTTCTAGCGAAGCGGTGTTCATAACAAATGTGGATGGCACGATCCACTATGTCAATCCAGCGTTTGAAAAAGTATATGGCTACACTTGTGAAGATGCGGTGGGTAAGACACCCCGCATTTTGAAATCGGGCCTGACCTCAATGGAGACTTACCAGCATTTCTGGGCAACACTGTTGGACAAGCGCACCATCAAGGGAGAATTTGTCAACCGGACTAAGCATGGGCAGTTTATTAACATTGAAGGTTTCAATACTCCCATCTTGGATGAGAGTGGGAATATCAATGGTTTCCTGGCGGTCCATCGTGATGTGACCGAGCGCAAACGCACCGAAGAGGCATTGCGTGTGAGTGAAGAGCGCTTTCGCAGCCTGTACGAGAACGCCACCATCGGTATGTACCGCACTACTCCGGAGGGGAAGATCTTGTTATGCAACCCCGCTCTGGTCAAGATGTTAGGATACTCCTCATTTGATGATCTGATCCAGCGAGATCTGGAGAAGGAAGGTTATGAGCCTGGCTATCAACGCACCGCATTTCGCCAACAGATAGAAGAGGGTGGGGAAGTCCGGGGTCTTGAAACAGCGTGGACAAAGAAAGATGGGAGCAGGATTTATATTCGCGAAAGCGCCAAGGTCATTCGGGACGCTGATGGCAGGATATTGTATTATGAAGGTACGGTGGAAGACATCACCGAGCGTAAAAGAGCAGAAGAGCAGATCAATCTGCTGCTGAGCGAAGTGGAACGTCAAAAAGATGATCTGGAAATTCGGGTCGCACAACGTACAGCTGAGTTAAATACACTCAATCTGCGGCTACAAGACGAACTGTACGAACGCCAGCGGTTGGTACAGTCACTGGGCGACAGTGAGAGGCAGTTAGCCCAGGCCGTCACGCTCGCCAAGATCGCTTATTGGGAATTAGATCTGCGAACATCTGAACTCACATTCAACGATCAGTTCTATAATGTCCTGCGGACAACAGCAGAGAAGGCTGGCGGCTATGTCATTCCGGCGGAGCGCTACTTGCGCGAATTCGTGTACCCGGAGGATGCTAGCCAGATACGTAAGTATATGCAAGCTGGTCAAGCTCAAATTTCTGGCACAGGCCAGCTTGAATACCGCTGCATTTGTGGAGACGGTCAGATTCAACATGCCTTGCTGGAATACCGGATCGTGTTTGACAACCAGGGCCATCCAAGCCGGGTGTTTGGCGCCCATATGGATATCACCGAACGCCAACGGTTGGTACAGTCGCTCTCCGATAGCGAAGCTCGCTTTCGCCTCCTCTTCGCAGCTTCACCTGATGCGATTTTGTTGATTGATCCACATGATCCTAATGTTTCCTGGCCAATCGTAGATTGCAACGAGGTTGCCTGTGCCATGAATGGGTATTCTCGTGAGGAACTTCTTGGGCAATCCATCGACATTCTCAACTCGAGTCCAGCTAGCTCGGGCGAACGCGAAGCGTACTTGGAAGGCATTCACAAACAGACTGTACTCCATAAGGAAGGTCTCCATCAACATAAGGATGGCCATCTTTTTCCGATAGAAGTCTCCACCTCGCTCATTACCTTTGAGGGCCGTGAATTGATACTGGGGATTGACCGGGATATCACCGAGCGCAAGCAGACTGAAATGGCGCTCCAACAAGCTAAAGAAGTAGCAGAAGCAGCCAGCCATGCTAAAAGCGAATTTCTCTCGCGCATGAGTCACGAGTTGCGTACTCCCATGAATGCCATTCTGGGGTTTGCACAGCTATTGAACATGGGTCGCAAGGAACCGCTCACCACTACTCAAAAAGAGCGCGTTCGGCAAATCGTAAAAGGCGGACAGCATTTGCTTGACTTGATCAACGAAATCTTAGATATCTCACGCATCGAGGCGGGGCGACTGCAAGTCTCGCCCGAACCGGTGCCAATCCAAGAGAGCATTCAAGAAGCGCTCGATCTCACCGCGCCTTTGGCTGCTGACCGCTCCATCCAGCTTCAATCTTGCCTGGAGATAGATGCTAATCCCTATGTGATGGCCGACCGCCAAAGGCTCAAGCAAGTTCTGTTGAATCTGCTCGGCAATGCTGTTAAATACAACTATAACGGAGGCTATGTGATGGTTTCCTGTGAGCAAGCCTCAACGGGCCGCGAAGCGTGGCGCATCTCGATTACCGACACAGGCTCGGGCATCTCGCCGGAAAATCTAGACCGCCTGTTTGTACCATTCGAACGCCTCGTCGCCGATCAGTCCAATGTGGAAGGCACTGGTCTTGGGCTGGCCGTGGCAAAGCGCCTGGTCGAGTTAATGCACGGTCAGATAGGCGTTGAAAGCGTTGTTGGACGAGGAAGCACGTTTTGGATCGAATTACCGGCGGCGGAAAGCCAATTGGCTCGCCTGCAACGAACAGGTGGAACGGGTAAGTTGCCCATTATATCTGGCTCTGCTCGCACCATTCTGTATATTGAAGACAACATCGCCAATTTTGAGTTGATCCAACAAGTGCTGGCCGATTATGAACAGATTGAACTTTTATGGGCTACTAGCCTCGAGGCAAGCCTTGAACTGGCTCGTCAGCATCAACCCAATCTAATTCTGCTTGATTTGCATCTAGGTCGCACAGATGGGGCTGAAGTATTAAAGAGATTGAAACAAGATGCACAGACAGCAACCATTCCAGTGGTCATGGTCAGTGCAGATGCCACACCTGGTCAGGCCGAACGGTTGGTATCTCTTGGAGCACATTCGTATCTCACTAAACCACTTGACGTAAAACTCTTTGTTCAGCTTATTGAGAATTTGATGGGTGAGAAGGTACACTAATCATGGCAAATAATACGCTCACCGACCTCAAGATTTTAATTGTGGATGATAAACCTTCTAATATTCTTTTGCTAGAGGGCATTTTGCAAGAAGAGGACTACACTGTTTACCGTAGCATCACTGACCCTCGAGAGGCACTACCGCAATTCTTTGAGTATCATCCCGACCTGATCTTACTCGACCTACAAATGCCGTACATGGATGGCTTCGAAGTGATGAAGAAATTGCGGGCGTGTCTCCTGCCAGATGCCTTTCTTCCCATCTTAGTCTTGACTGCTAATATCACACCCGAAGCGAAACGCCGGGCCCTTGCGGAAGGTGCAACGGATTTCCTGACCAAGCCGTTTGATCCTACCGAAGTTATCCTCCGCATTAGAAACCTGCTTCAAACACGCGGGCTTCACCTGCAACTTCAAGAGCAGAATCAGTTGCTGGAGAAGAAGGTACTCGATCGGACTGCCGATTTGGAGCAAACGCAGGTCGAAATCCTGGAGCGGCTGGCACTGGCCGCAGAGTACCGCGATGACGACACAGGCGAACACACTAAGCGGGTTGGGCAAACCTGCGCTCGAATTGCAGAAGCTCTAGGCTGGCAGCCTGCAGAGGTTGAGTTGATCCGACGTGCTGCACCCTTGCATGACGTCGGCAAGATCGCCATCCCCGACTCGATCCTGCTCAAGCCGGGCAAACTAACGCCAGAAGAGTTTGAGAGCATGAAGATGCACACTACCCTGGGTGCTAAGATGCTCTCAGGTGGAGGGTTCCCTTTGTTGCAACTAGCGGAGCAAATCGCACTGACTCATCACGAACGCTGGGATGGGACCGGCTATATCGGTCTGCGCGAAGAATCGATTCCCATTGCTGGGCGTATCGTGACAGTGGCAGACGTTTTCGATGCGCTGACTTCCACGCGTCCCTACAAGGAAGCCTGGAGCCAGAGCGAGGCAATCGATGAGATTCAACGTCAGAGCGGACAGCAGTTTGACCCGCGCGTGGTGGAGGCATTTCTAAAGGTGGTCTGCACCTAAATTTCATTACTTAAACTGGTACCGCCAGCAGATCATCTGCTGGCGGTACCAGTTAGTAATCATTCACTGGTTAGTTCGACTAACCTTTCACCATCATTCTCAAGGGGTACCCATTGATCTGGTCCTAATCTCCCCCAGGAGTTCTTTCCATCTGTCCAGGTTTCCAAAATATTTAATTGGTTGCCTTCCACGAGGCCGCCAATCACTTTTGCGCTGGTACTATGATCCTCGTAAATGTGCAGATTTTTCACGGTAATGACTCCTCTTGTTATTGGAGGGGCGTTCTGCTCTTCAACCGGTTTGTCCTCATGTTCTTTCAGTATTTCTATTGATTTATTAAGTGAAGATTTTAATTGTTCGGGCATGTTTTACTCCTTTCCAAATTCTAGGAATATCGCTTGCTGGTACACCTTTTTTGTTCATAGGGGAGATTGTAGGAAGGGAATCAGGTTTCCCTACACTTCGTTAAAACGACCCATCTTCGTAAATAATATGCAAAGCAAAGCCAAAATGTGACCATCTACCTGAAAGAAACCCTGCATGTAGGCAAGGCTCACTTACACACCGGCGCGGCCATACTGTTTGACCGGGTTCTTGGAGGCGTTAAGGAGACCTCAGAATATAATGCCTCCTCAAGTAATTCGGATAAAAAAACAAGGCTGGCAAGAATTTCTTGCCAACCTTTTATACATCGAGCCATTGCTGATAAAGAATCTTGGTCTTTTTTTCAGCCCTTTTAGTGAGCAGCCAGTCCAACAACTCCCACAGGTACGCTGACACTACCAGCCGATTCAAGGCTTCCATTTGCACCCATGTGGAAAATTTCGATCATGTGTGCACCCGAGGCCAATACATAGAGATACTGCCCATTAATGCTGAATGCCATGTCAATGGGGCTGCTACCTGCGCCAGTCAAGGCAGCAGTGGCATCAAGCAGGGTCAAGGAGCCATCATCACCAATTCGGAAACTGGAGATTGATCCGCTGCCTGCATTTGTGGTGTACGCAAACTTGCCGTTCTTGGAAATGGCGATCCAGCATGCTGCAACCTGCGTTGTCACGACCGATGGGCTGATCACATTGAATTCACTTCCATCAACTTCATAAGAAGAGACCGAGCCGGATGCTTCTGAGACAATTGCGTGATTATGGCGGTCAAAGGCAAACCCGAATGGTACAGCGCCAGAGGAAGGATGTGTGACGGGAGCGCCAGCCAGTCCATCTACAACCTGATAGGTGTCGATCAGATTAGTTGTCTTTTCAGTGACGACCAACGCGCTACCATCTGAACTAAAGGATATTTGTGCCAGCCCCGGAGCCGGTCCCACGCCGCCATTGCTAACAGGTTGAGTTGACCCAGCCAGAGGTGATAATGAGCCATCCTGTCCAATGCTAAAACCGCTGATATTGCCGCTTCCACCAGCATTCAGCACGTACAACCAGTCCTTATAAGTTGTCAGGCTGACCGGCCGTATCCCACCTGAATCAACCACATCTACTAATTCCAGGCCATTTTCATTCACTACAAATACAGAAATCTCATTGCTCCCTGCATTTACTGCAAAAAGCCATTGATTATTCTTGGTTAGAACCACGGCACTTTGTGAGCCAAGGCCCGCACCGCTTCCCAATCCTCCAGTGGAATAAGCTGTCGGGGGGAAGGTGAGGAAGCCATCGGCAGAACGGTCATACACCAATACTTCGTTTCCGCTGGCTGCATTTGTCACCGTGTATACGGCGCCAATTGAGTTATCTGGCGCAGCTGCTACAGGATTTGTGAATCCTGCAACCAATGGAAGTAAAAACGTCGCTATTACAAATAAGCGGGCACTGAGTCCGTTAAATAATTTTATACTTTTCACTTCTAATCTCCTTGGTAAGATATAGGATCCGGCTCGACTTTTGTATCGTAACCTGCACTTCTTAAGAAACACTTACCTGGAGATTATCTCTTCCTTAAATTATTTAAGTGCCCATATCTGCTTTGAAATTGATCAATTCCTGACTCAATGTGAAATACCAAAAATGTACAAACCCAAATAGCATAACAAATAAACCAATCACCATGCCAACATAGCGAGTGATCGGTTGTTTATTCGTGCTTGGTTTTATTTTGACAACTTACCCCCTGATTAGTGCGATGGGATCTACAACCTGCGAGTCTGGCGTAAGATCAACAATAAGAGAGCCGCTCCAATGATAGCTTTGACAATCTCACTGAGGATCCCAGTCCCTACACTGACGCCTAATACGCCAAAGAGCCAGCCGCCAATGATCGCGCCCAGGATACCAACGAGGATCGCGCCGATCAGCCCGGACCTCAAGCCGCCTACCATCGCCTCTGCGATAATCCCTGCAATACCACCAATGACGATCCAAACTATAATCTGTTCAGCTGTCATATCTAATCTCCTTTGACTTGCACTAATCGTTCTATTACTTATAACGATTTTTCGCTCCAAATAAACTGAGATCTGCATTTTTCGAAGTGATTTAATCGTTAGGGGACTTGTTTGCTCAGTTTCCTCTAATTTCGTGTAAATTAAAACTTGCACAAGTGTATAGCGTAGGATTCCTCTTACTCATTATAATTTGCTCTATCCTGGGAGTATGATGTATTTACGACCTTCATTGATACCTGCAATGCATAGACAGGTCTTAATCCTTCTGTCAGCGTTTCTTATTGGGACAATTCTATTAAGTACATTCAAAATCTTATCAGCAAAAAGAGGAATCTCATGTCTCCTACCGGTATACTGATTGCTGAAGGTGAAAAGTCGGTGGCTCAAGAATTAGGAGAATGCCTAGAAGGCTTAGGATATAAGGTTTTGGGGATTGCATCTTCAGGTGAAGAAGCAATTGAAAAGACGGAAAAGCTACGACCACAAATCGTGCTGATGAATATTCGCCTTAAGGGTACGAGAGATGGCATCCACACCGGTAGTCTCATCCATGATTTTCACGAAACTCCTATTGTTTATATGATTGACTCTAGCACTCAGGCGACAATCCGTCGCGCGGGGGCAACCGGTCCATTTGGCTATATCTTTAGACCATTTGATGAAAAGCAAATATTTGCAATTGTTGAAGCGGCACTGATTAGACACCAACTGGAAAGAAAGCTTCGGCAGAGTTGGCAATGGCTCAATACCACATTGACGAGTATTGGTGAAGGTGTCATCGCTACGAATGAGCAGGGGCTTGTACGTTTCATTAATCCAATTGCTGTGGAACTTACGGGCTGGAGTCATCCAGATGCCATCGAAAAATCCCTCTTTGAAATCTTTTCATTAGTCGATGAAAAATCGCGTGAGTTGGTAGATATATCGGGTATGCAAAACAAAAAGGCCGGCGCAGTTTCAAAAAGGAGCTTCGAAGGTCTTCTATTGCCAAGGAATGGATTGCCTGTTCCCGTCGAAGCCAACATCACTTCCATCAAAGATGGAAAAGGCATAGTCTATGGAATGGTTTTGGTATTTAGAGATGTTACGCAACAAAGAGCAGCAATGCACGAAATCAAGCGTCAGGCGAATCGAGCAGAGGCCCTGATGCAAGTAGCCTCCCAGTTGAATTCCCAACTTGAATTGGAAACCGTTCTCAAAAACATCTGTACTATCACAAATCGAACAATTAAAGCTACGGGTACAGCAATATTCCTGCGGGATACCAGGGAGGATGTCTTTCATACGAAGGAGGATTTCTTTCGGGAAATGGCAGCGACTAGCGAGGACAAATTATTGAAGTCGTATCAGGGAAGCCAGTTCGAAATCCCGAGTAATTTCTTCAAGAACTTGTTGTCTCGTGAGAATCCAGTCGTAGTGATTCAAGATCCTCAGTCATTTCCTAATCTGCCCTATTCCCAGATTTTTAATGAACATCATGTTAAGACGCTCGCGATTGCTGCATTATTTCGTGGGAATGATTTGGTCGGCGCTTTAATTCCAATTTTTACACAGAAGCATATTCTTCCTATAGATGAAACTAGTCTTTTAGGAGGGTTAGCAGCTCAGGCAACCAGCGCGATTGAGAATGCTGAATTGTTTGAGCAGATTCGTGCTGGGCGCGAGCGACAGCGAAAACTGGCAAAAAGCCTAGTAGATATACAGGAAGCAGAGCGTCGGCATATTGCGCAAGAATTACATGATCACTTAGGTCAGATTTTAACGGGCTTACAGTTTATGCTGGAAACTACCAAGAACCAAGCAAGTGGCACGCAGAAGTCGAATCTCGAAGAAATTCAAAAAACGGTCAGTGACGTCATTGGGCAAGTTAGAGAAATGTCTCTCAATTTGCGTCCAAGCATGTTGGATGACATGGGTCTTTTACCCACCCTGCATTGGCATATTGATCGTTATACCAGTCAAACCGGAATACATGTCAAGTTTCAGAACGATGAACTCCCGAAACGGTTGCCAACGGAGATTGAAACTGCCGCTTATCGAATTGTTCAGGAGGCTCTTACTAATGTAGCTCGTCACGCCAAGGTTAAAGATGTATTCGTAGGGCTTGTTGTACACGATGATATTCTCTGGGTAGAGGTGCTCGATAAAGGAAAAGGGTTTAACTCATCTGCAGATTCGGATAAGCCAACCTCGGGACTGAGTGGGATGCGGGAGAGGGCTAGCCTAGTGGGAGGATATTTGTACATAGATTCGTTTATCAACCAAGGAACGCAAATCCTCGCAGCACTTCCATTGACCGAGAGACCATTCGAGAGAAGGAAAAATGAGCGTAACTATCCTATTAGCTGATGATCATCCGATTGTGCGTCAGGGTTTGAGGCATTTATTGGAAGTAGAACCGGATGTAAAGATTATCGGAGAAGCGAGTGATGGGCTGCAGGCCGTTCAGCTTGCTGATAAGTTCAGGCCCAATGTGCTGGTTGTAGATATGATGATGCCCGGTCTGAATGGACTGGAGGTGCTGCGACAAGTTAAAAAGCGTTCTCCTGCTACTTGCAGTATCGTACTTTCGATGCAGAGCGCGGATGCATATGTGGTGGAATCTCTGAGGGCTGGTGCATCTGGTTATGTTCTTAAAGAAACTGGGCCAAGCGAATTGGTCAACGCGGTTCGGCAGGTTATTCAGGGTCAGCGTTACTTGAGCCCAAAGCTTTCTGAAAAATTAATCA
>WNFV01014198.1_pt1 | contig 14337 bp, 10 predicted proteins | sample 5400101 | NCBI WGS metagenome assembly WNFV01 (sample SAMN13153361, study PRJNA577476) | soil metagenome | isolation source: 115 cm soil or saprolite under grassland replicate 1 | place: USA:California | collected 2016-06-15 | reverse complement strand
GCACCATGCGCCGGTTGTTGTCGGAATGATACTCGTAGCTTTTTCCCTGCACCACCAGCGTGATTTTATAGCCGGGCGTGATCACTTGGAGGTAGTTCACGCCTGGCTTGGGGCAGCCCAGGCTGCTGTCGCGCCACTCGATCTCCTCCACCGACACCACCGCGATATCCGCCTCGGCGATCGCCAGCTCGCGCGCCAGTTCCGCCCGCGCCAGCGCGCCCATGCGTGCATCGGGCCCGGCGGGGGCTGCGGCCGGCCTGGTCGAAAGATCGACCGGCTGGCCGTTTTGGCACAACACCATCTGCTCTGCGCTGCGACCGGTATGCACCGGATACTGTACCGATTGGGCCGCGTCGGTGAAGATCAGCAAAAATCCAGGCGTTACTATCTGTGGGTATACCAGCCCATTCTGCGGGCAGCCGAGCGAGCCATCCGGCCACTCCTTGGCGTTGGCGCTCTGGAGCCGCAGGTCGTCTGGGCCGACCTTCAGGTGCAGGGCGAGCTGCCGTTGTGCCGCGCCGACCAGATCCGGCGGCGGCGCGATCGATGTTCCGCCGCCCTGGCCCGGCGTTGGCGATGCGGCCGGGGTCGCGGCCGGCTGCGTGGCCGTCGGGGCGGGCGCTGCGGTGGAGGCTTGCGTCGGCGACGCTGCGGTGGTGGCCTGCGTCGGAGGCGCCGCCGCACTGGTGGGCGCGGCAGCCGGCTCGGCCTGCCCGCAGGCGGCCAGCGCCAAAGCGAAACTTCCGATCAAGAACACTATTTTACGCATATGAAACTCCCTGGTACAATAGCGATTGCAGGTTGTATATTGCAAATTGCATATTGCACATTGTATGTTCCAATCTACAATGTGCAATATGCAATATACAATTCGTTGCGACTCCCTATCAGGACGCCGCTGGGACAGCGAATGTTCCTCCGAAAGTAATATGCTTGACTTTGCGATTGACCTTGGGCGCCGTGCCGGCGCGCTGCTCCGCGATGGACTCGATCGCCAGCGTACGATCGACCTGAAAGGCGCCTTCGATCTGGTCACCGATATGGATCGCGCCAGCGAGGACCTGATTGTGTCGACGATCGCGGCTGAGTTCCCTGACCATGCGATTCTAGCCGAGGAGAGCGGCGCGATTGGCGAGGCCGACCACACCTGGCTGATCGACCCGCTTGATGGCACGAATAATTACGCCCATGGTTTCCCGTACTTCTGCGTCTCGCTGTCGCTCTGGCGTGGACGCACGCCGCTGCTGGGTGTCATCTGTAACCCGATGCTCGACGAACTGTTCAGCGCCAGGGCCGGCGGCGGCGCGTATTGTAACGGACGCTTGATCCGTGTCTCGGATACCGCAACACTTGGCGCGGCGCTGATCTCGACCGGCTTTCCCTACAACTACGCCACCACGCCCGAGAACAATCTGAGCGAGTTCGATCGCATTCAGGCGCGTTGCCAAGGCGTGCGCCGTAGCGGAGCGGCGGCGCTGGACTTGGCCTATGTCGCGATGGGCCGACTCGACGCCCACTGGGAGCTGGGCCTGAAGCCCTGGGATACCGGCGCAGCTGCGCTGCTGGTGCTGGAGGCCGGTGGCCAGCTATCCGATTGGCACGGCGGGCCGTGGCACCCTTGGGCCGACCGGCTGATCGCCTCGAATAGCCGTATTCATGATGAACTGATTCAAGTGTTGAGTTAAAAGTTCAAAGTGCAGAGTTGTCCATCGACGGCACTCACAACTCACAACTCTAGGACTTACGCAAAAGCGGTTGTAGCCTGCCCTTCGACCCTTCGACAAGCTCAGGGCAGGCAAGCTCAGGATGTACGGCAGCATGGTACTTTACTTCTTCATGTATGTCGTTTTTTCGCCCGGAGGGGCGAAAAAACGACATACACAGGGTAAGAAATCCAGGCTCTGCGTAAGTCCTAAATTCTTAACTCTTATCTCTTAACTGGTAAAGTATGGCATACTATATCGAAGATCAGATCGATGGCCTAGTATTTGGTGAGCGCCGGCCGACGATCAACGAATATTTTCTCTCTTCCTACAGCATGGCCGTGTACGACGGCTGCGAGTTCGGCTGCCCCTACTGCGATGGCTGGGCCTATCGCACGCGGCCGTTCAACGAGACGGTACGCATCGCGACCGACCTGCCGACCTACGCCGCCGAGGAGATCGCTTCGATCGACCGCGGTGACCTGATCGGTATCACCGCGCTGACCGACCCGTACCAGCCGGTCGAGGCGATCTACCGCTTGACGCGCCAGCTGCTGCGCGTGCTGGCCGACCGTGGCCAACCCTGCCTGATCCTGACCAAGAGCCATACGGTGCTCGAAGATCTGGTGCTGCTCCAGCGAATCAACGAGCAGAGCCTGGCGGTGGTGATGTTCACACTGCTGACCACTGATCCATTTCTTTCCAACAAGCTGGAGGACAAGGCATCAGCGCCCGCGCTGCGGCTGGATGCAATCGCACAGCTCAAACGTGCCGGTATTCCGGTGGGGGTGGCGTATATGCCGGTGATACCGTATATTACCGACACCGACTATATGCTAAATACCACAATCCGCGCGATCGCCGAGTCGGGCGCCGATTTTATGGTCTGGGATTATTTGCATATCCCGAGCGACCGCCACCGCGCGCGAATCGGCGACATGCTTATGCGCGTCGGCAGCTACCCGCCCGGCTACTATCGCGACCTCTATCGCGGCCCCACCGGCCCCACGCCGCTGCCCGACCCAGCCTACCGCGCCGAGCGTGACCGCGAGCTGCTGGCGCGCTGCGACGCGCTGAATCTGCCCGTGCGCGCGCCGCACAGCCTGTATGCCGGCAAGCTCAATCCGCGTAACGAGGCCACGCTGCTGCTTCGGCACACCGCCTATCGCGATGCCGTCCAAGGGCGCACGCACATGGCCGCGCTCGGGCAGGAGCTATCCGACCTGATCTACCGCGGCCAGGCCACCGACGCGCGACTGCGTGAGAGCCCGCTGTACCCGACGCTGCGCGAGATTCTTGGAAGAGACGGTGAGCAAAAATTAGCGATCGGCGGTTAGCCGTTGGGGATCGGGGCGCTGCCCCCGATTCTATCGCACTGGCATTCGCTGAACTTCAATGGTTATCATTGTAGGGACGCGATATATCGCGTCCCTACAATGAATTTCTTTGACAACAATGCATCACCGCAATGCGACCCTCACCTGATAGAGAGTGGTCTTCGATCAAAAGCACTTCTATGGTAGACCAGAGCACCACGCCGCGCCCTACTACAGCGCGCCTCCTGCCCCTGATCTTCCCGATCTTCGCCGCCGCCGGCCTACTGATCGCGCTGCTGCTCTACCGCCAGACCTTCCGCGAGGCAACCATCGATCTCTCGAACGGCCGAGCGGCTGCCGAGCAGCGCGCGCTGGAGTTCCTGGCCAACCAGGGCGTGGTGGCTGGTGAGCGCTGGCGCAGCTCCAGCTTTCAGACCGACACTACCGCGCAGGATTATCTCATCGCCTCAGCCGGCCTGGCCGAGCTGGACGCGCTCGCAAAGCAAGATCTCAAATTCGCTAACTGGCATGTGCGCCTGCTCACGCCGCTCGACCCCGAGGAGTGGAGCGTGGATGTGTCGAGCCGCACTGGGCGCATTTTGAGCTACCAGCACGTGATCAAAGAAGAGGCGCCCGGCGCGACGATTCCGATCACCCAAGCCAAGCAGCTGGCGCTCCAGGCGCTGGCCGCGCGGCCTGGCGGCGGGCCGGCGCCTGGCGATCTGCGTCTGCTGGCTGGCCGGGTCACACGCCAGCCTAACCGCACCGATCAGGCGTTCACCTGGGAACGGCCGTCCCTCCAGCGCGGCGATGCAACCTATCGCTATACCGTCACTATTATTGGCGATCAGGTCGGGCGGATCGACGAGTACTACAACATCCCTGAGAGCTGGCGCAGGCTGGCGCGCTGGCACTTTCGCCGCGGCACGCTGCTGAACACGATCGGCTGGACTGCTACCTACGCGCTGATGGCCGGCCTCGGGCTGGCCTGGCTGTGGGCGGCGGGCCGACGCTGGCTGCGGCTGCGCTTTGCGCTGACACTGCTGGCCGCGATCGGGATGGTGGGGTTAGCAACCCTGCTGAACAGCATACCACTGTTGCTTGCCAGCCTACCGACCGACATCAGTGTGCCGGCCTTCCTGGCCGATCAGCTGGGCGCGTATGCCGGCACTGCTTTGATACTCGGCGCAACCGTGATCGTGGCTGGAATGGCCGGCGAGGCGTTGGTGTGGACGGCTGGGGGATTGGGAGACAAGGAGACAAGGAGGCAAGGAGACAAGGAGATGAGGCAATCTACGCCAGTCTCCTTGTCTCCCCTTCTCCCTGTCTCCTTGTCTCGGGCGCTCACGCTACGCGGCCTGGCGAGCGCGCCGATCGCGCGCAGCCTGCTGATTGGCCTGTGCGTCGGCGTGGCACAGCTGGGCTATATCACGCTGTTCTACTGGATCGGCCAGCGCTGGTTCGGCGTATGGGCGCCGGTCGACCCAAACTACGATGACGCGCTCTCGACGCCGCTGCCCTGGCTATATGCGATCGCACTGGGCCTGCTGCCGGCGGTCGGCGAGGAGCTGGTCTTTCGCCTCGGCGGGATATCGCTGATCCAGCGCGTTACCGGCATGCCGCGCCTGGCGGTGCTGACCACGGCGGTGATCTGGGCGTCGCTGCACACCACCTACGCGCAGCAGCCGTTCTTCATCCGCCTGATCGAGCTGACGCTCGTCGGGATTGTGTTTGGCGCGCTGTTCCTGCGCTACGGCGTGCTGAGCTCGATGGCGGCGCACTATACCTACAACGCCGCGCTGATGGTTCCGCTGCTGGCCCAGGGCTCATGGGCTACGCGCGCCGGAGCGGTAGTGGCTGTCGGCGGTGCGGCGCTGCTGCTGCTGCCGGCCGCGATACGCTGGCGGCGCGGCCTGCCGCTCGAAGGCGCGGAGGTGTTGGCGGCCCCGCTGCCACAAGAAGTGCTAACACCGCCACACTTGGCACCCGATCTCCAGCTGGAGCGAGCTTCAATAAGTAAAATAAAGGCCGCGCAAGAATCAACTTCACATGTTCCCCTAAACTCGTGGCGTTCTTGGCGCTGGCTGCCGATGCTCGCAGTCGTTGGGCTGGCGGTATGGCTGCTAGCGCTTTGGCTGCTGCCCCAGCCGCCGCTGCTCGATCGCACGCTGACGCGCGCCGATGCGCTCGCGCGTGGTACCGACGCAGCGCACGACCTGGGGCTTTCGATCACCGGCCTGTACGGCGCGGCCTACCCCGACACCGCGCTCCTGGATCTCGACGCCGAATATCTGCGCGATCACCCCGGCGCGCGCCCGATCGACCAAACCATCGCCGCCGATCGGGCGCGCGCATCCTGGCGGGTGCGCTTCAGCCAGTGGGATCGCGACGACGCGCTATCGATCTGGCTTGGCGCGCGCGGCGAGCTGATCGCGTTCGATCGCAGCTTGCCCGAAGATGCACCTGGGGCAGCTATCTCGCAGGCGCGCGCACGGCAGCTGGCGACTGGGCTGCTCGAACGGCAGCGGTTCGACCTAGCCGGCGCGGCGCTGGCCGAGTCGAGCACGATCACCCGCACCAACCGCGTCGACCATCGCTTTGTCTGGCAGAGCGAGCGGATTGTGGGTGAGGCGGCCCACCCGCGCGTGCTGGTGGTGGTGCAGGGCGATCAGGTGGCCACGCTGTCGCCGTATCTCTATACGCCGCCGGAGTACCGCCGTGAGCGCGATCGCACCACGATCATCAGTATGCTGCAGCGCGACACACTGCCGCTGCTGCCGGATTTTGCCGCGCTGCTGCTGATCGGCGCCGGCCTGCTGCTGGCCACTCGCCGCCCGCCGCCGCTGCGGCTGATCATCGCCGCCGGCATGGCCGGCGCGGGGGTGACGCTGCTCGGCGGCCTGCTACGGCTGGACGCGGCGCAGCTGGCGCAGCCGCCACGCCTGCTCCAAGGCGTGACCTATGCGCTGTACTATGCGATTCTGGCTGGTGCCGACATGGCGCTGATCGCTGGCGGGGCGGCTATGCTCTGGTCGCGGGCCTTCCCTACCTTTCCGCCGATCGAGGCGCTGTTCGGGGTATTTCTCGTTCGCCGCCAAGGGCTGTGGCTCTCCACGAGCCGCCCTGCCCCTGAAGGGGCGGGCTATGTTTACGAAGGCCACCTACGTGGCCTAGCCGAGCCCGCGCAGGCGGGCTTCGTAAATGTAGCCGAGAGCTTTAGCTCGACGGCGCATGCACGTTTGGGCTTGCTCTGGAGCGATGGATGCAAGCTGGGGCTGGCGCTGCTGCCGGCGCTGCTGGCCTTCGGCGCGCTGCGGGCCGGGCTGGACGCCGCGCCGGGCGCGGTGCGGTCGCCTGGCGCGCTTGGTTCATTCGCGCCGGCAGCGACAATCCTGCTGGAAGGCGCGCTATCAGCGCTGCGATCGACGCTGCTGCTGGCCGGCAGCGCAGCGCTGCTGGCCATCTGGCGCCCGCTACGGCCGGCGGCACTGCCGCTGGTCACGCTCGGCGCTGTGCTGGTGGCTGCGCGGCCGGATCGCCTGGCGCTGCTGGGGCTGGCGCTGCTGGCCTGGCCAATCGCGATCGTGCTGACGCTGCGGCTGCGGAATCCTGACCCTTCGGCAAGCTCAGGGGGGGCCGAAGGGAAGGGCGGAAATCTGGCGGCGCTGCTGCTGGCGCTGTGGTGGGCCGCATGCCTGCCCGATGCGCTGGCGCTGTTCGCGCTCGATCAGTGGTGGTATGCGGCCAATGGCGCGATCGCGATCGTGGTGCTGATTGCGCCGATTCTGCTGCTGCGCGAAAGGCGTCTTTAGCCTTCGGCAGAGTGGTACTCTATCTTTTTTGTCTGATGGGTTTTCGCCCCGCAGGGCGAAAACCCATCAGACAAGAAGTGACGATCCGTGCCGGGCGTAGGTTCTAACCTTGTCACTCGCCACTCGGCACTCGTCACCTTGCCCACGCCGCCAGCGGCAGGTATACGTGCCGCGCATCCGGCCCGATCGCCTGGGCCGGCCCAACCGCCCCGGGCGCGTCGCGGAAGCGCACCCAGACGACGCGCGGCCCGCTGGCCGGCCAAAGCCAGGGCTGGCGCAGCGGCAGCGGCAGCCAAGGCGCGCCCACAAAGTCCGGCGTCGTACCTAGTTGCGCCTCGCCGCGCGCGCCGGGATCGGTTGGTGTCATCGCCAGCGTCGCGCCAAGATCGGATCGATCTTCCAGGCTGATCGCTGGCGGGCTAGGCTGCGCCAGCGTCACTGCGGTGCTGATAGCCGTGCTGTTGCCGGCGCGGTCGAATAGGCGCGCGGCGATAGTGTACACGCCGGTTGCGTCCGGCAGGCGCAGCGGGTAGCGCTCGTTGTAGGGCTGCGGGTCGCCGAAGACGCCATTCACAGCCAGCTGGACGCTCATAATCGCCCCGCCGTCGTCGATCGCGTGGGTTTCGACAGTCAGGTTCGGGTCGGTCACACGCGCTGCGCTGGCGAGAACCGGCGCGGCACTGGCGGCCAGCTGGGCGATGTCGGCTGGCCCAAGCGCGCTACCGAAGATCGCCAGGTCGTCGAAGGCCACGCCGGCAGCGTTCGCGCCGGGCGCCCAGCGGCCCAGGTCGAGTGTCGCGCCGACATCGGCCGGCAGCTCGACGCCGCTGATCTCGTTCGCGCGCGTACCATCCAGATAGAGCGCCTTGGATTGCTTGGCGCGATCCCAGGTGATCGCGAAGTGATGCAATCCCGGCACAAGCGTGTCGGGCGTGGTCAAGTCGTTTCGCCCAGGCTCTCCGGATTCAGGCGTAGTCCAGAAATCCCACTGCGGCGCGCCGTTCGGCCCAAGCATGTCGCGCCGCAGCGCCAGCGTCGCGGTGTAGATCGGTCCCTCGTCGGCGTGGGCGCTGGCGGCCAGCAGATACTGGCGGTTGTTGCCGGTTTCGGGATAGTGTTCCGGCAGCCGCGCCCAGAACGCGATCGTCCCGGCTTGGAGCTGTAGGTTGCCCGTAGTCGCGGGCTGCCGTCGAAACGCGCCAGAAACAGCAGGTCGGCCGGCGGGTTGACGGCCAGCGCGGCCACCGGTGGCGCGTGATCTTCCAGCGCGGCGCCCGGCGGCGTCCAATCGAACTCACCGGCCAGCGCGTGGCTCCATAGCCAGACGCTGGCCTCGCAGGCGACATAGGCCATGCACGGGTCGGCCCCAGGCCCATACCAGCCGTAGGGGTCGACCTGCTTGCCATTATGGCGCACCTCGAAGTGCAGGTGCGGCGACCCAACCACGAAGCCGGTCTTGCCGCTGCTGCCGATCAGGTCGCCGGCACGCACCGGCACACCCTGGCCGGTGTCGAGCTTGCCGCGAAACATGCTGGCGAACTTGTCCAGGTGCCAGTAGACGGTAACATAGCCGTCGCGATGCTCGATCCACACGCCGTGGCCGCGATGAGTGCTGGCGTGCGCGATCCCATCGGCGGCGGCCAGGATGTAGGTGCCGATCGGCTGGTTGGGAAAGTAGAAATCGTGGCCATCGTGGCCATCGTACTGCACACTGCCGCGGCCGAGGTAGTTGACCACAAAGCCATTGTCGGGCCGCTCGGTATCCACAGTCGGGAACATATGGTCGAAGTAGGCCAGGTGAACCACGCGCGTGCCGGCGGCCCAGGGCCGCTGCAAGAAGCCAGCGGTGGCGGCCGGCTGCGGGCGGCGCTGCTCGGGCAGCTCGTTGTTGAAGTACAGCTGAAAGGCCTGGCCGAAGCGATCGACCGCCGCACGCCACTCGGCCTGGTCGCGCCCTTTGGCCAGAAAGCGCTGAACCGCCACACCCTCGGGCGCCTGCTGGAGCGTGAGCGTCAGAGTCGTGCCGTCGGTGAAACGCACGGTCGGCGCGCGGTCGTAGGGGCCGAGGCCGGCTCGCAGCTCGCGGCCGGCCCAGTCGAGCTGATTGGTGAAGCCATCGGGGCCGGCGGCGCCGAACGGCCGGCGCAGCGCCTGATCGGCCGGCGCAGGGTCGCTGAGCAGCCCGCCGGTGGCCTCCAGCAGCGCCAGCAGGATGCGCGGGCTGATGCCGTAGTAGGTATCGGCGGCCTGGATCAGCTCGGCGGCCGTGCGCTCGCCCTCGCGATAGGATTTGAGCGGGCCGGGCTGCGCATCGAGAAACACCTGCATGTCGGCCTCAACCGGCTGGGCCGGCGCTCCGCGCGTGGCCAGCGGCAACGCGATCAGTAGCCCCAGCAGGGTGCTCAACAGCAGTCGAAACGGGCGAAAGATCACAATCACTCCGGGCAGGTGTTCATACTCAGCTAGAGATCCTAGCATGAGCCAGCGCGAGCGTCAATGATTACGTGATTGCAGTTTCGTCACATGGGGTGTTTAAAAAAGGTTTATTGTGTGTTATGCTTGGCCGATATGTATGCAGATCAACAACAGCACATCCCGCTGCTCGCGATCGTCGGCCCGACGGCGGTGGGCAAGACGGCATTGGCGATCGCGCTGGCGCGGGCGCTGGGCGGCGAGATAGTCTCGGCCGACTCGCGCCAGGTCTATCGCGGCATGGATATCGGCACCGCCAAGCCATCGGCGGCTGAGCGCGCCGCCGCACCACATTACCTGATCGACGTAGTCGATCCAGATGAAGAGTTCTCACTGGCGCGCTACCAGGATCTGGCGGCGGCGGCAATCGCCGCTATCGCCGCGCGCGGCCGGCTGCCGCTGCTGGTGGGCGGTACCGGCCAATACCTGGCGGCGCTGCTAGAAGGCTGGCACATTCCGCGCATCGCACCGCAGCCCGAACTACGCGCCGCCCTGGAACGCGAGGCCGCGCAACAGGGCGCGGCGGCGCTGCACACGCGGCTGGCGCTGGTCGATTCGGCCGCCGCCGATGCCATATTGCCGACCAATGTCCGCCGGGTGATTCGCGCACTGGAGGTATATGAGCTGACCGGCCGCCCGATCTCCGAGCAGCAGCAGAAGCAGCCGCCGCCCTACCGCACGAAAACGCTCTGGCTGACGCGGCCGCCGGCTGAGCTGTACGACCGCATCGACGCGCGGGTTGATGCGATGATCGCCGCGGGGCTGCCGGCGGAGGTGCGCAGCCTGGTGGAGCGCGGCTACGCCTGGGAGCTACCGGCCCTATCGGGGCTGGGCTACCGCGAGTTTCAGCCCTACTTCGCCGGCCAGGTGACGTTGGAAGATACGATCACGCGGCTGAAGTTCGATACGCACGCTTTCGCTCGCCGCCAGCCGGGCTGGTTCCGGCGCCTACCCGCGCTCACGCAGCTGCCCGCCGATACGCCCGGCCTGCTGGAGCGCGCGCTGGAGTGGTGGCGAGTGATGAGTGACCAGATGACAAGGTGACAAGATGAAATGATGCCAGATCAGTCGCCAGTCAGCAATCGTCACTCGTCATTCGTCACTCGTCACTTGTCACTCGTCATGAGGAACGCCTATGCTAAGACTCGCCATCATCGCCCTGGTGATCGTCGTCGCGCTGCTGCGTGGCGGCTCGCTGCGCAATCTCGCGGCTGTGCGGCTGCGCTGGCTGCCGCTGGTGATCGCCGGCTTCGCGCTGCAACTCCTGATCTTCACGCCGTTCACCCGGTCGCCGCTGGTCGGCTTCGCGACCGTGCCGATCTACGTGCTATCGATGATCTTGCTCGTGATCTGGGTGGCGGCCAACTGGCGCATCCCCGGCATAGCGCTGATCGCGATCGGGCTGGCGCTAAATGTTATTGCGATCACCATGAATGGCGGCCATATGCCAGTATCGCCGGAGAGCGCGCGCTACGCCGGAACAATCGACAACTATACGAGCGAGGGCGCATTCGTGGCCAACAACTCGATCGCGACCCAAGATAACGTGCGATTCTGGCTGTTGACGGATATCATCGCGATACCAAAGCAAGTGCCTTTCGCAAATGTCATCAGCATCGGCGACGTGCTGCTGACGATCGGCGTTGGGAGCTTGTGCTATCGTACGATCCGCCGCACACCGGCGCTGGCCGAGCCTGTACCGGCGCCGGCCGCCGGGTCGGTGGAAAGCGCGAATGGGCAAGGAACGTAAGGAGTGTATATGAGTGCCGAACGAGCGGCGATCGACGTCGCCAAAATCGAAGAGCTGCTGAGCCAGGTGCGTGGCGTGATGGCGGTGCGGGTGGTGCTGGAAGAGCAAGGCCAGATCGACGAGCTGCACATCGTCGGCTCGCCGGGGCGCAGCGCCAAGCAGATGGTGCGCGATATCGAGTCGCTGCTGTTTGTGCGCGGCGGCGTGCGGGTCGATCATCGCAAGATCAGCCTGGTGCAGATCGCCGAGTCGGCCATCCAGCCAGCGCAGGTGCGCGTACGGCTGCTGGATATCAGTCGCACGCCCGGCGATCAGGCGACGATAACGGTGGTGCTTGGGATGGACGATCAGCGCGTGCAGGGCGTCGGCCGCAGTCGCCCCGATCAGGATGATCAGCCGGAGCACCTGGCTGGCTATGCGACGATCCACGCGCTCGATCAGCTGATCGGCGCGCGCGGGCAGTTCAGGCTCGAAAACATGGAGCGCCAGGCGTTCGGCCAGCTCGAAGTCTACTTGACACACCTCTCGCTGACCACCGACGACGGCATCGAGACGCTGCTGGGCATCAGTGTGGTGCATGACGACGACCCGGCGGCGGTGGTGCGTGCCATCCTCGATGCGGTGAACCGCCGCTTGCAGCGCCTGCTCGGCAGCGAGCGGACGCGGGGAGGATGAGGATTGTAAGCGCGGCATCGTCCTTCACCGTTACGGCCGACTCCACCTCCGCTGTTGACGCGGCGCGCTGGTCATGAATGCGGGCGGGCGCTACGCCCAGAGGGTACCCGCCGCGCCCCACTACAATGACACTTCGCTTCCTTGTCACATCGCTATCATTGACACTAGCTTGCGATTAACATAGACTCATACTCATTTGACAGCTTAAGCGTGTGCATCCGAGGTACCACATGTCGTACCAATTCAGACGAACCAGCAGCTTAGCGATAGTTGCCACATTCCTGCTGGCAGCCTGCGCCGGCCCATCCGCGAGCAGCGCGCCGACGGCGATACCGGCGCCGGAGCCAACTGCCGTGCCCGCCACGGCACCGCCCGCCGCTACCCAGGTGCCGGCGCCAACCAGCGTGCCGGCCACTGCCCTCCCGGCGACTGAGCCGCCGATCGCAGGGGCGACCGAGACGCCCGCACCGGCTGCGACTGCCCAGCCGCTGGCGATCGCCAATGGCCAGGTGGTGCTTCAGCTGAGCGCCGGCGCTGGAGAGAACCAGGTTGGTATCAACGATGATGGGTCGAACATCGTCGGGCCGCGCTCGTTCCGCATTGGCGCCGATGGCACGATCCGCATGCTCGATAACGTCAACAAGCGCATCTTGTTCTTCGACCAGAATGGCAAAGTCACGCGGACATTGCGGCTCGACGAGAAACAGGAGCCGATCGATTTCATCGTCAACAACGCCGGCGAAGTGTTTGTCTATGGAGGTAGCAGCGATGACGGGCCAAGCTCACAGGTGCTGCGCTACGGGCCGGATGGCAAAGTCACGGCGCGTCTGCCGGTCAGCCTGGGCGTCAGCATCAGTGCCGATGGGATAATGTTGACCGCCGCGCAGGATCTGATGCTGGTCCAGGGCAACCAGACCTATTGGACCCTGCTGCATCAGGGCGTCACCGTCGACCCGAAGATTCAGCCGCTGACGGTGCAACAAGGCGCGGTGACGCCGCGCAGCCCGACGATCTTCCGCACCATCCCGAATGAGACTGGCACGATCGACCTGCGCGCGATCGGCCTTAACGCCGGAATCAGCGGCGAGAATGTCATGGAGGTTGGCGGTGTGACGACCAACCTGCCGGCCGACGCGCGCTTCTTCAACGTGGATCGCGCGATGAGTCTGTACTTCACACGCCCGAGCGCGGAAGGCGACGCGGTGGATGTCTGGCGCGTTGCGCCCGATGGCACCGTCGCCGGTGGCGCGCATGTCGTGACCGGCAGCTGTGGCACATCCTGGCGCAACTTCTACGTCGACCAGGCCGGCGCCGCCTGGACGATGTGCGTCGATGCACAGGGTGCATCCATTACGCGCTACATGCTGCAAGATCCAACCGGCCAGCCGTTGCCGGAAGCGGCCAAAGATGCCGCCGATGTGGCATGGAAGCCGGGGACACGGCTGACCGCTGCCTGATAGGCAGACCCAGCGCCGTGCGCGCTGCTGAGCAATCGACGGCCCGGGCGAGCAGCTCGCTCGGGCCGCTGTGTGGAAAAAGGACCCCGCTCGTGCTCGTTCGATTGATAGCACTCTTCATGCTGGCGCTCATGCTGGCCGCATGTAGCGATCAGCGCGCCGCAAGTGCGACAGCGACATCACCACCATCGCCCCAGCCGGCCGCGGAGGCCACTGCGAAGCTACCCACTACGACGCTTGTGCTGCGCGCCACTACGCCGCCGACACAGCTGCCGACCGCTGTACCTACTGTTATCCCAACCGTGCCAGCTACTCCTACGCCCAAACCAGCCACACCAGCACCCATAGCCGCGGCTACGGCCACGCCGGCAGGCACCGCGCCGCTGGTGGCAGCCGGGGCGGTGCAGCATGTCTTTCCCGTCCAGAGCGATGGCAAGGTCAGTTACGGTCGATTTCACCACGATTACCCGGCCGTCGACATCTTCTGTCCGATCGGCAGCGTGTTCGTGGCAGTGACCGATGGGGTGGTGGATTTTGTGAGCCGCGAGGATGTTTGGAACCCCAAGGTGAACGACGGCGCCACGCGCGGTGGGCTGGCGGTGGCGATCGTCGGCGATGACGGCGTGCGCTACTATGGCTCACATCTGTCGCAGATAGCCGATGGAATCGCGCCGGGTGTGCGCGTGATCGCCGGCCAGCAGCTTGGCCTGACCGGCAAAAGCGGCGATGCGCGCTTCACCGACGCGCATCTGCACTTCGGCATCTCGCACCCAACGACGCCGGACGATTGGGAAGTGCGGCGCGGCGAGATCGGGCCGTACGACTACCTGCGCGCCTGGCAGCGCGGGGAGAATATCACGCCAGATGTGACGGGTGACGAGTGACGAGTGGCGGGTGTTGCGCCACTCGTCACTCGTCACTCGTTACTCGTTACGACTTCAGCATTTGCACCGTCGCCGCACCCAGCCGCTTGACGGCCGCGACCAGCAGCTTGGCCGCGTTATCGAAATCATCGCGGTGCATGATCGCGGCGTGGGTGTGAATGTAGCGCACCGGCACGCCGATCACTAGTGAGGGCACGCCGGCGCCGAAGAGTTGGATCTTGCCGGCATCGGTGCCACCGGCGGCGATTGAGTCGAACTGGATCGGAAT
>WNFV01007107.1_pt1 | contig 14339 bp, 13 predicted proteins | sample 5400101 | NCBI WGS metagenome assembly WNFV01 (sample SAMN13153361, study PRJNA577476) | soil metagenome | isolation source: 115 cm soil or saprolite under grassland replicate 1 | place: USA:California | collected 2016-06-15 | reverse complement strand
TACAGTAACTATTGTGATTCTGTAAGCGGCTAGGCGCGTAAACCGCACGCCTGCCGGTCTCGACCCCGTCAGGGGGCGGAGCTGGATTCGCGCAGCGCGCAGGCGAGGGGTCGCCTTCCTGGCAAAGGGCGACACGCCAGCAAACACTCCCCCGTTCGCTCCAGCCTTAGAGAAGCGTGGATAGTCGCGCGGTTATGTCCAGAATTGGCGTAGCGACCTGACCGAGCGTTGTTGCCGCCTCACGCAGACTTGCGAGGCTCAGTTCCCACCAGCTACGACGGGGGTTCTCGCTAGTGACCTCCTTCGCAAGCGTCTCGACGTCCCGAGCCATCGCCTGCGCAACCTCTGGCGGTGCCGCATTGGCACTTACGACGACTGCCTGGGTCAGTTCTTCGAGTAGCTCCTTTATGTTCTCGTCAATCGGTGATTGTTGTATGACGTTGAAGCTTTCCTCGATGGTATCGGCTATCGTGATTGGCGCATTGATAGTCGCATTATCACCGATGGTGATCAGTCGTTGCTCGTGCATCTGCTCCACCTTTCGAATCCGAAGTTCCTCTATTCGGGTCACGAATAGATTTACCGACTGAGGCGAGAGTCGGCCAACAAGGTCTCGCGTACGTTGCTTTTCGAGATCTAGATTCATGACCTTGTGGAGGCTAAACGGCGCGTCTCGGAAGCGGTGCATCTGTTCGTCGAAGTCACTAACGACCCGACCGGCAAGTAGCTCCCTTACGTAGGCGTTCTCGAGCCATACGGCTGCGTCTTCGATGGAATGCGCATCAAATGGATCGAAGGACACAAATCCAGCGTGGAGCAGTGCCTCGGCTTCGAGATCACCAGATTCGGCGTGGCTCGATTGATAGTCTTCGAAAGACCCCCCAACCCTGACGAAATCATTCCCGACGTCAAAATCGGTCTCAAACGTGATGACTCCACTCGCCAGTAGTTGATTTGTGGTATCTGCGTCCGCCTCTCGTATCAATCGGTCGACAAGCAGGTAAACCTGTGGTACGTGGACGTATGAGTAAAAGAGCGGATCGAAGTCTGTCGGCAGGAATCGAAGAATGCCGGTCAACGAGCAGGCAAACGGGCCAACAGTACCGAACTGATCGATGAAATCGGCATGGATTGAGTCGGGGACGGCAACGGGAAACCCCTCATGTGCAACTCCCGTCGATGAGGCGGACATGAACCAGACTGTGCCGCAATCGATGGTTCTCGGCTTAAGCCGAACGCTTCCAATCCCGCCTCCTACGATGAGGCGCGTCTTGAATTGAGGGCGCGGTCATCTCCAGGGCGACTTCGAAGGATTGCGCAGTCGCGGTCAGGGGTCAATGGTCGAGCGTATTCCTTGCGGCGGCGCACAGCCTGCCGTCCGTTCTCTACGACGCTTGCGTGGCCGCGTCGCTCGCGTTCTCCTGATCACCACCTACCGGGCAGGCAACAAGAGTGAGCAGAACCAGGGCCGCGAAAGCGACAACAACGACGCGCTTTTGCGCGCTCTCACCTTGCGCTCACCCCCCGCCGGAGTTCCCGGGGAGCCCGGGCATCCGCGCCAGCCGCACTCCGGGCCGCCACCAGCCCGCAAGCCTTCCGGGTCGCGTTTCGCCTGTCGTTTTCACAACAAAGAGCGACAAGCGGCCTCAGGAGCCGGGCAGTCTCCGTGCACGCACAATCACTGGTTCATCGGTGGGGACGAGCCGTCCAGAGTTTCCGCCCGCGTTCTGCCGCTTGTATCCACGCTAAGCGGCGTGGCACCGTCCCAGCGCGTTTCGCGTGCGCGCAACCTACGCGCGCAGCCGCGTTCACAACTTCCGTGGCCAGGACAGCGTCGCGCTCGCAATGCTTGCGGCTGCAATCGGCTCGCTACCCGAGCGGAGCGAGCAGCTTCTTCTTCCCCTCGAAGGCGAAGAGCAGAAGGTCGACCATGCGGAACGTCGTGTTGTTGGGGCCGAGGGAAGGTCGCCACGTCGGATCACGGACGATCGATACCTGGCTCCCTTCCATGGCGCGGTGGAAAGTCTCAGCCACGATGCGCGCGCCGACTCCCTTCAACTTGGCCTGGTTCAGTTCGGCCTCGCGCAGAATGTAGAACCAGAGCGGCGTGTCCCTGAGGAGCGCGTCTCGCTGCGCCTGGGTGAGCCCGTCGAGCTCGGTCCCGTTATTGCCGTCTCGGATCTGTGCCCTCGTGAGCTTGGTCAGCGTCACGCCTTTGTTCCTCAGGAACGTGGCCATCTGCTGCCCCGTGGCGAGCCTCACCATTTTCGCCCTCGTCAGATTGCGGAAGGCGAGGTTGTCCTCGTCGGGCGCAAAGCCGGGGAGCGTCTTCAGCGGCTTTGCGAGCCTCGTGTCGATACGCATAGCGCGGTTGAACTTGGTCTCCGGCACGGCAAGGTTGTCGCGACCGGCCTCCTTGAAGTCGTACAGCCGCCGGAAGTCCGCAATCCAGTTGCTCGGAAGCCGTGGCTCGCCGAAGAAGTCCCCGCTGCCCCCTGAGAACGTGAATAGCAGATCGAGGGTGCCGGAGCCGTCGTCGAAGATCTTGTTCCAGTTGTAGGCCCTCCGGATCATGGAGTGCCCGAGTCGGAAGGCGGCCACGGAGAACTCGATCGGCATCGTCGGCACGTCAGTCGGCGTCGCTCCGACCTCGAACGCCTTCCTGCCGTTGTTGAAGACGTCGTTCACGACGCCCCGCGCGCAAATGCGCGGCAGGTAGTCGGTGCGGAGCATCCACTGGTAGTGCTTGGTGACGAGCTCGCGCGCTTGCGCGAAGCGCTTGGCCGCCGGCACCGAGGCTGGAAGCGTGTCGACAACGCGGTTGTGAAAGCGGATGAAGGCGAGGTGCGTCTGGGCGACCACGAGGTTCTCGTCGTTGCGCGGATCCGGGATGATCGCTCTGCGCTTCGCCGCCGCCGTCGTTCCAGCACCGCGCCGAAGGTCGAAGCCCTCCTTGCCCGCGATATCCCCGGCCGCGAGCGTCTCCCCCATCTTCAGATGGAGACCGTCCGCCGCGTAGAACTTGGCCGACCCGGGATCGGTCGGCCCGGCCCCGTACAGCGAGTCGAGGTCGAGGCTCGGCGAGCGCGCCTGCAGGAGCTCTGCCGGCGAGACGTGCTCACCGAGCATGACCTTCGTCTTGTCGAAGGTGAGGTCGTGGTCGACGAACTGCCCGAGGTAGGTGAAACCGGCCGGGATCTGCGACGCGCCGCCGCCGCCGGCCGTCATGGCGTTTGCGATCTTCTTCCGGTTGGGCTCGCCGAGCTGGCGCCCGCTCCCTTTCGGCCCCATCCGCGAGAAGCGAAACGGCGGCGTTGCCTCCTCGGCGGCCCGCGCCAGCGTGCGCTCCCGGCCTCCCACGCTCTCTGTGAGGAGCGCCTCGCCGAGGACGAAGTAGCTCTCGGAACCATGCTCTTCCGCGGCGCCTCCTGTCGTCGAATCGCTCGCGAACGGGCGCGAGGCCTCATCCGGCCATTCGGGGCCTTCGTGGGCGCGAGTGTCTGCCGCGCGATGTTACGTCAATCGTCGGTGACGCGCTGTTAGCGGAGCGCCGTGGGGAGGGAGCCGCAGCAGCCCTGCGGTGGGTAGGTGCGACCAGCAGATGAGGGGTCTACAGAATCGGCTACCCGGCCCTCCCCTCGTTCAGGTTGCCAGCCGGCTCGAATGCTGGCTGCCACGCACTGCGGAACGCACTTACCTAGACCACGAGCTCGATCAGCGTCCCGGCAGCGAGCAGCAGGATCCCGCCGTGCGAGCGGTACGCTAGCTCATCGATCTGATCTCGTTTGCGATGCGGCTGATCTTGTCCGCGTACTCGGGATCGGTCGCCCACGTGCCCGCCAGGCCCTGCAGCGTCGGGGCGACACCGCGGCGGCTTGCGGGCAACGGGCGCGCTGTCAGCGCCTCCTCAATAAGCGCGCGCTGCACGCTGTTCTCCCCACCCTCTGGAAGCGCATAGGCGAGCAGTCGACCCACGTGCGCCCGGACGGCCTTGGGCCACGAAGGGAACGAGACCCCGACGCCCGGTTCTCCGGTCACGCCGATGCCCGCCGGGTTTCTTCGCGGTCGCTGAGACCAAAACGAACTGAGGTTGTCCGTCTCGAGGACCATCTGGCTGATCGCGAGAAGAGGATCAAGCCCCACGGGTCGTGCCGTCTCGAAGTAGAGGCGCACGATCCGAGCGACATCCTCCTCGGTGTACTCCCCGTGCTCACGCGCCAAGCAGTAGCGTCGAGCGCGCGCGAGAGAGACCCGCGGCTTCGCGAGCAGCCGAGCACTCGGCGATACCTTCCTCACCGGCGCCCGCTTCCTCCGCAGGTGAAGCGCATGAGCGATACCCCGGGCGTGTGCCCGCCCGATCTCGGCAAGGAAGGCCTCGTCGCGCAGGAGGGCGGCGTCCTGGCGGTTATCGATGAAGAGGTTCTCGGTCAGCAACGCGGGCATGGTCGTTTCGCGCAGGACATGGAAATTGGCCTTCTTCTCTCCGCGGTCCTGCGCCCCGCGGCTGCGAGCCAACTTCGCAACGGCGGTGTGGACGACGGAGCGCAGCGTTTCCGCGGGCGAGTCGACGGGCACGCGCTCGTGGACAAAATCCTCGTAGCCTTCGCCGCCCCCGCTGTTTATGTGGATGGAGACGAAGTAGTCCGCCCTGCGACTGTTTGCGAAGTCGCTTCGGGCAGCCAGACTGACGTCCTTGTCCGTCGAGCGGGTCAGCGCGACATCGACCTGATAGTTGCGGCGCAACGTGTCTCTCACACGTTTGCAGATGGCGAGCGTGAGATCCTTCTCTCGCAGGCGATTCGCCGCCGCCCCGCCGTCGCTTCCGCCGTGACCCGCATCCAGGACAACTAGCTTCGCCATGGTCTTCCGCTCTCGCCTTCCTCTAGCCTCAGTATCTCGCTTACGGCTCCTCGGCTCGCCGGCCTGAGGGCGGCGTCCTCTCTAGTAGAAGGCTTGGCGCGCCCTCCAACAAGGAATAGCTGCACCGCAGCTCGCGCCGAGCCCCACATGCTTGCGCCTTCCCAGACGCAGTCGTTACTGTTGTGACTATCTCACGCAGGACACATGTGATCAAGTCCGCGTCCGCTCTGCCCCGCGCCTAGGAGCGACCGCCAAAGTTCATCAAGGTGCGTGCACGCCCAGGGGGTTCATCGTGGTGACGTTGCGCCCGAGCGGGTTGGCACCCCTCAGCCGTGTGGGGTGCGTAAACTCGGTTTTGCCTGCAAATCTGCGAGTTCGCCTCCCCGGGCCCGAATTTACGCACCCCACAGCCCGCGCGCTCGGTGCGGCGCTTCCACGACGAGTTCGACTATCGGGCTACCGAGCACGATCTCCTAGAGTCCTGGGCCGAGATTGACGACCGGCGCATCCCGTTGAGGGTGACGGGCCTCTAACGACTGAACCAGGAGTCCCCGATGCCCGTCGTAGGGGCGTAGACGCGCGTCTACCCGAAGCCGGGACTGGGGATAGCATCAGGGCGCGATGAGCATGACCTACCCAGTGCCCGGTTTCGAGCGCGACTATCCGCAGCCGCGAACGCCGGACGCTCGTTTGCGTGTCGTTCCTAACGAGACGCTCTTGCCCCAACTGGGTGATCGCCTGGGCGAGCTGATTCAGGTCCTCTTGGAGGAAGGAGCGGACGTCGGCATCAGCGTCGAGATCGATACGAGCGATCGAACGAGACCCGACGAGCTCCGTGGCGGCGCGTCGCCCGCGATGGTCATCGCACTCGCGCTCCTCAGCGGCGGAGCCGCCGGGCTCGCGGGGCGGCTCTGCGATGCGGCCGTGGCCTGGCTTCAAAGACACCATCGGGCCGACGACGCGCCAGCGCCCGATGACCCGGCGTTCGTCCAGGTCTACGGGCCTGACGGGAGACTCCTACGCAGAGTTCGGGTTCCCGGCGGCGGGGAGCCCCTGGTTGAGGAGGAAATCCAGGAAGGGCAGTGGTAGCCCCCGCGCTAACCTGCGGCCGTCGTAGAGACCCTCGTCTGATCGCCTGCGCCGTCGTCGCGCCTTCGCGGCGGCGGTCCGCCCGCCGCGGGGATACCCGTCCTGGTCGTCGCACTACTCGGCGTTATGGTGCTCATCGGGCATCGAGGTGCGAGACTGATGGCGCTGGGCGAAGTAGTCGAAGACAGACGCCTACGGGGTCGTCGGACTCGACGTAAGTGGGCGTCGCCCGCGGTCGCCATTTACGACGACGCTCGCCCGGTAAGGTTTCCCCAATCAGCGGTGCAAGTACACGTTCGCCTTAACCGGAGCGGTATCCGAGGCGTTCGGTCTTACGCCAGCGTTACCTCGCCTGTATTTGTTGTACTCCTCAACGATGACTGATCCATCCGACTTGACGCCCGTCACGACGGCTAGGTGACCGAATGTCCCACCCGTCCAGACTGCAATGTCGGCTATATGGGGAGTCGAAGTCTTCGTGTAACCAGGAGGCGGCGTGCTCGCCCAGTACTTCGCGCTCAGAGGGTGGGTCCAAGCGTATGGAAGGTGGAGACGCCAAGAGGCATAGTCGGTGCAGTTCCGGTAGGCGAAACCGCGGCTACTGATCACCTTCCAGCAATAGCCATCGTATCCCTTGACCTCGGAAGACGAGCAAGACGTATGTCCGGTGCGGTAGCCCCAGTCATAACGGGGGCACGGACCGCTGCGTAGTCCGGTATGCGCACAGAGAGCCCCGTCGTTGGGGTACTTACCAGACCCGCTCGGGTAGCCCCACGAGCATCGAACGTTATCGACGCCGACGGGAGGCTTGATATTTCCCTCATTACACCGAGCGTTCAGGGTCTTCGAGGCCGAAAGGGGGCCCCAATATCGGGACGTGCTCCCGGTGCGGTTATCCGACCACCAGCTGCTCGGGGTTCCACCGCAGCCGATGTGAAGTCGAATGTTCGTCGGGACGGTCGCAGTAAAGGTGCGGCGGTAGGTGGCTACGTGCGAGCTGATCGCGCTCCAGCTCGCCCATCCGCTATTTCCAGTCCCGACCTCAATCCAGATACCCTTGACACCGTAGGTCACACACCTAACAGTTCCGCCTATCGTGATGGCGGCTGTGGTCGTGACCCCGGCATCAGAAGAGGCACTGGCGCCCGTTCCGATAGTCACCACTAACGCGACACAAACAGCTCCAAGCCTGATCAGCGCCCTAGTAGCCGTCACCGCCCACCCTCTTTCTGGCCGAAGGCCGTAGAAACATGCCGCTGAATCTGCGCGAACCTACCACTTCATGCCGATAGTTACAAGAGTCAGCATAGGACGTCCCTGAGCCCGTGCGTGCGTGCGGGCTAGGGCTGCGCTGCTGGCGTGTGATCTCGTCGGCGTGCTTGCCGTCGTCGCCGACATCGCGATCTACATCGGGGAGACCAGGCCTGAGGTTCTAGCCGGCGTTTGACAGCGGGCTCACGGTGAGACTGACCACCTGAACGAGCTCCGGCTTGCCCTTCAACTCCAGCGGCCGGCGCTCCAGATTGGAGTCGAGTTTCCGGGTTCCTAAACGTTACCCGTCAGGCGCCCTCCGATGCACAGATTTGGCTCTAATACACGATTTGGTCCTTCTCGAGGCGGCTTCGACGTAACGCCCCAATCTCGGGTTGAGAGGACTGATGATCGCTCTCAAAGCAGCCTCTTCAGTAATGAGTGTCATTCTGTACGCAGCTGTGCTCTGTAAGCCAACGAGCTCCGTGCCAGTACCCCAACGCCCCTTGTCGCTCGGGTCCTGCCGCCGAAGGGATCCCGTCAGCCCCGCTAGCTCGTTGCGCGAAGCGCCTTGATCAGGCCATCCTTGGTCATCTTGGAGCGGCCGGTGACGTTCGCCTGCCGGGCACGTTCGTAGAGCTCCTCCTTGGCGAGGTCTTCAAGGTCTTCGCGTCGATCGTGCGGAGGCGCGAGTTGGCTTGCGACCCGGCCCGACGCGCCGCGACGGCGCAAAAGCATGACGCCGAGTGCCGTCCCGCCGAGCGCCATCCCGACGACGCCACCACCCAGTAACGATCTCATGACTTACCTCCTGGCAGACCGCCTGATCGAGAACGGAATCTGTGAATCCCGCTGGCCCCAGTTGCGGCCACAGCAGGATCTTCGCTTCCGTTCCGTTCCGTCCTCTTCTTCTCGGACGGCGGCTCCCTGAGCCTTAGACCCCCAAAGGTGGAACTCTGTGAGAAGCCGGACGCGGGACCGCGGGCCTTTCGCCCCGAAAGGGGACGCTCGTCGCCGGCAGGCCGAGGTTACGTTCGCGGCTCGCGGTTACCCTCAAAAAATGGCGCTCGTCGGCCGATACGCTCCGATCGAGAGGGAAGAGCGCCGAACGCTCCATGCAGAGGTGGCTAGGAGCCCGCACGTCGTTGACAAGAGAGGCCATGGACCGACCCGCGATTTTGTCGCGCTCTGTGCGCCAAGGATCACAGACAGGACGCGACGAAACGCCTGCAGCCAAGCCAAATACTCATCCGCGGCGCCCAGCGCGCGCCGTGCGAAATCGAGGCGCGCGCCCTCGAAACGCGGGCGTTGCTGTCGACGCGCACGTAGGGGTCGGGCGCGATCCGCGTGACGAAGCGACGGTCGAGTCGGGCAGCCGCTCGGGCAGCTGCCGCATCAGCGTCAGCCAGCCGGTCGAGCGGCCGGCAGCGGAGCGTGCGGTGGAAGCGGACGTTGGCGCGCTCGTCGAACCAGCGATCGAGCTGCTGCTGGTAGTCGAGCTCGCCCAGGAACGAGCGCCCCGGCTCGAAGCTCGTCTCGGCGTAGCCTTGCAGCCGCTCAACCACGCCCTTCGACTGCGGATCGCGGGCCTCGAGGAAGCGCCAGCCGACGCCGAGCTCGCCGCAGAAGGCCGCGAAGGGCACGGTCGGGTGGCCGCCGCCGGCGCGCAGCGCGCCCTCGCGGTCCCAGACCAGCGTCTCCGGCAACGCGCCCAGCTTCGCCAGGCACTCGCCGATCCCGTACAGCAGATCGGGGGCCTCCTTCGAGAACACCAGCGTCCCGTCCCGCGCGCGAATAGGGCAGGCAGCCGACCACCACGTAGCCCCGCCGCGTCTGGCCGGCGCCGACCGGGATCTCGCGCGACGGCTCCCAGAGATCGAACTGGCAGAACGCCCCGGCGCGATACGAGGTGCGCTGGAAGGTCCGCGGCCGCGGCAGAAACAACGGCCGCACCTCGCGCAGGTAGTCATCGAGGATCGTCTTCGAGCCCGCATAGCCCTGCTCGGCGAGCAACTCCCGCACCCCCTGGCCCGGCAGCCGCGGATCCGAACGCAAGAGCCGATGCACTTCGTCGCGGAACGGATCCAGCTTCGACGGCCGCGGCGGACGCCGATAGCGAGGCGCCTCAGCCGAGCGCAGCGCCCGCCGGATCGTGTTGCGGCCATGGCCCGTGCGGCGGGCGATCTCTTTGATCGACAGCCGCTTCACGAAGTACAGGCGGCGGATCTCGGCCCACTGCTCCACCCTGACCATGACCTCCTCCTCGCCGATCACGCTCGACCGAGCGAGGCTTGAGACCCGACCGGACGGCGCCCGCAACGCCGCCAAGGGGGTCAGACTTCAACCGGCGTCAGGGGTTCAGTATTGAACCGGCGTCGACACCTCTATGTGGGGCCCGAGCATCGCCGCTGTAACCGGGCTACGGCGAGGCACCGCAGGCGCGCCGCGTCTCGCGGCGGTGGTAACGCCCGCGAGCGCCCCACGACCTTCCTCAGCAGCTTCCGAGGTGAGCGCTGGCCGTTATCGAGGGCGCTCGGCATCAAGCAGCGGGAGGCGCGAACCCGGTACTTCTGCACGCCCGCGATAACTACCACGAGGCGTCGTCGTCCTGTCTTCTTGGAGCCTGCCCTAGCAGAGAAAAACTTCGGAGCCGGGCGGCTCATTCGGGATTGCCCGTCGTCGGAACATCGCGGGCTGCTTCTTGACTAGCCCTGGGAGCGCTGGGATTGTGCTAATTCAAGCGAACAGTCTGAATGCTCTTTGCATTGCGACCACCGGCTCTTCCTGGGTGGCCGCAGTGCCTGCTGTTGGCTCGGCCCCGAAGGGAGGAAGAATGCGCGATGAAACCGCTGAATCGCCCGTCACGGTGATCCTGATGGGGAACGCCCCCGAGCCGACAAAGCGTGGAACCGACTGGATTCGCTTGGCGAGCAGCGCTCCCGCTCTACTCGGCTTCCTCGGGCTCATCGTCTATGCAGTCGTGCGTATCGGGCACGACGCCTTCTACGCGAGGTTCGGGGTCACCGCAGAGGAGGTCGGGCTCTCTCAGGCGACGATCCTGGGACGGGCGGCGCTCAACTTCGTTTTCTTCCTGACCGCCGCTATCGCGCTGCTAGGCGTCTCGGTCGTGATCGCCCGGCCGACCGCAGCTATTGGCGCGGTCGGCCGCAAAAAGAATGAAGGCGACTCCGAGGCCGAGAGTGGGGCGTTTTGGGCCCGTGCGGGCGTCAGTTTTCTCATTCTCACCGCCTGCACGGGCTTCGGAGGGGTCATCGTGGCCGGTTTCGAGGGCGCCTGGGGGCTCGCAGTGGCCATCGGGGTGGTCGTCCCTTTGGCCGTCGCTGCCTCTGTCGGAGGGCGTCTCTCGAAAGGGAACCGAGCCGCTGCAGCTCTGTTCTTTGGACTCCTGGCGGCGTGGTCAGCATCCGTGGCCTTTCTCGTCGCGAGCAGGGGGCCGGAGTCCCGTCCCGGCGCCGCGTCGCTTTCCGCGCCGTCAAGATGGCTTCTCTTGGGATTCTGTGTGCTGGCGGTCGCGATCGCTTCCGTTTCTCTGCTGCGCCAGTTCGAGATGACCCGAACCGCAGACGAAGGTGGTGGCCCCGAGTCTCAACGACGTCAGATCTATCTGACGACGCTGACCCTTCTCGCGCTCTTGCCGTTGGCATTGGCGTTCTTCGCGCCGGGGGTCGGGCGCTTCGTTACGGAAGCGAGTGGTCGCACGGTCGCCGCCCTTGCGATGTGGGCGGTGCTCTTCGGCTTCGTGATCCTCGGATTTCAGACTCTTCAAGGGAGAAACCCTGATGGACGAGCATCCGTCCTCGACATCCTTCTGATCGTCTCGCTCGTCTCCGTTTTCGCGGGTACAGCTTTCTACCTGGCGTCGGTACGGGGGCTCGACCTTGCCAATCAGGCCCTGGCGGGCAGCCGAATTACGCAGTCCGGATTCGGAATGTTCAGCGTCCGAGCGGATATCGTCTGCCTCCAGCCCATCTCCGGGTCGCTCGAGGCTACGCAACTTCCCCAAACCCCGATGATCTACCTCGGCGAGTCGGCGAACAACATGCTCGTGCTCTTCGACCTGAAACGCCGGGAGACGGTGCGTCTGAGAGAAGAGTTGACAAAGACTGATATCGGCGCTCCCGAGCGCATCCCGGTGCTGATCCCGGCGGCCGACGTCATGGTCCAAGTCGCGAGATTGATAAACCCGAGTACGAAGTACCTTGTACCCGTCCGAAACCGTCCCGGGAAATGGGAGTGCTGAGGGAACGCTGCCGCGGCGCCAGCCGCTCTTTGGACGAGGCAGCGCAGCCAGCAACCGGCTGGCTCCACGACCTTCCTAACAGATTCCGAGGCGAGCGCTGGCCGCCTGTCGAGGGAAGGGCATTAGACCAGTCGGGTCGTCACCTAGTGCGCCTGAAAAACCAGACGAAGCCCGCCACTATGAGGCCTGCAAACCAGAGGAGCACAATGCCCATCAGGGTTGGGGTAGTAATCCTCCGCCGGCGTGCAGGTCCCGCCTGGCCCGAGGCCCCCAGGTCCGCAAACATCGTGGGTTGCGGGGTAGACAAGTATCGCGACGGGCCCTCCGATCAGCCACAGCAAAAAGGCCCGTCACCAGGTGAAACCTGGCCAAGCTTGGAAAGGATCGCGTCGGGATTTGATTCAGTTCTATGCCTCCCGCGACCATGCGACAAGTACCTCGCACGGGCACTCGAGCCCTCGTCGGCTGAGAAGGTCGGCAAGAGCGGACCCCGCAAGCTTCGCTCTCGGTCCGCGCATGGCCCCGAGCAGAACTAAGACCCGCAACCCCCTGATCGAACGTCACGTGTTTGGTTTCCCGGCAGTAGCGCCCGTGCCAGCGAAGGGCAGGTCTCTCGAAACGTTTCTCGTACAGCGGCCGTTGTCGAAGTAGGCACCGGTTTCCGAACAACCGACTACACGAGTGCCACACAGGCCCTGCCGGGCGGCAGCCGGTCGTAGCCGATCACAGCCGGTTCGATCCCGTACGAAGTGCCTGCTCAAGCCGTAATACAGGGTGGAAGGGCACCGTGCCGGTTGAGCCCGTACCGGCCTGTCAGGCCGGAGGTCGCGGGTTCGAGTCCCGTCGCTCCCATCTCTCGAAGTCCCTGCACCAGCAGTTCCGCCTCACCCCTGACCGTAGAAATGCGAGAGGGTCCAGGCGATGGTCAGACTGAGCTTGCCCTGGGTATCCGTCGTCGGGAGCGCCTGCAGCGCCTCGCCTGCTTCTTCGAGGCTGCAAATCAGCAAGTTCATCAGCGCGGACTGAATTTGCGCACCCCACAGCGGAATCGTCCTGGCTGCGCCGGGGTCCGCCGCCCGCCGCCTCGGCAGGCGGAGCGCGAGGTCGATCGAATTCCCACAGCAGCAGGCGCGCTAGCGGCGCCGCGTCGGGCCGATGGACGAGAATCGAACCATGCGGGTGGCAGGCGATTCGGGCTGCCGGCGCCATCCTGGGCGCGGCGGCAAGCCGGCGGCACGCGGCCGCGTGGTCTCGGCGCTCTTCTTCTTCCCGCGCGGCGGCTCGGCGCAGGTCGCGCGCGCGCTCGCGCGCGCACTGCCGGCTGCGGGTTGGCAGATGACGCTGGCCGCAGGGTCGCTCGGACAGTGGGGCGAGCCGACCCACGCGGCGAGCTTCTTCGCCGGGATCGACGTTCATCCCCTCGACTACTCGCCCGCGCTCGATTTCGCGGAGCCGCTGGCGGCGCCGCTTCCCTTCCCGCCGTCGTACGAGGATCGCCCGGATGCGCCCGATCGCCTCTTCGCCGCCGTCGACCCTGCCGCCTACGAGCGGCTCGTCGCTGCCTGGATCGACGTGCTCGCGCGCGCCGGTGCGCAGGGGCCGACCTGCTCCATCTGCACCACCTGACGCCGGCGAACGAGGCCGCCGGGCGCAGGTTTCCCTCCGTGCCCGTGCTCGGCCAGCTGCACGGGACCGAACTCGCCCTCCTGCGCACGATCGAGGCGGGCGCGCCGCCGGGCTGGCGCTACGCCCAAGAGTGGGGCCGGCGGCTGCGAGCGTGGGCTCGGCGCTGCGCCCTGCTCGTCGTGCCGCCTGGGGCGGAGGCGCACGCCGCCCTCCTGCTCGGCCTCGAGCGGGCGAAGCTGCGCGGCCTCCCGAGCGGCGTCGAGCGCGAGCGCTTCTCGCGCCGACCGCTCGCGGGCGAGGAGCGGCTTGCGTTTTGGCGCCGCTGGCTCGTCGAGCAGCCGCGCGGGTGGGACGAGAGCGGTCGGCCCGGGAGTATCGCCTACGCGGAGGAGGAGCTCGCTCCCTTCTGGGCCGGCCCCGTCTTCATCTACGTCGGTCGCTACACGGCGGTCAAGCGCCTGCCGCTCCTGATCGGCGCGCACGCGCGTGCCTGCGAGCGGCTCGGCAGGCCGGCGCCGCTCGTGCTCGTCGGCGGCCATCCGGGCGAGTGGGAGGGGGAGCACCCGCTCGCCGCAGCGCGGCGGATCGGCAACCGGCACGTCTTCCTCGCCGGCTGGCGCCCGCACGAGGAGCTTCCCCAGGCCCTGAACGCCGCCGACGCGCTCGTCCTCCCCTCCGTCGCCGAGGCGTTCGGGCTCGTCCTCGTCGAGGCGATGGCCTGCGGCCTGCCGGTGATCGCCTGCCGGGCGCACGGCCCGGCGGCGATTGTGGCCGAGGGCAGGACGGGCTGGCTCGTGCCGCCCGACGACGAGGAGGCGCTCGTCGATGCCCTCCTTGCGGCCGCGCGCGATCCCGAGGAGCGGCGCGCACGCGGCGAGCGCGCACACGCGGAGAGCCGCCGCTACGCCTGGCCTGTGGTTGCCCCTCGTTTCGCCGCCCTCTACGAGGAGCTGCTCGTCTCGACGCAGGAGAGGCAGAGCGAAGCAGGGCAGGGCTGAGCGCGCGGCGAGGAGGTTCCTAAGCCCTCTGGCGAACTTCAACTGTCGAACCGCTTCCATGACCAGCTTTGCCGCTAGGACGGCGGCAGCCAGAAAGCAGGCGCTAGCACTCTTGGTGGATGAGTTCTGCGGCCAGTGTCAGTGAGGTGCGTCCTTCTCGAGCGCTGCCAGATTGCCAGGGCGAGCCTCGGTCTACTCGGCCGCGGCCAGCCGAGCCGAGCCAGGGTTCCACCCCGACGATTGACTCCCCCTCG
>WNFV01006129.1_pt1 | contig 14339 bp, 14 predicted proteins | sample 5400101 | NCBI WGS metagenome assembly WNFV01 (sample SAMN13153361, study PRJNA577476) | soil metagenome | isolation source: 115 cm soil or saprolite under grassland replicate 1 | place: USA:California | collected 2016-06-15 | reverse complement strand
CCGAGGGGGAGCGGATCGACCTGTCCGGCGTGCGCTTCCGGGGCCACGCCATCCAATGCCGGATCAACGCCGAGGACCCCTCGCGCAACTTCCTGCCCGGCCCGGGGCGGATCACGGCCTACCGCGAGCCGGCCGGTCCGTTCGTCCGCGTGGACTCGGGGGTTCGGGAAGGTCGACAGGTGCCGGCGGACTACGACTCGATGTTCGCCAAGCTCATCGTGTCCGGCGAGGACCGCGAGCAGGCCAGGCGTCGGATGATCCGCGCATTGGCCGAGTTCCGGGTGGAGGGCGTCCCCACCACGATCCCGCTCCACCAGTGGGTGCTGGAGACGGACGAGTTCCGCCAGGCAACGCACACGACCACGTGGCTGGAGCGTGCGCTGAAGGGAGCGGAGCTGCCGGGGACGGCTGATGAAGCGCCGGCTTCCGAACCCAGGCAGGCGGTGCCTGCCGAGCTGATCGTCGAGCTCGACGGGCGGCGGGTCCCCGTCCGGATCTTCGACCATCGCCGCGACACCGCGCCCAAGACCCCCTCCCGCCACGAGGCGCACCACGGACCGGGTGTGCACAGCGTGATCGAGGCGCCGATGCAGGGAACGATCCTGCGGGTGCTGGTGGAGGCGGACCAGGAGATCGAGGCCGGCGACGTCGTCTGCGTCCTGGAGGCCATGAAGATGGAGAACGCTATACCGGCGCCCCGCGACGGGGTGGTCTCGGAGCTCCCCATCAAAGCCGGCCAGGTTGTGCAGCCCGGCCAGACCCTCGCTGTGATCGATTAGCCGCGGCCGGGCGGGAGCCCCCACGCGTCGCGGCCGGTCACCCTGAACCCGCTGTCCTTCACTTTGTAGGTCCGGTTCACCGAGACCAGCAGGGCCGTCAGGGTCTCGGCGATCCGGGCCATCGTCAGGTCCCCTGCGTCCACCCACCGCAGGTTGGGGATCTGCTCGATGAGGTCGCCGACGATCGATTTCGCCTCCGGGTCCTTGCCGCACACGAACACATCGCTCTCCAAGGGGTGGTCGAGGTCCCGGAGCGCGTCTCCGGCGATCGTGTGGAACGCCGCCACCATCCGCACGCCGGGATCGAGGATGGCCGCGGCCTGCTCCGCCGCCGATCCGTGCCACGGGCGGAGCACGTGCCAGGCCCGACCGCCGACCGCGGTGGCGAGCGGACTGGTGCAGTCCACCACGAGCGTGCCCGCGGCCACGTGATCCTTGATGGCCCGGTAGATCTCGGCCTGCCCCGCGAAGGGCACGGTGACGATCACGACCTCCCCCTGCTGCGCCGCTTTCTCGTTGGTCGTGCCGTCGACCGAGGCGTCCGCTCCCAGGATCGCCCGCGCATCACCGGCCGAGCCGGCACCCCTCTCCTCGGATCGCGAGCCGATGATGGCGCGGTGTCCCGCTCGGGCCAGCCGCAACGTCAGCCCGAATCCCTCGTTCCCGGTGCCACCGATCATGGCGATGTCCATGGCCGGCCGAGCTTATCCCTACCTGGGGTGGTACTCGCCGAACGCCCGGCGGAGCGCGTCGGAGACCTCGCCGAGGGTCGCTCGGGCCCTGAGGGCCTCCTTCATCGGGTACAGGAGGTTGTCGGTCCCCCGCGCGGCGTCCTCGACCGCGCCCAACCACCGTTCCACCTGGGCGCCGTCCCGATCCGTTCGCAACTCCCGAACCCGGTCGACCTGCCTGTGCAATTCCTCCTGAGCGATCTGCTGGAGCTCGACCGACGGATCCTCGGCCTCCTGGAACCGGTTGACGCCGACCACGACCCGCTCGCCCGACTCGATCCCCTGCTGGATGCGGAAGGCCGCCTCGTGGATCTCGTCTTGATAGAAGCCGGCCTCGATGGCCGCCACCGCGCCGCCCATCCCCTCGACCTTTTCCACGTACTCCTCGGCCCGGTCCTCGATCTCGTTCGTCAGCGCCTCCACGAAGTACGAGCCCGCGGCCGGATCGATCGTGTTCGGCACGCCGGACTCGTGCCCGATGATCTGCTGGGTCCGCAGGGCGATTTTCACGGCGGACTCTGTGGGAAGGGCCATGGCCTCATCGAACGAGTTCGTATGCAGCGACTGTGTCCCCCCAAGCACCGCCGCGAGGGCCTCCAACGTCGTCCGGACGATGTTGTTCTCCGGTTGCTGGGCGGTCAGCGTGGCTCCGCCGGTCTGCGTGTGGAACCGGAGCATCGCGCTCCGCGGGTCGGCGGAGCCGAACCGGTCGGACATGATCAAGGCCCACATCCGCCGGGCCGCCCGGAACTTCGCCACCTCCTCGAAGAAGTTCATGTGGCAGGCGAAGAAGAAGGACACCCGAGGGGCGAAGTCGTCCACGGCCAGGCCGGCCTGGATGGCGGCCTCCACGTACGCGATGGCGTTCGCCAGGGTGAACGCCACCTCCTGCACCGCCGTGGCCCCCGCCTCCCGCATGTGGTACCCGGAGATCGAGATCGTGTTCCACTTGGGGATGCGGTCCTGGCAGTACGCGAACAGGTCCGTGATGAGTCGCATGGATGGCTTCGGCGGGTAGATGTAGGTGCCTCGCGCGGCGTACTCCTTCAGGATGTCGTTCTGGACCGTGCCAGAGAGCTGGCGGGAGTCGATGCCCCGCTCCTCGGCGACCAGCTCGTACAGCAACAGAAGGATGCCGGCCGTGGCATTGATCGTCATCGACGTCGACACCTCGTCCAGTGGGATCCCGTCGAGCAACCGCTTCATGTCCTCTACGGAGTCGATGGCGACGCCCGTCTTGCCGACCTCCCCCTCGGCGCGGGGGTGGTCGGAGTCGTAGCCCATCTGCGTGGGGAGGTCGAAGGCCACGGAGAGCCCGGTCTGGCCATGGTCGAGGAGGTAGCGGAACCGCCGGTTGGTCTCATCGGCCGTGGCCATCCCGGCGTACTGCCGCATGGTCCACAGCCGGCCCCGGTACATCGTGGGATAGATGCCTCGGGTGAACGGCGGCTCGCCGGGCCTGCCCAGATCGCGCGTCGGTTCGAAGCCCTGGAGATCTGATGGGCCGTAGACAGGCTTGATCTCGATCCCGGAGTCGGTGAACCGACGGTCCTCGTTCACGATCGAAGGGTACCGCGCGGTACCTAGCGCCCGAAGGGGAAGGGGGTCACTGGACGGTCGGGAGCCCGCCCGCGCCGCGGCGCGGGCGGGCCCCCGTACCTCGTAGGCTCCTACAGCCTGTCCGAATAGATGTTCTCGTCCAGCCCGCCCTTCGACAGGCAGGGGTCACTCACCAGCGGCGATGAGTACGAGGGTGCATTGATGTCGTTGGGCACGTAGATGCACGGCTGGAGCACGTCGAATCCGTCGTGGTCGTCGTCCGCCCCGGTCTCCCGGGGGTCGGGTCCCGGGACCAGGTCCCGCGAGTCGGTCCACGTCACGTTCACCGCTCCGGGGACCGCGGAGACGTAGAGGTAATCGCCCCAGAACCCCACTCGTCTGGACCCATGGGTCTCCCAGCCGAAGTTGCTCCCATGCGTGGTCACCTGGGTCTCAGTCCACGCGACCCCGTTCGTTGAGCGTGCGATGAACGTGTTCACCACGTCGCCGGAGTTCACCCCAGCGGCCGTGTTGCCAGGTGGGATCGATGGCGCATACCCGGGGTCACCTCGCGAGTCGTAGAAGACCACGGTGATGGTGCCACCGGCCGAGGCGATGTCCGGGAACCATTGATGTCCCGTCGGGACTGTGTCCAACTGGACCGCCGGCGCGGGGAAGGTCACCCCGTCCGATGAGTTGCGGACGAACACCTTCGACTGGCCGCTCGGCAGCTCGCCCGCATAGACCACGTGGACGCCGTTCGCGTCTGCGGCCACGGCCGAGTTGCTGAAGAACCGGGAGTACGTGAAGCCGCTCTCGCAGGCGAAGGGTCCGTCCCCGCAATCGACCGTCCCGGTCGTGCCGCTGAACTGATCCGAGTCGAACCGCGTGATCGAGGCCACCCTCTGGGCCGGCCCGAACGAGACCCCGCCATTCATCGACTTCTGGAGCCAGATGTCGAAGGTTCGCCGGGCCTGGGAGGGATAGGTGATGTACGTGAGGTACACCGCTCCGTCCGGTCCCACGGCGAGGTCGGCGAAGGACGCCGTCCCGAGCTCCACCGGCGTGACCCGCACCGGGCGGGAGAAGGAGAGCCCGTGGTCCGTCGAGCGGGACACAAGGACGGCGTTGTTCGGGGCGAAGCTGTTGTATTGCGACCATGCGACGTACACGTTGCCCGCGAACTGGCTGCTGCTCTGATCGACTGTCAGGTTGATCTTGTCCTGGAACAGGCCGCTGAGGAACAAGCCGGACGGGGTCCCCCGCTTGATCAGGACGGTGCGGTCGTAGGTTGAGCCGTCATTGACGTAGCGGGCCGCGTACACCGATCCGTTCACCGGACCCGACCGGTTGAAGCAGATGAACGCGTAGAACAGGCGCCCGTCGTTATCGAACGCTTGTGTGGGGTCACCCGCCGCGGCGCATGAGCCGTGAGCAGGCGAGGCCGTGCCGGCCGCCGAGGAGTCATCCGGGTATCCCGGGACCAGGCTATTGCTCCAGCTCTCGCCGCCGTCGGTCGAGCGATAGTAACCGGCCCACACATCGCCGTTCACGATCTGCGCGCAGTAGTCGTTCGATCCCGCCACGACCACCTGCGTGTTGTGTGGGTCCACGGCGATCGTGGGCTCGTTCTGTGAGCGCTTGCCGGTGCTGCACGCAGCCATCGTTGCGTCGCTTCCACCGCCCGCAAGCGTGTACGAGCCCGCGGTAGCGTCTCGCGTCACGCGGGCTTCGCCCGGAGAGGCCTGGGTGGTGGTCGCCGAGCCAAGGACCAACAACAGGGCGGCGACCGGAAGCAGGGCATGACGTCTCATCGCAGCCTCCCTTCCGTCGAGGGATCCGGTGTGAGGCCGTGCAAGAATGACCCGTCCGGGCAACATCGCGCAAATCGGAGGCCGACACGTGGACATCGTGAACCCGGAGATCGAGGAGTACATGCGCGGGCTGCTCGCGCGCTACGACGAGCCCGTGCTGCTCGAGATGGAGGCCGAGGGCAAGGAGAGCGGCTTCCCCATCATCGGCCGCCTCGTAGGGGTCACGGTGGAGCTTCTTGCGCGGGCCGTGGGGGCCCGGCGGGTCTTCGAGCTCGGCTCTGGCTACGGCTACTCGGCGTACTGGTTCTGCCGGGCCGTGGGTCAGGACGGCGAGGTCCACTGCACGGACGGCGACCCGGCGAACGAGAAGAAGGCCCTCGACTACCTGGGCCGGGCCGGCCTGGCCGAACCGGTCCGCTGGCACGTCGGGGAGGCCGTCGCCACGCTCGAGTCGAACGACGGCGAGTTCGATGTGATCTACGACGACATCGACAAGGATGGCTACCCCGACGCCTGGCGGGCCGCTCGCGACCGAATCAGGATCGGCGGGATGTACCTCTGCGACAACGTGCTGTGGTCGGGGCGCGTCGCGGCTCCCGATCCCGAGGATCCCCGACCCCACTACACGGAAGCCGTTCTGGAGCACAACCGGCTGATCGCCGAGGACGAGCGATACGTGTCGGCCATCATCCCGACGCGGGACGGCGTCATGGCCGCCCTCCGAGTGGGTTGAGGGCTCTGGTGGGATGACACATGAGCGGCGCTGAGATTCTCGCCGCAATCCTGTCACCATTCTTGCTGGCCTGGAGACCGTAATCGCCGCCCTTGCAGTGAGGGAACTTGCGCGGAAGAGGGACAAGAAGTGGACGTCTCTACGTTCGGCCTGGCTGAGGGTCTCGATCTCGGCAGTCATCGTGCTCGTTGCGGTTGACCTTTGGATCGGACGCAGCCCACCGTTCGAGGGTGTCATCGGACTCATCCTGGTCGTGAGTTTCGGCGGGGCCGTGGTCCTACTGCTGATAGACATCGGTCGTGATCTTGCTCGGGCGATCTCGGTCCGGCGCAACCGCTCTGCCGGCCCGCCGGCCCAGCAGCAGCCTGCTCCGATTCCTGCCCCCAGCGGTTGCAGGTCTGCACGTATCCGGCGTAGCAGTGCATGATCCTGGGTGGGCGGAAGCCCTGAAGTCGACTACTCCCATCGTAGGCCCCATCCGCATGATGCGGGCGCAGGCGGCAGGAAGGGAGAATCCGCTCGTCGCCCTCCGCGCCATCTACGTCGCCCTCCTCGCCAGCCTGCCCCTGTTCTTGTTCGCTTTGTCCTTCATCGTCCCCTGGGACGGATCTAGCGCTCAGGACTGCTTCGCTGGGTTGGTGGCCATCTATGGAGCGGCGGCGATCGGGCTGGTTCAGTGGGCGCGGCACCGGCCCCTCTCCCTGGGGTCGCCCAAGCAACTCGCCGCTTCCTACCGCGCCCTTTTCTTCATCGGCGTTGGCTACGCGCAGAGCGCCGCCTTGTTGGGTTTCGTGGGAGTCTTTCTGACCGACAGCCTGTGGGTTTATGTCCTTGGAATGGGCTTCGGACTTCTTGGGTTGGCTCTTCTCGCGCCGACTCGGGCGGATATCACACGGCGTCAGCAGGAGATCGCCAGCCTCGATTCGACGATGTCCCTTCTGGAGGCCCTTGTGGTGCCGACCGAAGATGACCCTCGGTCTGCGGGGACCGGGTAGACTCCGCGCCGGCCCGCAGGTGCAGCCTCCAGGGTCGTTCCAACAGGCCGCGATAGTCTCTAGGTTGGGAACAACGGTGGCCAAGAGGAAGACCGACGTCGGCACGCTCTACAAGGGCAGTCCCGGCCAATGGTCTTGGATCGCCCATCGGATCACCGGCGTCGCCATCATCCTTTTCTTGTTCGCCCACGTGGTCGACACTGCGGTCGTTGGGTGGGGGCCGACGGCGTATGACCGGGTCGTTGCCGTCTACCACAACTGGGTCGTCCGGCTGCTCGAGCTCGGCCTGGTGGCCGCGGTCCTGTACCACGCTATCAACGGCGTGAAGATCATGCTTTTTGACTTCTGGCCGGGGACGACCCGCTACATGAAGCAGCTATCGATCGGCTCCACCGGGCTCTTCCTGCTGGCTATGGTCCCGATCACCTGGATCATGGGAAGAGACATCCTGAATCTCTCCTTGGGGTGGAACCTCTGATGGCCGTCGAGGCCGCGGAGCGCCCGCCCTCCACTCCCTCTCGGGGTGCCCTCGGCCACGGGACCGGGCGGGTGCGACCCGCCGGCGGCCTCGAGCTGTGGTCCTGGCTGTTCATGAGGATCTCCGGCGTCGTCCTGCTGTTCCTCGCTGTGGGCCACGTGCTGATCATGCACGTCTTCGACGGGGGGGTGTCGCGGGTGAACTTCGGATTCGTCGCCCTGCGGTGGCAGAGCCCGTTCTGGCGGACGTGGGACTGGGCGCTCCTGGTCCTGGCGCTCCTACACGGGATCAGCGGACTGCGGGTGATCGTGCAGGACTACGTGAAGTGGCCGAGCGCGCGCTTCGCCGTGAACATGCTCTTCTACGTCGTCGGCTTCAGCCTGTTCACGCTCGGCACGGTCATCGTCTTCACCTTCGACCCCAGCAGGTGGCCGGGGGCGTCGTGACGTCGTGACCACCCACCACATGTACGACGCCGTGATCGTCGGCGCCGGCGGTGCCGGGCTCCGGGCCGCCATCGAGACCTCGGACCGGGTTAGCACCGCCGTCATCTCCAAGCTGTACCCGACCCGCTCCCATACGGGTGCCGCGCAGGGTGGCATGTGCGCGGCGCTGGCCAACGTGGAGGAGGACTACCCCGAGTGGCACGCCTTCGACACGGTGAAGGGGGGCGACTACCTCGTCGATCAGCCGGCCGCCTTGCTCATGTGCGAGGAAGCCGTCGACTCCGTCTACGAGCTCGAGCATTGGGGGATGCCGTTCAACCGGACCCTCGACGGGAGGATCGACCAGCGGCGGTTCGGCGGCCACACCCGCAACCACGGCGAGGCCCCAGTGAAGCGGGCCTGCTACGCGGCCGACCGCACCGGCCACATGATCCTCCAAACCTTGTATCAGCAGTGCATCAAGCGAAACGTCCGCTTCTTCAACGAGTTCTACGCCCTGGATCTCTTGCTCACCGACGGCCGGGTAGCCGGCATCGTCGCGTATGAGCTCGCCACCGGCGAGCTACATGTCTTCCGAGCGAAATCGGTGTTGTTCGCCACGGGGGGGTACGGCAGGGTGTTCAAGATCACCTCCAATGCGCACGCCCTCACCGGAGACGGACCCGCAGTCGTCTGGCGCCGCGGGATCCCTCTCCAGGACATGGAGTTCTTCCAGTTCCATCCGACCGGCATCTACAAGATGGGGATCCTGATCTCGGAGGCCGTCCGGGGCGAAGGAGGGATCCTGCTGAACAGCGAGGGCGAGCGGTTCATGGAGCGCTACGCCCCCACCGTGAAGGACCTCGCCCCCCGCGACCTGATCTCCCGGGCCATCTACCAGGAGATCAAGGAGGGCAGGGGCGTCGGCTCTCGCCGGGACGCTGCCTACCTCGACGTCCGCCACCTGCCCCACGAGGTGATCGAGGAGAAGCTGCCCGACGTCACCGAGTTCGCCCGGGTCTATCTCGGCGTGGAGCCGACGCGCGAGCCCGTCCCGATCCAGCCGACCGCCCACTACGCCATGGGTGGCATCCCCACGAACACCGACGCGCAGGTCGTGCTGGGGCCAGAGGAGACCCCGGTCGCCGGGCTGTACGCCGCGGGGGAGTGCGCTTGCGTATCGGTCCACGGGGCCAACCGGTTGGGGACGAACTCGCTTCTCGACATCGTGGTGTTCGGGCGCCGAGGGGGCCAGCACATGGCTCGGTTCGCCGCCGAGGCCGATCTCCCCGAGTCACCTTCCCGCCAGGAGGCGAGCACTGTGGAGACGCTGCGCGGTCTCCTGAGGGGACCGAACATCGAGTTCGTCGCCGACATCCGGGCCGAGCTTCAGAGGCACATGTTCGACCTGTGCGGGGTGGTACGCAGCGAGAGGGGACTCCGGGAGCTTCAGGGGATCCTGGCCGGGCTTCGCGAGCGGTACGGCCTCATAGGCATTCAGGACCAGGGCCGAGTCTTCAACACCGAGCTGATGGAGGCCGTGGAGCTCGGGTTCTTGCTCGACGTCTCCGACGCGATCGTCGCCTCGGCCCTGGCCCGCGACGAGAGCCGGGGAGGGCACTATCGGGAGGATCACCAACTCCGGGACGACGACCATTGGCTCCGTCACTCCCTCGCCTACCGAGAGGCGGATGGGTCGATCCGCCTCGAGGACAAGGACGTGAAGCTCGGCCCCTACGTGCCGATGGAGCGGAAGTACTGATGCCGGACGACACCTCCCCGTGGGCCGCGCCGGAGCCCGAAGACACCGAGCTCTGGGAAGGGGGCCCGCTCTGGGAGGAAGGCCCGCCCCGGGAGCCCGGGGCGAGGCCGCGGATCGGCCCGCCCGCGGAAGGCCAGGTTCGGCTGACCGTCCGGATCAGGCGCTACAACCCCGAGCTTCGCGAGGAGTCGTGGTGGGAGGAGCACGCCGTGAACATGGAGCCCACCGACCGGCTGCTCGACGCCCTCCACCAAGTGAAGTGGTACCACGACGGAACCTTGGCGCTCCGTCGCTCGTGTGCCCACGGTGTCTGCGGCTCCGACGCGATGATGATCGACGGCAGGAACCGGCTGGCCTGCAAGGTGCTGATCAAGGACGTCGCACCCAAATGCACGATCGAGCCGATCCGCGGCCTGCGGGTGCTGAAGGACCTCATCGTGGACATGGAGCCGTTCTTCGAGGGCTACCACGCGATGCTGCCGTACCTCATCAATGACGAGGGCGACCCGCGACGGGAGCGGCTGCAGAGCCCGGAGGAGCGGCACCGATACGACGACACCACGAAGTGCATCCTGTGCGCGGCCTGCACGACGTCGTGCCCGATCTTCTGGGGTGACGAGGAGTACGTGGGCCCCGCCGCGATTGTGAACGCGCACCGCTTCATCTACGACTCGCGCGACCGCGGCGCCGACGAGCGCCTGAGGATCCTGTCCGAGAGGACCGGCGTGTTTCGGTGCCGGACCACGTTCAACTGCACGGAGGCCTGTCCCCGGGGCATCGAGGTTACCAAGGCCATTCAGGAGGTCAAGCGGTCTATCCTGTTCGATCGGTTCTGAAGACCCAACTATGCAGACGTTCGCTCATGACATCGTCATCGTGGGAGGTGGAGGTGCGGGCCTTCGGGCGGCCATCGCCGCCGCCGAGATCTCGGACGCCCTGAGCGTCGCCGTGGTCTCGAAGGTCTACCCGATGAGGAGCCACACCGTCTCCGCGGAAGGCGGCGCGGCGGCGGCCATGGGGGACGACGACAGCTTCGACCTCCATGCGTTCGACACGATCCGGGGGAGCGACTTCCTGGCCGACCAGGAAGCCGTGGAGGCCTTCGTGGCCGAGTGCCCGAGCGAGATCATTCAGCTCGAGCATTGGGGATGCCCGTGGAGCCGAGAGCCCGAGGGGAGGATCGCCGTACGGGCCTTCGGAGGCATGACCGTGAACCGGACGGTGTTCGCCGCCGACAAGACCGGCTTCCACATGCTCCACACGTTGTTCCAGACCTCCCTCAAATACGAGAGCATCGTGCGCTACGACGAGTTCTTCGTGACGAAGCTCCTCGTCGAGGACGGCAGGTGCGCCGGGGTGGCCGCCATCGACCTTCGCGACTCGGAGGTGAGGTGCATCACGGCGAAGGCGGTGATCCTGTGCACGGGCGGTGCCGGGCGGATCTTCTCCTTCACCACCAATGGCGCGATCAAGACCGGCGACGGGATGGCTCTCGCGTACCGGGCGGCGGTCCCGCTGAAGGACATGGAGTTCGTGCAGTATCACCCCACCGGGCTCCCGGGCACCGGGATTCTCATGACCGAGGCATCGAGGGGTGAGGGAGGGTACCTGACCAACAGGGAGGGGAAGCGGTTCCTCGAGGAGTACATCCCGTCGAAGATGGAGCTCGGGCCGCGCGACATCCTGTCCCGAGCCATCATGCAGGAGATCGAGAAGGGAAGGGCATTCGATGGTCCCTACGGCCAGTACGTGCACCTCGACGTCAGCCATCTCGGCGAGAAGCTGATCGACGAGAAGCTCCCCTTCGTCCGCGAGCTCGCCCGCAACTTCGTGGGCATCGACCCGGTCCACGAGCCCATCCCGGTCCGGCCGGTGGTCCACTACATGATGGGAGGGATCGATACCGACCTCGCGGGGCGAACGCGCCTCCCGGGCTTGTATGCGGCCGGTGAGGCCGCATGCGTCAGCATGAACGGGGCGAACCGCCTTGGGTCGAACTCGCTTAGCGAGTGCTTGGTGTTCGGGGCGAGGTCGGGGAGGCAGGCGGCCGAGGACACCCTGGGAGCCAGTCAAACTGACGAGCGTCCTGTGGAGAAGCTCGCCCAGGCCGAGCAGGCCAGGCTTGTCGCAACGTACCTGGAGAAGGAGAGAGGCCGCGAGCGGATCTCCGCGATCCGCCGGGAGCTCCAGGCCGCCATGGAGCGGGGGGCAGGCGTCTTCCGCACCGAGGAATCGCTGAAGGAATCCGTGGAGGAGGTGCGGGGGCTACGGGAGCGGTACCGGGACATGGCCCTCGACGACCGTGACCGGGCGTTCAACACCGAGCTGGTGGCGGCGCTCGAGCTCGAGAACATGCTCGACGTGGCGGAGACGGTGGTGCGGTCCGGCCTTGAGAGGCTGGAGTCGCGAGGTTCCCACACCCGCCGGGACCACCCGGACCGGGACGACGAGCGGTTCCTGAAGCATAGCCTTGCCTTCACCACGCCCGAGGGGCCTCGGATCGAGTACGGCGACGTCTCGATCACGCGGTGGCCTCCGGCCGAGCGGAAGTACTAGCCACTTCGGTAGGTATGGATATGCCCGAAGAGACGATCGCGATGAAGGTGGCCCGGTACCGGCCGGAACACGCCGCCGAGCCCTACCTCGACGAGTACCGCGTGCCGTACCGCGAGGACATGGTCGTCCTGGACGCCCTGAACCAGATCAAGGACGAGATCGACGGGAGCCTGGCGTACCGGTGGTCGTGCCGGATGGGCGTGTGCGGCTCTTGCGGGATGATGGTGAACGGGAAGCCCCGCCTCACCTGCTCGACCTTCCTCCGGGAGTTTTATCCGAAGCCGGTCGTGGTCGAGCCCCTCCGGCACTTCCCGGTGATCCGCGACCTGGTCGTGGACATGACCGACTTCATGGCAAAGCTGAAGGAGGTCAAGCCGTGGATCATCCGGAAGCAGGAGAAGCCGGTCGAGGAGGGCGAGCACCTCCAGACGCCTGAGGAGGTCGACGCTTACAAACAGTTCAGCATGTGCATCAACTGCATGCTGTGCTACTCGGCCTGCCCCGTGTATGGCCGCGACCCCGAGTTCCTGGGCCCGGCGGTGATCGCCCTGGGTCGCCGGTACAACCTCGACTCTCGCGATCAAGGCCAGGCTGAGCGCCGTGAGGTCCTGGGGGTTGATTGGGGCATCTGGGACTGCACGTTCGTCGGGGAATGCACGGTGGTCTGTCCGAAGGATGTCGACCCGTCCGCGGCGATCCAGCGCGAGAAGGTGGCAACGACCACGGAGGCCATGATTTCGGTGATGTTGCCGTTCAAGGGCCGAGCGTGAGCAAGCGACAGGGGGCGCGATACCCGGCGTACGTCCCAGAGTACCCCCGGAGCTGGTGGCTCCATACCGGCCCATACCGGCGGTTCGCGGCCAGAGAGATCACCTCCATGTTCGCGGCGGCGTTCTCGGGTCTCCTGCTGCTGTTCCTGTTCGCGCTGTCGCGCGGGCGGGAGGCCTACGAGGGGTTCCTGCGGTGGCTGAAGCTCCCGGCCGTGGTGGCCGTCTTCGCGGTCATCCTGGTGGCGGTGCTGTACCACATGGCGACGTGGTTTCGCCTCACCGCTCACATCCAAGTGGTTCGCCTGAGCCGGAAGGTGGTGCCCAAGAGCGTGGTGATCACCGGGCTCTTCGGGGTCTGGGTGTTGGCGTCCGTGATCGTTTTGTACTTCAACATCTGGTTCTAGCCGTGGACGAGCTGCGGACGGACGACATGTCTCTGGGGGACATCCTCGAAGAGTCCGATGCCAGGGAGGTGAAGCGACGCGCGCGGGGTGCCGGGCCCCGCCGCGAGCACAGGCTACGACGGCTGCTCCGTCCCGAACCCGTCTTCTGGGGACTGTTCTCGGCCGGAGGGTTCGTTGCGGCATTCCTCGTCCCCATTCACGTGGCGATCCTCGGCATCGCCTTCGCCGCGGGATGGCTGCCGAGCCGAGCCCTCTCATACGAGCGGGTTCAGCATCTCGTCCATCTCCCTCTCGTGAAGCTCTACCTCTGGGGGCTGATCACACTCCCCCTGTACCACTGGGCCCACCGGTTCCGGTTTGCCATCTATCATCAGTTCGGGATCCTGCGCTGGAAGCGGTTCATCGCAGTCGCGTGCTATGGGACCGCGATCTCCGGCACAGCGATCTCGGCGTGGGTCCTGCTAAGCATCTAGGTCTTGCCAGTACCCCGAGGCGACGGAGATCGATCGCCCAGGCGACCAGCCGCTCTTCGCGCCGTTCGACGTCTTGCGCAGACGCGACCGGAACGACCACGTTCCCGACGCCTTCGGCTTAGACCTCACGGGCTTCGACGTGATCCCGGTTTTCCACGCCGTCCAGGCTCCGCTTCCCCTCTTCGGCTGGATGTCGTCTCACGGATCCGCTCGGGGCGACCACGGAGGCGACGGCGAAGGTCGTGTCCGGGCTCCCCGACGGGGGGGTGACCTGGAGCCGCACCTTGAGGTGCCCGTCATCGACGAGTGGATGGCGAAGTGGTAGGGGTACGAGCCGGCGAAGTTGATCGTCTTCGAGAACGAGCTGCCGCTGTTCAGGTGGCCGGAGTTCCACACAGCGAAAGCGGAGCGTTCTGCGTCGTGGTGTGCCTGATCGTGTCGTTGTTCGTCCAGCGGAACGTGTCGGCGAACGTCCCGGCCGCCACCTTGGAGTCGAAGCCGGCCGAGGCGCTCGCGATCGAGATTTCCACCGTTGCTGCCTGTGCCTGCTCCGCCATCACCAGGAACAGGGATGCCGCGAGCACAGCGATCGAGCGACGCATCCGCAATCCTCCCTTCCCTTCTCGGAGAGGTGTACGGCGCCGAACCCGCCCGGATGGTCCGGTAATGTGCGGCCGTGGCGCACCTCGTGACCCTGATCCCCGGCGACGGCATCGGCCCGGAGGTCTCCGAGGCCACCCAGCGGGTCATGGACGCCACCGGAGTCGGATTGGAGTGGGCCGTGGAGGAAGCAGGTGCCGCGGCTCTGGCGCGCGAGGGCACCCCACTCCCCGACCGGATCTTGGACTCCATCCGGCGTACGCGAGTGGCGCTCAAGGGA
>WNFV01006126.1_pt1 | contig 14340 bp, 8 predicted proteins | sample 5400101 | NCBI WGS metagenome assembly WNFV01 (sample SAMN13153361, study PRJNA577476) | soil metagenome | isolation source: 115 cm soil or saprolite under grassland replicate 1 | place: USA:California | collected 2016-06-15 | reverse complement strand
GATTGGGCTCGATGCGCGTGGTCATGTTGTTCGGATTGTCCTCAATCAGGCGGCGCCGCTCGTGGGTGGGATCGTCACCGCCTTACAGGCCGTACTTGCCCCCGCACACATTGCCGTTAGTTTGGGCGAAATTTAGGTAAGTAGCCCCTGAGCGTGCTATTCCCTCAACGAGCGGTGGGTGCAGGCCCTTCGATATCAACGATTGCTCAATCCCGATACCTAAATCCGAAACGGCAATTACAACTTCACTGGTCTTACTAGATTTTCCTCTGCCGTCATAGCGTTGTATGATCGCAAACCCACGATCTTGGCTATGTTTGATGTTCTCGGCGATCTCGCTCAGCATGAGGCACAACCGATATCTTTCTGTCTGATGTGCTGGGAACCAGACGTCAAGAATATACTTGGCTCGCTCAATTGCTTGTAAGCAATCGGCCTCAACATATGCGCTTGCCCCCCGTATAGGTAGCATCTCAAGCAGGTTCGCACTTACCGTTGTGCGCGAGAGCCGATGTTCGGCTGGGAGGTTCTGACGGATGACCAGATAGGGATCGCCTGCAGTGAAGAGGTCGATACGCTCCAGATACGCGTGGAGTGTGGGGAAAAGATTTACGAGTACCGTCTGCCCTTTTCCTTGTTCGTACCAGTGCCGAGCTATGTTGACGAGCGCCAAAACACCGTGTGGGCGCGCGAACTTGACCTCCGCCAGATCGATCTCCAGCTCACCGGGCCCTGTCGCGAGCGCATCGGCAAACTGATGATAGAGCAGCTCAATACTCTGCGAGTCAAAGAGGCTTTTTGGGGACAATCTAGCCACTGCCGTGCGCCCCTCTAGACCAACTGCTCGTACGATTGAGCGAAATAACTGCCGGTTCAGGCAGCCCCATCAGTGTGCGCGCCATCGAGGCGATTATTTTCTCAATGGTGCGTCTGCGCGAAGGGCCGCGTAGGCGCTTCATTCCGCCAACCTCGATCTGTCGCACGCGCTCGCGCGAGACGTTGTAGAACTTGCCGAGCGCCTCAAGTGCCGGCTACCCCCTACACAAACATCGGCCCACCGGCCTGGAGCGCGCTCACCAACTCGTCGAACGAGGTCGGCTTGAGCTTCTTGAACTCCTTGTCCGGCACCTTGAGATACCGCCACGGCACGCCGGTCAGCGCGGTGACATCGGCGCACCACTGCTCGGCGCGCGCGGCCTTGCCAGCGCCGGCAACCCTCATGTCACCCCATCCGCATCCCCACCATCGCATCGATCAGCGTGCGCAGCGAGTCCACATCCCGACACACCTGGTAATCCCAGCGCCCGAACGTCGCGGCGTAGTTGACGGCGTCGACCCAGCGCCGCGCGCCGGCGGCCTTGGCGCGGTCGCGCTCGTCCTCCTCGCCCTTGATCTCGAGGATCTGGTTAAACCGCAGGCTGGCAGCGTCACGGGCGGAGAAGCGGCGCGCTGCCGAGATCGTAGTTCAGGCCGCACGCGCGTAGGTGTTCTGAGCGGCGCTGGCGTAGTGCTCGAAGATGTGCTGGTAGACGACAGTACATGTCTGCTGATAGCGGTCGTTGTCGTAGACCTCGGGCAGGTCGGCCAGGCTCTCCTCGATCGCGACCTGGACGCCGGCGCGGGCCTGCTGCTTCTTGCGCCAATCCAGCACCAGCTTCTCGCGCTTGAGCGTGGCGAGCAGGTCGCGGGCGATCTGCTTAACGTGTTCCTTCTCGGCCTTCGACAGGGTGACGTCGGACTGGGCGAGCAGGTCAAAGAGCGCCAACTCTTCCTCGCTGAGCTGCTCGACCACATGTCGCTCTTCCTCGGCGCTCAGCGTCTGGGTCAGGCCGAAGAGCTGCGCCCACAGCTCGTCGATGTTCGAGGCGCCGGCATTGTAGTCCTCGATGAGATTCTGGAAGGTCTCCAGGTAGTTCATCCGGGTTTTGTTGAGCCTGATCATCTGCCGCAGTTTGGCGTTGATCGTGCCCTTGAGCTTCTCAACCTCGGTGTGCTTGCGGCCCTGCTCGAACTTGACCTGGAGTGCAGCGAAGTCGATCGTGCTGAGGTCGATCAGGTGATCGGGCGTGTAGCTGCCCGACGGATCACGGATGACGCTGCCGAGCGGCGCGTTGATGATGTAGCCCTCCTCGGTGGCAATCGAGCGGTCGAGCAGCGCGGTGACCCCCTCCATCAGGTCGTCGATGTCGGCGGGCAGCGTGAAGCTGCGGATCTTGGCCGCCATCGCGGCGAGCGCCGCGCGGGCCGGGCCAAATTCGCCGGCGGCTTTGTCGGGCAGGATCGCTCGGAAGACGCGGTCGACCTTGTCGGCCAGCTCCAGGAAGCGCCGCTTGCTGTCGTCGTTGATGATCAGCAACTCGACGGCGTCTTCGATCAGGCGGATGCGGTCGAAGCCCTGCGCCACCGTGATCGGCGCGAGGTCAACCCCGCGCTCGGCGCAGTATTCGATGGCCTCGTCGAGTGCGTCGCGCAGGTCGGCGATCAGCGCGCGCTTATCCTTGACCGGCAGTTCGTCACCGGCGGACTGGCCGCCCACGCCGGTGCCGTAGATCGCCAGCGCCTTCTGGAGGTCGCGGAACACGCCGACGTAGTCCACAATCACACCCTCGGTCTTGCCGGAGTAGACGCGGTTGGCCCGCGCGATCGTCTGCATCAGGGTGTGGTTGCGCATCGGTTTGTCGAGGTAGATCGTCGAGCAGTTGGGCACGTCGAAGCCGGTCAGCCACATTGCGCAGACGAACACGATCCGCAGCGGGTCGCTGGGGTCTTTGAACTTGGTGTCGAGGTCTTCGGTGACCATGCGCCGGCGGTGCGGCGCGATATCCAGCCCCTTCCTCTGGAACTCCTCGATCTCGCCCTGGGCCTGCGAGATCACCACGGCCATGTCGGTGGATTCCATGAAGGCGATGCGGGCGAGGAGACCCTCACCCCCCGGCCCCCTCTCCCGTGCGCGGGAGAGGGGGAGCGTGGCGAGTTGCGCACGTAGGTCGTCGAGGTAGCGCTGCCAGTGGGCGCGGACTTTGTCGTACATCCGCACGGCGGTGGCTTTGTCGATCGCGATCACCATGGCCTTGCCGGCGTAGCCGCGGCCCATGAAGTGGGCGACGATGTCGGCGGCAATCGTGTCCAGCCGGTCGTCGCGGGTGATCAGGTGGTATTCGCGGGCGAACTCGCGCTCGAGCTTGCGCTCCTGGGCTTCGTCCAGCTCGGCCGCTTCGAGCAGCGCCTCCATGTCGGTGTTGAGGTCTTCGTTGGTCAGTTGCAGCTCAGGGATGCGGTTTTCGTAGTACAGCGGCACGGTGGCGCCGTCGTCGACCGACTGGCGGAAGTTGTAGACGCTGACGTAGTCGCCGAAGACTTCGCGGGTCTTCTCCTCGCCGGCCATCAGCGGCGTGCCGGTGAAGCCGATGAAGGCGGCGTTGGGCAGGGCGCTGCGCATGTTCTGGGCGAAGATGTCGTACTGGCTGCGATGGGCCTCGTCGGTGATCACGATCACGTCGGCGCGGTCGGAGAGCTGGGGGTAGGCCGCGCCGCCCTCGGTACGAAACTTCTGGATCAGCGTGAAGACGTAGCGGTGGTCCTCGCGCAGCAGCTGCTTGAGGTGCTCGCCGGTTTCGGCATGGACGCTTTCCTCCGGCTCGGTCACGGCGCCTGTGGCGGCGAAGGTCTTGTAGATCTGATCGTCCAGCTCCTGGCGGTCGGTGACGATCACGAAGGTCCAGTTGCCGGGCAGCGTGCGCAAGATCTTCTGGCCGAAGAAGACCATCGAGTAACTCTTGCCGCTGCCCTGAGTGTGCCAGAAGACGCCCAGGCGGCCCTGATTCTGGCGGATCTGGCGCACGGCTGCGACGGCGCCGTTGACCCCAAGGTACTGGTGATTTTTGGCGAGCAGCTTGACCAACCCGCCGCGCGACTCGTCGAACAGCGTGAAGTTCTCGACCAGATCGAGCAGGCGCACGGGGGTGCAGATGGCGCGGATGGTCGTCTCCAGGCTGATCACGCCGCGCTCGCCCTCGTCGTTGATGCGCTTCCACTCGGCAAAGTGATCCCACGTCGCGCTGATGCTGCCCGCCTGCGTGTCGGAGCCATTGGAGAGCACGATCAGGCCGTTATACCAGAAGATCTGCGGGATGGTGCGCTTATAGTCGCTGAGGTTGCCATCGTAGGCCAGCTTGAGGTTGCGGGTGTGGGCCTTCAGCTCGACGAACAGCAGCGGCAGGCCATTGACGAAGCCGACCAGATCGGCGCGGCGGGTGTACATGTCGCCGGCGACCCAGAGCTGGGAGACCAGCAGGAAGTCGTTGTTGGCCGGGGTAGCCCAGTCGACGACCTTGACCGTCTGATCGGCCTGCTCGCCGTCGTCGCCCGCATAGACGACCTTGACACCGTCCTTGAGCAGGGCATAGATGTCGCGGTTGGCCTGGATCATGCCAAGCGCGCCGCGGTCGCGGGTCAGCTCTTCGACCGTCTGGTCGAGCGCGGCGCGGGGCAGGCCGGGGTTGAGCCGTTGGAGCGCAGCGTGCAACTCGCGGAGCAGCACGACCTCGGCGCGGGTGTCGCGGCCGAGCGTGCCCTGCGGGCCGTAGGTCTCGTCGTAGGCGTTGATCGCGCGCCAGCCCAGGCTGGTGAAGCGGCCGATCGTCGCGCGCTCAAGGGTAGCTTCGGCGTCGGGTTTGGCGCGGGGCATAACCGACCTCCTGAGTCATGGCTCCACGTCATTGGCTTCAGAAACACTTGTTTCTGAGGAGCCACTATCATTGGGTGATGCTGATGCGGCAGCCGGTGCATGACCAAGAATTTGGGGTGCGATGGGCAGACAGCACAGGTGGAGGGTCAGCCACCATAGATAGATAGACTGCCCGTTAAAAAACTCACCGGCACTCATCAGTCCATGCGCCATTCGATTTCGCATGTTATGGCCAAAGCGCTCAACCAACAATCCTTGGAGATCAAACACAATATTTTCACCCAAAATAGCTTTTAACTCCTCTCGATAGAGAATAGCGTTGATGTTATGCTCATCCTGGATGCCTTGTGTGTCGATACCAGACACCAGCGCTCCTCTTTCCGCGAGGAGGGTACGCAGAGAATGCTCAATTTGTGGAATGAGCAAGTGTGCGGCAGTTAAAAAATCGCCGGTGAGCCCTGCGTGAAGCCCATGCGCATACATAAGCTCACGCCCCAGAGGAATGAAGGGGTTCTCTGCAACGATTGGCAGCAAATCCTGAACCCGAATATGGTGCTCAAGGTTGATCTGCTGGCGAGCGTGCTCAATTCCCCCTACAGCGAGAGTCTCGCGGTGCCAGTTTGCCTGTCGAAACATCTCGGCCCGAAGAAGTGCTTCGTCAGCTTCGATCTCACTTGGTGAGGTCGCTGGCCGGCGTGCGACGACTTTTCCCTCCTCATTCAGCATTACGGCTGGGAAGATAAACTGAAAGGCATGATTTCTGACGAGCCTCCGGACTTCGTCCCGGATCTGCTGTATGCCAATTGGTCTAGCGAGCATTGCGAGACTTACTAATGCCTGAAGTGGTTCCTTGCCCGCAACCAGGCCCCGGGCCTGTTCAGCCATCTCAGATACATCAATGGAGGTCATCGCCACCTGTGCTTGACCCGCTGACTGCCGTTGATACTCAAGCAAGCGGTGATGAATTTCAGCCACTCGCTCGCTTGTTCCGCCAACGCGGCGTAGCGCAGCAATCGCCTGCTGCAAATGATGCGCAGCAAGGCCGTAGTCCGTTGGATTGTGGGCAAGTGCTGCCTCAGCCTCAAGGACATACGTTTCAGCCAACCGAACTTGGGCATCACGATCGAGGGCTGTATCGCCAACTACACGACGCCACCGCCCCAAGATCGACCAACACGTGCGCGCCTTGTGCCATTTGTGTTCGGCTTCGGCCTGAAGCGCCATCCTCTCGGCCAGAGGCGCGTAGATTGCTGGATCGCCACGGCGCTGCTCCTGAAGTAACTCCATAAGTTTAGCTGATAGAAACAGAGGATCCGCGCCGTTATGATAGGCTAGCCGGTCTTCGATATAAGCGATCACGGTCTGCAATACTGGGTGGTTGCGGCCCAGCGAAGCACCAAGTTGCAGTGCCCGCTCGATCCGCTCAAACCCCGTAGGCCAATGTTCAGGATCTTCCAAGACGCTCGCTGACGCCAGGTACGCCTCAACCGCAAGGACTGCCATCTGGAAGTTGCGTCGGCATACCCAAATCACATCAGCAACCCTAGCGCGTAGCTCTGGATCTGCTACTTCAGGCGCTAGCTGCTGAAGCAGATCCAGATGAGCATCGCTTAAGTCTTCGGGGCTGGGACTACGGCCGGTCTGAAAAACAAGAGCAGGTACAAAGGGTTCATCAGGCTCGTCCAACTTCAGGTGGAACGAACAAATTATGCCAAGAAGCGCGAACAGAGCTTCAGCCTCAGTATTACCTGCGGTTTGGGCCTCTCGCGCTTTCTCGTAGAATGCTTGCTCGTAAGCGGAGCATTCCTTTTCAGAGCAGCCAGCGACTACCTCTTGCCAGGCGATCTGGTCTACCTCTGCCTTTGTCAATTCGGCACCGGGTATCGTCATAACACGCCTCTAAACCAGATTTGCGACTTCGGTTCAGCAGCGGCGCTCGCCGCATGCCAGGCTCTGAAAGCAACTCCAGAGCCTTTGGGTGTTAGATACTCACATTTCCTCTGCTCCTACTCCCGCAATCTCCAATTCCGCCACGTCCAGATCGCCGCTGACTAGTCGTGGCAGCAGCAGGTCGCGCGTCCGGCGAAGTACCGCGTTTCTTCGTAAAAGGTTGTGCTGGTGTTGAAGCATATCCGCGACGAGGCTTTGAAACTCTTCAAGTCGGGTGATGGGAGGGACAATGATGCGAGCATCCTCGAAGTCTTCCGAACTCACAGCAGGATAGGCAGCACCCTTTGCCCGACTGGTCAAATAATCAGCAAACTCATCCGTTGTTGCTGAGAGATATAGTATTACAACGCGAAGTCGCACGGGTGTGCTTGTGCGGAAGGCTTTGCAGACAGATCGCCCGTCTAACATGACCTTGTTATGTGCCGCATCCTAATGCGGCAAATCGTCGACTTCGCGTTGTAATAATAGGTAGGTATAGGGCACAGCGTGCGGTGTGAGAACTGCAAAGCCGGTTGAGACGATAAGATTAGCGTAAGGATCGAGAATAAGGCTATACGATCGACGGTTAGGGCGAACCATTGACCAAATCGTGTCTCCATGTCTAACAATACGCCTGGCTCGTCCTGGCGCATCCGTAAAAGCCATCTTCTCTACCTTTTCAACTCGCCCGGGAGTGACAGATGAAATATCTACGTAATAGATTTCAGCAGGTTCCTGCCCGCGCCGTATGCTCAATTCATTGATCTTTGCGATGATACCAAGTTTAACAACCTCCCACCCCTCCGGCACCATCCCAATCTCCGTCTCCCGCATCGCCACATCTTCGTGCCCCGGAAAGCGGAAGTCGACGAACCACTCGCGGTACAGGTTGCGCGCCATCTCCTCCAGGATCGCAATGCGCTGCTCGTTGTTCTCGATGAGGTCGTCATAGGCGCTGAGGATGCCGGCGATGCGGCGCTGGGTGGGAAGGGGAGGAAGGAGTAATGGTAGGTTTAGTAGCCGATCGGTTTGCAACCGCTTTGTGCCGTGAGCAGCCTCATCAACTATCCCTAGAATTTCATGTGAGTTTCCCTGAAGCCAGTAAAATAGGAATGGAGTGTAAACCTCGGGTGAGCAGTCAAGCGCCTTCAGATCCTGATTGAAGGCAAGATCTCGCATGGCCATTGCGACTGGAAATTCATCTGCAAGAATCATCCCTCTTACGACGATCAGAATGGTTCCTGGAGCGACAAGTCGCGTCCCGTTTTTTGCTCCTTCCTCGGTAACATGATCTTGAGCATCGTACAGACGATTTGTCTTCATATCTTTGCACGACACCCAAGGTATATTCCCTCGCCAATATGCCGGATTGCTCTTGGATGGGGTGCCACCTGAAATCAGACGGACATGCTCGCCAAATTTGAAGTTATGCCAATTAGTAGTAATCACCGCAAAGCACCCTCTAATAACAGCGCCACATTCAACGCGATTCGCTCCTCCAGTTCGCGGGCCTTAGCATTGAGCGTCTCCAACTCCTCGTTCAGCTCCTCCAGCCGCTCGGCGAAGTCGAACTCGTCGGCGGCACGGGCGGCCACCCCGACATAGCGGCCAGGGTTCAGGCTCCAGCCCTGCGCCGCAATCTCGGCACGTGTGGCAACCTTGCACAACCCCGGCACGTCGCGGTAGACACCGCCAGGGAAGTGCTGCGCCATCAGCTCGGCGCTGGTCTTGATCTTCTCGGGTGGCTCCCTGCGGTAGAGCCGGGCGATGTTGGCCAAGAACTCGCTCTGCGAGGGCGTCCACTCGCGGTGCGCGCGGTCGACCTGGGTAAAGATATGGCGCGCGTCGATGAACAACACCGTGCCGGCGCGATCGGTGTCGGTCTTGCCCTTGTCGAAGAACCACAAGGTGCAGGGCAGCGTCACGGTGTAGAAGAAGTTCGAGCCAACCGCGACCATAACATCGACCGCGCCGGACTGGATGAGTTGCCTGCGGATCTCCAGCTCCGAGCCGCGGGCGTCGCTGGCCGAGTTCGCCATCACGAAGCCCGCACGCCCGGCGGCGTTGAGCGCACTGTAGAAGAGCTGAATCCAGAGATAGTTGGCGTTGTCCACCGTCGGCATGCCGAAGGGGAAGCGCGCCCTGTCGTCCTTGATGCGCTCCTTGTTCACCTTATCGACATTGAACGGCGGATTGGCCATTACGAAGTCGAACTTGCCGGCGAGGTTATGCAGATCCTCGTAGTAGGTGTTGCCCTGCTTGATGTCGCCGGAAAGGCCGTGGACCGCCAGGTTCATCCGGCACAGGCGCACCGTCTCCGATACGCGCTCCTGGCCGTAGATGCTGATCTCCTTGCCCGGCTCCTTCTGGTGGCTCTTCACGAAGTCGGCGCTCTGCACGAACATGCCGCCGGAGCCACAGGCCGGGTCGTGGATGCGCCCATGGAACGGCTCGATGATCTCGACGATCAGCCGCACAATGCTGGTCGGCGTGAAGAACTCACCGCCCTTCTGGCCCTCGCTCATCGCGAACTTGCCGAGGAAGTACTCGTAGATCTTGCCGAAGGCGTCGCCGTCCATCGGCGGGATGGATGAGAGGTTCTTCAGCAGCGCGACCAGCAGCGCGTTCTCCAGGCGGTTGTAGGTCTTGGGCAGGACGTCCTTCAGCTCGTCGTTCTCGGCTTCGATCGCGCGCATGGCGTCGTTGATCGCCTTGCCGATGTCGGCGCCCTCGGGCAGCCAGAGCAGGCGCGCGAAGCGGGCCTCCTCAGGGATGTAGAGCACGCCGGCGGCTTGGTAGCGCGCCTTGGAGAGCGGCAGCGGGCGGCGGGCGCTGGACTGCGCCCTCTTGAGCTGCCGATCGACCTGCTCGAAGCGGTAGTCGGCGTAGCGCAGGAAGATCAGCCCGAGCACCGGGACGGAGTACTCGGAGGATTTGAGCTTGGAGTTGGCGCGCAGCTGATCGGCGGCGTCCCACAGGCGGCGCTCGATCTCGGTGTGTGGTGCGGTCATGGGCTTCTGCGCGGCGCGGCGCGGCGCGGCGGCGCTCGTGGCGTCGGGGGGCGGAATACGTCGGATGGTCGGCATAAGGGCCTTGTGATCCTTCCTAGCGGTAGCACACGCGCCCACGGATAGTGCGACTACATCTGTCTAAACGTCTCGAATGAGGGCCGTAGATACGCATCCAGTGCAATCCCGACACACGCGTCCAATCGGCATGTCGTGTATGTTCAACGCCTCCGCTTCGGCCGATCAGCCTCGACCACCCGCTGCGCGGCGGCGGAGCGCCGCCGCGCGCTGATTGCGCATCCCTACGGACTTGTGGCGTGTGTTCCTGGTCGCTGGTCATCGTCCGTTCACGCCCGTTACCCCTCCACCCCCAGCACCCTGACCAGATCCTCGGCGTAGGGGTTCTCGTCGGCCCTGAGCGCCTGCAGATAGATCGAGGTCGTCGCGGCCGAGGCGTGGCCGAGCCGCTTCTGGATCTCGCTGATCTTCGCGCCGGCGTCCTCGAGCATCCGGGCGAAGGTGTGCCGCAGCTGGTGGACCTTGCTGGTGCCGATGCGCTTCGCGCACACATCGGCGATCGCGCTGATCGAGAGCGCCCCGCCGCGGTGGTTGTTGCTCAGGCTGACCCAGATGGGCGCGTCGTGCGGCAGGTCGCCGAGGCTCGCGCCATACCAGCCGTGCAGGTAGCCGAGCAGCGCCCGCGCGAGCGGCGTCGGCAGCGTATCATACAACGGATCGTCGCTGCCCTTGGTGTGGATCCACGTCAGCTTCACGCGCTCATCGCTCAGCATGTGGACGTGAGAGAAGCGCAGACCGGCCAGCTCGCGCAGCCGCCTGCCGGTGGCCAGCCCCACGCTGAGCAGGGCGTAGTCGCGCAGGCCGGCGACGCTTGAGCGGTCGATGGCGGCCAGGCGCTCGCGCACATCCCCGACGTCGAGGGCCTGGGCGCGGGCGTAGGGCGCGCGCCGTCTCCGCTTCACCAAATCGATCGGGTTGGGCGGCGCGAGCAGGGTGTGCTTGATCGCGTACTTGTAGAAGCTCGACACGATACTCAGCCGTTTGTTGTGCGTGACCGCCCCCACCTCGCCCCCTGCCGCGTAGGCCTGGGCGACGAGGGCGACGAGCCCATAATCGCCGTCGAGGTCGAGGTCGACCCGCTGCAGTTCGGTGCGAAACCGCCGGATCTCGGCGTCATAGGCGCCGCGGGTCAGCGGGCGCGCGCGGTGCTCGGCGAGCCAGGCGGCGACCGCGAGCTGCAGGCGCGGCGAAAGCGGGGCCACGGTAGTGACGAGCTGGGTCATACTGAAGATCTCCAGAATCGGATCTGCGGTCATGATTGCTTTGTGCTAGGCGCTTCAGTATACCGCATGCGCACCCCTGTTCTGTCAGCCATTCATTCTACCTGGTGTCGTATTCAACTCCAAAGAATCCTAGTTCTTTGGAGTTGGGTCCATCCGCGCCAGCGCGCCGTCGGCCTCACCCCTCGACCGCCCCAACGACCTGTTCGCGCCGGGCCTGCGCCATCAGCGCGTTGATCCGCTCGCCGTAGGCCTGAATCGCTGCCTCGTGGCGGCCGTCATGGGGTACGGCAACGACCCCTACGTTTTGGGGCCACAGAACATAATGTTCCCCCTGTTGTCTCGTCCTCGGAAGGCTCCCTGCACTGCAGTGTCGTCGCTACCTATGGTAGGATGAGCGGCGGACCTGGTCCGCACGTACCGCCGCTGGAGGTAGCGGCGTGCCGATCCGCTTCGTGTGCGTATACACAGTAGCCGGGCCGACCAGTGCCGCATCCATCCGCTCGGCCTTTCCCTCAGGAGGCGCTATGACCGCGATTCAGGACACCGCCTATCCGCGCATCCGCAGTAGCCTCACCATGCATGAATTGGCTCAGGTGTATACGCCAACCCACGACGACCTCGCCCTGGCCAGGCGCACCGCGCGTGGCCCTGGTCCTCAGTTGGGCTTTCTGGTGCTGCTCAAGACCTTCCAGCGCCTCGGCTATGTCCTGCCGATCGCCGAGGTTCCGCCCGTGATCGTGACCCATATCGCCGACGCTGCCCTGCTCGCTGCTACGTCCGCGGATCTGACCCGCTATGATCGGTCAGGAACCCGCCGGCGGCACCTCGCCGCGATTCGCGCCGCCCTCCAGGTCCAGCCCTACGGGGCGGCGGCCCGGCATGTGCTCGTCCGGACCATGGCCGAGGCAGCCCAGACCAAGGATGCGCCGGCCGATCTCATCAACGTCGCCGTCGAGGAATTGGTGCGCCAGCGCTATGAGCTGCCGGCGTTCGAGACCCTCAACCGCGCCGCGCGCCGCATCCGGGCCATCACCCAGCGCAGCTTCGAAGAGCAGGTGTCGCCGCAGTTGGACGCCACGCTACTCACGCTGCTGGAGCAGCTCTTCGTTGTCGATCCGGTCAGCGTACGCTCGCCGTGGGACCGCGTGAAGCAAGACGCCGGCAGTGCGACGCTCCGCCACTTGCGCGAGCGCCTTGACCAACTGGCCTGGCTGGTCGAACGGAACGGTGGCGCCAATACCCTCGCGGGCATCCCGGATGTGAAAGTCAAGCACCTTGCCGCTGAAGCCAAGACGCTCGATGCCGCTCGCATGCGCGATCTGGACCCGGCCAAGCGCGCGACGTTGGCGGTGGCGCTACTTGCGGTGCAGACGGCGCGGGTGCGTGATGACCTGGCCGAGATGTTCATCAAGCGCATGCTGAGCATCCACCAGGCGGCGCGGACGGCACTCCAGCATTATCGGGAGACCCATGCCCAGCAAACCGATGCGCTGATTACGACGTTGCGCGACGTTGTGGCAGCCTATCACACCGAGGGCACGGCTGCCCAGCGCTTCGTCGCGATCGATGCGGTGATCGGCCCGCGCCGTGAGTCGCTGCTGGCCCAATGCGATGCGCACATTGCCCACACGGCGAACAGTTATCTGCCGTTCCTCTGGCACAGCTATACCAGCCATCGCGCGACGCTCTTCCGGTTGCTGCGGGTGCTCGACCTGGAGGCGACCACCCAGGATGATGGGCTGCTGGACGCGATTCGGTTCTTGTTGGAGAACGAGCAGCGGACCGGCGAGTGGTTAACGATCGCGCAGCCGCGGATTCTGCGGCGTGGGGCGGTGGAACGCACCCCACTGGTCAATCTCTCCTGGGTGGGCGATGGCTGGTGGCGGCTGCTTAGCGACGTCCGGCCCATTCCCGAACGGCCCCTTCGCGTGCGCCGCCGGATGTTCGAAGTGTGCGTGTTCTCCCAGGTGCTGTGGGAACTCAAATCCGGCGACCTCGCCGTGATCGGTAGCGATAGCTTTGCCGACTACCGCGCGCAGCTCATTGCGACTGACGAGTATGATCGGACCGTCGGCACCTACGCGGACATGGTCGGCTTTCCGGTCGACGGTGCAGCCTTCGTGGCCCACTTTCGCGCCAAACTGGTGGCCATCGCCCGCGCGACCGACACCGCGTTCCCGAGCAACCAGGCCCTCAGTATCGTCCATGGCGAGCCGGTCGTCACGCGCCCGCAGGCGCGAGCGGAACCGGACGAGCTCCACACCCTCGAAGCGCGTTGGCCGGCGCTGCTCGGCCCAGTGAACATCCTCGACCTGCTGGCCGACACGGACTATTGGCTGAACTGGACGCGCTGCTTCCGGCCGATCTCAGGCTACGACAGCAAGCTCGCCGACGTGCGCCAGCGCTATCTGATTGCCGCCCTGTGCTATGGCTGCCACATCGGTCCCAGCCAGCTGGCGCGCGCCATCAGCGACCTGAAGAGGCGCCAAATTGCCTGGATCGATCTGCGGCATATCACCGAGGAAGCGCTGGACGAGGCGATCCGGATCGTCGTGAATGGGTACAACCGCTTCGTTCTGCCCACGCACTGGGGCGATCGGCGCAGCGTCTCGGCCGATGGCACCAAATGGGATTTGTATGAGCAGAACCTGCTGGCCGAGTATCACATTCGCTACGGCGGGTACGGCGGGATTGGCTACTATCACGTCTCCGACACGTATATCGCGCTGTTCAGCCACTTCATCCCCTGTGGCGTGTGGGAAGCCGTGTACATCCTCGACGGCCTGCTGAAGAATCAGTCGGACCTTCAGCCCGACACCGTGCATGCCGACACGCAGGGCCAGAGCGAGGCCGTCTTCGGGCTGGCGGCCTTATTGGGCATCCGCTTGATGCCGCGCATTCGACAGTGGAAGCACCTCAGGTTCTATCGGCCGAGCCGAGCGGAACAGTACACGCATATCGACGAGCTGTTCACCGAGACGATCGATTGGGATTTGATTGCAACGCACCTGCCGGATATGCTGCGGGTGGTGCTCTCGATCAAGGCGGGGCGGCTGACCCCGTCGACCATGCTGCGCAAGTTGAGCACCTACAGTCAGAAGAACAAGCTCTATCAAGCCTTTCGTGCATTGGGACGGGCCATCCGTACCATGTTCTTACTGGAGTACATGAGCGACGAGGAGCTGCGCGTGACGATCAACGCGGCGATGAACAAAAGTGAGTCGTTCAACCAATTCGCCCAATGGCTGGCATTTGGCGGTGCGGGGACAATTACGGACCTAAATTTTGCGCAAATTAGGCTACAAATCATGACCATGGCGGCTGCTCGATGACAAGGGCGGTTTCTTGCATGAAGAGCCAGGTATCACCGCTTGCTCTTCGTGACAGGAGGCCGTCGCCATGGATCAGTCGGTCG
>WNFV01006123.1_pt1 | contig 14343 bp, 15 predicted proteins | sample 5400101 | NCBI WGS metagenome assembly WNFV01 (sample SAMN13153361, study PRJNA577476) | soil metagenome | isolation source: 115 cm soil or saprolite under grassland replicate 1 | place: USA:California | collected 2016-06-15 | reverse complement strand
TGATTGGAATCGCCAGCAGCGATGAGCTGCAAGACTTCCATTTCTCGGGTTGAAAGTTGCTCCACCAGCTCACTCGATATTTCTAAAGCCTGAGGAATTGCTGGTTTGGAAGATTCTGGGAAAGCATTCAGAAGCTTACGGGCGTATTGCCTTATGTGACTTGGCGCAGCCTTATGGTTTTCGACGGCGCTCAACAGTGGAATTAGCGAGGGTCCTTCTTCAATTAGCAACAAGACAAAACTCTCTGGCTCTGCCAGATCCAAAGCGCGCTCAATATATTCCATGGTCTCCAGAGACATAATCGTAAGTTGTTTTTCGTGCAATGCCCGCGCTCGAAGTAGGTTGACTTCAATCAACCGTCCGAAGCGTTTGTCTGGTTCCGCTGTAGCTTGAATCTCATCTAACACATTGTTGGCTTGTTCGATCCCTCCTTGAGCAAGCAGGATGCGGGCGAGGATCAGCTTGATAGCCTCTACCGCGATTAATGGCAACCGGGGCGCGTTCGGATCACCGTTGATCATCGTCCTCAGAGGCTGCATCAAAAGGGAAGCGTTGGTAACATCTCCCATCGCCAGCCAGATCGAAACCTGCCGGGCAGCAAGTGTAAAATCCCTTCTTTGAAAAGTCTGTTCCAACAGTCAAATTTCTTCTAGGGCCCCCTCTGAATCGCCCTTAGACTGTAGTAAGCGTGCTTTCAAAATATGACCGGTATAAAGTCCATCCATTCCTCCCACGCGACAAAGTTCCATTCCCCGTATGAGGGTTTCTTCAGCTTTCTCCAATTCATACCGTTCCAGATAAACACCCGCCAACCCGATGTAGCAAGACCCGGCCGGATAAAACACCTTTTGTCCTAGGTGGTCGCCATACTCGATGATCGACTGGCAATATCGAGCAGCCTCATCCAACTTTCCATATTGCTGCAAGTCAAAGGCCCTGACCATTGTTGTGTTCGCCGCGATACCGTAATGACCGGCGGCTTGTGCCGCTCGAAGGCATTCCCGATATGCTGGCTCAGATTTTTCCATGTTCCCGTTCATCCCATACGCTCGATACAGGGCAGAGAAGATGTAAGCGCGCAGCCTGAGATCATCCTCGGGAAGTTCTGCCAGCGTCTCTTCAGCAATTTGGATCGCCCTAGATGTGTTTTGATGGGCCAGAAAGAGGCAAAGGTATACCATCGATTCCAGCCGCAACCGATCATTTTCGGGTGAAGACGGTAAAGCCCTGATCATCTTTTCCTTTTCTAGCAGCGAGGCCTCAGACATATCCAGTTTTCCCTGACTGAGGTCAATCAATATCTGGGAAATCGCGAGGCGTGGATGGGCGAGAAAAGATTCTTTAGGAAGGGCTTCCAACCAGTTTTTTAGAATATTGAACTGGCCGGTAAAAATCATCGATTGAGCTGCCTGCTCCACTAGCAAAGCAACTCTCTCGAAATCTTTAGCTGCCAAGGAATGATGTATGGCTTCCGGAACCATTCCATTTCGTTCACACCAATCCGAAGCGCGTCGATGAAGATCAGCTATCGCATTTGCTGGTAAGCCCTGTGATAGGCGGGCCTGTAACAGATCAGCAAACAGGTGATGATAGCGAAACCATTGTCCTTCGTCGTCCTGAGGCAATAAGAAGAGATTGGCCTCATATAAATCCTTCAAAATCGCCTGACTGTCCGAACGCCCTGTAACAGCATCACACAGGCTGGCGTTCAAGCCTTCAAGAATGGATGTGTGCAGCAAAAAAGTTTTCACATCTTCTGTCTGGTGCCCTAAAACCTCCTCCATCAGGTATTCTGCTATATACACATGACTGCCAGTGAAAGCTTTGATAAAACCAGCGGTATCGTCGCGTCCTCTCATCGAGATGGCAGCCAGTTGCAAGCTGGCGATCCAACCCTCAGTGCGCACTTCGAGAGCTGCCACATCCTCAGCGGAAAGTCTCAGCCCCATGACTTGATTGAGAAATACAGTTGACTCCTCGGAGGTGAAGCGTAAATCCGCTGCACGAATTTCAATCAACTGGTTCCGGGCGCGAAAACGTGCCAGCGGCCAGGGAGGATCGACGCGCGTGGACAGCACGAGATGTAACTTGTCAGGAATGTGCTTGAGCAGGAAACCTAATGCTGAATGGATGGATGGGTTCTGGATGAGGTGATAGTCATCAAGGATCAAAATGAGTTCACTCTCCAGCGCGACCAGGTCATTGATCAGGAGCGTGGGAATCACATCGTCTGTTAAAGGTTGTGGCGTTTGCAGCACAGCCAATGCAGCTTCTCCCACTTTTGGCTGGATCGATTGACAGGCCGTGATTAAGTACGTCCAAAACTGGATTGGGTCGTTATCGCCTTCATCCAGAGATACCCATGCCACTCGGCGTACGAACTGTTCCACAAATTCGCTCAGCAGGGTAGTTTTACCAAAACCTGCCGGACCGGATAGCAATACAAAGCTACCAGGACGGTTCACTCCATCGAACAGTTTTTCAGTTAGGCGCGGTCGTACAACGCCACTCGCCCGTGTGTGCGGAATATTGAGCTTGGTTGAAAGCAGGGAAACAGACATAGTCTATGCTTACTTACCATCGTAGCCCCATTACATCTAAGGATAATATCCGACCAATTGGAATTGAATCATTATACCTTTCCTTTTGATTGCAAAATTATGTATATCAGCTCAAAGCGAATAATTCTCTCTAACCAAAAGATATTAATTCATGGGACTTAAGAAAAAGATCGAGGTTGATAGCTTACCCTTATTTTTTATGACAAATGACACTGAAATAGGTAGAGATTTTGACATATTATGTCCAGATGGAACCGAGAACTTATGATCGATTTTGTTTCGCCTAACAAACTGAATTTAGACAATAGCTTTCGAAAAGCAGTTCGTTCCAGTGGAGAATAGTAATGGCCATCAATAAAGTTACAAACGCAACTGACACGAGGACCGTTCCCCGCGGTGTAGTCATCTGGTTGTGGCTTTCAATTATTGCAGCTTTGTTAGCTGTAGCCGGCAACATAATAGCCTTGTCAGTCCCTGGCATCTATGCGAGTCTCACACCTGTTTTCTTTCCCCAGGCAATCGCGCAAGATATTGCCAGTTTGGTGCTTGTTTCACCAGTATGGTTGATACTTGCTACATTTGCGTTACGCGGTTCGTTACGTGCCTATCTTCTGTGGCTAGGTGTATTGACGTTCACCGTTTACAACTATTTCATATACACATTCTCAGTACCGTTCGGTCCCCTTTTCTTGTTGTGGGTAGCAGTGCTGGGGCTTAGTCTTTATGCCTTGATTGGTAGTGTTGCTACAGCAAACCACGAGTCTGTTAAGTCTTCCTTCACGAGCCAACGCGCTGTCACGGTTGTTGCATGGTTTCTATTCGTCGTAGCAATCTTGTTTGGTTTGCTCTGGCTCTCTGAGGATATCCCTGCCCTTCTTTCAGGGAAAACGCCGCAGAGCGTAATCGATATGGCTCTGCCAACAAACCCTGTTCACATCCTCGATCTGGCGTTCTTCCTGCCGGCAGTGATCATCACTGGCGGTTTGCTCCTCAAACGAAAAGCATTGGCATTCACTCTGGCTCCCGCATTCATCGTCTTCCTTGTGCTGACCGGAATTCCGATTCTCATCACGCCCATTGTTCAGTCAGCGCGTGGTGAGACGGCTGCATGGGGTGTGGTCGTGCCGATTGGCACGCTCACTGTACTTTTACTTGGGTTGCTGGCATGGGCCCTTTCAACAATACACGAACACAAATAGGAGAATGATGATGAACAGCACAGAAAATCTCACACTATATTCGTTCAAAGATTATCTTGTGGGGACACTCCTGCGAACTCGGCGTTCGTTCGATATCCTAATGACGGATCATCGCCGTCTCAAGTTTGGATTATTTGCGGTTTCGATCAATGCCGTATTGTATACATTTGTATACATCTTCCTGACCATTAGCGGTGGAGCGCCTTCATCGTTCACGCCCTGGCTGGCAGTCCCAAAAGATGTTTATTATTTTTACAACCGGTTCTGGCTTGCTCCAAGTATGTTTGGTTGTTGGATCTTGGCGGCGGGGGTAGCACACTTGTTGAGCCATCTATTTGCAGGCAAAGGAAGTTTTGAAGACACGCTGAGTGTATTCGGATTTGGCATCACCGTAGCCACCTTTTTCGCTCTCTTGCACGACCTGACAGACACCTTCTTGGGTGCCATCGGTGTGCTCGATCTCCGATGGTATGAACAGGCGCTGAATTCGCCTACGATCTGGCGTGCACTCCTTTGGACATCCTATTCAACTGCTCTGATTTTGCTTTTTGCGTTGCTTATCATGGGAGTTCGTGCCGCACAACGAATCAAGCCGGGGCAAGCGATTTTCATCGGCGTGGTGTCCGCCATTGTGTATCAAGGTGTGTTTCTTATCTTCAACCGTTGAAAAGAGCCGACGTGTAATGTGTGGTACGAATAGCGATGATTGTAGACTTATAACTATGATGGAGTTAGGTTACAAATAATGGAAAAGAGAAAAGCCTTTGAAAAATTCGCCCCGGCTATCCTTCAGGTGTATCACCGTGATAAGGAAGCCTTTTGGGCAGCCGTTATGGCTCCCTTCTTAGCGAATAGCATTTCGCTTTTCACCTGGTTGGGTCATCTCAAAGTAGATGTCGGACTCCTTTCCGCATTCAAAGGACTCGACGACGACGCACGGCAAGTATTGAAGGATTTCAGTGTTCCTCTTGGTTTTGATGTGACCCAATGGAAAAGTAATCGTCTTCAATACTTCAAGGATGCCTATCCAGTGTTCGCGTTTTTGGCGGTGTGGATGGACGAAGAGGGGTTAGTGGACTTACTGGAGAACTTTGGGGAAATCTTGCGAGCCGGCGTGTTCGCTGTGGCTGGCTATGGGATTTTGGATGAGAATGTGGATAGCGACACGCCGTCACCAGTGGAAATCCTGACTGCGCAAGCCTTGATCGCGGAGTATGAAACTTCCGCACTGCGCATCTTTGGTATATCCAAAGTGAATCTAGACATTCTGCACCAGATGCGTACACTCTTTTTGAACGCGGAGATCAAAGAAAAATCCATGCGGCACAAAGCCAGCCCATACCAGCTTGAGAATTCAAAAGATCTCGGCGCGAAAGGCGCCAACGCTTGACACCTTTTATGCTCAGTCTGGAGCGATTGGGCAAAGCTTCTCTAATTGAAGACTATTGGGAAGTATTTCTCTTGTTTGGGGCTGCGATCCAGATGATCGATGATTGGGAGGATCTGGAGAAGGATTTGGTCGCTGGGCATTATTCCTATGTTACCTTAGGATTTGAAAACATCCATGAACCCAATGACCCGAAAAAGATTGCACAGCTTCTTCGAGCGGATACAAAGCACATTCGTGACACCTATGCTTGCAGCAAGGAAATGATTGCTCAATCACGAGCTATTCTCGCACGATTAAATGATCCATACCTGGTCAGGCTTGTGGATGTGACTGAAGCTCGCCTCGATTCATTCTTTCGCAAAGAAATGAAGATGACGTAATTATGCAAAAACATGTTTCCTATTTTATGGTTCCGTTTTAGGCGGGAAAGTGATGACGTGAACTATCATGGTAGAGGAGTGTTTTTCTACGAATCACAAATCTGCAAAACAATATCCCGGCTTTTTCTACGACAGTCTGAACTGATAATCCTTGCGTAATCAAGTAATATTTGAAAGAGCCACGCATATCCCAAAACAGGGTTGGAGATATCGAATCCTTATTTGCTCGTGGGTAACCGAATTACTGAGATTAGAATCAAATTTAAATTGTGAATCTTGGTGAGTACACCATAGAGTGCCGCCTGATCTGTTAAGAGTCCAGTCAATGTCGTATTGGTGTTAAGGTCATTGCGAATTGCCAGCCCATCAAACCAATCGGACCAGTGATCTGCCAAGTGACCTTCCACACGAATCTCGTAAACATAGGGTGTGTCCATATTGGCTAGATTTATTGGAGCAGCAAGGGATGAATGCTCTCAGCCCAGGCTTGAATAGCTTTCCAATCGCGGCTGTCATCCTTTGGAAAAATTCCGAGAGCTACCACCGCGCGCAGCTTCACTGTATCCCAATTCAATGGCAACTTGTTGAAATCCAGTATTCCAGCGAAGAGGCCTTCGCTGACCGGTTTCACCAGTACGCGCACTGGTTGTATCCACACTGCCACCGCCTGACGATACTGGTCAGTATTTGACATTGCCAGTGTGATACACACCGTGAATGTGGCGAACGGCTTTTGCGATAACACTGCTCGATGAGTACGAACAAATTGCATTGCCTCTGGCAGCCATTTCGAATTACGAATGGCACTCCCTGCCACTACTGCCCGATACACAGACAGGTCTTTCACATCCTGCATCGGAAGCACTTCCACCTGCGTATCGCCCTGAGACAGGCTCTTTCCGATTGCCTCTGCAATCTCGGCAGTTGAACCTGCGCGGCTGGCATAGGTGATCAGAATTTTATTATTGATCATGGCTGCATCTCCATTGGATTGATCTTGAACATCTGTCGGAGCACAAAACCCCAGACAAAATCGCGCAAGTAAATAACCAATCTACCCGAAACGGGAATCGCGGCAAGATAACGGGTCTTAGGTCTGACAGCTTCCATTGCCTGCTCAATTACCTCGGAAACCACCTCTGGCCCAGGTTCATCCTTGCGCATACTCGCCGCAAATTGATCGCTCTGTTTGTAGAGAGTTCGATAGGGCGACTCCATATTCAAGAGAATATCCCGCGCATGTGATTGAGCTGTACCATCAAAATGGGTCTTGATCGCGCCCGGTTCAATCAATACAACTTGGATTCCGAACGGAGCCAGCTCCATATGAAGTGCGTCGCTGAGAGCTTCCAGGGCAAACTTGGTCGCTGAGTATGTGCCATTTACAGGAGTGGATAATTTTCCTGCAATTGAACTGATGTTGATAATGCGTCCGGATTGCTGTTTCCGCATATGCGTAACAACGGCGCGGATCATGCGCAGCGCTCCAAACACATTGACGTCGAACACCTGCTGCGTCTGTTTCGCAGAGACTTCCTCCAGCGCGCCGAGCATGGTGTATCCAGCGTTGTTAATCAGAACATCGATCCGTCCAAACTGTTGGAGTGTATGGGCAACAGCCTGGTTGACCGAATCCGACTGGGTAACATCCAATCGCAATCTTAGGGCAACCGACAGATCATCGAGAGATTCTACTTTTCTGGCGGTTGCCACGACGGTATAACCCAATTGAGTTAATTGTTGAGCGAGGTGCCGTCCAATCCCTGTGGAACAACCCGTAATAAGAACTACTTTAGACATTTTCATTCCTTTCTTGGCGTCTTGAAATTTCTTTTGACCATTCTCAAACTTCCTGCTCATCTCTTCCGAGTTGAAAAAGCCTGCGAGCGACAAGGTCAAACCAGGTTAGCGCGAGAATTCCGCCCAGAGATCCAAAAATATAGAAGGCAAACGTGTACAAAGCGGGAACAAATGTAGCAAGGATCGTGAATAAAGATAAAAATGTAAAGCCAACGATCCCGATGCAGGCGGTTGCTTTTCCAAAAATTCTGCCACGAAGCATCACAAAAGAGATCGCAATGGCAGCGATGCCGCTGAAAAAAAGACCAATAAAGGAGCCGGGTGTGAAATCTTCGCCGCGAGCCAGGACTGCCTCTCCTGCCGCTACAAAAATGTTCTTTTGTATGTCCGTATTTGCTAGCGCATATTTATTCGATAGCACAAGCAGCGGTATCGCCGCATTATTGGATATGTAGATAGACATGCCAACAAGAAAAACGATCGTTGCCAAAGCAGCGGTAATCGCCTGCCTGCGAAGATGCGCTCCTAATAGCGCAAAATAAACCGGCAGCATGGCAACCATATAAACGATATTTAGGATACCCAGAGCATACACGCCTTTCAACCAACTGCCCTGATAGATGGCGAACCAGTCTGTTGCAGACTTGGTACCGTAGGTAACGACCTCTGTTCCTCCAAAGCCCACAAGAACATCCAATAAATTGGCAAGCATCGCGGTTAAGGCAGCTGCGCCTCCAAGCGTATACAGCCAATTCCATTGAGATATTATTGTTTTGCTATTCGGTTTTGCTTGATCAATGCTTATAGCTTGTGTGTTCATTTTATTTATCTTTCTACTACTCATTTTTTTCAGGATACATTAGCCAACTGGAAAAGTCTTCTGGCAATCAGGATGTACCACGCCATGCTCAAAAGCCCTCCACCCATGGCAAAGATCAGAACTATGTCAGAAAATGCCGGCACGAAGGAGGAGCAAATATCAAAGATCAACAGCAGGCTAAATCCCAAAATACCTATGGATCCACTTAGTCTATTAAAGACTTTGCTTCGCAGCATGACAATTGACATCAATATGCCTGCGACTTCCGACAGAAAGAATCCAATAAAGGTACCTGGTGTATGGCTTTCGCCCACAGATAACATCGCCTGTCCGGCAGCTGATAACATGGCTCTTTGGGCGTCGGTTGTGGCCAGCGCATATTGGTGACTCAGCTCGAGCATGGGAAAGGCGCGATTGGTTGCATAAAAGACTGCCACGCCGAGCAAGGAGATAATCAAAGCCAGAGTGGCAAATGACTGATCAACGTTTCGATGGGCCGTATATAGCGCGAAAAACATCGGTATCCCAAGGAGGGTCATTACGATATTCAATAGGCCCAAATTGCGAAGTCCAAGAAACCAATTATTTTGAAATAGCGCGAACCAGTCACTGACGGTGTCTGCCGACGCGTATCCGCCTGGTAGGAAAGTGATAATGATTTCGAGTAGTGCTGTTAATACGATTAGCAGCGCCGCCGCACTGCCCAATTTATAGAGGCTCGTCGGGCCAGCATTTGCATTTTCGGATGTAGATTCATTCATGCGGATGGTTGTGGTTGTTGTGCCCATTTTTTCTCCTTGTTTTTTCTTACCCACACTATACAATCTCAATCTCAGCGCGTCACTGTACCAAGGTGGTGTCTTTGTTCAACGGCAAAAAAAGAGGAGGTGTACTTTAGTACACCTCCTCTTTGAGGAATTGGATAGGGAGAGTCATCAATTAATTATCCGTGGAAAGCAGCTCCAGGAGACGAGCGCGAGCAACGGCTTGTGTGCGGCTGTTCACGTTCAATTTGTTGAAGATGTTACCTGTATGCTTCTTTACGGCGCTCAAGGTGATGACGAGTTTACCCGCGATGGCTTGATTTGAATCCCCTGCGGCGATGAGTTGCAGGACCTCGAGTTCGCGCGGGGTCAATGGCTCAATTGGAGACAAATCTTCATGAACTGGCAAGCCTTGCACAGTCTTCGATGGCTGTGTTTTGGGAAACGCAGCCAGAATCTCCTGGATGTAAGCCGGTCTACCCATCCCAAGCAGATTACGTTTGAGTAGGATGGTCAATGCCTCTGCGATGGGCTGTCCTTCTTCCACAAAGATGCTAATAAATCCTTCTGACTCAGCAAGCTCTACAGCTTTAACCACATCCTCCAAACGATGCTGATCATCACCGAGGGTTGCATGTAACTGTGAGCGCAATAGTAATGTCTGCAGCGCAATCGGTAGATTTTGACACCGCAGAGAGCTTGTGATGAGCAGTTCTGCAAGTTCACTCGCGCTTCTCAGAATCTGCGGCTCAAGATTTGCTTTCATCCGATATAAGAGGACACGTAATGCACTGTTGTACAGCAGTCCCATTGGATGAGAAATAGGGTCGTTTGGCACAATCGCAGGATAAGAAAATCCTTTATCGAATGCAAAGCCATAGGTTTTCAGGGCAGTCGCGGACTCCGTAATGCGGCCCAAAGCAAGAAAGATGCTTACTTGTTGAGCAACAACTTCTTCACTAACCAGAGCAGGCGCTGCGGTTTTCATCAGGTTCAGCGCTTTTTCGATCTCTTGAACGGAGGCTTGCAGATCTCCCTCCATTTGGAACAAACGCGAGAGGAAAACGCTGTGATAGATTTCTGCATCACTGAAGCCGCCCAGGTTGCTCCATTGCACGGAACGCAAGAAATACGTACGTGCATCTTCCAGTTGATGCCATTGATAATGGACCTGTGCCAGTTCTCCATACAAGGTTGCACTGAAGGGAGAAAACGAATTCGTATGCTCGATGCGCTGGATCGCTTGAGTCACGATCTGGTATGCAGAATGTAGTTTACCCTGTTGGACAACCATGCGTCCGAGGAGAGATAAACCAAGCACCTCTGAAGTCAGGTCGCCGAAACCATGAGCTGATTGAATAAGGGTTTCATAGGTTGCGGTAGCTTGTTCAAAATCAAGCATCTGTTGATATGCATCCGCCAAGCCCATATAAGTCATGCTACGTACCTGCGTCTCAGCCTGCGGTAAGAATTTCAATGCTCGTTCCGCCAGATCTCGACTCTCCGCCACTTTCCCCTGGGCATTCAATAACATGGATTGGAGAGCAAACCATTCGCCTAGAAGAGAAGGCTCAATCTCATTCTGATTTACACCGGAGAATATTCTCTCCAGGCGCTGCAGGTGAGGACCTGCTTGATCAAGATTGCGCCGCATCAGGTGCATCCATGCAAATGCCATGTCTATTCGAGGATTTTCTTTTAGATAGTCTGGTGGTATGGCTCGCAGCCATTCTTCCACTGTTTTGAAATACGCGTTCAAGATCATCGGCAGGGCGATCTTTTCCACGAGTTGCACGGCATGAACATAATCACCTGCTGCCAGGGTATGAGCAATCGCCTCATTCATCATGCCTGCTTGCTCATACCAGGCGGCGGCGCGCTGATGTAGACCTGCAATTGCCTCTACCGGGAGACTCTGTTGAAGGCGTGCTTTGAGCAAATCCGCGAACAACTGATGATAACGGAACCACTGTCCTTCATTGTCCAGAGGAAGAAGAAAGAGGTTCGCCTGATATAAATCCCTCAACATAGCCTGACTGTCTGGACGCCCACTGACAGTTTCACAGAGACTGCCGTTCAAGCGCTCGAGAATGGAGGTCTGTAGTAGGAAAGTTTTCACCTCTTCCGACTGGTGTGCCAATACCTCTTCGATCAGATACTCTGCAACATAGACGTGGCTGCCGGTGAAGGCTTTGATGAAACCAACGACATCTGCGCGTCCCTTCATGGAAATAGCAGCCAACTGCAAACTGGCGATCCAACCTTCGGTTCGTGCCTCGAGGGCAGCCACATCTTCAGGAGAGAGATTCAAGCCCATTACCTGGTTAAGAAAAGCGGCAGTCTCTTCGGTGGTAAATCGCAAATCCACGGCACGGATTTCAATCAATTGGTCACGTGCACGAAAACGCGCCAGCGGCCAGGGAGGGTCGACGCGCGTGGAAATTAGGAGATGCAGATTGCTGGGGAGATGATCCAGTATGAAGGAGAGGGATGAATGGATTGTTTGGTTTTGGATGGTGTGGTAGTCATCAAGAACTAACACCAGATCAGACGCTGATCTGGCAATATCATTGATGAGAATCGTGGCAATCGTCTCATCGGGGAATATCTGTGGTGTCTGAAGCAGCGGCAATATAGACTCGCCAATTTCACTCTGAATGGATTGACAGGCAGTAATCAGATAGGTCCAGAACCGGATCGGGTCATTATCTGCCTCGTCAAGAGAGACCCATGCCACGGGTTGCTGGTATTCGGCCACAGATTCGGACAGCAAGGTGGTTTTGCCAAAACCTGCCGGACCGGATAGCAGTACAAAACTACCCGGATGCTTCCTCTTCATACCGGCGAGCAGTTTTTCGGTCAGGCGCAATCGCGAAACACTATTTGTCCGTAGGGGCGGAATATGAATCTTGGTCGAAAGTAAGGAAAATGACATGATATATGCTCATTGAACAGCATCGCCCCAAAACTCTAAAGAAAGTACCCAGTCCGCGGCAACACAATCATTATACCTTTCCTTGTAATACAAGATTTTGCACAGTCACATGCATACAGAACCATCATCTCATAGAGAAATTTTAGAAAAAGCCCGGCTTATACAAAGTCTCTTCGACTTAGCACTTGCCCGCCACTCTCTAGCGGACACGCAAAATAGGCAGAAGAAACCTCGTCCAGTTGCAACAATATGGCGGAAGTCCGTCACCGTTGGTCTCGGCGATTCTGTTCCAACTTGACTTACCTACTTCACTTTTCTTTGAACGCTAAACAAGTACTATAGTAACAACATTTCAAACTCAAAAAAGACCGGGCAACTGGTCTTTTTATTAGGAAAAAAGGTAAAATCAAAGAAAGGAAGTTGGAAATGTCAGAGGAGTCGCACACACCGAAGGAAAACCTGCCAGAATATCAGCAGTTTGCTCATCTCAAGACCAACTTTATGGGAGTGCGCGAGGCAGCTAAACAATACAAAGTGCCAGTTATGACCCTACACGACTGGGTAAAGAAAGGTCCAATATTGATCGAGTCTCGGGACGCCAGATACAGGCGTTTAGTGAACGAAGCAGACGTGGCATATTGCGCCTACGTGTACCACCAAAAGAAGAAAAATAAGAAATCATCCCGTAGCCCGACATTTAACGCAGACGGAACACCTTTCAAGCCGAAACCACAAAATATGCTGGAACGATGACCAGAGTTTATGAGTATTGAATTTGGTAGTTCGTTTTGTGTATAGATAGTGACATATCAGAACGTTTGTGCTATTATTGGCGACATTAAACTAAGTGTATATGCCCATCAAATGGGGATTTCCTATCGCATTGCTTTTCGCCTCTTCAAAAGAGGCAAGATCCGGGGACACCAGATGGACACTAACACGTTTCTCCTCACCAAAGCGTAAGACCGGCCACATTCTTGCGGGACTCGAAAACGACGACCATGAAAAAGGCTCTCACGTACCTCAAGCTCAATCGCGCCAACACCAGCAAGCTGCACAAGCTCGATGAGTTAGCGGCTGAATACCAGCGCGTGGTGCAGGCGTATTGTGACTGGCTGATTGCGCGGGAAGTGCGGGAGCCAGACAAGTACGGCGACATTACCGAGGCCGATATTCCCACCCCACTTTCGGACCGCTGGCAACGCTGCGCCTGGCAACAGGCGTGCGGCATTGTTCGATCCTGGTATAGCAACGAGCGCACGAACCCACCCGTGTTGAAGACCTTCTGCTTGCAAGGGAATGCCAATGTCATCAAACTGGAACCGGCCACCACGCCGACGTTCGATTTCTGGCTAAAAATCAGCACCCTGGACAAAGGACGACCGATCGAAGTTCCGCTCAGGTTGTATCGCCGAGCCAAAGAGGCTTTGCAGAAATACCCAAAATTGTGTACGGGAGTGACGCTCAACAAACGCGAGGGGCAGTGGTACGCGACCCTCGTGGTCGAGAAGCCGGGGAAAAAGCCGTCCGCCACTAAGCAGGTCGTGGGGGTAGATATTGGGATGGTTTCGATGGCGGCCACCTCGACCGGTGAAGAGTATGGTCAGGTGAGTAAGGCACTGGCTAAGCGGGTGGAGCAGCAAGCAGCTCGCTTGGCCCGCAAGCAGAAACTCAATGTTTGTCTGAAACGCAAGGGGCTGCCGCCAGTGGGCCTGTCCGACCGCAAAGCCGAAGCCTTTGCCCGCAATGAGATCGGGCTGGCGTTGAACGAACTGGTGGAGAAGTTACCGCCCGGCTCGCCAGTGGCGTTGGAACGCTTGCAGGTCCAAGACATGCGCTTCAAATCACGGCGAATGAATCGTCGCTTACGTGCGTCGCAATTGGGCTATCTTCGCGACAAGCTCAAGTTCAAACTGGATGAGCAGGGCATTCGTTACCGTTCGGTGCAACGGCTTACTCCAGCCAGCAATGCTCCCGCTGCGGGTTTGTGCATGAGAACAATCGTCGCTCGCAGGCCGCCTTCGAGTGTCTGAACTGCGGCTATGCTGAAAACGCGGATGTGAACGCCGCTCGAAACATTGCCAAACGTTTTGGCGATGATGAGTTGAATGGTCTTCCCTTCCGCGACGTGAAAGCGGTGCTGGAAGCACGCTTCCTGTGCCGATTTTCACCGGATGCCTGTAGTGCATCCGCCGGGCGAGACACTTTGAGAAAAGGGAACGTCGAGTGTCCGCAACAGTCCATCCGCCCGGTCTAACACCCATGTCATCAATGACAATAAAATGGGTAACTATGCGAGCAAAGCGGAACAAGATTGCTCAGTGCCTTCGGAAACAGAGATATAAACTCTGCCATCAATATCTTGATCGAAACTAGGGCTGGGGTTGCCCGAAGTAACGCTAGTGGAGAGAATGTAAGACAACGCCAGAGCGTTGCAACTCTCGCAGAAGCCAGAAGCCCAAACGCTTTCAGCGTTGGGTAACTCACAAATGCG
>WNFV01008548.1_pt1 | contig 14346 bp, 16 predicted proteins | sample 5400101 | NCBI WGS metagenome assembly WNFV01 (sample SAMN13153361, study PRJNA577476) | soil metagenome | isolation source: 115 cm soil or saprolite under grassland replicate 1 | place: USA:California | collected 2016-06-15 | reverse complement strand
GTCTGTTGATCCCAATGCCGCGTCTCGCGGAGCGCCCGCAGCACCTGCGGATCGATTACGTCGTTCATCGCTATACCTCCACAGGAGCATAGCGGAACTAGCGTGATTGGCATTGAGCAATTATAATTGTACTTACTCAATTGACAGGTGCGCGAATCATACGCGGCACGCCGTCAGCGAACGCATTCGTGCTCACGCGCAGGAGAGTCTCGCTGCCCGAACACCGCTGTCGCGCACGTCGTTGTCACGAAGAAGGCACCCATGCTCCAGTTTGCAGCCCTGCTCGGCGCCGTTCTGGATGGCCTCTCCGACCAGGATCATCCGAACGGGAACTACATCTACGCTGTGCGCGACGGCGACAGCTTCATCTATATTGGGATGACCGGCGCGGGCGTTTGGGGACGCATTTGCGCCCACAAGTATGCACGCGACCCGTTGTGGCGGGCGGTGTGTGATGAAGGACCTACGGCAGCGCGCTGGCGCGTTGAAGCCTGTCACTTTCGCACCGAGGATAGAATCAGCGCGCTCGAGGCTGCACTCATCCAGCGCCATAAGCCTCGGATCAATTGGGCGCACAAACCAGGACGTCGCCGGATGGGCGACGAACCATTCGTCAGCGCCGGCGCTGGTGGTAGTCCCGCCTATCAAGCGGTGTTTGCGACGGGCTGGCCCTCGTTCCAGGGGATCGAACTGGAAACGTTGCCTGATCGTTGGCGCGCGGCACCGAACCGTCCACAAGGTAGAGATCGCGCTTTCGCCAATGCGCCTGACGCACTGCACCAGTATGATCTCCTCACCCCAGTGCAGCAGGACATCCTGCAGTTTTGGATTGTCCACGCCGTCATGCCGGCACAGAAGCTGCATCGCAGGCACTTCTCGCAAGGTTTATGCGCACTCTTTGAAGCGCTTGGGTTTCTGGTCGAGCTCGATGCCTTCCGCGGCGCGATGTTGGTGGCCGGGTATGCTCCCGTGTGGAACCCTCCTCCGGGCCGCGATTGTGCCTATCATCTCCGGCAGGCCATGCGCCTTGGCCAAAGTGTTTCAAAGTGGCACCATCAGACAAAACTGGGGTATATCCAGGCGTTTGCGTATACCTGGTGCTGGCCCACCAATGCGCTGGAGCACTATTCCACCCTCTTGGACACGCTCGGCGCGTCGACCCAATGCGAGCGAGACCTTATCCAACGCCTGCTCGCCGTCAAATATGGGCAACGGTTGGATGGGCACGGATGGTATTGACAGATTATGGTCAATCGAGCTTGCGAGCGAGGGCAACTATGCGTAACCCGCCACGGACTGGAATGGCGCCGCCGCTCCCACGCGCATGGCTCGACACCATCGCGCCTGCGCTGCGCGTGCTGTTTGGGCTGATCTTTATCGCCTGGAGCTGGCTATCGACCCTGCTGGTGCTGGGCGTCCTTTTGGCACCAGTCCTGCCCCGCACCACGCTCGCAGGTATACCTGATCGGGCGTTGATCGCCATCGGCGTGGCATTCCTCGTCTCGCTGGCCGAGTTCGTCGCGAGTGATCGTTGGCCGGTCGCTTACTGGCTCGTGCTGCTGCTCTGTGATGCCTCGTTTACGACCTGGCAGACGCGTACCTGGCTCGTCCTGATCGTCGGCGCTCAGACACCGATCGCGCTGGTCGGCCACATCGGGATCTGGGCCGTCGCGCTGGTCGGTGGTATCATGGCGGCCAAGTTTGGTGAAGTACTCCTGTTCGGCACGGGCCACACGAGGTGAGCAATCACGGAACCGACGCCGATGCCCGCGAGTCTCGTGCTGTTTGCGCTTTCCTTCAGCGTGCTGCTGGCCTTTGTGGTGCTGCTCTGGGCCATCAACATGGTCAAGGAGCGACTGCAGCGGCCCAAAAACCAGATGCCACACCATGCCCTGACCCGTACGTCGACACAAGCGCCGCGCGCGGCGCCTGCGGCAGCGCAGGTCGGCGCACCGCCTGTACTACTCCTCCGCACGTGGCTCGACCGCGTGAACAACCAGCCCGATCGTGTGCCGCACATCGCCGCGAAAGGCCCGAGCGGCAGCGGCAAAACGACGCTGGTGCTGGCCGTCCTCACAGATCGGCCAGGGAAGGTGCTGATTTGCACGCCCATTACCCCTGGATGGCCCAAGAATGTCCGAGTGCGGCAAAACTGGTGACGCTGGTGGGGAATATGGGACGATCGGTGCGGATGCGCCTCATCTTACTCGCGCAAACGGCAACGGTGAAGGCGTGGGGGTTAGAGGGGAACGGCGACGCGCGTGCAAACTTTGTGTTTCTTGATGTCGCGGAAGACCATGGTGCTGTCATCTATCGTTGGGGGAAGCCGCCAGAGCCAATCGACACAGCGCGGGTCTGCGATCTGGCACAGCGCCCCATTCCCCAAGCGCGATGGTGCACGCTCGCGGCGATCGAAGAACGCAATGCTGATGCGCCTGTGTTCCACGCAGCTGCTGAAAGCGGAAACGCGACGGGAATTCCCTCGGCGGCGGAACCGCATTTCTCCGCACAGGAAAGCGATGTTCTCGTTTCCACAATAGCATTTTCCGCTGAGGAGATCGCCCGCATTACGGCCCAGATCAGCGGCGGAACCGGTAAAACGGAAATCGTCAAAGCCATGCCGCGCTATAGTGGCCGCAGACACGGCGCCTATGCGGCGCTCTACGATCGCATCCGTGCATCACTGACGATCGAGTGATGGCCCATCAAGAAGGAGGCACTGCGATCCTGCGTCACGATTGTGCAGCGGTGGCCGCCGCGCATAGTGCGACTCGGCCGACGCATCTATATGGGCGTTGGCCCGGTTACCATACGGTGTGGGAACGATGGGCACACGCATTGCGTCATGGAACGCTCATTGAGTCAGAGAAGTAACGGCCGAGGATGCAGGGATGCCGCTTCTAACGCACGGTGACGCGTTATTGCAAACTCCTCAAACGGTTCAGATAGCGCAGGTTCTCCGCGTGCTGCTCCGATGCCAGCACCGCGGCCAGCGCAGCGTGATGGTTGGCAATCAGCTGCGGCAAATCCACGGGGGCGTCGGGGTCTGCGCCGAGCAACCGGAGCAATCGGTCAGTCTGGACGATCAGGGCCTGCAGTTCACGCCGTTGTTTGTCGGTTGGCGGCGTGCCGTCACTGGAAGGCGGAGAACGTTGGTCGGACAGAGAGCAGTGTACCACAACAAGACAGCACATGCGTGGCTACAATTGCAGTTGCAGGGCTATGTGGAAGTCCTGACTCTTGGGTATCCTTCTTCCGAGCACCAAGTCATAGGAAGAAGAACACCCGATGGATACCAGCCAGTATAGCAGCTGAGAAATGCGCTCAAGCACGTCGAAGAAATAGATCCTAATATTGATCGCTGATGGCCCTCGGTGGCTGACATTCGATTGGATCAACTTTTCTGCTCGGCGCTGTTAAAGGCATGGCCTCGCAGAATCTTGAACGCGAAGGCATGCTCGCTGGGCCGCTCCGCCGCCGTTTGGATGGTCAGCCCCTCGGGAGTCAATCGCCAGTGCAAATTGCGCTCACTTCCCAGCATCGTAATGGAGCGGATCTCCGATTCGTAGAGCTTGGTCGCGGATTTGATGGTCATCTGCTCACCCGGCCATCCCAGGCAGATGGCATACAGCGCGTCATCTTTCACCGTGAAGCGGATATCCTGGGCTGTGTACTCGACCTCCTGCTGCTCGCTGAACGCGCCTTCGCTCTTCATCTGTGTCGGCCCCTCGCCATACGTCATCCAGGGCGTCGTGTCGTAAATGGCTTCGCCGTTGACCGCCAGCCATTTGCCGATTCCCAGCAGGCGATCTTGTGCCGGCTCAGGTATCGCGCCATTAGCCATTGGACCAACGTTCAGCAGGAGGTAGCCATTCTTGCTGACATTGTCCACTAAATTATGCACCAGAGCGCTCACCGGCTTGAACCCTGCGTCCTGCACGTAGGACCAGGCACCTTGGTCGTCGACCGAGCTATCGGTGATCCAATCGTGGTAGGTCAGGTCACGGAACCGCCCCAGTTCAAGATCTACGACCGCGGAGCCTGGCACGAGATGGTTCCATTTGTAGGTCACCACCACATCCTTGTCCCATGTTGTCGCTTGATTGTAGTAGTAGGCCAATAATTCCTGTTTATACTCTTCCTGCACGCCATCCAATCCAAAATCGAACCATAACATATCTGGTCGGTATTTATCGATGACTTCGAAGGTCTTGGCTTTCCACAGATCGAGGAACGCCTTACTGGGTTTGTCCTGCTCGAAGAAGGTTGGGCCGACGTCGCCATTGAGGTTGTGCGGTGGACCGTAGAGTCCGGCATACCGTGGATCCGCCGTGTCGAATTCTTCGCGCCAGTGTGGGTAGAACCACCAGTTCTCGGCGTGATGCAAAGCCACCATGAACCGCATGCCTTGTCGTCGAATGGCGCGCTCCAGCGCTCCTACGACATCGCGCTTTGGCCCCATCCTGGCTGCGTTCCACTCGGTGAGCTGGGTCTCCCACATTGTGAATCCGTCGTGATGTTCGCCCACTGGGCCGGCGAATCGAGCCCCGGCGCTCTTGAACAGTTCGGCCCACTCGTCTGGATCGAACCTTGCTCCGGTGAACATGGGGATGAAGTCTTTGTAGCCGAATTCGGATGGCGGACCGTAGGTTTTGACGTGGTGGTCATGCTGGGGCGTACCTGCCCGGTACATGTTGTAGGGATACCAAGTGCCATTCTTGCCACATGCCGGAACGGAGTACACCCCCCAGTGTGTGTAGATCCCGAATTTTGCATCTTTGAACCACTGCGGTGTCACATGCTGCCTGAGGGAGCGCCAGGTGGGTGCGAAGGTTTCATTCATCGGTACACCTCCTAATTGGCTGACAGATTCCTTCTCGCTTAGCCCCTGCGCCGCTGCGGCATGCCGCGTGGCATGCCGCAGCGAATGTCAACGCCAATACCTGCGTTATGTCTTATTGAGCTCTTGAAGCAGCTTGTTGGTGTCCTCGTTGAAGGCCTTCATAGCGGCCGCGACATCCTTCTGCTCGCCGATGAAGAGCGGCTCCGTATAGCGCTTCCAGAGCGATTCCCACTCGACATGTTTGGGATGGTAGGGTGGGACCACGCCGTCACGCTTTCCAAGCTCGTAGAAGGCATGCTTGAACGACTCGGCCTTGAAGTGCATCTGCGGCGTCGGCATGGCGTTCTGCCACATATCCGCACGGCTGACGAACATGCTGCCCATTGTCCCGGTCGTCGGCAGAATCTCGGGGTTCGACAGCGTAAAGCGGGTTACCTCATAGGCCAGATCGGGCTGCTTTGAGCCTTTGGGAATCGACCAGCCCGAGCCGCCGACGAATTGGAAACGGCCGGATTTGCCCTTTGGTGACGGAGCCACATCCCATTTGAACTTGGTTCCGACCAATTCGTCTACGACGAAGGCCTCGTCGTTGAGCGACCAGTTCATCGCCACCATACCTTGGCTGAAAGGATTATCGACACCCTGGACGTTCTCCGGCAGCGGCGTGACATTGTGCTTGAAGCGCAGATCGACCATCCACTGCATCGCCGCGATGCTTTCCGGCGTGTCGAGCAGGCCCTTGCTCAGGTCCGGCGCGTACCAGTCGGCGCCGAACGAGCGGAAGACCCAATACACGCCGGCCGGCCAGTCGAAGGGCAGGTTGATGCCGTAGATCTTGTCCGCTGGCCGCGCGATCTGCTTCGCCGTTGCGAGCCAGTCGTCCAGGGTCGTGTTTTCCGTCGGCATCGCGACGCCTGCCTTCTCCAGCATGTCCTGGTTGACGTAGAGCCCGCCGGGTGCCCAGTCGTAGGGGATTGCATACTGCTTGCCGTTGTATTGAAATGCCTCGACTTGCGATTGGTAGAACTCTTGCGGCCAGCCATCGGGCGGACTCTTTTTGATGTACTCATCCAGCGGCACCAGCATGTCCCGCGAGGCGAATGACTGGACACGCGTGTCGTGCATCCAGGCGAGATCTGGCGCATCGCCGCCCGTGATCGACGTCGGCAGCTTGGTCCAGTACTCATCCCACGGCACACCCCAGGTGATCTGCAGCTTGGCGTTGGGATACTCGGCTTTCATGTAGCTGTTGAGATGCAGGAGCCACTTCCGCATCTCGCCCTCGCCCTCCCAGCTCAGGGCGCGGAAATCGCCGGCGAACTTGGGATCGACACTGCCAATGCGCCACTTGTCGTACTGGCCGGAGGCGACGGCCGCCTCAGCACCCTGCGCGGCGGTGGTGGGTGCGGTCGATGCCTGGGCAGTAGCGGCGGGCGCCGGCGTGGCTTGCACCGCCGGCGCGCTCGGCGCCGCCCCGCAACTGGCCAAGAGCAAGCCTCCCCCGCTCAGACCAAGCATCTTCAGCATCTGTCGGCGACTAATCGATCTGGTCATTACCTCCCGTTTGTCCGTTCCCATGGTAGCCTCCTTGATACAGTTTGGGAGATCGTGTATAGCGCCTCCAGCCACCCGCAGGCCTGCCGGGCAGCCGGTTCCACACGTGCGGAATATGTCCTGCCGTCGCGCAATTGTTTGTGTCAGGCGCTGCCCTTCAGCCCAGTGGTTACGATCCCGCGCACGTAATATTTCTGGCCAAGCACAAACAGCACGATCACCGGGATGACCGCGAATGTCGCGGCAGCCATAATCAGATGCCATGGTGTCTTGAGCATTGACATGGACTGAAAGGCTGCCAGACCAAGCGGTAGCGTCCGTTTCTCGATGCTGTTGATCATGATCAGTGGCCACAGGAAATCATTCCACTGGCCAAGGAAGGTAAAGATCCCGAGCGTCGCCAGCACTGGTTGGGAGACCGGCAGAATGATACGCCAGTAAATGTTGAAGAAGGTGCAGCCGTCGATGCGCGCTGCGTCCTCGAGCTCGCGCGGGATGGTGAGCATAAACTGGCGCATCAGAAACGTGCCCCAGGGGCTGAAGAGCGCTGGCACGATCAAGGCGAAACGTGTATCCAGCCAGCCTAGATAGCGCATCAGGATGAAGAGCGGAATCATTACGACGGCGAACGGGACCATTATGGTCGCCAGGTAGGCCAGGAACATGAGATCGCGGCCGGGAAAGCGCAGCCGCGCGAAGGCGTACCCGGCCAGCGAGCAGGTGCAGAGCTGGCCGAGCGTGACAGTGGTTGCCACGATCAGGCTGTTCAGGAAGAAGCGCCCGAACGGCATCGCGTTCCAGGTCTCCGCATAGTTCGACCACATTGGCCGCTCGGGCAAGAAAGTTGGTGGAAAGGCGTAAATCTCCGGCAGCGACTTTAGCGACGACATCACCATCCAGGCGAAGGGGAGCAGCATGAAGATCCCGCCGCTCGTCAGGATCAGCCAGGTCAGAAGATCGCCGATCTGCTTCGTACGGCGCTGGCTGTACGTTATCTGCGCAACTCGAATCACGATTCTCCTCCTCGAACATTCGCGCGATGCTTATTCCTCCGCGCCGTAGACCCACACGCGTGCCACGCGCCACTGCACGATTGTCATCACCAGAATGCAGGCGAAGAGCACGGCTGCCAGCGCCGCGGCGTAGCCCATTTTGAAAAAGCCGAAGGCGTTGTTGTAGATGTACAGCACCAGCGTCGTTGTCGCAAAGGCCGGGCCGCCGCGAGTCATGATGTAGAACTGGTCGAAGCCCTGAAAGGCGCCGATCAGCGACGTGACGAGGATGAAGAAGGTGGTCGGCGAGAGCAGAGGGATGGTGATATAGCGCAGCCGTTGCCACTCGTTGGCGCCGTCGATCGTCGCGGCCTCGTAATACTCTTGAGGCACGCTCTGCAGCCCGGCGAGAAAGATCAGCATGGCGTAGCCGATACCTTGCCAGTTGCCCATGATGATCAGCGCCGGCATCGCCCAGGTGCTGCTGAAGAGCCAATTAGGGCCGGTGATGCCCACCGCCGACAGCAGATAGTTGAAGAGCCCGAGGTCGGGATGGTAGAGCCAGCGCCATACAACCGCGACCGCGACGCTGAGCGTGATCGAGGGCAAAAAGTATATGGTCCGAAAGAAGACCATCCCGCGGATCTGGCGGTTCATGAGGTAGGCCAGCCAGAATGCAATGAAGACACCGGTCGGAACCGCGACAAAGCTATAGTAGAAGGTGTTGAAGAGCGTCTTCCATACCAGCGTATCCTGGATCAGCGTGCGATAGTTTTCAAGTCCGGCGAAGCGCGGCGCTTCGGCGAGATCCCAGATCGTGAACGAGAGTGCGAACGCGGCGAGGATCGGAAGCGCGCTAAAGATCAGGAACCCGAGGAAATTCGGGATCAGAAAGAGATAGCCCGCGATAGTCTCTTCCCGACGTAGGCCGCGCCATGCGCTTCGCCGAAGCTGGCGCGCCGCTCCGGTGCGGCGCCAGCTGCTCGAACTTGCCATGCGCTTGCCTCCTTCAGCTATAGGTTCATGTGTAGCAGCGTACTGGTGCTAGATGTGTATCACCTACTGACGCGTCGGCGCTGCTGTCGATTGCCCTAAGTGCCGACGAGAGCACGACTCACGAATGATAAGCTCGGTTTGTAAGAGGTAGAGCCGATCGGGAAGGTCGTGGCCTTCGATTCGCTTGATGAGCAGCTCGGCGGCGGTGCGGCCAATGGCAAAGGTGGGCTGCCGCACGACCGTGGGCGCTGGTGTAACAAGTGCCGACCACGGGGGATCGTCGAAGCCCGCAACGCCGATATCTTCAGGGCAACGCAGTTTGCGCTCCTTGATGAGCTGTAGGGCGCCTAGCAGCAGTAAGTTGTTGTTGGCGAAAAGGGCGGTAGGACGTGGCTCGGCATCTAACAAGGTCTGAGCGCAGTGATAGCCTTCTGCAATGCTGAGGTTACCATAACAGGACCACTGAGGGAGCGGGTCGATGCCGTGATCGTGGAGCGCGCGTAGGTAGCCCTGGTAGCGCTCCTGCATCGTGGACATGCGCTCCATTCCTGCCAGAATACCGATCGCGTGATGCCCGTCTTCGATCAGATGGTGTACTGCCTGATAGGTAGCGGCAGCGTTATCGACGCCGACAAACGGCCCCTTGATCCCCGTAAAGGTGCGGTCGATGAACACAATGGGAATATTCAATGCCTCGAGGATCTCCAATGTGGCCCATTGTTCGCTCGTCGCCGCGGCGATGATTCCGTCGACCCGCCGGCTGAGCAGCAGGTTAAGGTAGTGCTCCTCGCGCGCGACATCTTCCTCGCTATTGCAGAGGAAGAGCGAGAACCCAAGTGGATGCAGGATCGCCTCTGCACCCAGTATCATCTCGCTGAAGAAGGGATTGCTGATATGGCCGACGACCATGCCGATCGTGTTCGTCCGTTGCATCGACAGGCTGCGTGCGATATGGTTTGGATGGAAGCGAAGCGTCTTGATGGCCGCAAGTACCGCCGCCCGCGTCTCTGGGCTGACGTAGCGCGTGTGGTTGAGCACATGCGAGACCGTGGCAACCGACACGTTTGCATGGCGCGCGACATCGCGAATAGTCGTCATCGGTATTCCTAATGACCAGACGGGGGAGCACCAGCAGGTTATGGTAACCGGTTACGTAACCGGTTACGCAGATAATAACATTCGCACTCGCGATTGTCAAGTACATAGAAGTGCCAGGCTAGGCTACGTCAAAGTCCGCCGTGAACTTTGGTTCAGGGCGTGTGCGGCCGCGAAAAGCCACTTTGGGTGGACGCCTGCTACCGTCGAAGATCCACGAGACCATGCCACTCCAAATCAGCCTGACAGCGCTGGTCGAGGTCGATGCCGAGGTTCTGGCCTGGCTGCAACAGGCCTATGACCAGAATTGCTGATATGACAATTGCACCGGGTCGGATGGCAACGCCTTCATTCCCGACGCTAGTGCGTCGGGAATGCGCTGGGCAAGCAGAGCGCAACCCGATCTACGCCGTCTCATGCGCAGTCATCTGCCGCTCGATCTCCTCGCGGCGGGTACGCGCATTGGCCCAGGTATTGGCCAGATCCTCCGCGCGCAGCGCCGGGTAGTCGCGCAGCAGGTCGGCTTCACGCGCGCCAAGCTGGCGAGCCTTGTACCGGCACCCAGACCGGAATGCGCGTCCGCACAATGTAGGGCTCGCCACCATTGATGTCCGGGCGGCTTTCAATCCCTGGGAAGGCATCGCCCAGATCACGGACAGCTCACTGCAGCACCTGAGCCTTCTCGGCCCGGCTCATTCCTGACAGGAGTCGTTCCATTTCGGGCAGCCGGCTCATTGCCTTGTTCCTTCACAAGGAGTCCGTATGATGCGCAGCATACGCTATCAGGGAGCGATCATCCGCGATCATCATGTCCTGCTGCTCAAGCAAACGGAACATGCGAGTGGTTGTAGCTATTGGCAGATTCCGGGCGGCGGAATCGAGCCGGGTGAGACGGAGGAGCTGTGTGTGCAGCGCGAGATGCTGGAGGAGACGGGGTTGTCTGTGCAGGTTGACTCCCTGCTCCTGGATGAGCCGAGCACGCCCGGTGCAATCTACCAGCGCTGGAAAACCTACCGCTGTTCTATTCTCGCTGGTGAAGCGCGTCCCGGCGCTGAACCCGAAGCAGCCTATGCAGACGCCTACAGCTTTACGGAGGTCGGCTGGTTTGATCTGCGGCATCCCGCGACCTGGAACGCGCAGCTGAGAGTCTCTCCCTTCGTGTATTCCTGGCTCCAACGGATTCAAGGAGCGCTTGGTTACGCAGTCGCTCCTTGGCTTCAAGAGCGTACGCAGGAGTTGTTATGAGCAAGGCTCAGGGGAAAACCCTATCCCGGTAGGTGCGGTACAATGATGGTAGCACGACGGGCGTCCTCGAACGATTCAACTCTGGAGCTCCCATGATTCATACCCAACTCTGCGATCTGCTGGCGATTGAGCACCCGATCCTCAATGCGCCGATGGGCGGCACCGCCACCGCCGATCTGGCAGCCGCTGTCTCGATGGCGGGTGGGTTTGGCATGATCGGCGGCACGAGTCCCGGCGGCGCGGACTGGCTCCGTGCTCAGATTCAGTACCTCGCGGCTGTGCCCGATCTCGCTTTGACAATGGATCTCGCGTTCGCAGCGTTTCCATTCCCGATCACACCCACAGATACGCCCGAGCGCCTACATGACGCGCTGACTGGGCTGGTATCAATATATGCCTAGTGGCTGAGGCGATTCATCACAGCACCTGCCTGACCCATGCGCTGCTTGCGCGACGACGGCCAGGAGAGAGCAGGGAGTGGAAAAGGAGCGGTATGAGCGAGGTACAGTTTGGCTTGGTAGTGCCGGGTGATTTTCTAGACAAGGCTAGGCGCCGGCACTACATGGAGGACGTGAACCGACTACTCAACACCGTCAAGGGCGCGTACGCCTCAGCTTGGTTCATTGACCACCTGCAGTTTGAGGACAGCGACCTGCTGGAGGGATGGACAGCGCTCACCTACCTCACCGCACTGCACCCCGAGCTGCAGTGGGGCCACTCGGTGCTCTGTCAATCGTTCCGCAACCCGGCGCATCTCGCCAAGATGGTGGCGACCCTCCAATTCCTCTCGGGAGGGCGTTACATTTTGGGTATCGGCGCCGGCGGGCGCGAGGAAGAATATCTGGCCTACGGCTACGACTTCCCGGCAGCGAGCACCCGGGTCGAGCAGCTCGACGAAGCGCTACAGATCATGAAGACGCTGTGGACGCAGGAGCGCGCGAGCTTCGCGGGCAAGCACTACCAGGTAAGAGAAGCCTGGTGCGAGCCGAAGCCCGACCCGTTGCCCACCATTATGGTCGGGGCGTTCAAGCCGAAGATGCTACGCTTGGCGGCCAGACACGCCGACTGGTGGAACGTGTCGTCGACCGGCATCGAGGACTACCGCGCGTATGTGCAGGAATTCGAGCGGGCCTGCGACGAGGTCGGGCGCGACCCTGGGACGGTGCGGCGCACGTGGGGTGGTGGCTGCGCATGCGCGCCGACCGAACAGGAAGTAGCGAAGATCCTAAAAGAGCGACCGCTGCTCCAGCCCGGCGAGGACTTCATCGGCACTCCCGAACAAATATTTGAGCAGATGCAGACATTCGTCGAACTCGGCGTCGACTACTTCATGCTCGACTGCCAAGGCTTCCCAGAGCTGACCACCGCCACGATGCTAGTGAATGAAGTGCTGCCGGCACTCAATCGACAATGACGAGCGGTCTGCTCGAGCGAAGGTCTCGGCGTCACCGTGCCTGACCTGCCGACCGCTGGAGATCCTCGAGCACCTCGTCACGATAGCGTGTGACCAGTGAGAAATGTCCGTGCCCAGCAACCATCCGGCCCAAGGCTCCTGGGATGGTGCTCAGCAACCAGCGGCCGTGCGCGAACGGCACCGCCAAGTCCAGCTCACCCTGCCACACCGTGACGGGTACACGTATGTCGCCCACGCTGAAGCCCCACGGCTGAGTGAATGCGAGATCGTCGTCGATCCAGCCGTCGAAGCCGCGTTCGAGGGAACGGCGGATCACGGTGGCGAATAGGTTGGCGTAGCCACCGATGAGGACATCCTTATCCACCTCTGGAACCAAGCCACCGAAGGCGTGGGCAAGCTCCTCACCCGTGACAGTTCGAAACGGCTCCGCGTTCTCCTGCATCCACAGGCGCAGTGCCTCCTCGCCCTTGAGCGCAGCGCCGAACTCCGCGACGTTCTCAGGGCCCATGCCCGCAAGGAAGTCCAGATCGTCCGCCCCGAAGGGCCCGACGCCCGCCAATGTGGCTGCCGCAGTGCATCGGTCGGGAAGCAGTGCGGCACACGCTAACGCGTGGGGGCCACCGCCCGACCAGCCAGCCGTGATGAATCTGGTATGGCCCAGCCAATCTAGGATGGTCGACACATCACCAGCAACATGTGCCACTGATCGGCCAGCCATGCGTGTCGACGCAGCGTAGCCGGGGCGGCTTGCGCAGATCAGTCGCATGCCGCGCGCCTTGCAGGGCTCGTGCCAGTCTGCGAAGGTGGTTGCGTCCGCAGGTGTTCCGTGGTGCATCACCAGCGGAAAGCCCAGGGGATCGCCGCCTAAGAAGACGTCCACGACGCGCCCATCAGCCAGGGTAAGCAACTGAGTCATTACGGACATGGACTTCTCCTTCAATGCGCGTGAAACGTTGTTCGTGACACCGAACCATAAGCATTCAACCGCGGCCTCGCAGAGAAAGACGTAGCATTGCTTCAGCCCAATGCTTCTGATTGGTCATGCCGGGCTTCGTGCTCCAACGGGTTTGCCGCGAGCCTGGCGGCCAAGCCGTTGCGGACGAACTGTGCCGCCAGGCACCGCAGCTTGCGCGTTGCCTGGTCTTCGAAGGAGGCGACGAACTCCTCAGCGAGGCCCAGACGCGGATAGCGCGCAAGCACCTCGGCACGAAGATCTGGAGGAATATCCTCGGTGCGCCGACCCGAGATGTCCATGCCCGTCGAGAGTTCGAGGAGATAGCCCTCGGGATCGGTCGCGACGTCCACCACATCCCACATGTGCCGCACGATGATCTCGGCAGCGCGACGGCGGCGCTCTCGGGGCCACCTGGCTGCGGCGCCAAAGACCCACGCCACATGGCCGCCCGCCTCCTCGAACGGGAGGGTGTGATTATCGAACTCCTTGAGGAGCGCGAGGTCGTGAAGCATGGCTGCGACGTAGAGCAACTCGGCGTCGAAGGCGATGCCCCGCTCCAGCGCATACCCCGCCGCCCACAGGTAGGCCCGTACCGAGTGGTTGAGGAGCGCAGGTGAGCAGTACGCGGTGGCGACTTCAAGCGCAGCACGGCACGCCGGGGACACTGGTACCTCCAGGTCATTGAGTTTCATGAGTCGCCTCCTTCTCGTGGGCTCTTAACCACGTCCAGCTGGTGCTCCGTATTGCATACGTGGCCGAACGACACGGGCGCTCACTCGCGAGCACTCGCCAATACAAACGCGATCCTCAGCGCCGAACGCGACGCGAGCGCTCGTCGGGTGCAGCGCCGAGTTGTACGGTCGGCGCTGAACGCGGCTTCATCATCACGCCGTGTCGAGGCCGTAGCGCTCCAGCGCGGCTCGCATCTCGTTGAGCCAGATCTGCCCGAGTCGTCGCCCGTTCGGGAGGTCGTCGTCGCGATCCCAGCGCCACGTCACAATCATCGCGAGCATGAGAATCCGGCACTGCTGGACCAGCCGTTGATCAGCGTCCTGATAGTGTGTGCTCACCGCTTCGGGCGCGTGGGCGATGTCGAACTCGACCGGCCCGCGGCAAGCGGTCTCGAGGTCTACGAACAGCAGCCCTTGCTTCGTTCTGAGCAGGTTGCCTGGGTGTGGCTCGCCGTGGAGCAGTTGCTCGGCCCCTCCTCGTTCGACGACCACCCGCCGCAGGCTTCGCAACGTGTTGCTGA
>WNFV01014698.1_pt1 | contig 14347 bp, 17 predicted proteins | sample 5400101 | NCBI WGS metagenome assembly WNFV01 (sample SAMN13153361, study PRJNA577476) | soil metagenome | isolation source: 115 cm soil or saprolite under grassland replicate 1 | place: USA:California | collected 2016-06-15 | reverse complement strand
CCGAGGCGCCCGCGCAGGCGCTGGTGTGGGCCGCGACCGCGGCCGTGCCCGCCCTGGGGTCGCTCGGCCGCCTCGGCGAGGCGCTGGCCGTGGCCGACCAGGGGCTGGCCGTGGCCAGGGCCCACCCGCAAGAGCTGCCCTGGGGCGAGACGCAGCTCGGCATGGCCCGCTGTCAGCTCCTGCTCGGCGCCGGGCGGCTCGCCGAGGCCAGGGCGATCGCCGATGCTGGCTACCAGTCCGCGGTTGCCGACCGCTCAGCCGAGCGAACCGGGGGCTGGGCCGGCTTCCGCGGCTTGGTCGCCAAGGCCCAGGGGCAGGTCGCCACCGCCGAGGCATCATTGCGAGAGGCGGTCGCCCTGCTCGATGAGCAGGACCCCTACCGGTTCGTGCGCTGGTGCCTGGCCGAGCTGGCCAGCGTCGCGGCCCTGGTCGGGGACCAAGGAGCGGCGGCTGCCTGGCTGGACCGAGCAGATGCCCGCGGCGGGCAGGCCAACCGGTTCTTCGATTCCTGGGTGCAGCTGGACCGGGCCTGGGTCGCGGCCGGGGCCGGGGAGCTGACCCGGGCCGCCGAGCTGGCCGGGCAGGCCGCCGAGCTGGCCAAGGCCCGCGGCCAGTTCACGTTGGAGGCGGTTGCGCTGCACGACGTGGCCCGGCTCGGTGCTCCTGCCGGGGTGCGGGAACGACTCGGCGAGCTGGCCAGCCTGCTCGAGGGACGGCTGGGCCCGGTGCTGGCCGCCTCGGCGGCCGCGCTCGCCGCCCGAGACGGCGCGGCGCTGGACCGGGTCGCGGCCGCCTTTGAGGATCTCGGTGCGTTGCTGCTGGCGGCCGAGGCGGCTGCCGCCGCCGCCCACGCCCACCAGGCCGCCGCCCGTGACGCCAGGGGGAACGCCTCCCGGGAGCGGGCCGCCGCCCTGGCCGCCGCCTGTGAGGGCGCGCGCACACCTGGCCTCGGCCCGGACGCGCTGACCTCGGTGCTCACCCGCCGCGAGCGGGAGGTGGCGATGCTGGCCGCGGCCGGGGCCCCCAGCCGCGAGATCGCCGCCCGGCTTGGCCTGTCGGTCCGCACCGTCGACAACTATCTGGGTCGGGCGTACGCCAAGCTCGGTCTCACCGGCCGGACGGAGCTGGCCGCCTTGCTTGGAGCCGGGGCGTCGCGCTGAACGGTGTGGAGCGGCGACCTGCTCGCGCTGCCTGGCGATGTACACGCTGTGACGGCGAGGGGTCTAGACTCGGGCTATTCGGTAGCGGCTGCCGTCATGCGCCAGCCCGACCGTTGCAGAAGCAAGCGTCACTGATGCACAGCAGCCCGAATGGGGCCATCACCGCCACCGCAGCACCGCGGCATCGGCCCCGCTCCAGTCTCCTGACCGCCTGGCCTTCCCAGGCACGCGCCGTCAACGTGTCAACGGCGCAAGCGCGAACGGTCCCCGCCGGCCCCCCGCGGGGGCCGTTCGCCTATGACGGCAACCTCCACCGAGGCGTGCGCAGCTCATCAGTGGAGACCTTGTCGCACGGTCCAACTGGCTCTCCAGCCTGCCGCGTCGTCGGCAAAACGTCCTGGCCAGGTGCTGATCAACTCAGTCGTACGACCGTCGTCGCAGGGTTCGCGGCCACGGCTGGTGGCCTGCCGGTGCGCTGGACCAGCAGGTCGTGGAGCATCGTGTCCGGGTCCGGGATGCAGGCCTTCGCGATGCCGTCGACGGCGTCGAGGACGATGATGGGCGCGGCCTGCCGGCGGAAGCCCTTCTCGGAGGCCCGGACCCCGCTGGTGAACTTCGAGGCCCACTGCGCGGCGTGCGGCACCTGCGCCAGGGCCAGCCGGCTCGGCTCCTGGAGACTTCCCCCCGGTCGTCCGTCCAGGTCGGCCAGGACGCGTTCGCAGGCCAGCACCGAGACCGCCATGACGCGTTGCCGCCCGGCCGCCGCCACCGGCAACGCCATGGTGGCCGACCGCAGGGCGATTCGCGCGTCGATGTGCAGGTCGTCGCCGGCCAGCCCGATCACCGACGGGATCAGGCTGGCCAGCCGCGGACGGCCGGCGTCGGAGGTGTAGTCGTTGACGTGGCGGGCGACCGCGGCCAGCAGCGGATGGGTGCACGCCGGGTGGTCGCTGAAGCGCTCGCCGGCCAGCAGGGAGGCAAACTCCATGAAACACGCGCCCTTGCGCGGGTTGCGGTGCTTGCCGCGAGCCAGCGTCGGCAGCAGCGTCGGCGGTTGCGTGTCGGGCTGCCGGGACCCAGTCTGCGCCGCAGCCGCCCGACACGCCAGCGCCCGCTGCGCTGCGCCACTCGGCGGCTGGGCAGCGCCGAAGCCCGAAATGACCAACCGATGGGTCGCCGACGGCTGCGTCCACCGCCGGCCCTCGAGCTTGGTCGAAAGCCCGAGGCTGCCGTCTTCGCCGATCTCAAGGTCGAGAAGGCGCTTCTCGGCCACGGGCAGCCCGAACACCCGCGCGCCAAGCGCCCGTCGGTCCGGCGCATTTCGCTGCCGGGTGCGGTTCCCACCATGACATGGGCCAGGTCCCGGTGGTGCAACGCGTCCCGTGCAGACATACTTCGCGAACAACGCTATAGGCCACAGAGGACCAATGGGCCACACAGATGAGCATGCTGCGCAGCTTCCGCCACGCGTTCCGCGGTCTTGGCCTGGTGCTCGCGCGCGAGCGCAACGCCCGGATCCACCTGATAGCCGCGGTGGCGGCCCTGGCGGCCGCGCTCTGGCTGGGTCTGGACCGCGCCGAGATTGCGCCGCCGAGATTGCGCCAGGCCAGCAGCGGCAGACCAGATCGACGCCGGCACCACGGCAGACAACTCGTCACCAAGGCAACCCGGTCGGGCGCCTGATCCGTTCTGGGTCATGCCGAGATGCCGAACGTCGAAGCCTGGCAGCGATCCCCCAATACCGCGTCCGAGAGACTCACAGATCCGTTCGCCGCCGGGTGACCAGGCCACCGCCTCGACCCAGTCCTCATGGACGCACAGCAGGCCGAGCTCGGTCCCGGTCCTGGCGTCCCACACACGCGCGCGGTCCGGTCTTGCGAGGCGGTCGCGATCCGCTCACCGTCGGGGCGCCCAAGCCGCTCCCCGCACGGCGCCCTCGTGGCCGCGGAGGACGGCCAGCTCGGCGCCGGTCGCAGCGTCCCACACCCGCGCGGTGTGGTCATCGGACGCGGCAGCGATCCGCCGCCCGTTGGGCGACCAGGCGACGCCGCATCCCAGGTTGGCGTGGCCGCGGAGGACGGCCAGCTCGGTACCCGGTGGTGGCATCCCACACCGCGCCGTGCAGTCCTCGACGCGGTCGCGATCCACCGCCCATAGGGCGACCAGGCCCACACCGTTGACAGCATCCTCGTGGCCGCGGGCGGCAGCCAACACGGTGCCGTCGCTCGCAAACCCGGGCACCACCGTGGTTGACGGCCGTACTTACAGACTTACAATGAAAGAGGCAGGACAAGGAGGACCGTGTGGGCACCGAACTGCAGGGGTCTGGCGACTACCGGGTCGGGGACGCCGACCGCAACCGCACGGCCGACCTGCTCAAGGAGGCCCACGCCGCCGGCTACCTCGCCCTGGAAGAGGTGGACGAGCGGCTCGGCACCGCCCTGGCCGCCCGCACCCGCGGCGAGCTGGACCGGCTGGTCGCCGACCTGCCGCCCGAGTGGCGGGCCGGGCAGGAACGCGGCCGGCGGCCGGCCGGGCCGCCCGGGCGCCCGCGCCCCGCCTTCCCGCCGGAGGCCGCCTGGCTGGTGCCGCTCCTGGTGGTCGTGGCCGCCGCCCTAGTCGTGCTTGCCGTGGCCACCCGCGGCTTCTTCTTCCCGTGGCCGCTGCTCTGGATCTTCTTCGCGTTCGGGCGCCGGGGCCGGTCCGGCTGGGGGCCGCCCCGCTGGTGACCGGTCAGGCCCTCGCAGGGGCCAGGACACGCTCGGCCCGTCGAGACAACGCTCTCGCTAGCTGATCGGGCCTGTGGATCGCCTTCCTGACGCTACGGTGGCCGCACCGGGTGCACGGACCGGCCGAACCGCCGGTCACTGGCATCCCCACTCCTACGATGCCTGGATCTACCCTGGTCTGGGGTGTCGGCGGATCCCAGAGGCCAGGACGTCACGGATGCTGACCACGCCCTTGAGCTCGCGGCCCTCCAAGACGGGGAGGTGGCGAAACCCGTTCGTCAGCATCACATCGGCGGCTTCCTCAGTTGTCGTGTCAGGAGTAGCCGTTATCGGATCCCTCGTCATCCATTGAGAAACGGGTGACCTGGTGAGGTCCGAACGGGAGGCGGCCGCTCGCAGCACATCCCGCTCGGTCAGGATGCCTGCGAGCCAGGAGTCCTGCAGGACGACGGCCGAGCCCACCCGGGCCTTCACCATCATGCCGGTGACCTCCGCGACCGGGCGCTCGGCCGAGGTGGTGAGGACCTCCGTCGTCATGATGTCCCGAAGCTGGGCCACCGTCCCTCCCTGCTATGCCGAACATCCACTTAACCGCTGCCGCCAACCTCGCCAGAGTCCGAGTGATCCGCCGAGACGGCCGGGTCTACGAACTCCTCGTTCAGCAGCCGCCACAGCGAGCCTGCCCATGAGCTGATGCCCGGCCATGTCTTCCAGAAGACCTGCATGCTCGTCTCGTCCAGGTGGCGGTAGGCGTCGTGGGGGGTTACGGCATCGGCAACCTCCTCGAACCTGGAGATCGCATCCAGGAAGCGGTCAGAGATGTCGTCCACTGGCGCTCCTTTCGTCATGCGGTCCGCAGCAAGCGTGGAGGGGCGGCAGCCTACAGCCTTGCGTGATCAGTGTGGCAGGTGGCCCTGGGGTGCGACAGGCGCGGACCGTCGAGCCATGCCCGGACGCGCCAAGCAGCTTGCCCAGCGCCAGTGCCCCGCCAGCCTGGACCCGCCTCGCCGCCCCCGCCGCTGCTTGAGCACGATCGCCTTCATGCGGCCGAGACGATGAGTCTTCGCTCGCCCCGAGGTCCTACCGTGCGAGCCTGTAGGTGCCGAGAACCTCGTCTGCGGCCGTGACCTGCGGGCTTCGCATGGGTCGCGGAGGCCCGCGATGATCACCAGCCATGACGTTCAGACTCCTCTACCTGATCTTCGGCCAGCTCCTCGGCTGGCCGGGACTACTGGCCCGGGAACAGGCAGTCAAGAACGCCGAGATCCTCGTGCTGCGACACGAGGTGGCGGTGTTGCGCCGACAGGTCAGCCGGCCCCGCTGCTGCTGGCCAGACCGGGCCGTCCTCGCGGCGTTGACCCGCCTCCTACCAAAGCGGCACCGGCGGCATCGGTTCGTGACGCCCCGACACCCTGCTGCGCTGGCATCGGGACCTGGTCAGGCGCCGCTGGAGGTACCCGCACCGCCAGCCCGGCCGGCCCCCAAGAGCGTCAGCGCTGCGCCGCCTGATCCTGCGGATGGCAGCGGAGAACCCGACGTGGGGCTACCGGCGCATCCACGGTGAACTCGCCCGGCTTGGACACAAGGTCGCGCCGAGCACGGTGTGGCTGCTCCTCAAACGAGCCGGTATCGACCCGGCACCGCGCCGCGCCAGCCTGACCTGGCAGCAGTTCCTGACCGCCCAGGCCAAGGCGATCCTGGCCTGCGACTTCTTCCATGCGGAGACCGTGCTGCTCAAGCGCCTGTACGTGCTGTTTGTGCTGGAGGTCGCCACCCGCCGGGTCCACATCCTCGGCGTGATGGCCAACCCAACCGGGGAATGGGTCGCCCAGCAGGCCCGCAACCTCCTCATGGACCTGGCCGACCGCATCGAGCAGTTCAGGTTCCTCATCCGCGACCGGGACGCCAAGTCACCGACGCGTTCGATGCGGTCTTCGCCGCCGAGGGCATCCGGATGCTGCGGACGCCGGTGCGGGCACCGCGGGCGAACGCGGTCGCCGAGCGGTGGGTGGGCACGGTGCGTCGTGAGCTGCTGGACCGGATGCTGCTGCTGGGTCGGCGGCATCTGGAGATCGCCCTGACGGGCTACGTGGCGCACTACAACACGCATCGGCCCCACCGGGGCACTCGGCCAGGCACCGCCACAGGGAGCCGTCCCGCCGCCCGCTCCCGCAGCCGATGTGCGCGTTCTCCGGGTGGATCGTCTCGGCGGGCTGATCCACGAATACACCCAGGTCGCGTGAGCTGGACGAGGTTTTCGGCACCCACAGGCCTGCATGAACGCCTTTACGCACCCCACAACCGGCGTCGCGTGGGCCAAGCGAGGTCCACGGGACGTTGTGGCTCATCGCCAACGGCCTGAATGCCGGCGAGCTGCTCCTCCTGGACGCCGAGCGCCTGGTCCACCACCCTCAGTCCACAGGGACGACAGGGGCGGCTTCGGCACGCCGCAGACGGTCCAGGAAGCCGCGTCGCCTGGCGTGCCGCTGCTTGACCTCCGCCAGCCGACGGTCGAACTCCTCCTGCCGCTTCGCGCGCGCCGCGACCTCCCGCAGGTCCACCGCCAACCGCACCGCCTCGTCGTAGGACCGCCCCTCCACCAGCAGCTCCAGCTCCTGCCACGCCCCCGGCTCGCGTCGGGCGAGCGCCTCAAGCTGCCGCTCCCGCTCGGCCGCCGCCGCGGCCCGGGCCTGCGCCGCCCGCTCCGCAGCCGCCCGCCGCCGCGCATCCTCCAACGTCTCCGCGCCCGCCAGCAACTGCGCCACCGTCCGCCGCCGCCCACCCGGCACCGGCGGGTGCGCGCGACGGAACGCACCAAGCAGCTCCGAACCCAACGCCAGCTCCGGGTGATCCGCCGCGCGCAGCAACCACCGCTCCCGCTCCCGCGCCGGCAGATCCTTGACCCACGCCCGGAAGCGACCTGCCTCGATCCCATCCTCCTGCGCGCTCGCCTGGGCGGCGACCGCCAGCAGGTCCCTGTCGACGCGCAGGAACTCGGCCAGCGCGGCCAGCGGCGCCGACAACCCGCCAAGACCGCTCGGCACTGGCGGCTCCACCGCACGCGGGCCGACCGCGCCGGCCTGCACGGCCAGCAGCCACGCCAGGTACGCAACTCGCAGGTCGCCGCGCAGCAACTCCGCCCGCAGCGGCGTCAACGACCCGGCCAGCCCCCCGGCCTCGAACCAGTCGTCCTCCGGCTCGTCGACCTCGCTGCACAAGTCCACGATGGCGTGCTCACCAACCGTGGTCAGCGTCGCGGGATCGCCTGGCAGATAGGCACCAAGCGCCCTGTTGTCCACCGCGGCGATCGGGAGCCGCAGCATCAGCCGGCGGGTGCCCCAGTTGGCGAAATACAGATGCAGGTCGAAGTAGCGGGCCAGCAGCTTGGCCGGGTCGGCCTTCAGGTCACCCCAGTGGTACTCGTTCCAGAACCGTGTCGGGGTGATCTCGGCCCGGGTGGAGATGGCGCGCAACTCGGCCATCTCCTTGGCGATCAGCGGGCGGTCGAGCGCCACGAACTCGTAGCACTGATACTCGCTCACACCACCAGGCCTCCTTCATCGATCCTCAGCCTGCGCGCCCCAGCACTGCTGGACGGGCGCAGTGTACAGAACGATCAAATCCCTTCTTCACCACGGCCGGCCTGTCCATGACGGAGCTGCCTGTCGGACGATGAAGGCACCATCGACGAGCAGTGAAGGGGCCGCTCCGCCGCGATCCATCTGTGGTGAATCAATCCGGCGGCCAGGTCCAATCGGGTCTCGGGTAGCGGGGAACGGCCGGAGGCCAAGGTGGTGGCGGTAGGCGGCATGCAGCCATGCAGCCAGCGTGTCGGCAGGAAAGGCTACGTCGCCGAAGGCGACCTCGCCGGTGCCGTCCGGTCCGCGGCAGACCGCGACCAGCCCTCGCGCCGGGTCGGCGTAGTCAAGCTGGACCACGGTAACCGGCGTGCCGACCAGGCTCGCGGGCGCGGGCAGAGCCACCTCGTCCTCGATGACGGTCAGGAACGCCGTGTACTCCTCGTCCTCGTTGTAGCAGTCGACCGTGATCGTCTCGATGACGCGGTCGAGGGCGTCAGCGGTGGTCATAACCTGGCTGCCAAGGACTCGGCCGGATCGTCGCCGCCAGCATGAGCGGGCACGTAGGGGATCAGCCCGGTCTGCCATGCCTGGACCTGCACCGCCTCGGGGCAGCCAGCGCGCGTCCACGACCATGCCGCCGACCTCAAGCAGCCACACCAGCGGGTTATCCAGGCCAAGTACACCGGCGTGACCTGCTCGGCGGTCTGCTGCACGAGTACCGACGAGCTGCATGAACGCATTTGCCACCCTTCGCCCTTGAACGGCACGGAGGGACCCTACAGGTCGTGATCGGTTAGAGCGTGCCGGTCTGGTTGCCACGGGTCGATGACGTCGATCCCGGTGTCCTGGAAATCCTTGGAGTTGCGCGTGGCCAATGCTGCCCGGTGAGCGCGGCAGATGGAGGCGATCTGCGCGTCGAAGCCATCGATAGGAAGGCCGGCACGGTCCCGGTCGCTCACGATCGTGGCGTACGCCACAGCCGCCTCCGCGTCGAAGGGAAGGACGCGCTCCTCGAAGTCGGCGAACACCTCCTCGGCTGTGGATCGCAGCAGTTGCTTCCGGTGGCCATCGGCCAGCCGCTCGATGCCGTAGCGGATCTCGGCCAGCGTGACCGAGGTGGTGTACAGCTCGCTCTCGTTGTGGCGCACCCAGCCGACCACAACCGGAGACGGCGACGGCCTCATGAGCTCTGAGACCACGTTGGTGTCGACAACGATCATCAAGGAAGGTCAGCCGCGCGCACCGGCGTCGAACGCGGCGGCAGGTCCAGTTCCACACCGCCGATGGCGCCAAAGCGGTCCAGAAGCACGGTGAACAGCCCCCCGGACCGCTCCGGCTCGCTGACCGCCTCCTCGAGGATGGCGCGGATCTCGGACTCCATCGACCGCCCGTGCCGAGCAGCTCTGATGCGCAGGCGACGTTTTATCTCTTCGTCCAAGTTTCGGACGCTGACAGCTGCCATGATAAGCATCCCCCTTCTCGTGCTATCAATGCTAGCAGAAGCCACGGTGCTCAGCCGAACGTGTCGTCCTGTCGGGTACGGGCAGTTGGCATGCTCGATCGGCTCGGCGGGTCAGGTCCTGGTAGGAAGGCCTGCCGGAACGCGGTCTGGCTGTGGTAGAGGTTGCCGAGGTGAGCCATGTTCGTTCCTCCGGACCTGTGGGGGCACTGTTGCATCTGCGCGGAATGCGTCGCCGACGAGTGCCGGAGTGGAGGCTGGTCCCACACCGAGGGCTGTGAGAATGGTCCAAAGCTGTCGATCGTAGACCTCATCTGGGTCCCTCATGCCACGAAGCGGAGGGCTCACTGGGCGCTGATCGCCAGATGCAACAGTGCCCCACCGTCGACCTCGGCCCGGCGGACCCAGCTGCGCAACGACTCGGTTCCCACGCCCAGTTGGCGCGCGACCCGGGTCACCATACCGACACCGTTGCCGGTCTCGATCTCCAATGCCATCGGGACCGCGCGCTCACGCAGCTCGGGCTGGTACCGCTTTGCTGTTCTTGTCCACAGCACGCGGCCACGCCTGCAAGAGTGTGATAGACGTAACGACGCGATGGGCACCACATGCGCGTCCCAAGAAAGGGAGGAACCGATGGCCATGCCGATGCCGGCCGAATGGTCGTTCGGAGCGACGATCCCAGCCAAGGATCTGGATGGCACCAGGAGATTCTACGAGGACGTCCTGGGAGCCCAGGTCGTGATGGAGGACCCGGGCGGCATTCTCTATAGGTCCGGGGACTCGACCTTCAGTCTCTACCCCACTGAGTTCGCCGGGACGGCCCAGCACACGCTGGGCGCGTTCATGGTTGCCGACGTCGAGGCGGCCGTGGCGGGCCTGCGGGCCAAGGGCGTGACGTTCGAGGAGTACGACATGCCCGGGGTGAAGACGGTCAACGGCATCGCCGAGCTCGGCGGGTTTAAGGGGGCGTGGTTCAAGGACCCTGAGGGCAACATCCTGTCGGTGGTGCAGTCCACGGCGGCCTGATCGAGGAGCGCGAGTGGTCGGCTCCGGCAACTTGATTGTCGGAGCCGCCGTCACCCTCGGCTGGGTGGGAATGCGAATTGCCGGTGACAATCCCTGCCCCAGGGCCTCTTTCAGCGGCTCGACGAGCAAAGCAAGCAGCTCCAGGCCGTCTGACCCGGGCTGATGGAGCAGCCGGTCGACCCATCCGCTCCCGGGCCAGTCCACGCCCTCCACTCGCTCGCGCTCAGCTCCAAGGTCCCGGCCGTGCCGTCACGCCGTCAGGCGATCAGCGGCGTCGGGCTCCGTGTGGCGTTGCGGGTCGATCGCGGAGCATGGGATCCCTTGGCTGCGGCGCGAGACGGACCGACATCAGTGCCCGCCACGGCTGGCTCCCTGAGGGATCGGCGAGCCAGCCGTGGTTGCGGGTCAGGCTGCGGAGTCGATCAGCCGCTTGGCGGCGTTGCCCACGCGGCGTGATTGGGCCGCGAGGATGAGCGCGGAGACTCCGTACACGATGCTGAACAAGCCGAACACCGTTGCGAGCGTCAGTGCGCCGATGTCCGGCCGAATCGTCAGCACCACGCCGAGCGCGATCGGCACGAGTCCAGTGAGGGACCACATCGCCCGCTCGCCGGCTGTCTCACCCTGCCGGATGGCGAGCGCGACCTCGACGGCACCTGTGACGAACGCCCACACCGCCACCCAGATGGTCAGCACGAACGCGGTGATGCGGGGCCCGAGGAGCGCGACCACGCCTGCGGCGACGGAGAGCAGGGCGAGCAAAAGATAGCCCGCCACCGGCCCGGCGAGGTCGCTGCGGAACGCCTGGGCCGCATTGGCACCCCCGTTGGGTTCAGAAACTCGGACGTCATGCCCCGACCTGGTAGTACTCGTAAACCAGGCTGTGGGGCGCGGAAACCCTGAATCCATCATGCTGCGACCTCGTGATACTCGTGGACGAGGCCGCCGAGCACATCGCGACGCCGCACCGCTCGAGGGTTGACCTTCGGCGAGGCCTGTTCCCGCGCCGCAGGTCGGGGACGGCCAGGGTGAGGCTGCGGTGTGGTCGCTGCTGGTTGTAGTGGCGAACGTAGCCGCGCAGCAACCACTGCAGATGGAACCGGCCAAACACCAGCGTCCAGTCCAGACACTCCGCCCGGACGGTCTGCACCCACCGCTCGGCATAGGCGTTCGCCTTCGGCGCCCGGATCGGGGTTCGGATCACCTCCGCGCCCTCGCTCCAGAAGATCTCGTCGAAGGAGGCAGTGAACTTGGCGTCGTGGTCGCGGAGCAGAATCCTGATGGCGAAGTCCTGATCGTTCAGATCCATCGCGACGTTCCGTGCCTGCTGAGTCACCCATCCCGAGTCAGGGTTGGCCGTGACCCCGGCGAGAACGACCCGCCGGCTGCTGAGGTGGATGAAGAACAGCACGTACAGGGCCTTGAGGCGGATCGTCTCCACCGTGAAGAAGTCACACGCCACGACCCCCTCGGCCTGCGCCCGCAAGAACTGCGTCCAACTCGGTCCAAGCCGTCGTGGCGCCGGGCCCAACCCGTGTCGTCGCAGCATCGTCCTGATGGTCGTGGCGCCCACCCGGATGCCAAGCTTGCGCAGCTCCCCACAGATCCGCACGCAGCCCCACCGAGGGTTCTCCCTGGCCATCCGCATGATCAGCGCCGCGATCTGCGGGTCGATCGGCGGCCTGCCAGACTTGCGCTCCTTGCTGTAGGTCCACTTGCGCCGGACCAACATGCGATGCCAGCGCAGCAGTGTCTGGGGCGTGACGAGGAACGATGCCCACCGTTCTCGAGGGAGCGCGCGGCTGGCGGCGGCGAGCACGACCCTGTCGCGTGCGGTGAACCTGGGACGGCCGCTCTTGCGGCGCAGCACCCGAAGCTGATGCCGCAGGACCAGGATCTCCAGGTCCTTGGTGCCGTCATCGGCATCCCAAACGACGAGTAGGCGGCTGAGGAAGCGGACGGTCAGCCAGAGCAGGAAGAGCATCGGCGGATGGTACGGAACACCTGCTCACGGCGCGAATCCGGGTTTTCGAGCCCCACAGGGAGGGGTGACGATTCCCGCTCCCGCCCCGCTCGGGCTGGTCATGCAAATTGTGACGCCGAGGCTTGATCCGCACCAGGTCCAGGGTTGCATGAGCATCCCGGTTGGCCTGGGGTGGCGTTGAGAACTGGTCTGAGGAAGGCGCGCGTGCGCCGAGCCTCGTTGTACTGATTGCCACCCATGGCCCGGCCACGAACGCCCCGGGTGAGGGAATGGCCCGACCCGCCAGGGGCGGGCCGCTGGTCGAGGTCTGCGCCGTGGCCAAGCGGGACCTCGCCGCCGGTGAGGTGCTGGGCGACTCCTTCTGAGCGCCGATCGCAAGCGCCTTCGGCCGGGAGCGGGCGCTGACCTTGGGGGGAACCGCAAGGACAGGGCCGGCCTTGGGGTGGCGTGGCCCTGACGGCCGCCGTTCCTGCTGCTGGGAGCTGGGCCACTGCCCCGGTGGCCGTCGGTCGCTGCTAGGCCGGGAGCAGCCGCAAGCGGCATTGGCGGGCCGCCATTCTCGCGACGCCGCCGCGTGGCGCGGCAGCCGCCGAGCGCGCCACGCCCCTGCAAGCTTGGGAGCACCGTGCGCCCGCCCTCGGGTGCTGACGCAACTCAGGCCTTAGGCGACTGACCGCTGCTGACCGTCGATGACCGCCGAGCTGCCAGTTGGGCACCGCGGGCCCTCACGGTTCCCTCCGGGAACCAGGGCACATACAAGTGCCGTCTTCACGCCCCACTCACGGTTTGCCGATCATGTCGCCGGTCACAATCGAGCACAAAAGCAGCAATCGGAACCAGCGGACGAAGGAGCACCGGCATGACCGACACCGCCGCCCCGATCACCGGCTACATCCCGGGCGCCTACAAGCTCGACCCCGGCCACTCCGACGTCGCCTTCACCGTCCGCCACCTGATGATCAACAAGGTCCGCGGCCACTTCACCAGGGTCGAGGCCGACATCGTGCTCGCCCCCAACCCGCTGGACTCCACCGCCACCGCCACCATCGACCCCAACTCGATCGACACCAACAACCCCACCCGCGATGACGACCTGCGCTCGTCCAACTTCTTCGAGGTCGACAGGTACCCGACGATCAACTACCGCTCGACCGGCGTCCGCCACACCGAGGACGGCTTCGACCTCGACGGTGAACTCACCATCCACGGGGTGACCCGGCCGGTGACGCTGGCCCTGGACGTGAACGGGTTCACCAAGGACCCCTACGGCAGCACCCGGGCAGGGTTCTCGGCCACCGGCGAGATCGACCGCAAGGATTTCGGCATCACCACCAACATCCCCATGGACGGTGGCGGCGCGGTGATCGGCGACGCGATCCAGCTGTTCATCGAGGTCGAGGCGATCCTGCAGCAGCCGGCCGACGCCTGAAGGCTTCGCCCGCCCACGCGGCCGCTGCACTCGTCGGCGTGGTCCCTGTCCTGGTTGAGCTGTCTCGGCGGGCAGCACCCGCTGCGCGGCGTCGGCTGCAAAGGCCGGGCACCGCAGCAGCACGGCGTGGCGGTCAGTTGGGGAGCTTGAAGATCTCGAGCGGGATCGCGCGGGCCCCCGGACGCCACTCGACGGGAAGGCCGGCGATTACCGACTCGGAGGAGTCACCCTCGAGGACCATGTAGAGGCGTGCTCACCGAACAGGCACGTGCAGTAGAAGTCGCGACCCTTCAGCTGCGGGCCGGTCTTCTCGAGGCCGACGTCGATCGGCTCACAGTCTTCCGGTGCGTGCCGGTTGATCACGATACAGGGTTGCGCCATCTCCAAGCCTACGTGCCGCTACCGTGCCACGAGCATCGTGTGGGTGCCAGAAAGTCGGTCGTGGGTGCTGAGCTGCGAGTTCGCCACCGGCGCTGCCGGGCCGCGATGATCGGCGCATGAACCTGCGACTGCTCTATCTGTTGTTCTGCCAGGTGCTGCGGTGGCTGTGCTGCTGACGCGAAGCTCAGCGGCAAAGGACGCCGAGCTTCTGGTGTTGCGCCACGAGGTCGCGGTGCTACGCCGCCAGGTGGCCCGGCCGCGGCTCGACTGGGCCCGGCCAGCATGACTGCCACGTGGCTGGAGAGCAGCGACGAGGCACCACGCCGCCGCGAGATCGCCCCCCACGACTTCGAGGAGCACGACATCACGGGTATGGATCCGACGGTCGACTGGGCGGATGGTGGGCTGGTGAGCACGGCCGCCGATCTGGCCGCGTTCCTGCGGGCGCTCACCCGCGTGTGGGGTGCGTAAACGCGTTCATGCAGCTCGCCGGTACTCGTGGAGGAGTCCACCGAGCAGGTCGCGTCGACGCACGGCACCTCGGTCATCCCGGCCGAGGTCGGTCAACCGGCCGGGCGGGTCTGGCGGTTGCAGC
>WNFV01009313.1_pt1 | contig 14349 bp, 10 predicted proteins | sample 5400101 | NCBI WGS metagenome assembly WNFV01 (sample SAMN13153361, study PRJNA577476) | soil metagenome | isolation source: 115 cm soil or saprolite under grassland replicate 1 | place: USA:California | collected 2016-06-15 | reverse complement strand
AAAGTCATCAACCAGTTCCGCGCCGCACGCCTGCTCGAGATCGACCGCTCGTTCATCACGCTGCTCAATCCGCGCGGCCTCGAAGAGCTGGCACAGGGGTAGACACGGATTGGGACGGATACATGGATTCTCACAATCCGTGTATTTGTCGTTCGAAAGGCGCGCTCGAGCGGCGGCACATCGACGACCGCTATCTGGAGCAGCACCGACAGGCCGAAGCCCGCCTTGTACATCACTGCCATACCTTCGCCCCTGCGTCGCCTGCCGTCGCCCGGCCTGTCCAACCGGGTATAGACTGGTCTGGCGTGGAGTGGCAGTATGCTGGACGCTGCTCAAGATCCGCCAGCACGCGGGCGGCGATCGTCTCGGCCGCAGCTGGTCGGCCGATCGCCTGCGCGGCGGCGCGCATCCGCACCAGGCGCTCGGGCGCCGCCAGCACCTCAGCGATCGTTTGAGCGATGAGTGATGACGACTTGCAGCCCAGCCCGGCGCCGGCCTCGATCACATACGCGGCATTCCAGCGCTCCTGCCCGACCAACTGGGCCGTCGGAATAATCATCGGCACCCCGAGCGCCAGCACCTCGCTCACGGTCAGCCCGCCTGCCTTGCTGACCGCCAGGTCGCTGGCCGCCAGCAGCGGGGTGAGACTCGTCTGCGGCCCGAGCACATGGAGCCGCGGGTGCGCGCCTTGCGCAAGATCGTCCAGGCCGGCCACCAGATCGTGGTTGCGGCCGGCGGCCACCACCACGCTCCCTACCGCTGGCACAGCCAGCACATCCACGACCATGGCGCGCAGCTGCTCGGTCGGCAGGCCGCTGCCAATCAGTGCGACGACCGGCCCGTCGGCTGGCAGACCGAGCGCGTGTCGGGCCACGTCACTCTCGATCGGCGCTCCGATGGCCGGATCGATTGGAATGCCGGTCACCTCGACGCGTCGGCGATCGACCCCCGCCGCGACGAGTTGCTCCTGCGTCGCGGCGGTCGGCACAAAGTGGCGCGCGACGCCCGCGCATGCCCAGAACTGATGCGCGTGATAGTCAGTCACGACCGAGTAGATCGGCGGCAGGTGCTGCTGACGTAGCTGTGCAAGCGCCTCGACTGGCAGGAAATGCGTGCAGACGATCGCGTCGGACTGTGCCCGTTCAATCAGAGCTGCGATTTCGTGGACGCCGAGCCGCGTGCTGAGCGCACGGACGCCATTCATGAGGCGGTTTGGCCGATCGGTCTGCGCATAGTAGCGGCTCCACAGGCGTGGCGCGACCGCGGCCATGCCCAAGTATACCCCGACATAGCCGCGCCGATACCAAGTATGCGAGTAGTCGAGCGTATCTTGCACCAGCGCGGTGGTATTGGGTACCGCCGCGAATGCACGCGCCAGCGCCAGCGCCGCGCGCTGATGGCCCATCCCAACCGACACGTGCAAGAGCAATATCCGATTCATCGGTGTGATCTTTCTCTCGAGCCTGCGCTGGCAACCTGAGCGCATTGGCAGCGTCGGTGGCCTGGGAGGTGTCATGTGACATTCGCTATTGCTCATCCTGGCAGATTCAGACGACTTCCGAGCGGTAGACCCGCCCGCCGTGCAGCGCCACGATCCGGTCGATCGACTCGGTCGAGTCTTCGTCCACCTCGGCGATCAGCGCTGTTTCGCCGGGGTTGAGCTGATTACTGACGTCGTCGATGAAGTCTTCACTCAGCCCGAACTCGCCGAGATCCACCGTACCACCCAGGATTCCACCCGACGCCGCGCCGAGCACGGCTCCAGTAGCGGCCGCGCTCGCGGCGGCGCCTGCTGCGACGCCAAGGGGCCCGAGCATCGCTCCGAGCAGCCCCCCGATCAGGCCGCCGCCAAGCAGCCCCCATGCCATCCCGACACCTTTAGTATCGGGAATGGTCAGGTTGCCCTTGTCATCCTTGCTTGCGATAGCGCCGCGCTTGAGCTGGATGATGCCATCTTTGTCGAGGTTCTGGACATATCTGGCCGCATCATACGCCTGGTTCTGGCTCGCGAAGACCGCTACAATGACTCGATCCGCCATGATCTACCTCCTTATCAACGTGTGGTGGGCGCGTGGCGCGCCCATCCTCCTACCAGCCTCGCGCCGAGCGAGTGGTTATGCCTACTCTACCCAATCTCGCCCTTATCGGCATCTCTCCCGCGGCCAGCTCTTCATGCAACAAATGGTCGGCAGCGGTGCTGGCCGGTGAGCAAGGGCTATCCCTTAACGAATGCATAGGGCAAGCCCTGCAATGGTTCGATGACCGCACCTGTGGTCACAAAGTGGGTACCGGAGCACCGATCGCTTGATAGTGACCCTATCGAAAGGATAGCGGCGCTATCGATACAATGACTGGCCTCGAGGCCGGCCGATGGTATGAGGCATATCTCGGCCAGCTACGGGCGACAAACGCGGCGGCATGGCATACGCTACAGGTGCAACGCCAGGGCAGGGGGCGAGAAAGAGAGGTGACCGAATCGCGCCTGGCGACCCGGTCGAGATATCATCGCGGTACACGTCTGCTTGAAACAGGTCAGGTCACGCAAGGAGCAGCAACATGATTTATCCAGCACTGGCGCCACAGCTCACCAAGTCTGTGGAGGCGCGCGATCACATCCGGGGAAATGCCGCTGCGTCTGTCACGCTCGTGGAGTACGGCGACTACGCATGCCCGGCGTGCCGCGACGCTGAGTCGATCGTCAAAGCGATTCTGCAGGTCATGCCCGCCGAGGTGCGGTTTGTCTTTCGGCACTTTCCGCTGCGCCAGGCGCACCCGCAGGCCCAGCATGCGGCGGAGGCGGCGGAAGCGGCTGATGCACAGGGAAAGTTCTGGGATATGCACGACTATCTGTTCGAGCGCCAGCGGCATCTCGGCGATTTCGAACTGCTCCGCTATGGCGCCGAGATCGGGTTGAACACCGATCGCTACAACGACGAGCTGATGCGCGAGGTGTATGCCGGCCGGGTGAATGACGATCTGATCAATGGGATTCAGAGCGGCGTGACCGATACCCCGACGTTCTTTATCAACGGCGCCCGCCACGATGGTCCGGTCCGCTTCGAGACGCTGCTGGCCGCGATTCAGGCGGCGGGCGCGCAGCACTAGCCCCACGCCAGGGGGCATGGACTTGGCTCCCAACCAAAGACACGCCGAGGCGCTGGCCGGCGCAGTGCGCATCCCCGACGAGGTGTGCCGTATCGCGCAGCGCGCGCGGATCAACGTGCTAATCGGCGTGATTGAGGTCGACTCCGGGGCCGGCGGCGCAGCACTCTACGACACATTGCTGGTCATCGATGCGCAGGGCCAGGTCGCAGGCCGGTATCGCACACCGCTGCGGCGCCGCGATTCGCAGCGCACGTGGGCACCAGGATCCAGCGGCTTGCCGGCGGCACCAAGGCGCAAGCCGGCAGTACGAAGATCGACCGGAGCTGATAGGATCTAATCAGTCGTATCAGGAGCGGCGCTCGGGCAGCTTGACCAGTACAAGCACGCGCTGATCGCCCGGCGCACTGTACACGACTCGGAACTCGTGCCGGTAGGCCAGCCCGGTCCAGTAGCAGACCGACGCCGGCATGGCGCGCGGGCAGGCCGAGCCGTTGTGAACTTCGAGGCGATTGTTTTCGCCGAGCGCAAGCTCGTGATGGAACGTTGGGGCGGTATTGGTGACCACCATGGCGCCAAAGCCAAGCAGACCCACCACGAGCAGAAACAGGCAGGTCAAGTGTGCAACCGTAAGAACGCGAGCGGATATGCTGGGTGGCATGGCGTGCTCCAAATTGGTAGTGTGGCCATTATCGCGGCAGGTTGCGGACGTACTCGAGCACCGGCCCAGCCTCCAGGACATCACCGCCCATGCTGTGCGCAAGCTCGACCGTCAAGCAGAGCGTTGTGCCGCAGCGCGGGCAGACCGGGTCGGTCGCCGCGACCAGAAACGCGCCGCCGAAGCGATCGATGACGTGCCACTGCTCGTGGTCATCCGCGGCTTGCTGCACCATCCAAAAGTCGATGTTGCAGGATTGGTTTGGGCAGAAGTGCTGATTCCAGTCCATGATAGATTCTCCTGAATGCTCGTCCTCCGCGCTCCACATGACTGCCCCACACCATACTGTTCATCGGCAGCCTCTATGCGATAGCTTAGCCGAGCAGCGGCATCCTGTCGTCTTGCTGGAAAACTGATATGGCCTGGCGAAGTGGACGGCGCCCGCCCGGCCGACGGGCTGGCGCCCATCCCGAACCTGCGATAGGGTCGCTCTCGATCGTCGAACTGGCATTTCGTCAGACTATTTCGCCCCGTTCGTCTCCCCGCTTTCCCCCTCTTCCCCCGCCCTCGCTCCCCCATAAGAGGAGCGAGGGCATCATCGTGGGCCGGGCTCGCGGCGAGTACACATCGGCAGATATCGAGGTAGCTGCTGTCGATGACAGGCTGGGGCCGCTCCCGAACCAGCGATAGAGTGGCCGTCGATCGTCTGCGAAAAACCGACGCCTGTCCAACCGCGGAAGTTCTGTCCATAACAAACCACTTGAATACCGCACTGGACGCTTGAGGAACGACCGGGACGTGGTTGCTCCGAGAGTCGCATGGCACAGATATTGATGACACCGGGTGGACCGCGCGCCGATGACACTGGCATGCCGCCGTTGTGCGGGTGTGCAACCAGGAGATCCGACGACCATGTCCAACCCACACGCCCGCCGCATCTTGACCATCAATACCGGCTCGTCCAGCCTGAAGGCCGGGGTGTACTCCTTCGGCGCGGTGGAGACGTTGGAACTCGCAGCCCGCGCGGAGCGCATCGGCCGCTCCGAGAGCCGGCTGCAGATCACCGACGCGCAGGGCGCGCCCCTGTTCGACCAGCCCACTCCTCTGCCCGACTACGCCGCCGCGCTGCAATCGCTCTTGGCGTGGTTCGACGGCCACGGCTCTGGCACGGCGCTGGGCGCGGTCGGGCATCGCGTGGTCCACGGCGGCAGCCACTTCACCGCGCCGCAGCGCATCACCGACGACCTGATCGCCACGCTGCAGCAGCTCGTGCCGCTGGACCCCGATCACCTGCCCCAGGCGCTCGCCGCCATCCAGGCGACGCGCCAGGCCTATCCCTCCATCCCGCAGGTGGCCTGCTTCGACACCACATTTCACCACCAGATGCCGCCCGTCGCGCAGCACTATGCTCTCCCGCACGAGTTCTGGGACCTCGGCGTCCGGCGCTACGGTTTCCACGGCTTGTCCTACGAATACATCATGGACGCGCTGCGGCGCATAGATCCCGCGGCAGTGGCGGGCCGGGTGATCATTGCGCACCTGGGCAATGGGGCGAGTATGGCGGCGGTGCAGCGCGGCATTGGTGTAGACACGACCATGGGCCTGACGCCGACGGGCGGGCTGGTGATGGGTACCCGCTCGGGTGACCTTGATCCCGGGGTGTTGCTATATCTACTGCAAACCCAGGGCATGGCTCCGGCTGATCTCAATACGCTTATCAATCAGCGCTCTGGCCTGCTCGGCATTTCGGGGAGCACCGCCGATATGCGCGACCTGCTGGACCAGGAGTCCGGCGATCTGCGCGCCGCCGCAGCGATTGCGCTCTTCTGCTACCAGGCCCGCAAGTTTCTGGGCGCGCTCGCTGCGGTGCTGGGCGGGCTGGATACGCTGATTTTTACCGGCGGGATCGGAGAACATGCCGCGCCGATTCGCGAGCGGATCTGCACCGATTTGGAATTTCTCGGCATCCAGCTCGATGCGCACCGCAACGCGGCGCATGCGCCGATCATCTCTCGTGACGGCAGCCCCACCAAGGTCCGGGTGATGCCGACCGATGAAGACCTGATGATCGCCCGGCACACCGATCAGATCATCATGCAGCAAGGAGGAGATCATGTATCGGTTTGACACCGCGATTTCCAGTGCGGTCCCCGCCACCGGCTCGGATGTGGCGCCACAGGAGTCGTCCGTGGCGGGGCCGCTGTCGGCAGATCTGCTCGACCGGATCGATCGCTACTGGCGCGCCGCTAATTACCTGACGGTTGGCCAGATCTATCTGCAGGCCAACCCGCTGCTGCGCGAAGCGCTGCGGCCGGAGCACATCAAGCCGCGGCTGCTGGGCCACTGGGGCACCTCGCCGGGCCTCAACTTCATCTACGTGCATCTGAACCGCCTGATTCAGGAACATGATGCCAACGTGATCTTCCTGGCTGGCCCCGGCCATGGCGGTCCGGCCGTGCTGGCAAACGTGTACCTCGAAGGCACCTATTCGGAAATCTACCCCGCTATCACCCAGGATACGGCGGGAATGCAGCGGCTCTTTCACCAGTTCTCGACGCCGGGCGGCGTGCCAAGCCACGTCAGTGTGCCGACGCCCGGCTCGATTCACGAGGGCGGAGAGCTGGGCTACGTCCTGGCTCACGCTTTTGGCGCGGCCTTCGATACCCCGGACCTGATCGTCGCCGCAGTGATTGGCGATGGCGAGGCCGAGACCGGGCCGCTGGCCGGCTCCTGGAAGAGCATCAGCTTCCTGAACCCGGCGCGCGACGGCGCCGTGCTTCCGATCCTCCATCTGAACGGCTACAAGATCGCCAGCCCGACGGTGCTGGGCCGCGCCAGCGACGACGACGTGCGCGCGCAGATCGAAGGCCACGGCTACACGGTCCATTTTGTCGAAGGTGACGATCCGCTGCGCCTGCATCAGGCGTTCGCCGCGACGCTGGATGCGTGCTACACGCAGATCCGCGCCATCCAGGAAGCCGCGCGCACAGGCGGCGTCGCCGGGCGGGTGCGCTGGCCGGCGATTGTACTGCGCACGCCCAAGGGCTGGACTGGGCCGCAGGAGGTGAACGGCCTGCCGGTCGCCGGTACGTTTCGCGCGCACCAGGTCCCGCTGGCCGATGTGACGTCTGACCCCGCGCAGCTCGCTATGCTTGAGACCTGGATGCGCAGCTATGGGCCGGAGGCGCTGTTCGACGCGGATGGCCGGCTTATCCCGGATCTCGCCGCGCTCGCACCCACAGGTGACCGCCGCATGGGCGCCAATCCGCATGCGAATGGCGGGAAGCTCCTGATCGACCTCGATCTGCCCGACTTCCGGAGCTACGCGCTTGCGGTCACGCAGCCGGCTACGGAGCACCACGAGTCGACCCGCCAGCTCGGCCAGCTGCTGCGGGACATCTTTACCCAAAACGCCAAGCAGCAGCACTTCCGGGTCTTCTGCCCCGACGAGGCCAACTCGAACCGGCTGAACAGTATGTTCGAGGTTGAGAACCGCTGTTTCGTCGGAAAAACAATCGTTATCGACGACCACGTCGCGCCGGACGGTCGCGTGATGGAAGTGCTAAGCGAGCACCTGTGCCAGGGCTGGCTCGAAGGCTATCTGCTGAGTGGCCGCCACGGCATCTTCGCGACCTACGAGGCGTTCGCGATGGTCTCGGCGTCGATGGCGGTGCAGCATACCAAGTGGCTCGAAGAAGGCATCAAACTGCCCTGGCGCGCGCCGATCGCCTCGCTCAACATCCTGCTGACCTCGACCTGCTGGCGCAACGACCACAACGGCTTCAGCCACCAGGGACCCGGCCTGATCGATGTCATGCTCTCGAAGCGCGGCACGGTGGCACGGGTCTATTTGCCGCCAGACGCCAACTGCCTGCTCTCGGTGGCCGACCATTGCTTGCGCAGCCGCGACTATGTGAACCTGATCGTGATTGACAAGCAGCCGCAGCTGCAATGGCTGGATATGGAAACGGCGATCGACCATTGCACCAGCGGGGCGTCGATCTGGCGCTGGGCGAGCACCGACCAGAGCGGCGAGCCGGACGTGGTGCTGGCCTGCGCGGGCGATGTTCCGACCCTGGAAACGGTGGCGGCGGCCGATTGGCTGCGCAAACACGCACCCGAGCTACACGTGCGGGTGGTGAATGTGGTGGACCTGATGACGCTGTTCCCGCGCGAATATCATCCGCATGGCATGGATGCGACGCAGTTCGTGGATCTCTTCACCGCGAGCCAGCCAGTCGTGTTCGCCTTCCACGGCTACCAGCGCGCGATCCACGAGATTGTGCATGGGCGTCCGCACGCGGAGCGCTTCCACGTGCGTGGCTTCAACGAGCAGGGGACGACCACGACGCCGTTCGACATGGTCGTGCTGAACGGCATGAGCCGCTATCATCTGTGTATCGAGGCGTTGCGGCGGGCGCCGCGCATGCGCGACCGCGCTCCCACACTGATCGCCGCATGCACCGCCATGATCGCCCAGGCCACGGCGTATGCCCGTGAGCACCTGGAAGACATGCCGGAGATCAGCGACTGGGTATGGACCGACGCCTAGAACGCCGGTCAAATATTATCGCAAAGGACGCAATGGACGCAAAGATGTTTGGATTTGCCGCATTTTCAAGCCCTTTGCGAGACTGTAGCGCTCTCTGCGGTTGGAATACTTGACCGACGCCTAGCACCGAGCGGAGCAGCAGTTGCCGCGGCCTGAATAGATGGAGATGGAGGAGGTGCCTATGCCGCCCGCGACGACCAACCCGACGGTCGCGCCACCAGCCTATTGGAGTGTGCCTCCTGATCAGCTGCTCACGACGCTGCACAGCACCGCGGACGGCCTGAGCGCTGCGGAGGCGGCGCGCCGGCTGGCGCAGGATGGCCCCAATCTGCTCCAGGACCGCAGCCAGGCCACCGCACTTGGTACCTTTCTCCGCCAGTTCACCAGCCCGATCGTCCTGATCTTGCTCGTCGCCACACTGATCTCAGCCGTCCTCGGCGATTGGATCGACACCAGCATCATCCTGGTCATCATCCTGGGCAGTGCCACGCTGAGCTTTGCCCAGGAGTACCGCGCCAGCACCGCCGCGGAAAAGCTGCGCGCCCAGGTGCAGATTCAGGCCTCTGTGTTGCGCGATGGCCGTGCGCAGACCATCCCGGTGGCGCAGGTCGTGCCGGGCGACATCGCGCTGCTGTCCGCCGGCAGTCTCGTTCCCGCCGACGGGTGCGTGCTCGAGGAGAAAGACCTGTTCGTCAACCAGGCGCTGCTGACCGGCGAGAGCTTCCCGGTCGAGAAGCAGACCACGCCGGTGCCGGCCGGCGCCAGCCTGACCGAGCGAACCAACTGTGTCTTCTTCGGCACCAGTGTGAGTAGCGGCACCGGCCGCATGCTGGTGGTGCAGACCGGCCGCGCCACCGCGCTGGGCCAGATCGCCAATCGCCTCACGCTCCGCCCGCCCGAGACCGATTTCGAGCACGGCGTCCGCCGCCTGGGCGCCCTGCTCAGCGAGGTCACGCTGCTGCTGGTGCTGGTGGTCTTCGCGATCAACGTGTTCTTCCACCGGCCAGCCATCGAGTCGCTGCTCTTCTCGCTGGCGCTGGCGGTCGGCCTGACCCCCCAGCTCCTGCCGGCGATCATCAATATCAACCTGTCGCGCGGGGCGCAGGCGATGGCCAAGGCCGGCGTGATCGTGCGGCGGCTGGCGGCGATCGAGAACTTCGGCGCGATGGATGTGCTGTGTACCGACAAAACCGGCACGATCACCGTCGGCGTCGTGCAGCTCGATGGTGCGCTCGACGTGCATGGACAACCCTCCGACGCGGTGTACCGTGCCGCCTATCTCAACGCGCACTTCCAATCCGGGCTGGCCAACCCGCTGGACGACGCGATTGTCGCCGGTAAGCCGCCCCTGCTGGATGGTGTCACGAAGATCGATGAGGTGCCCTACGACTTCACGCGCAAGCGACTGTGTGTCGTCGTCGAGGACAACGCGCGGCGCACGCTGCTGGTCAAGGGCGCGCTCGATCGGGTGCTGGCGGTTTGTACCCAGGTGCATGACGGCGCCGCCGTCGTGCCGCTCGACGATGCGCGCCGGGCGGAGCTCCAGCGGCGCTTTACCGACTGGAGTGCGCGGGGCTACCGGGTGCTGGGGGTCGCCGACGCCGATGTCACCGATCGGAGCGCGCCACCGGCACATCCCTACACCCGCGACGACGAACACCACCTGGTCTTCCTGGGCTTCCTGCTGTTCCTCGACCCACCCAAAGAGGGCGTCCAGGCGCCGCTCGCCGACCTGCGCGCGTTGGGCGTAAACCTCAAGATCATCACCGGCGACAACCGGCTGGTCGCCCAGCACGTCGCCCAGCAGCTCGGCCTGGACAGCGCGCGCGTCGTGACCGGTTCCGAGATCGCGGCGCTGTCATCCGAGGCGTTGCCCGCGACCGTCAATCAAGCCAGCCTGTTTGCCGAAGTCGACCCGAACCAGAAGGAGCAGATTATCGGCGCGCTGCGCAAGACGGGCCACGTCGTCGGCTATATGGGCGACGGGATCAACGACGCGCCCGCGCTCTATACAGCCGACGTCGGCATCTCGGTCGACAGCGCCGTGGATGTGGCAAAGGACGCCGCCGACTTCGTGCTGCTCAAGAAAGACCTGGCGGTGCTGCACCAGGGGATCGTGGAGGGGCGCACGACCTTCGCGAACACGCTCAAATATATTTTTATGGCCGTGAGTGCGAACTTCGGCAACATGTTCAGCGTCGCTGGCGCATCGCTGTTTCTGCCGTTCCTGCCGATGTTGCCCAAGCAGATCTTGCTGATCAACTTTCTCACCGACCTGCCGGAGATCACGATCGCCGGCGACAACATGGACCCGGAGCAGATTGCGCAGCCGGAACGCTGGGACATCAGCTATATTCGCAACTTTATGCTGGTGTTCGGGCTGCTGAGCTCGATATTCGACTATTTGACGTTCGGTGTGCTCTACTGGGGGTTCCACGCTGGCCCGGCCGTCTTTCATACCGGCTGGTTCATTGAGTCGGTCTGGTCGGCCAGCCTGGTGGCGCAACTCCTCCTCGTGATCGTCGGGATCGTCGCGCTGTATGTGGCATCCGCCGAGCTCGTCAAGCGCTGGTTCTACGCGTGGGAGGGCCGTCGACATGGGGCGCCGGTCGCACCTGCGGCCAGCACTCAACCGGCGCCCAGCGCTGCCGCGCATCCATGAGCCGGTCAGTTAGGGCGGCGGCAGGCGAGGTACGGCATCATTCCGTACGCGAGGTCGCTACCTACCACGACCGCGGTGGGGCCAAGGGCGTGCTCGGCGCCAAGCGATCGCAGGATGGAAACGAGGCCACGAGTCTGTGCGGGTGTGAGTGTGGGATAACGTGCGTAGCATCTATGAGCTCGGGAAGCGGGAGGAGCCGTGCATCGCGTTCGTGGGAAAGATGCGCAGCGATCTCGGCGTAAGTCACCGGCCCGTCGGCGGAGGCCTCCACTCGGTGTCGCTCAGCGTCAAAGGTGAATTAGATCGGCATTGTCGGAGCTCCTTCTTAAACCGCGCCAAACGCACCTGGCAGAAGAGGGCTAGTGTGGTCAGGCCAGGTAGGCGAAGCCGCGCTTGAGCGCGGTCAGCACCGCTTGCGTCCGGTCGGCGGCGCCCAGCTTCTGCAACAGGTGGTTGATGTGATACTTGACGGTGCTCTCGCTCATCGTGAGGGCCACGGCGATCTCCTGGTTGCTCTTGCCCTGCGCCAGCTGCTGCAGCACCTCGAGCTCGCGTGGGGTCAGCTCGGCGCCGACCATCCGCACCGCCAGTTTCGCGCCGATCTCCGGCGCAACCCAGTGCTGACCGATGGCGACAGCGTGGATCGCATCCAGCAGCGTGTCGAGCGGCGCGTCCTTCAGCACGTAGCCCATCGCGCCCGCGCGCATCCCGCGCAGAATATCGCCCTCGCGCGCGTGCATGGTCAACAGGATGCCGCGCGCGTCGGGATACTCGCTGCGGATCGCCGCCAGCGCCGTGATGCCATCCATCAGCGGCATCTCGATGTCAGTCAGCAGGATGTCGGGCCGATACTTGCGGAACAGGTCGACCGCCTCGTGGCCGTTGTTGGCCTCAGCGACGATCGTCAGTCCCGCTTGGCGCCCAAGCAGCAGGCTCAGCCCCTGCCGCATGACCAGGTGATCATCCGCCAGCAGGATGCGGATGGATGAGGGGTTGTGGATCTGATCAGCGTTCATCGCTCTCTCCTGCGCTGCATGGCAGCGCGACGATAAGGGTTGTGCCCTGGCCGGGCGCACTGCTCATTGTGAGCTCTGCCCCGATCGCGGCCGCCCGCGCCCGCATGCTCAGCAGCCCGAACCCGCCAGCCGCAGCGGCCTGGGTCGGCTCGAAGCCACGCCCGTCGTCGCGTACGCGCAGCTGCACCTGCTGGGGCTCGAACACCAGCTCGACCGTCAGGCGCCGCGCGTCGGCATACTTGAGCGTGTTGGAGAGCGCCTCCTGGGCGATCCGCAGCAGATGTCTGGCCGTATCGAGCGACAGAGTGTAGACGCCGCCCTGCACGGTGCAGTGGACCTCCAGCGGTAGCCCCAGCGTCGCCTGCACCACCGCGCGGCGCAGCGCCGTGGCGAGGTCGAAGCGATCAAGCGTTTGAGGGCGAAGTGCGTCGACCGCGCGGCGGGTATCGGCCAGGCCGTCGCGCGCGAGCCCGCCTACCTGCCCGATCGCGCTGCGCGCCAGGTTCGGCGCGTCGCCGAGTGTCTCCTCGGCGCTGCGGAGCTGGAGGAGGATGGCGGTGAAGGCCTGGCCGACGCTATCATGGATCTCGCGCGCCAGCCGCTCGCGCTCCTCCTGCGCGGCGGCGCGCACCGCGTGCTCGGTCAGCCGGGCCAACTGCAGCGCCAGGCTGAGTTGCTCCGCCAGCGCTCGCGCCTGCTCGATCTGCGATGGCACAAAGGCGCTGTCAGCCTTGGCCATGAGCTCCAGGAAGCCCAGGAGCTGTCCGCCAGCCAGCAGGGGCAGGGTCAGTCCAACCCGGTAGCCCTGGAGGCGGAAGCGCGCGATTGTGGTTGAAGCGAGGTAGGGGTGCTGGTGGTGGCGCAGGGTGTAGCGCTCCAGCTGCGGCGCTGACGGTGATTCGATGGCGGAGGCGCGCATCAGCGGTTCCAAGGCGGGCACGCTATCACGATGCCGGATGGCGCCGTCGACGATCGCCAAGGGGGTGAGCGCGAGGGTCTTGCTCGCCGCATCGCTGCGGAACAGGTACGCGCCGTCGGCGCCGAGCTGTTGGGCCAGCTCGCGCATGAGGTAGGCTGGTAGCTTGTCCGGTTCTGGCTCGCTCGCAAGCAGGGTGATCAAGCGGCCAAGTCCTGCTCCAGAGGGGTAGGTCGGCGGTCCAAGCGGCGTTGGCGGTGCATCAAGGCTTGGGAGCGCCAATGGCGCGACGTGTGTGTCGTGAGGCGGCGCGAGGCGCAGGGAGCGAGCGCGCTGCGTCAGTGTGATGTGTGCATGGCGGGCCGGAAAGGTCGGCTCGCAGGCGAGTGCATGTTGCTGGGATGACCGCGGGCGCGCCGTGGAGCGGTGCGTGAGCGTTTGGGTCATTTCGCGTTCAACCATGGTGCTTCTCCTGTCGTTATCTGGCCCCACCTGCGGTGGCTCACGCCAGAGACGACCCGTTTCTTCCTGTATTACTAGACTGAGTTCACTTCTGCGTCCTCGGCCGGCGCACGAGACAGGGGCGACGCAGGTGTATCTACCGAGACTCTACCCAACGTGAGCACGATTGTCACTCGATCACACTTCGTGTTTTCGCTTCATCTGACTTCATTTCCGCTGCGATCAGCAGGTTGAGGAGATTGGCGTCGGCATAGCCTTGCTGCGCGCGCGGCAGCGCCCGCTCCGCTGCCAGCAGTTGCCGAAGTCGGGCGACAAGCGCGTCGCTCGATGCATCGGCGCGCTGCAGTGCATCAAGCAGCGGCTGAATGTTCGCACGCATCTGGCTCTGCTGCACATGGTTCGCCGCCGACGTTTGCACCAGCGCATACTGTCTGAGGAGCTGCAGCTCGCCACCCAGAATCTCGGCGTACGCCTGGTTGACCACCCGCTCAGTGACATATTCCATGACCATTGAGTGGAGGAAGAATGCCGGCCACGTCGCACCGCGCTCGACCAGATTGCGGCGGCGTAAGCCTTCCAGCGCTTCGAGCAGATACACTCGCGCGACCGGCGCCATGCTCATCGCCACCAGATCAGCCGCCGCAATCGGCTCGCGCGCGACCGCCAGCCATCTCAGCAGATCCAGCTCCAGCGGGCTGAGCCGCTTCACATGCTGCTCGATCAGCGTACGAACACGCTCAAGCAGGGCGACGTTGCTGGCCAGAAAGGCGCTGATGTCGCCGCCAAAGCGGTCGACGATCGGCTCGGCGACCAGCTTGAGCGCCAGCGGGTTGCCGCCGCATTGGTGGGCCAGCGCAGCCCACTCGGCGTCCGTCCCCCGGATCTGGCGGCCAGCCAGCAGACGCCGACACGCTGCTTCCGAAAGCCCGCGCAGCGTCAGCGTGGCAGCCGGCAGGCCACGTGCTTCGAGCTCAGTCAGCT
>WNFV01006120.1_pt1 | contig 14349 bp, 15 predicted proteins | sample 5400101 | NCBI WGS metagenome assembly WNFV01 (sample SAMN13153361, study PRJNA577476) | soil metagenome | isolation source: 115 cm soil or saprolite under grassland replicate 1 | place: USA:California | collected 2016-06-15 | reverse complement strand
GCGGCGGGCGCGTTCCTGGCAGGTTTCGTGGTTCTTCCTCAGCCCTCGGTGAACCCGGCCCCGAGCGGGTCACCAACCCATGTCACGCGAGACCGCGACCCGCGCGGCGATGGCTGGGTCGCGCCTCTATGGTGGACCGATGGCGTCGGTCAAGCAGATCCAAGTCACCTTCGACTGCGCAGAACCTGAGCGCGTCGCTCGTTTCTGGTGCGAGGTGTTGGGGTACGTCGTACCGCCGCCACCGGAGGGGTTTGCTGCTTGGGACGATTTCGATCGCGCGCTGCCGCCTGAGCATCAGGGTTCAGCGTTCGCCTGCATTGATCCCTCAGGTGTGGGCCCGCGACTGTTCTTCCAGCGCGTTCCCGAAGGCAAGGTCGTCAAGAATCGGCTACATCTTGACGTGCGGGTCGGCACCGGGCTCGTGGGTGAAGAGCGCCTGGCCGCACTTGAGGCCGAATGCGCACGACTGGTCGCGCTCGGCGCGGTACGCGTGCGACTACTGCCTGCCGATGGCGACAACGAGTCGTGCCTCGTGATGCAGGACATCGAGGGCAACGAGTTCTGTCTCGACTGAGTGGCCGCGAACGTGAACATGCCGTCGGACTTCCCGCGCCACCACCGCTCCACCTCGCCGGATCGCGCCGAGGTGCTGATGGTCGTCCTCGTCACGATCGCGTCGGTCGTCGTCTGCGGCTGGATCGCAGGGTGAGCGAGCCCAGCACCGCCCGGAGCGTCAGCGGGCCGCCCGGCCCCCACAGTGTCTGCATTCCTCGGTCGTCAACGGCCCCAGCGGACGCAGCGACGTCTTCCGGCCGGTCACGACACCATCATCTACGACAAAGCGGTAGCAGACAACGCGCACCCTCGCCGTGCCGGCTTCCGCCGTATCATCATTGTTTAGATCTTCTACAGTTGGGTAGTAGTCGCCTCGGCGGCCTGTCGCCTCGGGCGGCCTTCAGTGAGGAAGGAACGCCTGCCCGCCGCCCATGCGAGAACTAATGGAGTAGCCATGAAACGGGTTGTCCCGGCAGAAGTGGACCACTCCGCGGAGGTGCGGGCGCCGCGGCGGAGCTGGCTGATCCTGGTGTTGCTGTGTCTGGCTCAGTTCATGGTGATCCTGGACGTAACAGTGGTGAACGTGGCGCTGCCGGACATCGGCCGCTCGCTGCACCTGGCCCGGGCGCCGCTGACCTGGGTCGTCGCCGCGTACACGCTGACATTCGGCGGCCTTCTGATCTTCGGCGGGCGGCTCGCCGACGCGTTCGGCCGCAAGCTGGTCTTCCTCGTGGGCATCGCGATGTTCGCTGCGGCGTCGCTGACGGCCGGCCTGTCGTCCGGCGCCCCGGCGCTGTTGAGCAGCCGGATCGCGCAAGGGGTCAGCGCCGCCCTGCTGTCTCCGTCGGCGCTGTCGGTGCTGACGACGGAGTACACCGGTCGCGACCGCAACCGTGCCCTCGGCGTATGGGCGGCGATCGGCGGCTGTGGGCGACGGGCCTGCTGCTGTCGGCCTTCTTCCTCAGCTCGCTGTACCTGCAGAACATCAGGCACTTCAGCGCGATGAGCACCGGCCTGGTGTTCCTGCCGGTGGCGCTGGGCGCCATCGTCGGCGCCCACTTCGGGGCCACCTGGGTCGGCCGGGTCGGCCCGCGACCGGTCGCGATCGCCGGGCTCATCGCGGCCACGATCGGCCTGCTCCTGCTGTTGCTGCTCGACACTCACGGCCAGATCCTGATCAAGCTGCTGCCGGGGCTGGTGATCGCCGCGCTCGGCCTCGGCCCCACGCTCGTCGCCGCGACGACGAGCGGGCTGACCGGCATACCCGAGGTCGGCTTCCGGCACGCGTTCCTGACCGCGGCCCTGGCGGCGCTGGTGCTGGCGCCGGCGACGCTGGTGCTGCTGCCGCACCGGCTGCCGGAGGTCGCGGACGCGGAGCGGGCGGCGTTCATGCACTGAGCCGGAGCCCCCCCCCGCTGTTCACAGCGGGAGGTCCTCGCCGCCGACGCCGGGCAGGGCCACCAGCAGCGGAGGCCGTCAACCATTCACATGATCAACCGCCTATCCCTACTGGACGCACACAGGAGAACCCATGACCAGCCTGCACCCGATCTATCACGGCCACACCGGGCAGGCGAGCGCCAGATTCCGGCGCGCAATGCAACCTCCGGGCTACCGCACCGCCAAGGGCACCGCCGGGCACTACCTCGCCTCACCCGCCGACACCGACAGGCGGTTCAGCCTCTACCGATGGGACATGAGCCCAACCTCCGGCGGGCCCGGCCCCCACTTTCACCGCACCTACGCCGAGACGTTCTATATCCTTGCTGGCACCGCGCGGCTCTACGACGGCACCCGCTGGTTCGACGCCTCCCCCGGAGACATGCTCTATGTCCCGGCTGGCGGCATCCACGGCTTCACCAACACCTCCGGCGCCCCGGCATCGATGCTGATGCTGCTCACCCCGGGCGCAGACCGAGCCGCCTACTTCGCCGAACTCGCCCACATTGCCGCTGACGGACGCGAACTGACCGACGCCGAATGGGCCGACGTGTTCGCCCGCCACGACAACGTAATGCTGCCCGACGACGGCGCCCGATGACCCCCCGTTGTGCGCGGCGATGCGTGCCCGGTAACGAAGAGAGGTCTTCCAAAGGTCCTGCAATCCAGCGCGCAGCACACCATCCACCCCGGCCGGGCTGGGGTTGCTCTATGAGGCCGTGGAGTCTCGGGCCCCTGCCATGTATCGCTCGTAGTGGATGGTGACATGCCGGCGCAGGCGCTGTGACGGCGACGTGGGTTGTAGAACCCCGGTAATCCAGTTGGAGATCTTCGTGCGGGCCTTCTGACGGGTGCTTAACTTGTGCAGGTGGATGTACTCGACCTTGATGGTGGAGTTGAACGCCTCCGAAACGGCGTTGGCCCGCGCGGTTTGCACCGCCATCAGGATGGGCGCCACCGCGGTGAACAGCCGGCCCTGGACAGCGGCGCGGCGCGCCGTCCGCCCGAGCAGTGACCAGTGCCGAACAGTCGCCGGTATGATCCATTGCCGTGTTCTGACGCCGGATCCGGCGCTAGGGTCGCGGTTTGGCCCAGCGGCCGCGGGTCTGGCTGACGTGTGCGTGCATCAGGTGTTCGACCGCTTCGGGGTCGCGGCGACGGATTGCGTCGACGATCGCGACGTGTTCTCGTGCGACGTCGGTGAGCTCACCGCGTTCGAGCAGGTCTGCCAGTCCGTAGAGGCGCGTGTGCGCGCGAAGGTCGGAGACAAGGTTTGTCATCCGGTTGTTGTTGGCATATGAGAGCAGTCGCAAGTGGAAGACGCGGTCTGCTTCGGTGTATTCGACGAGGTCGCCTTCTGCTGCGCGGTCGACGATCACCTGCGCGAGCTGTCGGAGTTCGTCGATGTCTACTTCCGGGATGTCTGGCGTGACCTGCCGTACGACAGGCGGCTCGATGAGGAGCCGGAGTTCGGTGATCTGATCGAGGTCCGCTTCGTCGATCGCGGTGACCCGGAAGCCCTTGTTCGGAACGATTTCGACAAGGCCTTCCCGGACCAGGTCGATCATCGCTTCGCGGACCGGGGTGGCCGAAACACCGAACCTGGCGCCCAGCGAGGGGGCGGAGTACACGGTGCCAGGTTCCATCTCCCCTGACACGATAGCGGCGCGCAGTGCGCGTCCGACCCGTTCCCGCATGCTGACCTTTTCGAGTAGGACGATGCCGGTCTGTGCCATGTGGTCTGCCTCTCCGCGCGCGACATCTCTATGTTATGTGACGTGGTACTGGTGGTGGCGTTCCAAGTATCTCCGGTGCGAAGGCATCGGAGCCTCGTCATTCAGGCTGATTACGGTCGACCAGGTCAAGCCTGGCGGGACTGACCACATTGGATGATCCATCGCTACTGGTCGGTCGGGGCCGTCGTGCTGGGCGCGTCGGCGAGCAACGCCAGCGCGATGGGCGCGCATAGGGCCTGCTTGGCCATGGGACGTAGGTCCTCGGCCAGGAGCGGGCGACTGTCGGCTGCCGCGGCGAGCGCCGCGGTCGCGAATCCGCACACGTGTCCCTGGCACCAGCCCATGCCTGGTCGAGCGATGAGCTTGACGGTCCGCGCATCGGTGGCGCCGAGTTCATCGCGCGCCCGGCGCACGGTGTCGACGCTGACCTCCTCGCACCGGCAGAGCGTCGTCTCCGCGGTAGGCCATTCGTGCCAGCTTGTGGGAACCGGATGGGCGGTGTGCATCGCGGTCGCGAAGGCGCGCAGGCGCCGGATGCGCCTCCGAAGACGATGCACCCGGTCGGCGAGAGCTGGTTCGGCGTCGGCTGCGGCGATCCCAGCCAGTTCACCCTCGGCGACGGCCAGGAGTGCGCCGCCGACTCCAGTGGCCTCGCCGGCGACGTACACCCCTGGCGTGGTGCTGCGTTGGCTGTCATCGACGACGGCGACCAGAGACTGGTCGACATCGACCCTCGTCTCGGCCTGGACGGCGCTGATGAGTTCCATGGATGGGGTGAAACCCCAACCGAGTGCGACGAGATCGACCTCGATGGGCGGCAGGCTGCGGAGAACGTGTCCGTGCGCATCAAGGCGGGACAGCTGCGCTGAGCCCACTCGGATACCGGAGTCGTCCGGATTGATACGAGTCACCGCTGTGCGGGTGCGGTACGGGATGCGCCATCGGGCGAGCGCGGCTGCGTACCGGGCACCCTCGAGGATCTTTGCGGGGACTCCGGCGACGGCAGCGGCGTGTCTGGCCCACCCGGTCAGATGGTTCGCCTCGCATACCGCCAGGACCTGGGCACCGGCCTTCGCGAGCTGCTCGGCGACGGGCAGCAGGAACGGGCCGGTACCGGCGACGACGGCGCGGCGGCCAGCGACACTGCGATGGCCTTTGAGTAGGGCCTGAACTCCTCCGGCCGCCATGACACCGGGAAGGTCCCAGCCGGGGATGGGAAGCTGCCGGTCGTAGCCGCCCGGACAGAGGATCAGCCGTCGGGCGGTGACGGTGTCCGGCGTGGGTTCCACGTGATCGGCCGACGTCGTGGTCGGGACGAGCTGGATTGTCCACGGCCCGCGATGCTCGCCGGTGGTCGTTGCGGGTTCGATGAACCAGACCTGGGTCGACGGAATGTACGTGATCTGGCTGGCAGCTCGGTACCGGTAGAACCGGCTCCGAAGGCTGTTGAACCGGTCCCAGTCGTGGTGGCCGTCCGACTCACGGCCACGGGGCGCGCTCTCGTCGGGATGACGCCAGTACTGGCCACCGATCTGAGCGGCGGCGTCGATGACGGCGACCCGCTTGCCGCACGCTGCCGCGGTTGCCGCCGCTGCCAGGCCTGCGGGGCCGGCGCCAACTACCGCGATGTCGAACGGGCCGACACAGGACGGGATGCGCACCCCGTACCCACCTGCCCGGTGATCGCGTGGTGCCTGAGCTGGTGACGGCACGTCAGTCGTCAGGCGCATTCCCTCCGCGGCGGGCACGAGGCAGGCCCGCTGGTTCGGGGCGCCGTCGACGGTGATGAGGCAGTCGTAGCAGACCCCAATGCCGCAGAAGAGCCCGCGCGGCCGGGCGTTCTTGCGGGTCGTACGCCACGACCGGATGCCGGCGTCGACAAGGGCGGCCCCGACCGACTGGCCGCGATGTGCGGTGATGTTCCGGCCGTCGAACGTCAGACGCACGACGTCGGCTGCCATCCGGCGAACGGCCCCGATTCCCGCTGGCTGCGACGGGGAGTTGTGTGGTTGAGTGGTCATGCGTGCTCGCCGTTGGAGAATCGTTCGGGTGCGAACGGCGTGAGATCCAGGTCCGGTGTGCGGCCGGCCAACGCCTGCGTGAGGAGTTTCGCGGTGCCGACCGACAGCCCGATCCCGGCGCCTTCGTGTCCGCAGGCGTGCCACAGGCCGGGAGCCCGCGAATCGTGGCCGATCACCGGCAGGTGGTCCGGGCTGTAGGGGCGAAAGCCCAGGTACGTGCGCACGATTCGGGCGCGCGCCAGGACCGGGAAGAGCGCCAACGCCTTGCCGGCGATCTCCCGCAGGGCGGGTAGTGACACGGTGCGGTCAAAGCCCACGCGTTCCCGCGATGATCCGATGAGGATCGTGCCAGCCCGAGTGCCCTCGATGACCGTCGAGGTCTGCAGACCTTCATCGGAGGACAGCGTGGCGGCGACGTACTCGCCTGCGTAGACCTTGCGGCGCACGATGGGCGGCAGCGGCTCGGTCACCAGGATGAACCCGCGCCGTGGCAGGATGGGAACTTCCACGCCGGCCAGCGCCGCGATTTCCCCGGCCCAGGTTCCGGCGGCGTTGACGACATGCCCGCACCAGATCGTTCCGTTGCTCGTGCGAACCCCGGTCACGCTGCGCTGCCCGTCCGGGGAGCCCCCGCGTTCGAACCCGGTGACCGTGACCCCGGTGGAGACGACAGCTCCCTTCTCGCGAGCCAGCCTGAGCAGGTGCGCGGTCATCAGCATCGGCTGGACCTGGGCGTCCTGGGGGTAGAACGCGGCGGCGGTCAGGCCCTCGCGGATGTGGGGCTCGTACTGGTGGATGTCGGCCGGGTCGACGTCGACGGTGTCGATGCCGGCTTGGCGCTGACGCACTCCGAGCCGGCGCAACGCCCGGGCGCCCTGCGCGGTGGCGGCGACGACGAAGCCCCCCTTGGATTCGAACTCCCACAGGTGGCCGAACTCGGCCAGGTCGCTGTGCCACACGGAATGCGAGTACCGGGCGAGGTCCAGCTCGTGGCCGGTTTCCTTGTCCGAGACCAGCAGGTTTCCTTCGCAGGCGCTGCTGGTGCCGCAGGCGATCTGGCCGCGCTCGACCACGTGCACGGTAAATCCTTCTCGTGCTGCGTAGTAGGCGCAGGCTGCGCCGACTGCGCCCGCGCCGATGACAACGACATCGGCGGTTCCGGGGTCTGCGCGGGTCACCGCGTCACCTCGGCGACACAACGCCACGGGCCGGCGTCATCACAGCACGAACCCTGCGGGGAACGGATCGGTCGGGTCGAGCATGTACTGCGCTGTGCCAGTGACCCAGGCGCGTCCGGTGATCGTCGGGACTACCGCCTTGATGTTCGCGCCGCCGCTCTCACCAGCGATCTCGACCTCCTCGACGAGCCGACCGATGAACGTGGAACCGATGAAAGACTCGTTGACGAAATCGGCGTTGAGGGCGAGTTCCCCACGCGCGTGTAGTTGGGCCATCCGAGCGCTGGTGCCGGTGCCGCAGGGCGAGCGGTCGAACCAGCCCGGGTGGATCGCCATCGCATGCCGCGAGTGCCGGGCGGTGGAGCCGGGTGCCGTCAGGTATACGTGGTGGCACCCGTTGATGTCCGGGCGACCTGGGTAGATCGGACGCCCCTGTTCGTTGATGGCGGCCATGATGGCCAACCCTGCCTCGATCAGCTGCTGCTTGGCAGCACGCTCGAAGGGCAGCCCGAGGTCGTCGAGGTCGACGATGGCGTAGAAGTTTCCGCCGTATGCCAGGTCGTACCGGACGTCGCCGAATCTGTCGACCTTCACCACCTGATCCAGCGCGAGGCTGAACGACGGTACGTTCCTGATCGTCACCGACTCGGCGTGACCGTCGCGTACCGCGACATCGGCCACGACCAGTCCGGCCGGAGTGTCGAGGCGGATCGTGGTGACCGGCGCGACGACCGGCACCATGCCGGTCTCGACCAGTACGGTGGCCGTACCGATCGTCCCGTGACCGCACATCGGCAGCAGCCCCGATACCTCGATGAACAAGACGCCGAAGTCGGCGTCCGGGCGGGTTGGCGGCTGGAGGATGCTGCCCGACATCGACGAGTGGCCGCGGGGCTCGCACATCAGGAAGGTGCGCAAGTCGTCGTTGTTGTCGATGAACCACTGGCGTCGTTCGGCCATGGTGCTACCCGGAAACACTCCGACTCCACCAGTGATCACCCGGGTCGGCATGCCCTCGGTGTGGGAGTCGACAGCGTGGATGATGCGGGTGGTTCTCATGGTCTGTCCTCGGGTTTTCCATGTGGTCACGCCGTTCAGCGATAGCCCTTGGCGAGGGCAGCCTCGGTATCGCGACGCACGACCTCAGCGGCCGGCGCCGGCAGGGGGCTGCGCGGCGGCCGGCACAGGCCGCCCTTGCGGCCGGCGACGTCCATCGAGAGCTTGATCGCCTGGACGAACTCGGTACGCGAGTCCCAACGCAGCAGCGGGTGGAGGTCGCGGTAGATCGGCATCGCCTCGGCCAGGTCGGCGACGTTACCGGAGGTGGCCAGGCGGTACAGCCTGGCGGTGGCCGCAGGCAGCGCATTGGGGTATCCCGCGATCCAGCCCACCGCGCCGGCAAGACCCAGCTCCACCATCACGTCGTCGGCGCCGATGAGCAGGTCGAGATCGGGTGCCAGCTCACGGATCTCATAGGCGCGGCGGACGTCTCCGGAGAACTCCTTGACCGCCTTGATCAGGCCCTCGCCGTGCAGCTCGGCCAGCAGGTCGGGGGTGAGATCGACCTTCGTGTCCAACGGGTTGTTGTACGCCACGATCGGCAGGCCAACCTTGGCCGCCTCGACGTAGTGGTTGAGCACCGACGCACGGTCGGCACGGTAGGTATTCGGCGGCAGCATCAGTACCGACTGGGCACCGGCCTTCGCGGCCTGTTCGACCCAGCGCACGGTCTCCATCGATCCGTACGCGGCAACGCCGGGCATGACGCCGAATCCCTCGGGGGCCGCCTGAACGGCCACCTCGACCACGCGAGCGCGCTCCTCCGGGGTGAGAGTCTGGTACTCACCCAGCGAGCCGGACGGGCAGACGCCGTCGGTCCCGTTCGCGGCAAGCCACGCCACATGTTCGGCGTACGCGTCGTAGTCGACGCTCAGGTCGTCGTTGAACGGCAACGCAGTCGCGGTGTAGAGGCCCCGCCACGGGGCCTGTTCAGAGACTGTCATGTCATTCTCCCGGGTTTCCGTTGAGTGAGTGCTCGTGGGGGTGGTCGCAAGGGCGAAGCAGCTGTCAGACGGACAGTGCGATCCTGCGGGCGTCATACACCGCAGCGTGTATGTTGCGGCTGGCGACGGCGTCGCCGATACGGAAGAGTTGATACCGCCCGTCAGGATTGGACCGCAGCCGCTGGGGATCAGTCCGGGCAAAGGCTTCGAGGTCCAGCGCTCCGCCGTTCGTGGATCCGTCCTTCAGGTCAACGTAGACCTCGTCGTTGGGCAGTGTTCCGTGCTCAACCACCACCTGGTCGACGACCCGCTCGATATCCTCGCCGGTGTACTCGTTGCGCAGCACGGCCACCAGCCCGTCGGACGAGCGGACCACTCGTCGGAGTCGATGATCTGGGGTGAGTCGCACGCGAGCACGGTAGAAGTTCGTGAGGTACGCCGGATAAAGGGTGCCGACCACGTCGTGGCCGACCATTCGGTCGGGCGTGACGATTTCCACGGCTGACCCGGCGGCGACCAACCGCTCCGCTGTGGACAGCGCCTGGTCACTGCCGTGGTCGTCGAACACCAGCACGCGCCGCCCTGGCCGTACCGCGCCGCCGAGGATGTCCCATGTGGAGACCACGAGTTCGCTACCGCCGATTGCCGAAGGGCTTGCGGGCAGCCCGCCCGTGGCGACGATGACGACGTCGGGATCCAGGGACCGCACGTCCGCGGCGTCGGCAAAGCAATTGAGTCGGACCTCAACACCAAGCCGCCGGGTCTCGGCCGCCAACCAATCGATAATGCCGAGCAGCTCCTTCTGCCGATCGTTGGCCCGCGCGGCGAGCACTACCTGGCCACCCACCCGGCTCGCGGCCTCGAGCAGCGTGACCGAATGACACCGCTCGGCACAGACCCGCGCGGCCTCCAGCCCCGCCGGCCCACCCCCGACCACGACGACCCGCTTGCGCTCGGCCGCGGGTGGCGAGAGGTGCGGGACGAGCTGCTCGCGGCCGGTCGCCGGGTTGTGAATGCACAGCGCATCCAGCCCGACGTAGATGCGGTTGAGGCAGTACGACGCCCCGACACAGGGTCGGATGCGGTCTTCCTCTCCAGCCTGCAGCTTCTGCACGATGTGCGGGTCCGCCATATGTGCGCGCACCATGCCCACCAGGTCGACATAGCCCTCCCACAATGCGTGGCGGGCGGTGGGCAGGTCTGCGATACGGCCCGCGTGCATCAGCGGCAGGTCCACCTTCGCCTTGAACGCCCCTACGAGCGGAAGAAATCCACCCAGTGGGCTACCAAGCGGCGGGATCTGCCGCGCGAGTTCAAAGTCGGTCGTGGCGGAGCCCCCGGTCAGCGAGATGAAGTCGATGAGGCCGCGACTGGCCAGACGCTGACCAATGGCGACGGCGTCCTCGTGGCCGAGACCTCCCTCGGCGTCTTCTGCCACACTCATGCGCAGGCCGACGATGTAGTCGTCCCCGACGCTCCCCCGGACCTCCTCAAGGACCTCGAACGCGAAGCGGAGCCGGTTGTCAAAGCTCCCGCCGTAACCGTCAGTCCGCACATTCATCCGCGGCGACCAGAACTGGTCGATCAGATGTCCGGCGTGCGCGCTCACCTCCACGCCATCCAACCCGCCGTCCCTGCATCGACGTGCCGCGGCACCGTATGCGCGCACGATCCGGCCAATGTCGAACTCCTCGAGTTCCTTCGGGAAGCTGCGGTGTGCCGGCTCGCGCAGGGGCGACGGCGACACGATCGGCAACCAGTCGCCCGAGTCCCACTGGGTTCGGCGCCCCATGTGGGTGATCTGGCTCATCACCGCCGCGCCGTGGGCATGTACCCGGTCGGCCAGCTGCTGGAAGTACGGAATTATCGCGTCATCCCCGACGTAGAGCTGCCCGAAGGTCGACGGCGAATCGAGCGCGACGTTCGCGGAACCCCCGATCATCGTCAACGCGATGCCGCCCTTGGCTTTCTCCTCGTGGTAGAGCTGGTATCGCAGCTTCGGCAAGCCGTCCTCGGCGTACGCCGGTTCGTGGCTCGTGCTGACGACACGGTTGCGCAGCCGCAGATTCTTGAGTTGAAACGGCGCCAACAGCGGATCGGTCAGCATTTCTCAGATCCTTACCACGTTCGGCCGGAGAACTACCTTGGACAGAAACGTCGCGTGTGCGCCGTTGCCGAGGATCAGGACGACCTTGTGCGAGGCGCACCCAACGACTGCATGCGCAGCGATGTGAAGGGCCCGTCAGTAGTATGTACCATGTCACACTGCAGTGCAAACCTTGGGCTTGCGGCCGAAGGTCAGGGAGTTGCTTGGTCCTATGCGCATCCGTACGGGCTGCGCTGGTCGATCAGGCCGGTGTTCGCGGGCCGACCCGGTTGATCGATACGGCCGGCGTGGCCGAGCGTGCGGTGCGGACCTGACCACCGGTCGGGCGGGGATACGGGGCCGTCGTGCTCGGGTGGGTTGGCCTATGCCCGGCCCCACGAGTTGGGCGGCGGGATATGCCCGGCAGTCTGGTGCCAGTAGTCACGGGACTCGACGATCAGGCCGTCCGCGTCGAACCGGGCGAACGCGCTGCCGGCCAGCGTCACCGCGGCGCCGCCGCGGTCGTACAGGGCGACCCAGTACTGCACCGACGCGCGGTCGCCGTCGACCAGCGGTGTGCCGAAGCGCACGTCGACCACGGCCGACTCGTCCGCGAACGCCGCGACCGTGTACTCGCGCACCCCCGCCCGGCCGCGGTGCGGTTCACGGAACGGGGTGGAGCGGTGCACGCACGCCTCGGCGTACAGGGCCACGACGGCCTCCACGTCGTGTGCTCTCCACGCCGATATCCAGGTGTCCGCCCAGCGGGTGGCAGCGCTGCGGGTATCCACGGGCCGAGTATCCGCTCAGCGTTGAGGATCTATGACATGCCCCGCCGGGGGCACATCACAGATCCTCAACATCGCCGCCTGATCGGCGGACAACGAACCGTGACCGCCGCGTACCAGCTCACCTGAACTGCCCTCGGTGGCACCGGCTCCGGCCGGTGCCATTTCCGCCCCAACCGCCGGAGGTTGTGAGGCGATGCCGGGCGGAGTTCCCCGAAGGCACGGATCCCACCGAGGTGTTGAGGGCGCTCGCAGCACCTATCCAGCAGAGCGTCACACCCCACAGCGCCAGCTCGTCCTTGAAGCAACCACGAAGGAGAGCTCATGTTCGCCGCTTACGTCACGGTCACCATCCTCGCGTCGGTCTTCAACGGCATCGCCGCCGTCACCTACCTGATCGGCCACGACTATCCAAAGGCCCAGGCGGATATGAAGCGCGTGCCACGGTCGTGGGTACCGGTGTTGGGGATGTTGCTGGCGGCGGGTTCCTTGGGGCTGCTGGCCGGGTTCGCCGTGCCACTACTGGGGACCCTCGCCGCCGCTGGCCTCGTGCTGTACTTCCTCGGCGCGCTCGTTGCGCACCTGCGAGTCGGTTCCCGCCAGCTTGTGGGATGGGCCGTGTTCTTCTCCACTGCGGTGGCCGCACTGACCGTGAACCTGAGCTACCACTGGTGATCCATGCGGACGCCAGCCCGTGAAGCGCGGCTACCGGCTGCGAGGGCGCACGGCCGTGCGGCCGGCCCTGGGTCGAGGGCAAGATCAGGTGCGCGCCCAGCCGACGCGCTTGCTCAGGGACGAGGCGGTCCACCGCTGCGCCAGGCGGCCGGGCACGCTGCGCTGGCGACGGTCAGGCCTCGCCGAGGTCGGTACAGTGTGCGATCGTCGCATCGTCCGCCGCCACCGCGTGGCGCGCCTCCGCCTGCCGGACACGATGGATGATTTCGGCGGGTCCGCTCGGCGCTAGGACGGCCATGACCCCTGGCCAGTCGGCGAGCCGGAACCGGTCCACGATGCGGCTGGCTCCATTGCTGAGCAGGACGGCACCGGTCAGCTCGGAGATCGGGCAGCTTCCGGTGATCGCCTCGTCTGCCGCCCGCGGGTCGTCCTTGGCCACCCAGAAGCCGCCCGGCTGGTTCCGGTTGGCGCGCAAGTCTCGAAGGACTCGGTGGTACTCGTCGCTACCCTCGGCGGCGGCCTCGAGCGCGGACCGGTACGACCGGCTGATGATCACCTCCCGGGGATCGGAGACGACGAGCGGCGCACCGTCTGCTCTGTCGAGCACGAGGACCGAGTCACCGAGCACCAGGTGCTCGATGAGGCCGCCGGACAGGCGCAGGATGGCTACGCTCGCCGACGGACTGATGGGGTCGGCGACCTCGCAGGTGTCCCGGTGATCGTCCGTCACCTGCGTGACGGCCTCGGCGAGCAGCGCCGAAAGGCTGCGGTCCCGCACGAGTGACAAGAGGCTGAGGAGGCTGCCTCCCAGGCGGCTGGCGGCGCACACATCTGCCGCCGCGCAGACGCATCGGGCTCACAGTCTGGCCCCTTGATCAGTATCCGGATTTGCCGCGATGAGGTGAAGTCGTACCAGTCAGTTCTCGATGCCGCTCGTCTGCCACCACGCCACCAGGCGATCAGCCATGGTCCCGGTGCCGACGAGCGCGGGCGACATGCCAAAGTGACCGCGGATCTCATCGTCCAAGTAGCGCCGGATCTCGCCGCTGCTCGCACCACCAGCCAGCTTCGCCAGCAGCGGCGGGATCATGCAGTCGTACTCGTCGACGTTGGTCTCTGGGTTGAAGACGCCGATGAAGTCCCACTCATTTAGCAGCCGCCGAATCTCGTCCACTCGGTCGTACATGCGCCCATGGTCACACGATCTGCTGGGGTCCAAGCCAAATTTAGCCCGAGGGCCGTGCGCTGGTCTGCCGCCTTCCGCTCGTTTACGTTCCGTAGCCGCGCATCGGGGCTGGGGACGCTCGGTCGTGCCGAGATAAGTGCGTCCACACGCAGGGCACGGACCCCTCTCAGTGTCTCATCCGCTCCAGCGCAGCATCAATCTGCTTCAGCCTGATGTCATGCCGCCGACCGGGGCGTCACGGTGCGTCACGAGCATCCCCTGCGGCGAACACCCGGCCTTGCCGAGTTGAGTGTTTGATTATTGCTCTTGATGTATGTGCATCAAGACTCCTGTGCTTGTGCCGCGCCCCTATGCTGACAGACATGGAATATGGTCGACGACGAGTGATCTCCCCAAGGAGGGGCCAGACGAGCGCAGGCATGACGCGGAGAGAAGAACCCCGGCCGGCGGGTACTTCTAACGACGGAGACGTAGAACGTCAGCTCGTCGACGAAATCGCGAACTGCCGCCGAGCAATCACTCAAGCCGACCAGAAGGCCGGCACCCAATGGCGCTTCCTTAGGTGATCATGCCTGGTAGGGCTTGACGCGGTGGATGGTGATCGTGTGGGTTACCCGGCGGGCGGCGGGTTGATCACCGCGGGCGGGGTAGCGGTGGGTTCGTCGTTTGGTGGCCCGTGGG
>WNFV01006118.1_pt1 | contig 14352 bp, 12 predicted proteins | sample 5400101 | NCBI WGS metagenome assembly WNFV01 (sample SAMN13153361, study PRJNA577476) | soil metagenome | isolation source: 115 cm soil or saprolite under grassland replicate 1 | place: USA:California | collected 2016-06-15 | reverse complement strand
CCCTCACGGGCGAGTCGATGCCGGCCGAGAAGGACGCGGGCGCCGTCGCGGTCGCGCCGCGTCAGCCCGCGGATGCACGCAACGTGGTCTTCCTCGGCACGTCGATCGTGAGCGGCACCGCGACGGCGCTGGTCGTCGCCGGCGTCGGATCGGTGACCGGTGGTACGACGTGCAGCACGTGCAGACGCGCGCCGAAATGGCGCGCGAACTCGGCCGCGGTCTCACCGGCAAGCCGGGACGCGTCCGAGAAATCGGTCGCGAACAAGACATCGTGGATGGTTATGTAGAGCATCCCTTCACGATCAGGACCGGCCCTCGCGCGTAGCGCAGGCTGGAGATCCTGACTTCGGTGAAATCGTGACCATCACGTCTTCGACGAGCATCATCGTCCTCCTCTCCGAGAGCGCCGGGTCAAAGGGGATAACGCAGCAGCGCCGCGACTCCCTGGACCCCCGCGAGCCAGGGCTGCGCCTCAATCATCTCGACGGAGCCGCCGGTGGCCACGACCCGCTCCACGAGCGCCTCACCGAGCTCGGTCGGCCGCGTCGCGCCGCTGCACACACGGCAGCCGGCGCCCGCACCCGGCTGGATCGAGCCGCACGCCACGCACCGACTGCCCGTTTCGTGGAACGTCTTGAGCAAGTAGAGGCGGCGCACGGCGCCACGGGTGGCGGCCTCGAGCGTCGCCTCGAGTCCGGCCGTCGCCCGGCCGCCTTTGGCCGCCTCCGTGACTGCCGCCTCGACCTCCGCGGCTTCCGTCTCGCCATCGCGGCGCCCGAGGAGCTCCACCGCGCGCTCGGCGAGCACGCTCACGGGCTCGTGACGCGCCCCCCCGACCGCGCCGACGACCATCGCGCTGACGCGTTTCTCGAGATGGCTCCGGAAGATGGCGACGGCCCGCGCCGTCCCGGCCAGCACGATCCGCTCCACCCCGTGCTCGTCGACCAGCTCGGTGAGCGCGGCGGCGACAGCGTCAAAATGACGCCCGCGCTGCGCCTGGATGTGGCGCACTCGACCAGGACGCCGTCGAACGCCACCTCCACCGTCCGCAGATAGTCCAGCGCCGCCGCCTCGAACCGCGCCGTCTCCTGATCCGAGTAGGCGAGCACGCGCCCATCTTCGTCCAGGACGTTGTCGGGCCTGGGCGCCACGTTCAGCAGGCGTACGACCGCGGCGGTGCCTCGCGCCAGCGCGGCAACCGCCTCGACCATGCTCTCGGCCGGTACCGCTTCGTCGAGTGGAAGGAGAATGCGCTTCGCCATGGCTCGTCCCTCCTGGCTATCCGCCCGCCAGCGCGCGCCTGGCGGCGAAGTACTTCTTCGGGCGGCGCTTCGACTCGCGCGCGGTCTCGCGCAGCCGCCGGAGCGTGCGCTCGAGCTTCCCGAGGGCGGCGTCGAACGCGAGGCGCGGTGTGTTCGCCACGTCCGCCACGTGCACCGCCGGCCGGCGTGGCAGCCGGACCTCGAGCGCGCAGCGGATCGCCTCACCGCCCTTTGGCCCGTTCTCGTCCGTGAACGTCACGCGTGCGCTGGTCGGCTCGATCGGGAGGGATGCGAGCGCGGTCTTCATGCCGGCCGTGACCCGTGCACGCGTCGCCTCGCTGGTGGAACCTGCCCGGAACTCGACCTTCATCATGGTCATGAGTCTCCTAGTCAGACAGCCGAACCTCGCCCGTCAAGGACTCGCCGCCGCGTGCCGCGCGGATCGCGCAGAGGGGATACCCTTCTCGGTTGGAGTCCGTGCCCGGCCGTCTGCTCGTCAGCGATTACGACCGTCCCCTCCGGCGCCCGCGCCTTCGCCAGTTCCCGACGAGCGTCGTTGGTCGAGGCGGCCTCCTTGAGGTCCATGGCTGGCTCACTCCAGCCGCAACCGCGATGCCAGGACCGAACCTCAATGAGTTCACGGTATTGCGTGGCCGGACGCCACGCGGTGAGGTTCTTCGGTGTGGCTCCGCCGCCTCAGCGGTGCGCGGCGGCCCCAGCGGAGACCGGCCTTAAGAAATGTGGGGCTCGCGCACGCTCATGCGCCCGACCGCGCCGCCCCGCGCACGACGGCTGCGGAGGGCGTGAGGGCATGTTGCAGGACCTCTTCGGCGTCGTCGACGAAGATGAAGCGCATCTGCTTACGCAGCTCCTCCGGCACTTCCTCGACGTCCCGCTCGTTCCGATGCGGCAGGATCAGGGAACGGATCCCAGCCCGGTGCGCCGCCAGGACCTTTTCCTTGATTCCCCCGACAGGGAGCACTTTGCCGCGGAGCGTGATCTCGCCGGTCATAGCCACCTCGCTCCGGACCGGCCGCCGGGTGGCCAGGGAAGCCAGCGCGGTCATGATGGTCACTCCGGCCGAGGGCCCATCCTTGGGGATAGCCCCGGCCGGCACGTGCACGTGAATGGTTTTGCCCTCGAAGAGCCTGGGATCGATGTCGAGCGCCTCGGCGTTGGACCACACGTAGGAGACGGCTGCCTGGGCGCTCTCGCGCATGACGTCTCCGAGCATCCCGGTGAGGACGAGCCGCTCTTCGGAACTCGGCATCATCGTCACCTCCACGAACAGGACATCCCCTCCTGTCGGCGTCCAGGCCAGACCGGTGGCGACACCGGGACGGGTGGTCCGCTCGGCGACCTCATCGAAGAACCGTGGCCGGCCGAGGTACTCGGTCACGCCCTCAGCGGTGATCCGGACCGACACGCGTTGTCCCTCGGCCAGCCGACGGGCGAGCTTTCGGGCGACCGCCGCGATCTCTCGCTCGAGGTTCCTCACGCCGGCCTCGCGGGTGTATCCCCTCACGATCTGGCGGATAGCTTCGGGTTCGAAGGAGAGCTCGGCCGCGCTGAGGCTGTGGGCGGCCAGCTGCTTCGGAATCAGATACTCTTTCGCGATCCCGATCTTCTCTTCGTCCGTGTATCCCGACAGCACCAGGATCTCCATCCGGTCTCGCAGGGCCCCGGGGATGGTCTCGAGTGTGTTGGCCGTAGCGATAAACAACACCTGCGACAAATCGAAGGACACCCCGACGTAGTTGTCCACGAAGGTGTTGTTCTGGGCCGGATCCAGCACCTCCAGCAATGCCGAGGATGGATCCCCCCTCCAGTCCGCGCCGATCTTGTCGATCTCGTCGAGCATGAAAACGGGATCGCGGGTCTCGGCTCGCCGGAGCCCCTGAATGATGCGCCCCGGGAGCGCGCCGATGTAGGTTCGCCGATGACCTCGGATCTCCGCTTCATCTCGCACACCGCCCAGCGACATGCGCACGAACCGCCGGCCCAGGGCGCGGGCAATGCTCTGGCCGAGGCTGGTCTTGCCCACGCCGGGCGGCCCCACGAAACAGAGGATCGGTTCTCGCGCCGGGCTGTCACCCGTCACGCGCGGCGGCTCGGCAGGCGCTGGCGTCTCTCCAGAGCCGGGAGAGCTCGCCCGGCCGTCGCGCTCCTGCCGCAGCTTCTTGACGGCCAGGTATTCGAGGATCCGGTCCTTGATCTTCTCGAGGTCGAAGTGATCTTCGTCCAGAACCTGCCGGGCCCGGGGGATGTCGATGGTCCCGCCGCCCAGCTTGTTCCAGGGTAGGCTCGCCATCCACTCGAGATACGTGACGACCATGCCGTGCTCCGGCGAGGTCGGCGCGATCCCCGCCAGCCGGCTCAGCTCACGCTCCGCCTCACGCCGTGCCTCGTCAGGCAGGCGAGCTTCCTCGATCCGGCGGCGGAGCTCGGTCACCTGACTGTCGCCCCCTTCATCCTCCCCGAGCTCGCGTTGAATGGATCGGAGCTGCTCGCGCAGGTAGAACTCGCGCTGCTTCTTCGAGAGCCGCTCCTCGGTGTCTGTCGTGATCTTCCGGCCCAGTTCGCGTACGGCGAGCTCGCGTTGCAACAGATCAACCAGTCGGCGGAGCTTGGCGGTGACCGGGTCAATCTCGAGGAGCTCCTGCCGCGCGGCTACGTCGAGGGGAACCACTGACGCGACGAAGTAGACGACGTGGCGAGGATCGGTGACGGTCTCCACGGCGGCCGCCAGCTCGTCGGGTAGCTCCGGGGACGCCTCCACGAGCCGGCGGAAGATGTCCACAACGGCGCGCCGATGAGCGTCCACCTCGGTCGCCTGGACCGTCTGGTCCCGGGCCGCCTCGATCCGCGCGACCAGATACGGCTCCGTCCCGATAAAGTCCAGCAGCCGGATCCGTTCGAGGCCTTGGACCATCAGACGCACGCTGCCGCCGGGTGCCCGAGCGAACTGGTGGATCACTCCCACAGTTCCGACACGGTAGAGGTCCTCGGGCTTGGCCGGCTCCATCTTCGGATCGCGCTGCGCCACCAGCGCCAGGAGCCGGTTGCCGCGCATGACATCGTCGACGAGCTGAACAGAACGCGGCTGTGCCACGGCGAGCGGGGTCGCCGTCAGCGGGAACAGAACCGCGTCCCGAAGCGGCAGGACCGGGAGCGCATCCGGGATGACGAAATCCGCGGCGCTACCGCCAGGCTGGACGGCCATCACCCGGCCTCCACACGCTTGGGCAGCGTGATGCGAAGCAGGCCACGATCGTAGCGCGCCTCGACTCGCTCGGGGTCCACAGGCGCCGGCAACGGCAGCTCCACCCGGAACGGGCCGTGGCGAATGCCGGCTGCATGGTACACAGCCCCTTCCTGGCACGAGAGAGGCTGGCGGCGTCCTTCGACGACCAGCGCGTCGTCGAAGAGCTGTACCTCGAAGTCGTCTTCGTCAACACCGGCAAGGTCGACAACGACCTCGACCGCGGTCGCCGTCTCGTACGTGTCCGCATCGGGCCGCCAGCGGGTGTGCACGAGAAGGCGCAGGCGATCGCTTTGCCAGATGTCGCCGAAGGGCGACATCTGGCCGGACCGCACCACCATCGCGTAGCGGTAACTCAAGTGCCGATAGCGCATTGCCACTTCCTGCGGGCGTGAGTGTGCTCGCAAAGGTCGCCGCGGTCAATCAGGTCCGGATGGAGCTCGGCGCCACCCACCGTCAGCGCGGACATATCATGCGCACTATCCACTTGCGTCCCTCCTCGAGGAGCAGGACGGCCGGCGGGAAGAGGAGCAGGATCCCCCACTCCGCGAACGCGAGTGGCGCCAGCCCGAAGACGTGCGGGAACGGCGGCACCAGGATGAGCGCCATCAGAATCGCGACCTCGGCGGCGATACTGCCGAGCACCCCACGGTTCGCCAGGAGCCCGACACGGAAGACCGACTCACGGTCGGTCCGGCAGGCGAAGACGTTGCCGATCTGAGTCGCCACGATTCCCGCCAGCGTCATCGTCGTCGCGCGCCGGTAGAGGTCTCCCGACGCGGCCATCGGGAGCCCCGGCCGCCAACCGGCGACGCGGTACGTCCAGAAGAACGCCCCGAGCGAGAGCGCCGTTTCGATCACGCCGAGAAAGCCGTACGCCCGTGCGAGCCGGCTAGCGCTCAGCAAGCGGTCCGTCGGCGAGCGCGGCGGTCGGTCCATCACGCCGGGCTCGGGCGGCTCGGCGCCGAGCGCCAGTGCCGGCAGGAGATCAGTGCCGAGATCCACGGCCAGGATCTGCACGACGGTCAGCGGGAGCGGCACGCCGAGGAAGACGAAGGCGAGGAAGGGCACGAGCTCCGGCACGTTGGAGGCGAAGATGTAGGTGACGAACTTGCCCATGTTGGCGTAGATCGCGCGCCCCTGGCGGATCGCGGCGACGATCGAGGCGAAGTTGTCGTCGGTGATGACCATCTCCGCCGCCTCCTTCGCCACCTCGGTGCCGCGCCGGCCCATCGCGACGCCGATCGCGGCCGCTTTGAGCGCGGGCGCGTCGTTGACGCCGTCGCCGGTCACGGCGACGATCTCACCCTGCTTCTTGAGCGCCGTCACGATGGCGAGCTTGTGGGCCGGCGACGTCCGCGCGAACAGTACACCGGGCTCGCGGACGAGCCCCATCAGCGCGTCTGCCGACATCCGCTCGATCTCGTCGCCCGTGACGACCTTGGCGACGGAGAGTCCGAGCTGGCGCGCGATGGCCGCCGCGGTGAGGCCGTAGTCGCCCGTGACCATGACGACGCGGATCCCCGCACTGCGGCACGCCGCGATGGCGCCCTCCACCTCGGGGCGCGGCGGATCCCAGAGGGCCACGATGCCAAGCAGCGTCAGCTCGCGCTCGACCGCCGAGGTGGGGCCATCCAGACCCGTTGGAAGCGGCCGCGTCGCCACGGCGAGCATACGGAGCCCTTCGGCGGCGAGCCGATCGTGCTCGGCAAGCACCGCGCGGCGGAGCTCGTCGGTGAGCGCGAGCGTCGCGCCGCCCCGGCGGACCGTCTCGCAGAGCGCGAGCGTCTCCCTCGGCGCGCCCTTGAGGTAGGCGACCCTGCCGCCGGGGGTCTCGCGCACGAGCGTCATGCGCTTGCGGAAGGAATCGAAGGGATGGGCGGCGCGAAGCTCGTGGGCGCGCCTCGACTTCTCAGGATCGACACCGGCCCCAGCGGCGGCGACCACCAGCGCGATCTCGGTCGGATCGCCGCGCTCGAGCGTCGCCTGCGAGGCGAGCACCGCGGCCTCGAGCAGCTCGCGCACGTCTGTGGGCGCGTCGGGGTTCAGCGCGTCGGCAGCGAGAACGCGATCGCCGATTACGAGCGCGCGCGCCGCCATGCACCCCTGCGTGACCGTCCCGGTCTTGTCGGTGCAGATCACGGTCGTGGCGCCGAGCGCCTCCACGGCGGATAGTCGCTTGATGAGGCTTCCCTCGCGCGCCATTCGCCCGACCGCGAGCGCCAGAGCGAGCGTGAGCGTCGGCAGGAGCCCCTCCGGCACGTTGGCGACGACGACGCCGAGAGCAAAGAGGAACCCCCGGGCGAGCGACAGGGCGCCGGTGGCGACGCCGAGGAGGAGGAACCCGACGCCGAGCGCTACCGCCAGGACCGTGACGACGCGCGTCACGCGCGCCATCTCCCGCTGGAGTGGGCTCGGTTCCTCGAGGACCGCCTGGGTCAGCCGCGCGACGGCGCCGATCTCGGTCATCATGCCGGTCGCGGTGACGAGGCACGTCCCCCGGCCCGCGACGACCCCCGTCCCGGCGAAGACCAGCTCGTGGCGCTCGAGCCGCGGCACACGCGCGCGGTCGTTCGCGGTGACCGGCAGCTTGAAGACAGGGTGGGATTCGCCCGTGAGGGCGCTCTGGTCCACGCGGAGCCCGTCGGCCGAGAGGAGCTGGCCGTCGGCCGGGACCTGGTCGCCTTCGTCGAGGCCCACGAGATCGCCCGCCACCAGCCGGGCCGCCGGCAGCCGCGACTGCTCGCCGCCGCGGACCACCATTATCTCCGGCGGCAAGAGCTCCTGGAGCGCCTCCACCGCGCGCTCGGCGCGGTACTCCTGGAAGAAGCTGAAGACGCCGTTGACGAGGATCACCGCGAAGATCGCCCAGGCCAGCTCCGGCATGCCGGCGAGAAACGCGAAGCCGCCGCCGACCCACAGGAGCACCGCGAAGAAGCTGATGAACTGCTCGAGCAGGCGAACGACGAGCGGACGGCGCCTGACCCGCTCGAGCTGGTTCGGCCCGCAGAGCTCGAGCCGCCGGGCCGCCTCGGCAACCGAGAGTCCGCTCCGGCTGCTCGCCAGGAGAGCGAAGAGCTCGTCGCCGGACAGCGGCATCTCCCCCGCATCCTCGTCGAGCGGAACCAAGACTCGGACCGCCTCCTCGCGCGTGGTCGTCGCCACGAGCCGCGCGGAGAGCGCTGGATCGCGGAGCCCTGCCTTGAGGCGCGCGACCAGACGCAGGGCCACGCCGCTCTCGCGAAAGGACGCGGTCAGGACGATCGCGGCGTCGACGGGACCGGCGTCATCGAGGCGCGGCGCGTGAGGAAGGCGAACAACGCGGATCGCGAGTCCCTCCGCCGCACCCGTCAGAGAGTGGATCAGCGCAACGCGCGAGGTCACCGCGAGGACGCCCGGCGCCTCGAGCGTCTGGAGGCCGAGCGCCCGAAGGACCCCGCCCGGCGTGGAGACGTCGGCACCGAGGGTGACGGGTTCGCCCGTCAGGAACGGGGTTAAAGCCAGCTGTCTCGCCATGGGCGTTGGGATTGATCGGCAAGTCGAGTGCCAGGCGCGGACTCAAAGGTGGTCACTGAAAATCGCGGAGTTGAGGAGGCTCCGGGCGGCCAATGCCTCGGGGTGGGGTGGGCGTGTCCCACCTGAGGCGGCCGCACCCCGAGCCTCTGCCGTGCGGGTCGGACGCGAATTCACGCACTTGCTCGGAATCGGGCTCGGGCATCGTGTTTGCGTCAGGAGCGCTCCATTGATAAAGGAACCATCGTCGGCCCAGAGCTCCGCTCCCGTCACGGTGCCGCCTGACGCCACGGCCCCCGCACGGGTCCTCGCGGTCATCGCCAGCCTGGTGACGGAGCTGCAGGGGGCGCTCGCACCGGCCAGCGTCACGCTCGACCAGTCGCTCGAGCGCGACCTCGGCATCGGCAGCCTCGAGCGCGTCGAGCTGCTGCTGCGCCTGGAGCAGGCGTTCGGGGTCAGGCTCACCGACGCCGCGATGATGGAGGCCGAGACTCCGCGCGACCTGGTGCGGGCGATCCTCACGGGCGGCCCCGGCCCACCCGAGCGCGCGCCTGAGCTGCTGGCGCCGCTCGGCGCAGGGACCGCGGCACCCGTCGGTGCCGCGACGCTCGTGGACGCGCTCCGGTGGCACGTCGAGCGCGAGCCCGAGCGCGTGCACGTGTTCCTCCGCGAGGAGGACGGCAGCGAGCGGCCCATCACGTATGGGGCGCTCTGGGAGCGCGCCGTCGCCGTTGCGGGCGGGCTCCGCGAACGCGGCGCCGGGCCAGGCGAGACGGTCGCACTCATGCTGAGGACCGAGGAGCCGTTCTTCGCCGCGTTCTTCGGCGTGCTCCTCGCCGGCGCGATCCCGGTGCCCATCTACCCACCCTTCCGTGCGGATCGGATCGAGGAGTACGCGCGACGCCAGATCGGGATCCTCACGAACGCCCGGGCGCGGCTCCTGGTCACCTTTGCCGAGGCCGAGCGCGTCGCGGTCCTCCTCCGCCCGCGCGCCGCCACCGTCCGTGCGGTCACGTCGGTGGACGAGCTGGCGCGGACCGCGGCCCGTCTACTCACGGCGAGCGCGGGCGCTGCCGACCCCGCGCTGATCCAGTACACGTCGGGAAGCACCGGAGATCCCAAGGGCGTGCTGCTCACCCACGCCAACCTCCTGGCGAACATCCGCGCGATCGGCGAGGCGATCGCGATCCGCCCGGACGACGTGGGCGTGAGCTGGTTGCCGCTCTACCACGACATGGGCCTGATCGGCGCATGGCTGAGCGCGCTCTACTTCGGTATCCCGATCGCGATCCTCTCGCCGCTCGCCTTCCTCGCGCGACCGGCGCGCTGGCTCTGGGCCCTCCACGCCCATCGCGGCACCGTGTCTCCGGCGCCGAACTTCGCGTACGACCTCTGCGTCCGCAAGATCGCCGACGACGAGATCCGGGGCCTCGATCTGTCGTCGTGGCGACTCGCGTTCAACGGCTCCGAGCCGGTCAGCGCGGAGACGATCGAGCGCTTCACGCGCCGGTTCGCCCCCTACGGCTTCCGCCCGGAAGCGATGTGTCCGACCTACGGGCTCGCCGAAGCTTCGGTGGGGTTGACGGTCGCCCCCCTGGCCCGCCGCCCGCGCATGGACGGTCGCATCGTCTCGTGCGGCCGCCCGCTTTCGGGCCACGAGGTCCGGATCGTCGACGCCGCCGGCCGGCCGGTCTCGGAGCGCAGCGAGGGACGCATAGAGTTCCGCGGGCCCTCGGTAACGCGCGGCTACTTCCGCAATCCCGAGGCGACGCGCGCGACGTTCCGTGACGGCTGGTGCGACTCCGGCGATCTCGGCTACTGGGCGGGCGGCGAGCTATTCGTCACGGGCCGCCGGAAGGACATCATCATCAAGGCGGGGCGCAACCTCCATCCGCAGGAGATCGAGGAGCTGGTCGGCGACATCCCCGGTGTTCGCAAGGGGTGCGTGGCGGCCTTCGGCGTCGCCGACGCGACGATCGGGACCGAACGCCTCGTCGTCGTCGTCGAGAGCCGCGAGACCGCGCCTCAGGCACGACTGCAGCTGAGAGCCGCCATCGTGGATCGCGTCGTCGTGGCCGTCGGGCTCCCACCTGACACCGTTCTCGTCGTGGCTCCGCGCACGGTTCTCAAGACGCCGAGCGGCAAGGTACGCCGCAGCGCGACGCGCGAGGCGTACCTTGCAGGACGGCTCGAGGCGCGGCGCTCGCCGCGTGTCCAGTGGCTGCGTCTCGTGTGGCAGGCGGTCGTCGCGCGGTTGGGGCGGCTCCCGCGCCAGGGCGCGGCGCTCGCCTACGGCCCTTCTCGCTGTGGCGCTCCCGGCGCTCTGGGTATTCGTCCTCCTCTTGCCGGGTGCGCGGCGAGTGGACCGTATCGTGCGGCGCTCGTGCCGGATCGTGCTGGCGCTCGCGGGTTGCTCCCTCAGGGTCGAAGGGCTCGAGAACCTCCCCGTGACCGGACCGGTTCTGTTCGCCGCAAACCACGCGAGCTACCTGGACGTGGTCGCCCTCCTTGCGGCGATTCCCGCGCCGTTCCTGTTCGTTGCCAAGCGCGAGCTCGCCCAGGCGCTGCTGATCGGCGCCGTGATCGACAGGGTCGGCCACCTCACCGTGGACCGCGTCGATCTTTCGCGCGGCGTGGCAGACGCCGAGCGGGTCACGCGTGTGCTGCGCGACGGCGCTTCGCTCTTCTTCTTTCCCGAGGCGACGTTCGTCCGCGCGCCCGGCGTGCGCCAGTTCAGGCTCGGCGCCTTCAAGGCCGCGGTCGAGGCCAAGTGCGCCGTGGTCCCGGTCGCGCTCCGCGGGACGCGCGACATCCTCCCCGCGGACACCTGGCTGCCGCATCCAGGGGCGATCACCGTCACGATCGGCGAGCCGATCATGCCCGTCGGAACCGAGTGGCGGGAAATGGTGCGGCTGCGAGATCTCGCGCGTGCCGTGATCGTACGGGGCTCGGGCGAGGCGCCCGTCGAGGAGCGCGCTACATTTTCTTGATCTTTCGGGACTTCGCGCCCCAGACAGTGCGGGGCGGGCGTTCGGCCTGCATGAGGACCGAATCTTTTTTGAGCGTGACGTGGGCCGTCTTCTGCCGGCGGCGTACGCGCGCCGACGACACGACCTCGACCGGCGGGCGTCCCGCCTTTTTGGACCGCGGAGCCTGAGGCCTGTTTCGTTTCATCTCGCGATACCTCCGGACTGAGCTACGGCCTTGTGCCGCAGGTAAACGAGCCAATAGACCGCCCCGACGAGCAGCGTACCGCCGACGATGTTGCCGACAGTCACTGGCAACAGGTTCCTCCAGACGAAGGCCATCCAGCTGAGCTCTGCGGCCTCGCGAGCCAGACCGATGCGTGCCGCGAACTCCGGATCGAAGGTTGCGATGAAGAGACCCAGCGGGACGAAGTACATGTTGGCGACCGAGTGTTCGAAACCCGCGGCGACAAAGGCACTGATCGGCGGCACGATGGCCAGAACGCGGTCCGCGGTCGTGCGCGCGCTGTACGCCAGCCAGACGGCCAGGCAGACGAGCGCGTTGCACAGGGTCCCGAGCGCGACGGCCTGAAGAAAGTGAAACTGCAATTTTGCGTGGGCGGTCGTGAGCACCGTGGCGCCGAACGCCCCGCCGCCGAACTGGTGGATCCCCGCCACGTACACGACCACGGCGGTGGCGCACGCGCCCAGAAAATTGCCCGCGTAGACCAGAATCCAGCTCCGGAGCACCGCCGCCGTGCGGACACGGCGGCTCGCCCAGGCCATGACGATCAGGTTGTTGCCAGTGAAGAGCTCGGCGCCTCCGACGATCACGAGGATCAGGCCCACGCTGAACACGATACCGGCCAGGACGCGCGTCGGACCCCACGGAGCGCCCGCGGCTCCGGCCAGCGCCGTGGTGGAAAACACGCCGCCGAGGGCGATGAAGGCCCCGGCAAGGACGGCCAGCACCAGCATGCTGAGCGCGTCCATCTCCGTCTTCTGGACCCCGACGTCCTCGGCCCGTCGCGCCATCTCGGGCGGCAGGAGCGCGTCGAGCCGATGGAGCGCGGCGGCGCGCCCGGCCCCCGGACCTGCCGTCATGGAACTCTCCTCCCGATGGCGATGCACGCTTCGCGCTATTTCGCGCGAACCGTCATGACCGGACATCTGGCAGAAGCCAGCACACGCGATGCGACGCTGCCGAGGATCGCCTTCGTCAGGCCGCTGCGACCGTGGGTGCCCATGACGATCATGTCGACCCTCCGGGCGTTCGAGAACCGCACGATTTGCTCGTGCGTCACCCCGATATCGAGCAAGAGGCCTCGCGCGCGAACTCCGGCGGCCTTCGCGTTCGCGACCAATCTGTTGAGCTGGCGCTGCCCGGTGGCACGCTGGCCGCGCTCTAGCTCATCCCAAAGGTTGGGCGGCATATAGCCGTCAGGCGTGACCGGCAACGGCGACAGGACGTGCGCCACGAGCAACTGAGCACGAGAGGCCTTCGCCAGTTCGAGCGCCTTCTTGAAGGCGGGCCGCGATGCCGGGGAGAAATCGGTAGGGTGCAGAATCCGCCGGATCCGAGGCATCGTAGGCCCTCCTCCGCTACTTACTCGCGCTAGGTTGGTAGGATGATCGCGAAGCGATCCCACGGCATGGCCGTCCATGTTTCCGTCTGGCCACGCCCATACGAACGGATGATCATCACCACCTTGGCCGCCACGATCTCGTCGGGGGCCTCGAAGATATCGAGGTAGTCGTAAGGCCCCAAGGTTGCGTAGTTCGCTACCCACTTCACCTGTGGGCAGTCCTTACGAACATGATCAGCGACCAGTCGCTCCAGCCGTTTCAGTTCGCCGGGGGTTTTCACCGCTTCGGGGGTGAGTCGAGTAAGCATCACGTAGGTCGGCATGATCTTTCCTCCTTGCTCCCAGCGCCAGCCTTTCTTCGGCCCTCCGCCAGTCTTTGCTGCACGCCCGTACGCCGCTTTCGCGCAAACGGAGTGCCAACGCTGACATGTAACTTCCAGAGTTTGGGGACAGCAACGCTCAGAGATCGCGGAGATCCCGTCCCACCTGTGGCCGGTGTGCCGCAATCCCTTCGTGCCCGCGGCCCCGAGGACGCTGACCAGGGCCGGGTCGCGCGCGCCTATCTCGAGGGCTGGCGGCTCGGCCTCAAGGGGGTCACGGTCTGCCGCTCGGGCTCGAAGGACTCAACCGCCGCCGAGTTCTTCACCAAGTGCGATCCGGGCGCTTGTCGCCTCTAACTGCTTTCCTCGTCCTCCAGCAAGTCCTGCACGGCGCGGAGCACGTCGATGTAGCTGACGATGCCGACCACCGCCTGGGTGTCGGGTCGGATAACCGGGATGGCGCCGATCTTGTGCTCGATCAAAAGCCCGACCACGTCGCTCAGCTCGGTCTCGGGCTCGACGCAGATGACATCCGATCGCATGACCTTGATGACCGGAGTCGCGAGCTCGCGCCTGAGGGCGTCAGCCCCCTGATCGGTGAGCAAGGCGCCGACATTGAGGTATGCGAGGTCGCGGTCGCTCAGCATGCCGACGAGCGCACCGCCATCGACCACAGGAACATGCCGGATGTCCAGATCGCGCATGAGGTCCAGCGCCTCGGCGATCGTCGCCTGGGGAGTCACCGTCACGGGATACGCCGTCATCAGTGCACCTGCTGTCATGGAACCCTCCTCGTCGGACTCTTCGACGCTGCTTCTCGACCTTCAAGCCACGTGCCACAGAAGACACCGCTGAAATCGAGCGTTTGCGCCAGCACCTTACGGTCGCGGTGAGGCGGTGGTGCCCCAGACCGTGGGCTCCGGGGGCGTCATGTCCGCACCCGGGGCGTGAGAGAGGCTAGTCCGGCCCGGGGTGCAGGACCCGGAGATAAGGCACGCCCAGGGCCAGGAGCACGACGAAGTGAAGGGCGTGGTGAACAAGATCACGGTAACGCCGGCGAAACCGGTGACCGCGGACGTGCGCAAGGCCATCGAGCAAACGCTGGAGCGGCGCGCGGAGCGCGAAGCCAAGCGGATCCGTGTCGAGGTACGGGACGGCACCGTGACGCTGACGGGATCTGTCCATTCGTGGGCGGAGCGCCAATCGATCGTCGCGGCCGCTCGCTTCACCCCCGGGGTGAGGGCCGTCCAGGACAATATGCTGACGGAACCGGTCTGAGCTGGACGTCAGCGAGGTGCACGCCGCGAGGGAGATTCAGGTGCTGAGCCGCCTGCCGGTCCATCCGGTGACGGCTCACACCACCTTGCTGACGGTCGCATTGACTCCCCGGTGATGATGCTCATGATGCTGGTGCTCTGGGGCGTCGTGATCGCCGGCATCGTG
>WNFV01006116.1_pt1 | contig 14354 bp, 9 predicted proteins | sample 5400101 | NCBI WGS metagenome assembly WNFV01 (sample SAMN13153361, study PRJNA577476) | soil metagenome | isolation source: 115 cm soil or saprolite under grassland replicate 1 | place: USA:California | collected 2016-06-15 | reverse complement strand
TTCTCGCTCTCTCCCTGGAGGCTCCTGGAGTTCGTGGTCCCGTTCCCGTTCGGACTCACTGCGAGCCTCGACGAGGCGGTCGTCTGGGGTCGCGTTCTGTTCCATGACAAGTCCGTCGGACTCTTCTCGACGTTCTATGCGGGCGCATTGCCGGTGCTGGCGCTCGTCTCGAGACCTCGCCTGCGGGAGCGGGGCTGCCGGTTTGCGCGGGTCCTCTTCCTTGCGAGCCTGGGAGGCTGCGTGCTGCCGAGCTTGCTTCCGCGGGGCTTGTGGGCAATCCGGTCTCCGCTCGCGCTGCGCAATCCCGAGAAACTCGGCGTTCTCTGCGTCCTGGCCCTCGCGATTCTGGCCGGATGGGCCTATGAGGTCCGCCGCCGGCGAGCGTTTCGCCCCCGTGGTCCGCTCCTCGTCGGCTTGGCGCTGGCGGTCGCCGCGTCGGCCGCGTTCCTCTGGCCGGACCGCGCGGGCGCCGCCGCCGCCCGGTTGATCGGCGCGCCCCGGTCCGCGGCTCCGATCGCTGCGGCCAGCCTTGCCGCGGCGCTGGCGGAAGCGGGCCTCCTCTGGATGGCGACCGTCGTCGCCCTGGAGGTCCTCCGACTGCGGACGCGCGCCGCGGCCGCGGTGTCACTCGCCGCTCTGACCCTCGTCCCCATCGCCGCCGGCCGGGCGATCGCGCAGACATTTCCGGTGGCGGAAGTCTTCTCCCGGACGGCCTTCGCGCGACGGGTCGAGCGCGCCGATCCCCCGGGCCGCTACCGGACACTGGGGGAATCGATCTATCGCCAGGCGAGTCCGTTGCAGAGTCTCTGTCAGAGGACCGACCCGACCTACACGGACTACGCGCGCCGGAGCTGGACACAGCACACACACGCGTTCTGGGACCGCGGCACCGTTTTCAACTACGACTTCGACAACGGCGATCTCTCGCGAGTCGAGAGTCTGCGGCGGGTCGCCCGACATCTGGCGGAATCCGGCGATCCGAGACATCTCTTTGCCGGCCTCGCGCTGCGTTTCGGCGTTCGCTTCCGGGACCAGGCCCCGCTGCCCGGCTATGGCCGCATCGGCGGAGATCTCCTGCAGGACTGGGACGAGAACCCGCAGTCCGCTCCCGACGCCCGTCTCCTTCAGGCCTGGAGAGGAGAGCCGGACGCCCTGGCCGCGTTGAAGGATCTCCCTTTCCTCTCCTCCGGCGAAGCGGTGCTGGAAACAGGGTCCCGCAGTTTCGGAGCGGCGCGCCCTGGCCGGGTTGCGATGCTGGAAGACACCCCGGAGGAAATGCGCATGGAGACGGAGTCCTTCGATCCGGGATTGCTGTTCGTGCTGCGTCCCTTCTGGAGCTATCGCACAATCGAAGTCGATGGGCATCCGGTCGAGCCCGTTCCCGCGCAGCTTGCCTTCACCGCGGTTCCGATGTCCGCCGGCCGCCACACGATCCGGTGGAGAGAGCGGGTGCCGGGAGCGTCCGTGTCTCGCTGGGGGCCCGTCATCTTCGGTCTCTTTGCCGCCTGGCTTCCGGCCTTCGCGCGCCTCCGAAGGGCTCGCCCATGAGAACGCACTGGCTTCTCGGCCTGGCTGTGCTCCTCATCCTGGAGGCAGGGTGCCACAGGGAGGAGAAGAGGCGCCCGAGTCTCGAGGCGGACCAGACCCGCCCGGCGCAGCTGTGGCTCCAATCCGAGCCGGTGCGTCTTCTCCGGGACTACGTCCGCCTGGACACGACCGATGAGAAGGGCGAGGAAGAGGGAGCCCGGTTCCTGGAGCGCTTATTCGACTGCGCCGGGATCGAGACCGAAGTGGTCTGCCCGGCGGAAAAGCGCTGCAACCTGCTGGCGCGTCTGCCGGGGAGGAGCCGGAAAGGCGCGCTCCTGCTCTTGAACCACATCGACGTCGTCAAAGCCATTCCGGGCTTCTGGAAGGACTCGGGCCCCTTCGAAGGGAAGATCAAGAACGGATATCTCCACGGCCGCGGCGCCTACGACATGAAGTCGCTCGGGCTCGCGGAAGCTCTCGCGATGCGGAACATCAAGGAGCACGGGATCGTGCCCTCCTCCGACATCCTCTTCCTGGCGGAGGCCGACGAGGAGGCGGGGCAGCGGTGGGGATCGCGGTGGCTCCTCGAGCACCGGCCCGAATGGTTCGATGGAGTCAGCGTGGTCCTGAACGAGGGCGGCACCAACGAGATGATCCTCCGGGACGTGCGGTTCTGGGGCATCGAGACGGTTCAGGCGGGTTACGGAGTGATCGAGTTCGAAGCGCCGGCAGCCCGGCCTCTGGAGGATCTCGCCCGGAAGTGGCCGAAGATCCGATCCCCCACCGTAGAGCCGCTACCGGACGTGGTCCTGGGTTTCGACATGCTGGCCAATCATCTGAGCCACCCGCTGACGGACCCGTTGCGGCATCTGGACCGCGTCCGGCGAAATCCGGCCGAGCTTGCGATCCTGCCCGATCGCTATGGCAGCTTCCTGGAAGCACGGATCAAGTGGGTCGGGCCTTATCATCCCTATCTGCCGGAAGCCAGTAACAACTTCCGCTCCTACGTGGTCATTTCGACACCTCCCGGGATGTCGCCCGATGTCTTCCTTCCGCCGATCGAATCGGACGCCGCGCGCGCCGGCGTCCGCGTTCTGGATCGGTATTCGACCGGCGCGTCGAACGCCAGCCCCTACCTCGCAGCTTCCGGGCGGCTCGCCCCCTTCCTCGCCCTCGTCAAGCGGGTTACCGAGGCTCGCTACCCCGGTATTCCTTTCGGACCGGTCCCGACTTTCGGCGGCACAACCACGTCAATCTACTTTCGTCAAAGAGGGATAGCGGCCTACGGTTACTCGCCCGTACCCGCCAATATCACCGACTCGGCTCGACGGCATGGCAACGACGAACGGATCTATCTCAGGGATTACGTCGACGGGATAGACCTCTATCGAGAGCTGCTATTGGAGTTCGCTTTTTATGGAGACAACAAAACGTCACGGGCCGATGCCGAAAAGTGACGTGTTTTGTCAGTCAAGTTCTGGCCCGCTGATCTCAAGTAATTGAAAAGATTATAGTTAACAACTTTGGAATCTGGCTTCTTCCTTGCGTCCAATGGTCCCAGACGAATAACGGCCCTGAAAACTAGGAGGATCAATGAAGAAGCGAGAATCCGGTTTTACTCTGATCGAGCTGCTGATCGTCATCGCGATCATCGGCATCCTGGCGGCTATCGCCATTCCCAATCTCCTGAACGCCGTTCAGCGCGGCAAGCAGAAGAGAACCATGGCCGACTTCAGGTCGCTCGCGACGGCTCTCGAGGCGTACGCGGTGGACAACAATTACTATCCGGCGGGGAGTTGCGCGGCCGGCGCCTTCACCACCGCCGCGGCCTCAGCGATGACAGACGGGTCGTTGACCGTTCTCGTGCCGACCTACATCGCGCAGCCCCCGAGACTGGACGGATGGGGCAAGTACAGTCACTACAACGTGCAGGGTCCAACCGACTCATACGACTCGTACAACCTCGTAAGTTATGGCCGCGACGGCAACCCGCAAGCCGCCGTTTGCGGAACGACCACTAACTTCAACGATGACATCATTTATTCCGACGGCGCCTTCCTCCAGTGGCCGGAAGGGACACAGCAGTAGCCCTTCGGCTGACAAGTGTCGTTTCGACAAACGGTCCCGAGCAATCGGGACCGTTCTTGTTTGATTCGGAGTATTCGGCCCCGGTGCTGCCGTGACCTCCCGCTTAGAATGAAGTCGTGGTCGCGCGCCGCTTGCCGCTTTCCGGACTCGTGGGAGCGGCGGCGCTCGCGCCCGCGGTGGTTTGGCTGCTTCCCGCTCTGATCGCCCGCAAGGGCCCCTCCTTCCGGGACCAGGGGGACTTTTTCTTCCCGCTGAAGCTCTACACGGCCGACCGGATCGGCTCGGGGCAGATCCCACTGTGGAACCCTCTCTCGGGATTGGGGGAGCCGTGGCTGGCCAACGGGCAGTCGGGGGTCTTCTATCCGCCGACCCTCTTCTTCCTGCTTCCTTCCGCAGCGCTCGCCGCGGGACTCTTCCTCCTGCTGCACTTCGCGATCGGGATCTCGGGCGCATGGCGCTTCCTGAAAAACGAGGCCGTTTCGGACGCGGGAGCCCTTCTCGGGGCTGCGGCCTACGGCGCCTGCGGATTCTCGGCGTCCCTGTCGGCGTACTGGAACCACTTCGGCGCCTGGGCCTATCTGCCGTGGATTGCGTTGCTGGCCCGGTCGGGTCTCCGGTCGAGCGGCTCGCGGGTCGCTCTGGCGGCCGCGTTCGGGCTGCAGGCGTTGGCGGGCAGCCCGGAGATCTCGGCGGCGACGCTCTGCGTCGCGGCGCTCTTTGCCTGGGAATCGCGGCAGGAGCCCTCGGGCTGGCTCGAGCCTCCGCGCGGTAAGCGGCTCCTCCGACTGGCCGGGGCCGCGGGGCTCGGACTGGCGCTCGCCGGGGTGACTCTTGTCCCGATGATGGAGCTCGGTTTGCGCTCGCAGCGGCGGGTCCCGCTCCCGGCTTCAGAACGGGAGCGGGGCTCCGTCGGATTATTCGGTATCTCTTCCGCGCTCGGCTTCTCGATCGAGTCGAGCGGGAACGAATACCTGTCTTCTCTCTACGCCGGACCCCTGATGCTGTGCGCGGCGGCCGCGGCCTTCGCGGAAAAGCAGCGGCGCCGGCTCGCCCTCCTGCTCGGCGCCGTTGCGGTGGCGGGTATTCTCGTGGCCATGGCGGCGCCTCCGGGTCCATGGCTCCGGTCGCTGCCTCCTCTGGACCGTATCCGGTATCCGGCCAAGGCCCTCGCCTGGACTTTCTTCGCTCTCCCGATGCTGGCGGGGATTGGAGCGGACTCCCTCCGGTTCGCTCCCGGCGGGAGGCGCGCCCTGGTGCTGGCCGGAATCGGGCTCGGAGGATTGTCGCTTCTTCTCTTCTCCCGTCAGCCCCTTCCTGTGCGCCTGGCGGAAGGGATCGGCCTGTCGGCCCTGGTGTGGCTCGCGGTCACCCGGGCTGGACAGACTCCCGCCGCTCCGGCGCCATTCGGCGCGCGCGGCGCCATTCTCGAGGCGGTCGCGGCGCTCGCTCTGACCGGATCGCTGCTCATCGCCGCGCGTCCGGAGTTTCGTTACGCCCCCGAATCGGAAATCCGCCGCGTCCCCGAGTCAATTCCGTTCCTGGCGCGCGTGGCCGGGCGCGTGCTGACGCCGCCGCCGCCGGAACTGGCCGCCTGGGTCCTCCGCGACGCGCGTTTCGGCGCCGCGACGCTGCGGCGCCAGCGCGAGGCGCTCCTGGGGTACACGAATCTGCTTTCGGGCGTGGCGACCGTCCGCACCGCCTCGGCGCTGCCCACGCAGTCGCAGGAGAGAATCGCCGCCTCGATTGACGCGGGAGACCCCGTGCGCGCGGCGGGAGCCGCGGCCGGACGCGTGCTCTGGTCTCCTTTCCTGCCGGCGAACATGGGCCTTCGCGAAGTCGGCGAATTCTCGCGCGCGCCTCTGAATCCCTACCGCTCGAGACTCTCCTTCGTCCCGGGTTACCGCATCGAAGCGGATCCGGCGCGCGCCTGGGCCAGATCGGCGCGCGGCGATCTGGACTGGTCGCGCGAGGTCTTTCTCGACCGGGAGCCCGATCCTCGTCCCGTTGCCGGAGCGAAGCGTTCTTTCGTCATCGCCCGGATCGCCGAAGATCTTCCCGAGCGAGTTGCCGCGGACATCAACTCGGGCGCGGCCGGCATTCTCGTCCTGGCGGACCTGGATTACCCGGGATGGAAGGCCTCCGTGGACGGGCGTCCGGCCCCGATCCTGTCCGCCGACGGCTATCTGCGCGCTGTCGCGCTCTCCGCCGGATCGCACCGCGTCGTCTTCCACTATCGTCCCGTTTCCCTCTACGCGGGAGCGGCCCTCTCCCTGCTCGCCCTGGGAACGGTCCTCGCGATGCTGTTCCGCGGCTGATCGATCCGTGCCTCAGGAAGTGCTGCCAGCGTCCTGTCCCAGAAGTAGCGAGACAATGCCTCGGGCGAACACTCCCACCCTGTCATCCCGAGGAGCCCCTCCGCCCCTTATGTCATTCCGAGCGGAGCGAGGAATCTGCCTTCGTCATCGTCACCGAGGCGCTATTCAAAGTCGGGACAGGCTCCGCGACGAGGGATCTGCCCCGAGAATATCGAAAGTCACGAAAGCAGATCCTTCGCTTCGCTCAGGATGACAGTAAGGGCAGCGAAGGGATGACAGCGAGGAGCGAAGGGATGACAGGTTGGACTTTGTCCGCGAACTCACGACTCGGGATACCAGAGGGCGGTTGATGGGTCCTGGCTCGATCCTCGTGAATTCGCCGGCGCAAGAGCGGTCCGTGAGGTCCGGGAAGCTCTCCCTGCTCGCTTACCCCCTCTTCTTCGCCTCGGGGGCCGCGGGACTCATCTATGAAATCGTCTGGACACGGCAGCTCATCTACGTCTTCGGTTCCGGCCTCTATGCCGTGACGGCCGTGCTCTCGGCTTTCATGGCGGGGCTGGCCCTGGGCTCCTTCCTCCTGGGGCGTGCGAGCGACCGCCTGCGCTTCCCGCTTCGCTTCTACGCCGTTCTCGAGACAGTCCTGGCGTCGGCCGGCCTCCTCTTGCCGCTCGTCCTGCAGCAGATGGGCCGGGTTGACCTCTGGGCCTACGGGCGATTCGGACAGAACTTCGCTCTGCTGACGGCATGCCGTTTCACGGTCACCTTCTTCGTTCTCCTGATTCCGACGACTCTGATGGGCGCGACCCTCCCTGTCCTTTCGAGGGCTCTGGTTCAGCAGTGGGGGGGTCCCGCCCGACTGGGTCTGCGGGTGGGAGGCCTCTACGCCGTCAATACCGCCGGAGCCGTCGCCGGAGCCTTTCTGGCGGGCTTTCACCTGCTCGGCGCCTACGGCGTCCTGCGCACGAATTCTCTGGCAGCGCTCTTGAACCTCGTTGCCGCCCTGGGTGCTTATGCGCTCTCGCTCTCGACGGAAAGGGCGCCGCGCGCCAAAGAGATCAGCCCGACAGGCGAGAGATCGGAGCGATTGCCTGCCGCAGACCGCCGCGCGGAGCCGGTCGCTTCTCTTGTTCTTCTGGGCACTCTGGTGACGGGCACGGTCTCCATGGCCGCTCAGGTCATCTGGTCGCGCGGCCTCGTCTTCGTCTTCGAATACTTGAAGAACACGACCTATGCGTTCTCGGCGATGCTCACTGTCTTCCTCGCGGGTCTGGCGGCGGGCAGCGCGCTCTGTGGGCTCTTGATCGACCGCGCCGCCCGACCCGCGCGGCTCTACGGTCTGGTCGTGGGCTTACTCGGAGTGTCGATTGCTTCCTCGGTCAGCGTGCTCCACTGGGGCGCCTGGGAATCGCTCCTTCCCGTCCCCTTCAATCCGGCGACACAGGAATTCCGATGGACCACGGCTGTCGGCAACATCCTGGCGCAGTCGGCGCTCGTCCTGGGTGTCCCGACCCTGTTGATGGGGATGGCCTTTCCCATGGCGGTGCGCGCGATCATTTCGACGCCCGAAGTCGGCCGCGGGGTCGGACGCCTGTACGCGCTCAACACGGCCGGCTCCCTCATCGGTCCTTTGCTGGCCTGCTTTCTGATCATTCCCCGCGCGGGACTGACCGCGGGCCTTCTGGCTCTGGCGGCTGTCGAGGCCGGCCTGGGTCTTCTGATCTTCTGGCGCACGGCGGAGTCCAGAGCTTCGGCCATCGGGTTCGGTTTCCTCTGCGCGCTCGCCTTCGGAGCCATCCTGCTGACGATTCCCCGGGAACGGGGAATGCAGCAGGTCAATCCCGGCCAGCGGGTCGTCTACTACGACGAGGGCCCCATGGCGACGGTTTCGGTCGTGAAGAACAACTTCGGCTACAACACGATTCACATCGACGGGGTGGGCGTGGCCGGAACCGACCCGCTGCTTCAGACCGACCAGAAATCCCTCGCCCATCTGCCGATGCTGCTCGCCGAGAACCCGCGCAGAGTCCTGACCGTGGGTTTCGGCAGCGGCGGTGCGTCGTATTCCTATCTCCTGCACGACCGACTGGAGAAAGTCCACTGCGCCGAGATCTGCCCGGAGGTCCTCAAGGCGGCGCCCTACCTTGCCGACGCCAACCACGGCTTCTGGAGGAAGCCCGACCCGCGCTACAGGCTGATCTTCGATGACGTGCGGAGCTACCTCCGGCACACTCGGGAGACATACGACGTCATCGCCACGGACTGCACGGATCTGCGGTACAAGTCGAACGCCAATCTCTACGACGTCGAGTATTTCCGCTTCTCGCGCGAACGCCTCCGTCCCGGAGGAATGGTCGTGGTCTGGATGCCCCTGGGTGGGCTTTCTCTCGACATGTTCAAGCTCGCCCTGCGCACGTTTCATGTCGTCTTTCCGGAAATGGCAGTTTTCTTCATGGATAACCAGCCGACTCACTACATTCTGCTGGTCGGCTGGCGCGACAAGATGGAGATCGACTTTGCGCGGATGCAAAGGCGACTCCGTGAGCCGGATGTGAAGGCCGACCTGGGGGAGCTGTCGCTCGACGATCCTGTCAAGATCCTCTCGACCTGGATCACGGGCGGAGAGGCCCTCCGGGCATACCTCGCGGGCGACGCCCTCAACACGGAAAACTTCCCCTACCTCGAGTTTGGCTCGCCCAAGTACGGTTACGAGGACCGCCCCGTTCTGGACAACCTCGCCTCTCTCGTCGCGATCCGCAACTCCTCGCGGCAGTTTCTCTCTCCCGGCGGAATCACCCCGGGCGAGCTTGCCGCTCTCGATCGCTACGAGCGCGCGCTCCCGAAGATCATCGAGGGACACGCCCATTACCGCAGTCTGGAGATCGAAGAGGCCACACGCTCGTATCTGGAGGCCCTGGCGATCACGCCGGAAGACAGGAGCGTTGCCCGCCTGCTCACCTTCCCGGAGCTGGTGCTCGGAGCCAGGCTCGGCAGTCCCTGGTCGTGGCTGATGCTCGGGCGGTCGCTGCAGTTGCGGGGCCGCGGAGAGGAGGCGACCCGTTGCTACCGGCGGGTAGAGGAGATGCTGACCTCGCGCAAGGCAGATGCCGATCCGCGCAAGGCCGCCTGGCTCGCGAGCGCGCGGCGATGGCAGAGCGAGATCGGGCCGCCTCGCTGACCGCGGCCAAATCAGGAGTCCTTGGTCCCTGGTCCGTGGTCCCTGGTCGGGCGACTATGACCAAGGACTAAGGACCGAGGACTAAGGACCAAGGACTAAGGACTGCCCTCGCGCAACTCTGTAGAATGAAGCTCAAATAAGCGCCGGATCGCGCCGGATTTGTAAGGAGGCCTGATCCTCACTGCGATGCGGTGACAAGCCCGTGCTCATGTCTTCTCCCTTCGAGACTTATGGCGTGTTCGGCTGCGTTAGCGCGGGTCTCTTCGGCCTCGTCGTCGGCAGCTTCCTGAACGTTCTCGTCCATCGGCTTCCTCGCGGAGAGTCCGTCGTCTCCCCCCGCTCGCATTGTCCGGCCTGCGGCGCGGGAATCCTCGCGCGGGACAACATCCCGGTCGTCTCCTGGCTTCTCCTCGGAGGGCGATGCCGGACGTGCGGAGCGCCGATCTCGGCGCGGTATCCGATGCTGGAGCTGACCAACGCGGTCCTCTGGGCGCTCGTGTTTCTGCGGGCGCGGCAGTGGCCGGAACTTCTCGCGGGCGTCTTCTTCGCGTCGGCCTGTCTGGCCCTCGCGGCGATCGATCTCGAGTTTCAGATCCTTCCGGACAAGATCACTCTGACGGGCCTCGCCGCCGGTCTCCTTCTCTCCTTCTTTTCGAAGACGAAGACTCCGGCGACGGCGCTTGCCGGCGCCGTGATCGGTGGGGGCGGTCTTTATCTCCTCGCGTTTCTTTACGAGAAGATTGCCGGACAGGAGGGGATGGGGCTGGGCGACGTCAAGATGCTCGCGATGATCGGCGCGTTTCTCGGCCCGGCGGGAGTGGTCGTTTCGGTGCTCCTTGCCTCGCTCTCGGGAAGCGCCGTGGGCCTCGCCGCGATCGCGTTCGGTCGCGGGGACCGCAAGACGCGGCTGCCGTTCGGGGTCTTTCTCGCGGCCGGTGGGGTCGCGGCGCTCTTCTTCGGCGACGCGCTCGCGGCGCGCTATCGTACTCTCTGGAGATGAGCGAAGTTCCCCGCTCGTTCCGGCGCGAGTCCAGACTCTTCCTCTGGGTCGCGCTGGGGCTCATCCTGTTTCTGAACTTCTCAACCCTTTTCTTTCTCCGAGAAAGTGTGGACTGGGGCAGCCAGCAGACCGAGCGGCGCGCGGCGGAGGTCCTGCGGCGGCTCTCGGCGACGGCCGACTCCAAGAACGCGCTCGAGCGCGCGGTATCGGAGCCCGACGTCCTGTTCGTCGCCTTCTACGACATGGACGGGCGGCGCGTCCGATCGGTGAGCCGGGACCTCGAGGCGCCGGGGTCGCTTCCGAACGCCCGGCCCGAACCCGGGCGCTTCCGGGCGGAATGGAAGACGCGCCCATCTCTGCTGATCGCGAGCCTCGCGATTCCCAACGGCTTCCTCGCGGCGGCATTCGACCCGGGGATCGGTGGCGCCATGCGCTCGATGGTGCGCGGTCTGACCATTCTGATCCCCGTGGCCGGCGGGATCCTCGTGGTCCTGGCCTTGATCTACCTGCGTTCCCTCCTGCACCCCTACGAGCGCTTACTCGCGGCCGCGGGAGCGGCGCCGCAGGAGGCCCCGGCGGGAAGGCCTTCCGTTGACGAGCGGGACTTCCTGATCGCCCGGTTCGAATCGACGATCGCGGCGCTTTCCCGAAAGGAACAGGAGCTGGAGAGGCTCGCGCGCGCGGAGAAGGAACGGGCCGACGACCTGGAGATCGCCGCCCGCACGCTCGCGCGCAATCTGCCCACCGGTCTTCTCTCCGTGGACCGCGAGGGGCTCATCATCGAGCTGAACGAATCCGGCCGCGAAATCCTGGACCTCCCGGAAGCCGTGCGGGGCAAGCCCTGCGCGCAGGCCCTCGCGGGGATTCCCGAGCTGCGCGATGCCGTGCTCTCGGTCCTTCACCAGCAGACCAACTTCAGCCGCCGCGAGATCCAATGGCGCCAGGGGGAGCAGGAACGCGTGGTCGGCGTCACGGCGACTCCCGCGACGGGGGGCGACGGCCGCTTCCTCGGCGTTCTTGCTCTTTTCACCGATGTGTCCCAGGTTCGCCGGCTGGAATCGCGCGTGGCGCTCGCGCGCCATCTGGCCGATCTCGGGCACGTTTCGGCCGGCGCGGCGCACGAGTTCCGCAACGCCGCCGCGGCCATTGACGGATTCGCCGATCTGGCGATGCGCCACCCCGAGCGCGCCGCGGAACACCTGAAGGCGATTCGACACGAGGCTCAGGAGATGAGCCGCGTCACGAGCGACTTTCTTCTTTTTGCGCGTCCCGAGAGCTTCGTGCCCGACCAGGTCAGCATGGCGGGAGTCGCCGAGACGGCGGCGGAGGAGACGGAGAGGACGTTTTCCGACGTCCGGGTCGAGCGTCGCGGGGAGTTCCCGGAAGTGCCGGGCTCCTCCGTCCTCCTGCGACGCGCGCTGGTCAACCTGTTGCGCAACGCGGTGGAGGCGACGCCGCCGGAGCGGCGCCCGGAGGCGGACGCCATCGCGCTCGTGGGGGAAACGCGGGGACGTGAGGCCCTGCTCTCGATCGGCGATCGCGGTCCCGGCGTGGAACCCTCTCAGCGGGAGAAGGTCTTTCTTCCTTTCTATTCGACCAAGCGCGAAGGGATCGGCTTTGGCCTCGCCATCGTCGCCCGGATCGCCGAGCTTCACGGCGGTACCGTCGAAGTGGCGTCCAGGCGTGGCGGAGGATCCCTGTTCACACTGAGGATTCCGACCGGCGCCGGCAGCGCCGCGCCCCCCGGCAGCCTGACAGTCCCTCACTAGTAGCCGCTATCTCCTGACGTAGATGACCGCGTCCTCCGGAGGGGAGGGCGCGGAGCCCGGCTCCGATGGGAGCCGGGCCTCCTCGACGTAATCCGTCTTGATCAGGGCCGCCAGGCGCCTCGCGTAGTCGATGCCGAATCGCGGGCTGCCGTACTCGAATGTCGGGCGTGGGATCCAGACGATGCGCTCGGGCCGCGTGCGCTCGAGAGATCGGACGGCGTCCTGATCCGCGACGTCGTCGAGATGGCCGGGCAGGACCTGCTCGAGCCGCAGGGGACTCCTGACGCCCAGGAGGAAGTTCAGAGCGCTCCCTTCCGGAAGGACGACGAGCGATCGGTCGTGGACTCCGGTCTGCTGGAGTCGAGCCACCAGCGACGCGAAGCGCTCCCCGTCCGGATCGGGAGGGATCCAGGTTCCTCGCGGCGCGACGACCGCCGTCCTCTGAGATCGATAGAACTCGATCAGGCGGGGAAGCATGAAGAGCGGAGCGAACAGCAGCGGCAGAGTGAGGACGAGGACCGCGACCCCCCGGCGTTCTTCGGAGACCGCTCGGGCCGACGCGACCGCCGCGAGATACACGATCCCGGGGAGTGCCGAGAATGCGGCCAGGGGAGCATAGGGGTAGGAGGGAACGACCCAGAGGATGCTTCTCCAGAGATAGACGATCCCCAGGAGACTGGCGCCGAGAGCCGCGGCCGCTTGGCGGCGCTCTTCCGAGCCGGGCTCGCTTCGCCGCAGTTCGAGGGCGATGACGACGAGGGCCGTCAGGAGGAGCGCCGGCACGCCGCGGACCGCGGTGGTGAAGAGCGGTTCACCCAGCGTGTGACTTCCGGAGAATCCGAGGAGGAGAAGCGCGAGCCCCGCCACGAGGCGGCCAGGCCGCGTGGCGAAGGCTCCGCCGCATGCGAGGAACCAGCCTGTGCCGAGTGCCCCGCCGGCCAGGGTCCCCAGGAGGGCGCGCCTGATGAGGGACGGGTGGAGGCCCGAGACACGCAGGTAGAGCTCCCGGAATTCCGGGGGCATCGCGAGGTGCTTCAGCGGCCCGTAGCGGATGAGCTCGTCAAGAGGAATGCCGCGGATGGCCACGAGATATCCCACGACGCTCACGGGGATCGCGACCAGGAGGAATCTCATTCGGCCGCCCCGAGCGCGGAGAAGCGCGACGGCCACGGCCGGAGCCGATTCCACCTTGCTCAGGAGCGCGAGGGCGGAGAGGAGGCCGGCCCCCGTCGCCCTCCCCGCTTCAGCCAGAAGCAGCGAGCCCCACGACAGGCCGATGGCCATGAGCGCGGCGAGGGAATACGGGGTCACGAGCGCGCCGTTCTCGGGGGCGAACGCGAAGACGCCGATCGTGGTCGCGGCGACGGCCGCGACGCCGATCGGGGGGAGAAACCGCCGCGACGCGGCGAGCATGAGGCCCAGCGCCGCGGCGGAGACGAGCAGTCCGAACCCCATCGCGGTCCCGACCCGCGAGCCGAACAGGCGGAAAGCGGCCGCCTCGCTGATCGGGGCGACCGGGCCGTAGAAATACGACACGTCTTTGTAGAGGCGCTCTCCGGCCGCCACGCGCGCCGGCGTAGTCCATTCGCGGTTCAGGTCTCCATGGAAAGAGGCCGTGCGCCGCCAGGTGAGGGCGCAGCCGCCGACGAAGAGCAAGAGGGCGAAGATCCACGCATTCCGATACCCTCCCCCCCCTGTCTGCATCCGCGGTCAGTTTATCGGAGGTCTCGCGAGCTGGCGTCACGCCGCGATTCGTGCTAGGTTAAAGAGTCCTCATCGCCTGCAAGGCGTCTCCTCGCGCAAGAGGAGGCCCCGATGCTTGCCGGCATTCACTCCGCGACTTTCTCGAAGATGGACATCTGCGTCCCGGACGCGGGCGTCGCCGCGCGCCGCGCCACGCGCCGTCAGGCGGGCTTGACGCTCGTCGAGCTGCTCGTCGCTCTCGGGCTTTTCGGTTTCGTCCTTCTCGCGATCACGCCGCTCTTCATGGCGAGCGTGAAGTCCAACTTTTCGGGCAACGAGTACACGAGTATCCATGTCCTGGCCCGTGACCGGCTCGAGCAGCTGATGAATCTTCCTTTCAACGATCCACAGGTCTCGCCGGGGACCCATGACGTCGTTCTCCCGCCGGTTCTGCCCAACGGCGCGCCGAACCCCTTCCGGCTCAATTATGAGGTCTTGCAGTTTCGGATTCCGGCCTCCGAGAGTGTCCAGACAAACCAGTCCTTTGTCCCGACACCCGTGACGAGCCCCGAGCAAACCGTCCAGTACAAGCGCATTGACGTGACGGTGTCCTCCGGGACCGGACCCATCGGGATCGGCGCACGGACCGCCCGCGTCAGCGGGTGTCTCTCCAATCCCTTTCCGCAACCTCTGGCGCCGACGCCGGTCCCCACGCCATGAGACAGGGCCTCTCCGTTTTGCGCTCCGCGACCCGCGGTTTCACGCTGATCGAGATGATCGTCGTGGTGTTCCTTCTC